>Ga0302181_10000417_pt1 | contig 35752 bp, 31 predicted proteins | sample I_Palsa_E3_3_FD_198786 | JGI IMG/M metagenome (GOLD analysis project Ga0302181, IMG submission 198786) | Peat permafrost microbial communities from Stordalen Mire near Abisko, Sweden - I_Palsa_E3_3 | ecosystem: Environmental > Terrestrial > Soil > Palsa > Peat permafrost | place: Sweden...
GCCGGCGCCTGTTCAAGCTGAGCGCCGCGTTAGCGTGCAGATTCATCCGGTTCTCCTTGGACTGGGGTGCTTGGCAGCTCCCAGCCTCCAAGGGGACCCGGATGAACCAACCTACTCAGGAACTACAGCTAGTCCGCGACCGCGGAGGCAGGCAGGTTGCGTGCCGCAAGGGAGTGCTCGCGGCTGTCGCGCGAGGAGATCAGGAACGCGGTGAGGATCGCCCCGAGGATCGCAAAGCCGGCGCCGACGAGGAACGCACGGTCAAAGCCCTTCGTGAGGGCAATCGATGTGTTGTGCGCGCCGGCATGCAACAGGCTCTGAGTTCGGCTGTTGGCGACCGTGGCGAGAATCGCGAGTCCGAGGGCACCACCGACCTGTTGCGAGGTGTTGATGAGCCCGGATGCGAGCCCGGCCTCATGTGGTTCGGTACCTGTCACCGCGGCGATCGTCACCGGCACGAATGAGAACCCGAGCCCGAATGCCGCGAGCACGGATGGACCGAGAACATCTCCGACGAAGGTGCCGCCGGGTGCGGGCACGCGCGAGAACCACAGCAGGGCGCCGGCGATCATCAGCAGGCCGGCGATCAGCGTGGGCTTGAAGCCGATGCGCGTGACGAGCTGCGAGGCGGCTCCGGCCGAGAGAATGATCCCGATCGCGAGCGGCAGATAGGAGAGACCAGCCTTGATCGGCGAGTACCTCAGGACTTCCTGCAGGTACAGCGAGATGAAGAAGAACATCGAGAACAGCGACATGCCGATCAGCAGGCCGACGATGTCAGCGCCGCGCAGCGTGCGCAGGCGAAAGATCGAGAACGGCAGCAGCGGGTGTCGCTGACGGAGCTCGATCAGGATGAACGCGCCCAGCAGCAGTGCCGACCCGGCGAGACGCAGCACCGTGCCGGTGGATCCCCAGCCGACGTTAACGGCGTCGACGACTGCGTAGACGAGCAGAGCCAGGCCGGCGGTGACCGTGACCGCACCCGGCAGGTCGAAGCCTTCGGTGCCGTCATCAGAGCGGCTCTCGAGCAGTAGCCGCGGTGCGAGCGCGGCTGCAACGAGACCGATCGGGACGTTGACGAACAGCACCCAGCGCCAGCTCAGCCCGCTCGTGAGGGCGCCCCCGAGCAGAACGCCGGCCGCTCCACCGGCGCCCGCGACAGCGCCCCACACGCCGAGTGCGCGGTTGCGCTCGGACCCTTCGGCGAAGGTGGTCGTGATGATCGAGAGCGCGGCCGGCGAGACGATCGCCGCGCCGAGGCCTTGGACCGCGCGCGCGATGATCAGCCACGCCTCCGACTGGGCCAGGCCACCGGCCAGCGAGGCCAGCGAGAACAGCACGAGACCGGTCATGAACATGCGCCTGCGCCCGAGCAGGTCGGCGAGACGCCCGCCGAGCAGCAGAAAGCCCCCGAATGTGAGCGTGTAGGCGTTGACGACCCATGAGAGGTCATCGTGGGAGAAATGCAGCGCCGCACCGATCGAGGGCAGCGCAACGTTCACGATCGACGCATCGATGACGATCACGAACTGCGTCATCGCAAGCAGCGCGAGAGCGAGGTTCTTCGCGCGGGGGGTGTCCAGCGATGGGTCCGTGTGTTCGCGCGGTTCGATTGGTACTGGACGGTAGTAGAAGCAGGCAGGAACCCTAAGGGGCCGCTCCTATTGCTGGAGGTAGGTGAGCACTGCCAGCACACGCCGGTGATCACCGGCCGATTGAAGAAGGTCGAGCTTTCCCATGATGCTCTGCACGTGCTTCTCAACAGCGCCCACGGTGAGCACCAGCTGCTCGGCGATGCCGGCGTTGGAGCGTCCCTCGGCCATCAGCGCCAGCACTTCGCGCTCGCGCGCGGTGAGCCGCTCGAGAGGTCCGTCCTCGCGCCGGCGGGAGAAGAGCTGGGCCACCACCTCCGGGTCCAGCGCCGTGCCACCGCCGGCGACTCGCCGCACGGCCTCGACGAACTCGGTCACGTGCATGATCCGGTCCTTCAGGAGATAGCCGACGCCGCCCCCGCGATCCGCGAGCAGCTCGGCGGCATACGCATGCTCCACGTATTGAGAGACGACAAGGATCGCGGTTCCCGGGACGAGCTCGCGCGCCCGCAGCGCCGCGCGCAGGCCCTCGTCGTGAAAGTCGGGCGGCAGGCGGATGTCGACTACCGCGATGTCGGGCTTCTCCTCGACGACCGCTCGCACGAGTGCCTCGCCGTCGCCGACGGCGGCCACCACGTCGAAGTCGTTGTCGCGCAGCAGTCGCACGAGGCCGTCGCGCAGCAGCGCCAGGTCCTCGGCGATCACCACTCGCACGGCAGCTCCGCGATGAGGATCGTGGGACCGCCGGGTGGGCTGAGGACACGAAAGCTCCCGTCGAGCGCCTCGACACGGTGTTGCAGCCCCCGCAACCCGCTGCCCTCGGGATCCGCGCCGCCGCTGCCATCGTCGAGGATCTCAAGCCGCAGCGAGGAGCCACGCCGCTCGATGCGGATCTCGACTCGCCTCGCGCCGGCATGCTTGGCCGCGTTGGCGAGTCCCTCGGCCGAGACGAAGTACGCAGCGCTCTCGACAGCAGCGGATGGTCGTGCGTCCAGGTCCACCGAAACGTTCACCTGCATGGAACTGAGGTCGGCGAGCGAGCGGACCGCAGCCTCGAGCCCGCGATCGGCGAGCACGGGCGGGTGGATACCGCGAGCGAGATCGCGCAGCTCGCGCAGGGCCTGCTCGGCATCCACGCGCGCCTCGGCGAGGAGCTCCCGTGCTTCCCCCGGCTCGGCTGCATCGAACTTCTGCTCCGCCATGCCGAGGCTCATTCCGAGTGCCACGAGGCGTGCCTGCGCGCCGTCGTGCAGATCACGCTCGATCCGCCGAAGCTTCTCCTCCTGTGCGTCCACGGCGCCGGCGCGCGTGCTTGTCAGCACGTCGATTCGCTCGCTCAGCTCGTGGTGCGAAGGCGATCTGAACGAGACGACGCTCGCGTGGACCGCGATTGCCGAGCCGAACACGAGGGCAGGCCATACCGGCCAGAAGCTACCTGCGCCCCCCGCCGCCCAGATGCCGATGTTGAACAACGTCAACGCGACAAACACACCGCACTCGAGCGCGAGAGCGAAGTTCAGATGCGGCCGCCGCCAGATCTCTGGCCGCCTGCGCAGCAGAGCCACCCACGCGTGCACCGCGAGCGCGAAGGCCAGCGGGAGAAATATCCAGATCGGCCAGAAGTCGCCGGCGCCCGAGAACAGCCAGATCAGGATGTTCACTCCCACAACCATCGCCGAGGCCCAGGCCTGAACCGCGACGGCGTGCCCGAACATCACCGAGCCGGGCAGGGGCCGTCGCTCCTCGCTTTCGTGCTCGTGGCTGGCGGAGTCGATCGGTGCGTTCATTTCGCTGACGGGAGTGAGGGTCTCATGACGGCCCGCGTCACGCCAACTCGGCGCTCGCCCGACCGGCCCTTCCCTCGAGCTTGACGTGGGGCAGCCACCCGAGCCAGCGCGGCAGATACCAGTTCCACTCGCCCAGCATCTTCATCGTCGCCGGCAGCAGGACGCCGCGGATCACCGTGGCATCGATCAGGACCGCCACCGCGAGCCCGACGCCGAGCTGCTTGATGTCGAGCATGGGCAGCGAGGCGAAGATCGCGAACACGGCGACCATCACGGCCGCGGCCGCGGTGACAGTTCCCGCTGTGCTGCGGATCCCCCGAGACACGGCGTCGGCGGTGCTCGCGCCGCGATCATGGAGCTCCTTGATGCGGCTCACAATGAACACGTGGTAGTCCATCGACAGGCCGAACAGCACGGAGAAGAGGAACAGCGGCAGCCAGGCGACAACCGCGCCGTTGGAATGGAAGCCGAGCAGGCTCTCGAGATGGCCATCCTGGAACACCCACACGAGGACGCCGTACGCGGCCCCTACCGACAGCAGATTGAGCAGGATCGAGGTGAACGGGATCACGATCGAGCGGAATGTGATCAGCAGCAGCAGGAAGGCCAGCCCCAGCACGAACCCGAATACGAGCGGGGCGTGTGCCTTCAGCGATCGGTTGAAGTCACTCGTCCCCGCCGCCTCGCCGCCGACCGCGTAGCTGACACCGCTGAGCCGGCCGAGGGTGGCAGGGAGCACCCGCTCGCGCAGTATGCGGAGCGCATCAATCGACGCGGCGTCCTGTCCGTTGCCCGGTTGCGGTATGTCCACCTCGGCGACCGTGCGATCGCTGTTCACGATCGTCTTTATCGGCTCGCTTGCCTCTCCGCTCTGGAGTGCGCGCCGCTCCATCTGGGCCAGTGCGTCTCGCACCGGCGGCGAGGTGACATCCGGCGCGCTCACCACCACCTGCGCCGGTTGCGGCGCGCCCGGAAACGCGTGCTGGATCTTCGTGTAGGTGCGCAGGATCGGCAGCTCGTGCGGCAGGTCGCTCGCGCTCAGGAAGCTCGTGTGCATCCCCAGCGCCGGCAGTGCCAGCAGGACGAGCACGCCGCTCGAGATTGCCGTGGCGACTCTCGGGAAGCGCAGCACCGAGTCCAGCACAAAATCCCAGATGCGCGAAGTGGAGCGCGCCCTGCTCGCTCGCCTGACCGCACCCTTCGCAACGCTGTCGCCCAGCCTGCCCAGCAAAGCGGGCAGCACCGTCAGCGAGCCGACCATCGCCGTGAACACAACGAGCATGGCGCCGACGCCGAGCGAGGAGAAGACCTTCGAGCCCGTCAGCAGCATGCCGGCCATTGCGATCAGCACCGTAAAGCCGGACACCAGCACAGCTCGCCCGGAGGTTGCCGCCGCGCGCTCCAGCGCCGTGCCGCTCGGGTATCCCTGACGCCGCTCCTCGCGCTCGCGCCGGAGGTAGAAGAGCGAGTAGTCAACGCCGACGGCCATGCCCATCAGCAGCATCACCGAGCCCGTTGCTTCAGACTCAGGCACGAGATGGCTTGCGAGAGCCGCTAGGCCGATGGAGCCCAGCACCGCAGAGAACGCCAGCAGCACGGGGATTCCGGCGGCCACGAACGCTCCGAACGCCACCAGCAGGATCAGGAAGGTGATCGGAACCGAGAGCTTCTCGGCGCGAGCGAACCCCTGGCTGCTCGCTCTTTTGCCTGCGTGCTCGGCGCTCGCATCGCCGAACTCCGCGACGGTGAATTGCGGGCTCTGGCGGCTGATCGTTTCCACCATATCCATCACCGGCTGGACGCGATTAACGGCTGTTTCAGCGCTCCCTCGTATTGAGAACTGAACGAGGGCCGAGTGTCCGTCCTTCGAGATCTGGTTGCCATTTCCAGGGGTCAGCGGCGATCGCACATCCTGCACCTGGGCCATCGCCGCGACGCCACTTGCCACTCGCCGCACGACCCGTTGGAACTGCGGTTCGCCGGCGGTGAGCATGGCGCTGTGGACGAGCACCGTCTCATCCGCGGACTGATCGAGGCCTGCGCGCCGCAGCGTGGCCTGCGCGCGAGCGGATTCGCCGCTGCCCTGTTCGGATTGCGTGAGCTTCACCGCGCCCACGGCCTGCCCGAGTGCGGCGGAGACGATGACAAATGCGAGCCATCCAAAGGTGGCCTTCTTCCAGTTGGCCGCGCTCCATCTCGCGGCACGGGCTGTGATGTTCACCGGTCCTCCTTTCGCTGGATCGTCGTGAGCCGAGTCTTTCGCTCGACGATCGCCCTGCAAATGAAGAGGCCTGGCGTCCACCACCCCAGCTAGCTGGTGTAGTCGCGCTAGTCTGATTCGCCGTGCGTTGCTTCGGCGAGGGCGATCCGCTGATGGCGGGCTACCACGACGAGGAGTGGGGATTTCCGGTGCTGGACGAGCGGGGTCTGTTCGAGCGGATGAGCCTCGAGGCTTTCCAGTCGGGACTGTCGTGGCGGACCATCCTGAAAAAGCGCGATGCGTTCCGGGCGGCGTTCGCCGGCTTCGAGCCTGAGGCGATCGCGCAGTTCGCCGACGCTGACGTCGCACGGCTGCTCGCCGACGCGGACATCGTCCGAAATCGGGCAAAGATCGAGGCGACGCTCGCAAACGCTCGCGCGACCATCGCACTGCGCGCCACTGCTGAGCCACTGGACGTTCTGATACGTGCACATATGCCCGCGCCGCGCGATCGCGCGCCCGACAGCTGGGCCGACGTTCGATCGAGCACCGTCGAGACCGCGGGGCTCGCGCGCGAGCTCAAGCGCCGCGGCTTCAGATTCGTGGGGCCAACGACGCTCTACGCGCTCATGCAGGCCTGCGGCTTGGTGGACGATCATCTCGCCGGCTGCCCCGCTCGCCCGGCGGTCGAGCGCGCACGCCGGGCAGCGGGACTGGCCTAGCCTCACCCGACCCGCCGTTCGCGCTCAGAGGGTTCTGCGCGGAGCTTCGCGCGGACGGCCGTATACGATGCGCAGATGAGCGCCGGACGCGTGGTGTCGGCTATCGCTCTGGCCGGGGGTCTGCTTTTGATTGTCGTCGCTCTGGCCGTGGGCGGCACGCTGGCGAGGCCTCATGGCAGCGCTGGCGGCAGCTCTGCCTGCCACAAGAATGTTCCGCCGATTCTCCACGACGGCTTTCCCGAGCCGCCCATTCGATACAGCAGCAACGGTGTGCTAGATACGACCCTACGGGCGTCGGTGGGTCCTGTCCTCATCAACCATCGACGGGTGACGACGATGAACTACGACGGCAGCTTTCCCGGGCCGACGCTCGTGATCTGCAAAGGCGACCGGCTGATCGTGCACCTGCAGAACGATCTTCACGAACCCACCAACCTGCACACCCATGGCTTTCACGTCTCGCCGAACGGCAACCACGACAACGTCTTCCTGAGAATCAACCCGGGTCAGAGCTTCACCTACGAATACGACATTCCGCAGGACATGCCCGCCGGCACATACTGGTACCACCCCCATCTCCCCGGCTACGTCGAGCGCCAGATCTTCGCCGGTATGGCGGGCGCGATCGTCGAGCAGGGCGGTCTCGACACGCTACCTGCGCTGCGCGACGTACCCCAGCGATGGATCGTCATCGAGAACACCGAAATTCACAACCACAGGGTGGTCCCGGTGGCGGACTCCTCGGAATCGACCACTCCCCTGTACGTCAACGGCGTGATCGATCCGACGGCCAAGATCCGCCCAGGGCAGCTACAGCGCTGGAGCATCTTCAACGCCGACGCGGATCGGTTCGTCGTCCTGCGTCTGCCCCACGGCCAGCCGTTCCTGCTGCTGGCAGAAGACGGCCACACGCTTGCACGGGCACGCAGCGTGAGCAGCCTCCTGATTGCTCCGGGCTCGCGTCGCGAGGTGCTCGTACGCGGCGGGCGCCCCGGTGTCTATCAGCTCAAGGCCGCACCCTTCGCGCAATTCCCGGGCGGCGACAAGCTCGCCGACGGCGGCCCCGTTCCGAACCAGACGGTGCTCACCCTGCGCTCGGCGGGCAGCCCCGATCACATGCCCTTCCCCGTGCGGACAGTGCTCAGTCGCCCGGTCGATCTGCGCCGCAAGCACATCGACCGCAAGCGGACGATCGTATTCAGTGAGATGACCGAAGCATCCGGTCACACGAACTTCGAGCTCAACGGCATGACGTTCGATCCCAGCCGTACCGACATCACCATGAAGCTGGGGTCCGTCGAGCAGTGGACGCTCGCCAATACGAACGAAGAATGGCACACGTTTCACATTCACACGAATGACTTCCAGGTCGTGAGCGTCAACGGCAAGAATCTGCCCTACATCGACTATCAGGACAATGTGGCGCTGCCGCCGCACTCTCGCACAGTCATCCTGATGCAGCCCACGGACTTCACCGGCGAGTTTGTCTTTCACTGTCACGTCACTTTCCACGAGGACAACGGGATGATGGCCACCGTGCAAGTGGTCCGCGAACCCACCCCCGCACAGCTGCAGGCCTCGGTCGTTCGAGACGGCGCGCTGGCAATCGGCTCAGCGGCCTACGGCTCAAGATCGGACCCCCCTGCCGTACAGGCGCTGATCTACTTCTGCCGGGCTCTCGGGCTCACGTCCTCAGACGGCAGGACCGCATTGTCGCTCAGGCGCGGAGCCCCCTGGAATCAGTGACGCAGCGCCCCTCAGGCGCCCGGCTGCAGGACCTTGGTCAGCGGTGCTTCGCCCGGTTCCCCGAGCACGACGACGCGCAGGCGACGATGAAGCGTGGAGCTCACGCTCAGCGTGGCCGTGCCCTGCGCGCTCAACCGCGCCCGGGCCACGTCCTGCCAGTGCGAGCCCTTGCGGGCCTCCAGCAGTACCTTGGCGCCGGGGCGAGACGCCTGAACATGAACCAGCGTGTGGCGCCGCTGCTTGGATAGGCGCACCTTCACAATCTGCGCTTCCTGCGCTTCCTGCGTGCTGCGCACGATAACCGTACCTTTCATGGTCGGGTGGATCAGGCATTTGTAGAGAAAGGTGCCAGGTTTCGTGAACGTGACGGAGAAGCTCGTCCCGCCGTTGAGCACGCCCGAGTTGAAGCTGCCGTCGATGGCCGTGACCGTGTGCTGCATCAGCGACATGTTGTGCCAGGTCACGGTTTCGCCGACGTTGATGACGGTCGTGGACGGCTGGTAGGCGCGATAGACGATCGACACGCCCGTCTGCGTCGCCACCGAGCTAGCAGCGGTGAGGCCGAGCGCCGCCGTCACCGCCACGACGAGCAGCGAAACGCGTACGCGGCCCTGGGGGCCACGTGAGCTCATCCCAACTCACCCGGGTCAGGAGGGTTGGGATCGAGGGCGCGCACCGTGGCAGCCAGGTGATGGATGAAAACGTCGCTCGGGCGCGCCAACAGCAACCCGACGTTCTCGCGATAGTGACGATAGTGAGGAGTGTCGAAGTGTGCACGCAGCGCGTCTTCGCTGAGCCATGACTCGAGCATCACGAACTCACCCGGATCGCCGTCTGCGAAGACCCGAAAGCTCACGCACCCCGGCTCACCGCGCGCGCCCTCCGCAACTTCGTTCAGCAGCGCTCGCAGCTCGTCTTGGGTGCCGCCGAGGCCATGCACCTCGGCCACCAGGATCAGTTGCGGATCCATCGGCTCAGGCCTGAGTCGAGGCTTCCTCGTGCGCTTCGGCCCGGGCGCGGCGGTACTCGTTGACGACGATGTCCGTCAGCTCCTCGACCGAGGTCTCGGCCGTCGGCTTGTCGAGCGCGATCACACCGTCCTGGATCATGCTCACGCGGTCGCAGGCCTCGAGCACGTGGACATAATTGTGGAGGATCATGATGATCGACACCCGCCCCTCGGCCTTCAGGCGCGCCACGAGGTCGAGGATCTGCGCTCCCTCTTTGGCCCCCATCGCCGCAAGCGGCTCGTCCAGGAGAATGATGTCGGCCGCGGAGTTGACGGTGCGCGCGACCGCGATCGCCTGGCGCTGGCCGCCGGACAGGCGCGCCACCGACACATCGATGCTCGGGATGTTGATCCCGATCTCATCGAGCGCCTTGCGCGCTTCGCGCTTCATCCTGCGGTTGTCGAGCAGCGGCAGCGGGCGCAGCAGGCGCTCGCGCCGCAGGTACAGGTTGTGGTAGACCGACAGTTCGTCGATCAGCGCCAGATCCTGAAAGACGGTGTCGATGCCTTTCGCTCGGGCGTCGTCGACGCCTTTCGGCTCGTAGGGCTCGCCGTGCAACCACATCTTGCCCGAGTCCTGCTTCTGGAAGCCGGTCATGATCTTGATCAGCGTTGACTTGCCCGCGCCGTTGTCGCCGAGCAGGCCGAGCACCTCGCCCTTGCGCAGGTGCAGGTTGACGTCGCGCAGCGCGGTCACCGGACCGAAGCGCTTGGCGATGTGCTCGACGCGCAGCACGTCGTCCGGAGCCGACGCCGGCCCGACGATCGTCTCTGCCGATACGGGTTTCTCAGCCAATTCGGGACCCCCTGCGCACGCGCTGCACGTACGTGTTGGCCGTCATCGCCAGGAGGATCGCAAGGCCGAGGTAGAGGAGCTGGTAATCGGCGTTGACTCCCTTGAGGATGAGGCCGTCGTGGAGGATGCCCAGGAACAGCGCGCCGATGAACGCGCCGACGACGGTCCCGGACCCTCCGGCCAGCAGGGTGCCGCCGATCACCGCCGCCGAGATCGCCTCGAAGAGGATTTCGTTTGCGCCGGCGACGTCCGGCTGGACCGAGGATGCGCGCACGGCCTCGAGGATGCCCACGAAGCCGCCGGCGGTGCTGCAGAGGATGAAGTTGCGGATCATCACCAGGCGCACCCGCACCCCGGCCTCGGAGGCGCCGAGCCTGTTCGAGCCCACGGCCACGGTGTGCAGACCCCAGCGGGTGAACGTCAGCACGATCTGCCCCACGATCACGATCACGATCGCCCAGATCAGCTCGGAGTAGGTGCCCTCGCCGAGGACTTTCGCGAACGTCGAGACGTGGTTGACCATTTCGGTGAGCACGATGTGCGCGCCGTTGATCACCTTATGGACGCTCACGGACGTGCTCGTCACTTCGGCGCCCGGCATTGTCACCGGCTCGGCATGGGAGATGACCAGCGTGAGCCCCTCCAGCGTGAAGAGCATGCCGAGCGTGGTCACGAACGAGTTGATGCCGAGGATCGCAGTGAAGAACCCGTTGATGAAGCCCACGACCATGCAGCAGGCCAGCGCCAGGAGCACGCAGGGCACATGCGGAATCCCGGCGGTCGCCAGCTTGTAGTAGATGAACGGCGCGAGCAGGTATGTCGCGCCGATCGACAGGTCGATCTCGCCCAGGATCATCACGAAGACCTCGCCCGCGCCGAGGATCGCGAACGGGGCGAAGAACGGCAGCAGCGTCTTGAAGCTGGCGCTGGTGAGGAAGGTGCTGGTGGTCAGCGAGAAGTAGATCGCCACGATCAGCGTGACGATGATGATGCTGCCCTCGCGCAGGGATAGCGCGCGTTCGAGCAGCGCGTGGCCACTCGGCAGGAAGGTCCGGCGCGTGCGCGCCGGACCTTCCGCCGGTGGCGTGGACGTCCCGGGCGAGGCCGGGTTCCCCGCCCCCTGCGCCATGGCCTAGGCCGCGGTGCCGGCCGGGATCGGCACCACCTTGGCTTCCGATGAGGTGCCCTCGAAACGGCTCTTGGAGTTGACGTACGGAGTGACGGTGGTCTTGTTGATGAATTTCAGGCCCGTATCGACTTCCGCCGGACCCGTCAGGGACCCGGAGACCTGCCACAGGAACAGCTGCAGGATCGGCAGGAAGCCCTGCAGGTAGGGCTGCTGGTCGATCGTGAATTCGATATAGCCTTCGTGGAGCAGTTTCTGGGTTTTTTCGGTCAGGTCAAAGCCGCCGGCCTTGACACCCTTGGCGGTGAGCCCGAGCTTCTGCATCACCCCGGCCAGTTCCGCGGTGTCACCGCCGTCGACTGCGTACATGCCCTTCGTGTTCGGATGACCGGTGTAATAGGCTTCGATCGCCGTTTTCTCGCCCGATTCCAGGGAACCGGTCACGATCGTATTGACGGTGATCGGTGCGCCCGATTCCTTGATCGCTTTTACCGCGCCTTCCAGGCGCGGTTGCAGGTTCGCGGAGCCCGCGTTGGCTGTGAAGATGACCACGTCGCCCGAGCCCACGGCGGCGACGATCCGCTTGCCCATCAGTTCGCCGGCCAGTTTCAGGTCCTGGCCGATGTACGCCAGGCGCTGGTTGGGGGGCGAGGGGGCGTCGGCGTTGTACGCGACGACCGGGATGCCCGCCTTCAGCGCGTTTTCGATGGGCACGTTGAACGCGGTCTTGCTTATCAGCGCCACCGCGATCCCGTTGGCGCCGGATGAGACGGCGGTGTTTATCGCATTCACCATCTGGTCGATGTTTTCGCTTTCCGAGCCCGTCCACTCGTAGCTGCAGCCAAGCAGCTTGGAGGCATCGGAGGCGCCGTACTGCGTGGGCACGAAGAACGAGTTCGTGGTGACGTGGTTGACGACCACGAATTTGTAGTTCGGGTGGGTGCCGAAAATGCTCGAAGATCCACCGCTACTGCTGCTGCTGCTTGACGCGCTGGAGCCACACGCGGCGAGCAGGCTGCTGACTCCGGCCACGCCCGCGCCGGTCAGGGCGCTTCGGCGCAGAAACGCTCGTCGATCAAAGCCCGGCTGATCCGCATTCGGCCGGTCGAGGTAGTCGAGCAGCTCCACGGCTTCGTGGGCCTGGTCGGTATCTGTCATGTGATCCTCTCCTCTGTCGGATGGTCGCGCTGTGCACGCGGCACTTGGTCTGTATATATCCGCAAATCTGGCGTCCCAATCCATCCGCGTGGGTGCGCCCACCAAGACAATTCCGCTAGAGCGTATACCCTCGCTAGATGGGTTCGGCTTCCGCCCGTCGCCCCGACCGGCCCGAGCGCGATCGCTCCGCCGCCGATCCGCCCGATCGGGCCGGCTTTTCGGGTGGGCATGCGGACCGCGATGCGCTCGCTGAGGACTTCGGTCCGCTGGCACTACAGCGAGTGAAGAAAGACGACGGACGCGCGCTGATCCTCTACAGCCGCGCCGAGCCCGAGCCCGAGCCCGGGTCGCGGTGAGCGAGCTCCGCTTCGAGGAGCTGCGGGGTGAGCAGGTCGTCTATGCGATCCACCGCCAGGAGCGCACGTTTCTGCCGTCGCGCGATCACTGCCCGCTGTGCCCGACGCAGCCGGGCGGTCCAGAGACCGAGATCCCGTTTCCCGCATTTGAGATCGTGGTGTTCGACAACCGCTTTCCGGCGTTCGAGGCGCCCGAGGGGGCGGCCGAGGTGGTCGTGTACACGGACGACCACGACGCGTCGTTCGGAACGCTCGCACGCGAGCGCGCCGAGGCGTTGATGTGGGTCTGGCGTCAGCGTTATCAGGAGCTCGGCGCACGCCAGGACGTCGACTACGTGTTCATCTTCGAAAATCGCGGGGTCGAGGTGGGGGTCACCCTGCGCCACCCGCATGGCCAGATCTACGCGTATCCCTTCGTGCCGCCCGTGCCGCGGTTGGAGGTCGCCGCCGACGAGCGCCTCGGGGGATGCGCACCGTGCTCGTTGCTGAGAGCGGAGCTCGCGGATCGGCGGCGGATCGTCTACGAGAACGACGGCGTGGTCGTGTATGTGCCCTACGCAGCCCGCTGGGCCTACGAAGCGCATGTCGTCCTGCGCGAGCACCGCCCGAGCCTGCTCGACTGCGAGCCTTCCGAGCTCGCCTTGCTGGCCGAGGCCCTGCAGGCGCTCGTGCGTGGCTATGACGCGTTGTTCGACCGGCCTTTTCCCTATGTCATGGCCGTGCACCAGGCGCCGACCGTCGCTGCGCCGTCGACCTCGGAGCGGCACGGGCACCTTCACGTCGAGTTCTATCCGCCGTTGCGCACGGCCGACAAGCTGAAGTACCTCGCCGGCTCCGAGCAGGGCGGTGGCACGTTCATCTCCGACACGTTGCCGGAGGAGTCCGCCCCCTCGCTGCGCGAGGCGATCCTGCGTGCCGGCTGAGCGCAGCCGCGCATTCGCGCCCGGCCGCGTCAACCTGATCGGCGAGCACACCGACTACAACCAGGGGCTGGCGTTGCCGTTCGCCATCGGCGCGGGCGTCACCGTCTCCGCCAGCGCATGGCCGCCGGGCTCACCCGGCGAGCAGACCGTCAGTGTCGACGCCCAGGATTTGGGCGAGCGCGACGACTTCCCGCTGATCGAGCCTGCGCCCGCACCCGGCTGGCGCGCCTTCGCGCGGGGCACCGTCGCCGAGCTCGCCAGGGCCGGATTCCCGCTCGTCGGCGCTCGCCTGCAGATCACAGGCGATCTGGCGCTCGGCGCCGGCCTGTCCTCATCAGCCGCGCTGGAGGTCGCCCTGTGCCTAGCCCTCTGCGAACTGGGGTCGCGCGCGTGGCCCGATCGGGCGAGGGTGGCGAGCAGGATCGAGGTCGCGCAGCTGTGCTCGCGCGTGGAGAACGACTGGGTCGGCGCGCAGACGGGCTTACTCGACCAGCTCGCCTCGCTCTACGGCGCACCCGATACCGCCTTGCGCATCGACTTCCGCACGCTCGAGGTCGAGCCCGTGCCGCTGAGGCTGGGTGACTGGCGTCTCGTGCTGCTCGATTCCGGCGAGCGCCACGTCCACGCGAGCTCCGGCTACAACGAGCGACGCGCCGAATGTGCGCAGGCCTGCCGACTGCTGGCCGTGGAGTCACTGCGCGAGGCCCGCGCCGAGGCGCTGACCGGCCTGCCCGAACCACTTCGCCGCCGCGCCCTTCACGTGCTTGAGGAGAACCAGCGCGTGATCGAGGCCGTCGCCGCGTTGCGCGCTGACGATCTGGAGGCGATCGGCGGACTGCTCAACGCCTCCCACCGCAGCCTGCGCGAGAACTATGAGGTGTCAACTGCTGCCGTCGAGGCGACCGCCGATCGGCTGCTCAGGGCCGGCGCCAGTGGCGCGCGCCTGATCGGCGGGGGCTTCGGTGGCAACGTGCTGGGCCTGTTCGGCCCCGGCGTGCAGACGCCCGCCGGTGCATACGAGGTGCGCCCCGGCGCCGGCGCGCACCTGCTCGAGCCCTGATCCGCCGCTGCGTTCGTCAGACGACCGGCGGCGGGATGCCGTCCGCGGTCGCGGCGAGCGCAGGGTCCCAATTGCAGACAGCGCACGCGTGGTGAAACGCCGAGCGGGCGAACTCGAGTGCGACCGCGTGCGGGTCTGATGCCGAGCAGACGTCCTGCCAGTCGAGGATGTACTCGCCAAGGGTCGCGTCCCAGTGCGCGGTCGCGGGTGAGAGCGTCGCGCCGGCAAAGCCCTCGGGTGCCGGATGTGCGTAGGCGTAGAACGCGGCCTGCCCGTAGCGTTCGTCGCCGGGCCACCAGCCGACAGCGACCTCCTGCGCATCCATCGCGTTGCGCATGATGAAGTCCTGCGACGGCGGATCGGCGGGCAAACCCGAGAACAGGCTCACCGCGAGGTCAAACGACCCCCACCATGCGTTGACGGGCGTCGAGCGTCCCCGAAACGGCGCACGGAACTCCGCCAGCACCAGGGCGGCGCGGGTCGCGGCGGCGAAGTAGGCGGTGACGGGCTCAGGGTCGTAGCGCGCGTGCTCGTCGTCCTCGTCCAGCGGGACGCTCCACGAAACCTCCTGTGGAGCCGGGTCGATCGCGACGCTGCCCGCGAGGTCACGAATCGCATCCAGCAACTCGCGGGTGACCTCGCCCACCGCTCTGTCGGGAGCAAGCGCAACCCTGCCGGCACGACCGTTGCTGTGTTCGACCACCGCCTCGTGTGTGTGCAGGTCGAGAGCGACCACGAGCGCGCCCGAGCCGTCGGGCGCCGGCAACGGCGCCGTCTCCCACCCCCGCGCGGTGAGCCGCAGCGCGGTGTGCTGTAGCTGGGGCTCCGGCGGTGCCAGAACCACCGCCAGCTTGCCGAGGACCTGCGTGTGCGCGTGCAGTGTGTCGCAGGTCTCGTGCCACTGCTCGTAGGAGAGCGCCCGCCACTGGGAGGACATCACCGGACCCTATCTCCTACAGCACCGCTGTATCAGCGACATCAGCGACGCCTTTTCGCTGGATCCGGATGAACCAGACGATCCCGGTGATGCACAGAATGCTCGCGACGTAGAAGTTCAGCCTGAGCCCGAATATGTGTTTCGCGGGGTCAACGCGCAGAAGCTCCTCGCCGATGCGCGCGAGGGAGTAGCCGGCCACGTAGAGCGCGAACAACCCCGGTGGGCGGATCCTGCGGTGGTGCCCGAGCCAGACAAGCGCAGCGGCCAGCAGCAGGTTCCAGATCAGCTCATACAGAAAGGTGGGGTGAAAGGTCGCGTACTGGGCGTATCCGACAGGGCGGTGTGCGGGGGAGATTTCAAGGCCCCACGGCAGGGTCGTCGGACCGCCGAACAGCTCCTGGTTGAAGTAGTTGCCGATCCGCCCGATCGCCTGCGCGACCAGCAGCGCGGGCGCGGCGGCGTCCAGGAACACCGGGATGTTCGCCTTGCGGCGGCGCAGCACCCAGAGCCCGGCCAGGGTGCCGAGGGCGATGCCGCCCCAGATGCCCAGGCCGCCCTTCCAGATCGCGAATACGCCCCACCAGTGCGGCGGGACTTCGCTCCAGCTTGTCGCCAGGAAGTACAGTCGCCCGCCGATGATCCCGGCGGGGAAGCCCCACAGTGCCACCTCGTAGACGAGATCGCGGTTCCCGCCCTTGGCCTCCCAGCGGCGACTCGTGATCACCACCGCTGCCGTGACCGCGACCACGTAGGCAAGGCCGTAGGCATGGACGAACAGGGGTCCGACATAGAACCCGTTGTGGGGTGGACTCGGGATGAAGGCGACGAGCACGCGGGTGATTTTGCATCAGCTTTCTAAAGCCCTCGCCTGGCGGGGCCACGACGACTTGACGTGATCACACGATGTGAGCGCGCCCGAGTTTGGGACGTTTCGCCGACGAAGCTAACAACTCTGGGGGGAGATCTTTGGCCGGACGCACATACGACCGTCCTCTCCCATCGTGCACGATGGTGATGGCGCGCGGATGGACGCCTTGAAGCAATGGACGGCACCCCGGGCCGCGTCCTCCCTCCTCCTGGCGGCCCGGGGTGTGCAGTCCGGCGCCGGGGACGCTCCTAATGCAGGCTCTCACCGCCGCCGGCAGGCCCAGCTTCGGCGGCTCGCAGTGCCTGAAGCCCCCGTATCAACGTATCGGCCGCGATCTTGTGGGCGTCGCAGATCTGACCGAGGTGAAGCAGCGAATCTGTCTCGGAGGCAACCTCTCCGTCGCCCAATCGCAGGACCAGCGGAATGCCCGGCGCAAGGTCGCTCGCTGCAAGTCCCACGGCGACGTTGACGAGGTCGGTGGAGGTGACCGCCGCAACGGCCGCGCAGCGGCGGATGCCGACCCGCTCGAGCGTTGCGCGGTCATCACCACGGCCGATCGCGACCGGGATTCCCGCGGCGCGCGCGAGACGAACACACGGGGCGTCGTGGTCGCGCTCCACGCCCAACACCGCGACGCCACGTCGATGCAGCTCCTGAGCCAGGCGGAAGCCAACCTGGCCAAATCCGATGAGCACCACATGGCCCCGTGCGGGCGCGGCGCGGGCCCCAAAGAGCGTGGTCAGACGAGGGCGGCTCAGACGTCGCACCAGCGCCGCCGTGAAAACGGCGACGAGCAACAGCGCAGCGAGCGTGTCAAGCGTGGAGAGCACCTTGAACCACAGGGCGCCCGACGCCGCGCCTGGGGTTCCCGCGACGGTCGCCACCGACCTGGTGCTGAAGTACAGCGCATCGACAACGCTCTCGTGGAGGGCGATCGTCGCGATGGTTCCCTCGAGCAGCAGGGCCAGCAGCAGTCCGGCACCCGCGCGCACGAGCAGGCGCAGGGAGTCATCGACGATGCGGATTCCGTTGCCTCGACGCGATCGCGCGCCGTTCGCGACCGTGACGCACCGCTCGGCGAGGTCGGCGGCTATGAGTTCCGCGGGCGAGAGCACCTGAACCGCGGGAACCACATGCTGCAGCTCCCTGGCGATCGTTCTGTCGAACATCGTCACCCACAGCGGGAGATCGGGCCTCAGGTGCGCGCTCAGCAACGTCAGCCGCAGAGCGAGCACGTCGTCGCGTGTGACAACGGCCACCGCGTCCCAGCGCGGTTCGGCGAGGTACGTTGAGGTCTGACTGTCGCTCAGCGATGTCGCCGCCTCGACCGGAATGTTCGCCTGCTCGAGCCTCTGTACGAGCGTCGCGCTGAGCCCGCCCGACTCGCCGAGGACGAGCACGGCGTGGTCGTCGTGCGCGTGGCTCTGCACGAGCGCAGTGTCCCAACTCTTGGATCTCGCGGGGTCCACGAAGTAATCACGGGTTACAAAGTGATCGCGAACCCCTTGCAGTGGCGGCTCATGCCGGTGTCCGATTATGCCGACAGTTCGGATAGATGGGCTATGGATGAGTAAACCAGCCATCCTCACCAGAGCGCAGACCCCGCGCGCGCGTCTTGGTCTCGTCGCGCTCGCGCTCGCCGTTGTGCTCGGACTGATGGCCGGCGGGATCGTCCTCACGCATGCGCAGTCAAAGAACCAGATTCTTCGCAACTTCGATACGCGGGCGGCCGGTTCAGCCGGCTTCGTCTCGACCTACGTGGCGCAGCAGGGTGCCCGCGAGACGCTGAGTGCTCAGCGCTTCCTCGCGGGACGACCGGGACCGTCCACGGAATTCGAAAGCATCGTCACGAGCTTTGGCAGCAAAAACGCCGGCCTGCTCGACAGCTCGGGCCGCCTGATCGACCTGATCCCGCTCAAGCCCGCCGCGATCGGAACGATGGTCGCCGCAAAGCTCCCCCAGGTTGTTGAGGCGCAATCCGGGCGCATCGGAGTCTCGGGGGTGTTTCCGTCAATCGCTCGAGGCGCGTCGATCATCTCGATCGCGGCCCCGTTCCCGACGGCGGACGGACGCCGCGTATTCGCCATCGGCTATCCCGTGACCGGGAGCGTGATGGCGATCTTCGTCGAACACGCCACTGCCGAAAAGGGCCACGTGGTGTTCCTGATCGACGCCAAGGGCAACGTCATCGCCGCCAGCCCGCGCACGGCCGCAGTAACGCTTCAGGCAGGGAGCCCTGCCGTAGCCAGGGCCTCGGCTCACGCGTCTACAGGCAGCGCGAGCGTGCGCGGCCGCTCCTACAGATTTGTGGTGGCTCCGGTGGCAGGCGCCCCGTGGCGGTTGGTCGTGGCCGCGCCGGACACTGTGCTGTTCGCATCGATCAACGGCTGGGCACGGTGGCTTCCATGGATTGTCTTTGGGGTCATCGCGCTGCTCGCCCTCGTGGTGCTGGCGCTGTTCTCGCGGACGCTCACCGCTCGAGCCGAGGCGCTCGAGGCCTCGCGCCTGAAGTCGGAGTTCGTGGCCAGCATGAGTCATGAGATACGCACGCCGCTGAACGGCATCGTGGGGATGACCCAGCTACTGAGAGACACCTCGTTGGATCCGGTCCAGGAGGAGTACCTCGATGCGCTCGGGGCCTCCGGCGAGGCGCTGCTCGGGGTCATCAACGACGTGCTCGACTTCTCGAAGATCGAAGCCGGCTTTCTCGAGCTCGACCCCACCGACTTCGAGCTGCGGGGTGCGGTTGAGGAAGCCTGTCAGATGCTCGCCGCGCAGGCGCACGCCAAGGGCCTTGAGATCAATCACTGGGTCGACGCGGAGGTGCCGGCCACCGTCAACGGCGACCGCGCTCGCCTGCGCCAGGTCCTGCTGAACCTCCTCTCAAACGCAGTGAAGTTCACGGCCGCCGGCGAGGTGACGGTACGCGCCACGCGCGAGAGCAGCGACCGGATCCATTTCGCCGTCTCAGATACAGGCGTGGGGATCGACACGGCGCAGGCATCCGTGCTGTTCGACGCGTTCGCCCAGGCCGACCAATCGACGACCAGGCAGTACGGTGGCACCGGACTCGGCCTGGCGATCTCAAGCCAGCTCGTGGAACTCATGGCCGGCCAGATCGGCGCAGAGGCGCGCGAGGGCGGCGGCAGCCTGTTCTGGTTCTCCGCTGAGCTCCCCGAGGTGGACGGCGTCGCTGAGCCGGTCATCGCGCGTAAGGATCTCAGGGGCCTGAGAACTCTCGTGGTCGACGACAACGCATCGAACCGCACGATTCTCGAGCACTACCTCAGAAATTGGGAACTCGCCTGCGAGAGCGTCGATCGGCCCAGCGCCGCGATCGAGGCACTCGAGCGAGCCTCTCGCGAGGGCCACCCGTTCGAACTCGCGCTCCTTGACTTCAACATGCCTCAGATGAACGGCGTCGAGCTGATCAGGGAGATTCGCAAGCGTCCGGCGCTGGATTCTCTGAAGACCGTGATTCTCAGCTCGGGCTCGTTTGAACGGAGTCAGTTCGAGGGCATGAGCGTCTCCGCGGTCCTGAAAAAGCCCGCGCGCCAGGGTGCGATTCGAGACGCGATCGCAGGCGCATTTGCAGAAACCGCTCCGCGGGCAGCTGCGACGCCGCCCGCAGAGGGCGCGCCGGCCGATCATGGCCTGCTGGTCCTGATCGCCGAGGACAACGAGATCAACTGCACCGTGATCGAGACGCTGCTCGGCAAGCTGGGCCTGCAGACGGCCGTCGCCCACAACGGCCGCGAGGCGATCGAGATGGCTGCGGGCCACGATTACGACGCGATCTTCATGGACTGCCTGATGCCCGAGGCCGACGGCTTTGAGGCGACGCGGGAGATCCGCAGGGCCGAGAACGGACGCCACGTTCCGATCATCGCGATGACCGCTCTGTCGATGCCCGGCGACCGCGAGCGCTGCCTGGCGGCCGGAATGGATGACTATCTGAGCAAGCCGATCCGGCGGGTGGCTCTCGACGCCGCTGTCGATCGCTGGCTTCATGCAGATCCGCCCGAACAGGCCGTCGATGACTGAGCGCCCCACCCCCACCCGAGCGAGCTCCCCGCGATTGCGCGTCGCGCTGGTGGCGTTCGCACTGTTGGTCGTGTTGAGCGTGATCGCCTTCGGAATCGCTGTCACGCATGCACAGACGAAGAGCCAGATCCTGACCAACTACAAGGCCAGGGGGAAGACCTCGGCCGGGTTCGTCTCGACCTACCTCTCCCAGCAGGAGGCTCGCCAAACCCAGGGCGCGGAACACTTCCTGGCGGGGCGCACGGGGCTCACGTCTGAATTCAGCCGCGTGGCCACGGTCTTCGGCAGCGACACCGCCGGCCTGTTTGACAGCTCGGGCCGCGTGCTCGCGATCCTGCCGCACGACCCCGCTCTCATCGGCGTGGACGTCGCCGCACGCTATGCGCATCTCAGTGCCGCCGAGTCCGGTCATGCCGCGGTTTCCGGCGTCGTGTCGTCAGCCGCCCGCCACGAACCGGTTATCGCGATCGCCGTTCCCTATCCGACAGCCGACGGCCGCCGCGTGTTCAGCCCCGCCTACCCGGTGGCCGGAAGCGTCCTTGCGACCTTCGTCGCGCACAGCGTCTCCACCAAGGGACACCTCGTCCTGCTGATCGACGCGAAGGGCAACACGATCGCCGCCAGCCCAAGTACCGCGACAACCACTCTTCTTGCAAGAAGCCCTTCCTTGGACAGGGCAGTAGCCCACTCCTCACATGGCAGCGTGACGGTGGACGGCCAGCCCAGCACATTCATCGTCACGCCGGTCGCGGGCGCCCCGTGGCGTGTGGTCATCTCCGTCCCCAACACGAAGCTGTTCGCATCGATCAGCGGCTGGGCGCTGTGGCTGCCATGGATCGTGTTTGCGATGATCGCGATCCTCGCCCTCGTCGTCCTGTCGCTGTTCTCCCGCTCGCTGGTGGCGCGTGCTCGCCTGGAGGTGCTTTCGGCCGAGGCGCAGGAGGCCTCCCGTCTGAAGTCGGAGTTCGTGGCGAGCATGAGTCATGAGATCCGCACTCCCCTGAACGGGATCATCGGGATGACCGAGCTGCTCAGGGACACCCCCATGGATTCGGTGCAGGTCGAGTACCTCGACGCGCTGGGCGCCTCAGGTGAGGCGCTCCTCGGCGTGATCTCCGACGTGCTCGACTTCTCCAAGATAGAAGCCGGATTTCTCGAGCTCGACCGCACCGACTTCGAGCTGCGCGACGCGGTCGAGGAAGCGTGTCAGATGCTCGCCGAGCAGGCGCACTCCAAGGGCCTTGAGATCAATCATTGGGTCGATGGCGACGTGCCTCTGACGGTCAACGGTGACAGGGCGCGCCTGCGCCAGATACTCCTGAACCTGCTTTCGAACGCCGTCAAGTTCACGGCCTCCGGCGAGGTCACGGTGCGCGTCTGTAGCGATCACGGCAAGCGTGTCAACTTCTCGGTCTCGGACACCGGTGTGGGAATCGACGAGAAGCAGGCTTCGGCGCTGTTTGAGGCGTTCGCGCAGGCCGATCAATCGACGACTCGCCAGTACGGTGGCACCGGCCTGGGTCTTGCGATCTCGAGCCAGCTCGTGGAGCTGATGGGCGGTGAGATCGGCGCCAGGCCAGGTGAGGCGGGCGGCAGCGTCTTCTGGTTCTCCGCCGAGCTTCCAGCGGTGGAGGGCGCCGCCGAGCCGGTGCGCTGGCCCAGGGACCTCCGAGGCCTGCGGACGCTCGTCGTCGACGACAACGCGTCCAACCGCACGATCCTCGAGCACTACCTGCGCGACTGGGGGATCGCCTGCGAAAGCGTCGACCGGCCGAGTTCGGCGATCAGCGCGCTGGAGCGGGCCTCACGTGAAGGCAACCCCTTCGAGCTCGCACTGCTTGACTTCAATATGCCGCAGATGAACGGCATCGAGCTCGTACGCGAGATCCGGAGCCGTCCCGCGCTCGATGCGCTGAAGACCGTGATCCTCAGCTCTGGCTCGTTCGAGTCCGTGAACTTCGAGGGCATGAGGGTCTCCGCGGTCCTGAAAAAGCCCGCGAGCCAGACCGCAATCTACGACGCGATCGCAGCTGCGTTCGCGGGAACCGCGCCTCGCGCGGAGGAGGCGGGTATGGAGCCGACCACGACCGCCAAAAGCAACTCGCACAATCGAGGCCTGCTGGTGCTGGTCGCCGAGGACAACGAGATTAACCGCACCGTCATCCAGGCGCTGCTTGGCAAGCTGGGCCTGCAGACGGCAGTCGCCCACAACGGCCGCGAGGCGGTCGAGATGGCTGCCGGCCACGCCTACGACGCGATCTTCATGGATTGCCTGATGCCGGACACCGACGGCTTCCAGGCCACGCGGGAGATCCGCAGGGGCGAGAACGGTCACCATGTCCCGATCATCGCGATGACCGCCCTGTCGATGCCCGGTGACCCTGAGCGCTGTCTCGCGGCCGGGATGGATGACTACCTCAGCAAGCCCATCCGAACAGCGGCGCTGGACGAGGCCGTCGAGCGCTGGCTGCCGGCCGGAGCGGGCGCGGACAATGCAGGAAGCTCCGGCAACGGCGCGCCTGCGAGCACGAGCGGCGGCCGCACTCCGGTGGAGGCGGTGCTCGATCAGGCGACCATCGAGCAGCTGAAGGAGACGCTCACGCCGGAGATGCGCACGGAGCTGCTCGACACTTTCGACGAGCAGCAGGTTCAATGCGTGGCGGACATCGCCGCCGCGGTCAAGCGTGATGACCGCGACGAGGTCAGGCGCGTGGCGCACCTGCTGAAGGGGAGCAGCGCGAGTCTCGGGGCAATGAGGCTGCGCCATTGCAGTGAGCGTTTGGAACACGTCGGCAGGAGCCAGGACGCGGACATCACCGACGCACAAGTCACGCAGCTGCGTGACACCGCGAACGAGGCCAGCGGGGCGCTTCGGCAGCAGCTGACCGCATGAGTCCGCTGCGCAAGCGGATCCGTTTTTCCGACCTTTCAGCGACAGCGACGCCCACCAGCGCGCGCCCCCAGCGGGCAGCGCGCCCCTCGTCGGGAGGTCCAATTCAAGGTCTCCACCGTTGTGCCGATACTCACACTGATTCCAACATGAGGATTCTCCAGCCAACCGGACGCATTGTTGCTCACGAGGCTGGCTCCGTGGGGATTCCTCGGTGCGTTGGTGTGGTTCTGGCGGGAAGGGGCTCGACATGGTAGAGCCTGGAAATGGCGTGGCTGGGGTTCTGGAGCGCGCTTCGGATCAGTTGGACGAGTCGATGCTCCTGCAGGTGCTCTCGGATGTAGAGAACGGGGACTTCGGCGTGAGGATGCCGCTGGGCTGGACCGGCGTTGCGGGCAAGATCGCCGACAGGCTGAACAGCGTGATCGCCGCGAATCAGACGCTGGGCGAGGAGCTCGCGAGGGTCAGCCGCGTGGTCGGTAAGGAAGGCAAGCTCTCTCAGCGCGTGGCACTGGGAGGTTCTGACCGGGTGTGGTCGGAAAGCGTCGCGTCGGTCAACGGCCTGATCGAGGATCTCGTGCGCCCGACGACGGACATGCAGCGCGTGATCGGTGCCGTCGCCGATGGTGACCTGTCGAAGAAGATCACCGCCGATGTGCACGGCGAGGTGCTGGAGCTGAAGAACACGATCAACGCGATGGTGGATCAGCTCAACCGGTTCATCTCTGAGGTCACGCGCGTGGCGAGAGAGGTGGGGACCGAGGGCAAGCTCGGTCAGGCGGCGGCCGTGACGATCGAGGTCGGCGGTGTCTGGAAGGACCTGACCGACAACGTCAACCTGATGGCGGGAAACCTCACCGGCCAGGTCCGCGACATCGCCGAGGTGACAACGGCCGTCGCGAACGGGGACCTGAGCAAGAAGATCACCGCCGACGTGAAGGGCGAGTTCCTGCAGTTGAAGAACACGGTCAACGCGATGGTCGATCAGCTCAACCGGTTCGCCTCCGAGGTCACGCGTGTTGCTCGCGAGGTGGGCGTCGAGGGCAAGCTCGGCGGGCAGGCGCAATCGGCGGAGGTCGCGGGCGTGTGGAAGGACCTGACCGACAACGTCAACCAGCTCGCGGCGAACCTCACGAACCAGGTGCGAGCCATCGCCGATGTGGCGACAGCCGTCACCGAGGGCGATCTCACGCGGCAGGTGGGCGTCGAGGCCTCGGGCGAGGTGGCGGTGCTGAAGGACAAGCTGAACGAGATGATCCGCAATCTGCGCGAGACCACGCGCGAGAACACCGAGCAGGACTGGCTGAAGACCAACCTCGAGCGCTTCACCCGCATGCTCCAGGGCCAGCGCGACCTGGCGACCGTCTCGAGCATGATCCTGTCCGAGCTCGCGCCGCTGGTCTCGGCCCAGCACGGTGTCTTCTACACCCTCGCGAGTCTCGGCGATGGCGGTGAGCCTGTTCTCCTCTATCAGGCAGGCTATGGCTACAAGGAGCGTAAGCATCTCGCCAACCACTTCCGGGTCGGCGAGGGCCTCGTTGGGCAGTGCGCCCAGGAGAAGGAACGCATTCTTCTGACGGAGGTCCCCGGCGACTACGTGCGAATCAACTCGGGTCTCGGTGAGTCCGCGCCGCTGAACATCATCGTGCTGCCGATCCTCTTTGAAGGGTCGGTTCGTGCGGTCGTCGAGCTGGCCTCCTTCAGCCACTTCAGCGCGACCCACCAGGCATTCCTCGACCAGCTCACCGAGAGCATCGGTCTGGTGCTCAACACGATCGAAGCCAACACCATCACCGAGAACCTGCTGACGCAGTCGCAATCGCAGGCGCACGAGCTGCAGGCACGCCAGGAAGAGCTCTCGACCTCGAACGAGGACCTCGCCAGCCAGGCGGCACGCCTCGCCGAGCAGTACTCCGAGGTCGAGCGCAAGAACCAGGAGGTCGTCCTGGCCAAGCGCCTGGTCGAGGAGAAGGCCGAGCAGTTGGCGGTGTCCTCGAAGTACAAGTCGGAGTTCTTCTCGAACATGTCACACGAGCTGCGCACGCCGCTGAACAGCCTGCTGATCCTCGCCGGCGAGCTCGAAGACAACCAGGAGGAAACGATGAACGCGACGCAGGTCGAGTATGCGAGCGTCATCCGCTCCTCGGGCAATGACCTGCTGCACCTGCTCGATGACATCCTCGACCTCGCGAAGGTCGAGTCGGGCACGGTCACACTTGAGGTCGAAGAGCTCGCGCTCGCAGGGCTGAAGGATGCGATGCAGAACGACTTCTCCCACGTCGCCAAGAAGCAGGGCCTGTCGTTCTCCGTGGAGCTCTCACCCGATCTGCCGGCGAGCATTGCGACCGACGGCGGCCGCCTGCGCCAGGTACTGAAGAACCTCGCCTCAAACGCGTTCAAGTTCACCGAGGAGGGCGGGGTCACGCTATCCATCGGCATTGCCACGAGCGGCTGGAACCCCGGCAACGCCACACTGGCGGGGGCGCCAACCGTGCTCGCGTTCGGAGTGTCAGACACGGGCATCGGGATAACCGCAGAACAGCAACACCTCATCTTCGAGGCGTTTGCCCAGGCCGACGGCTCAACGGCCCGCCACTACGGCGGGACCGGGCTCGGCCTCTCGATCAGCCGAGAGCTCGCGATCCTGCTCGGCGGCGAAATCACGCTCAACAGCACGCCCGGCGAGGGCAGCACATTCACCCTGTTCCTCCCGCGCACCAACGATAGCTACGACAACACCACTGCGGCCCCCACGCCCCAACCACTCACACTCGACCCCACGCCCACACCCCAGTCCACTCCAACCAACGCCCACAGCAACGGCGCGAGCGCACCTGCCCCTCCCGCTGAGATGCGCGCGATGGCGTCCTCGTTCCCGGGTGAGCCCTCCGTTTCGGCACTCGCCGGCGACGCGGCCACAGTGCCGGTCGAAGCTCCCGCGCTCGCGCTCGAGGTCGTGCCCTCGGCCGTGCCGGTTGCCCCAACGCCAACCGGCGAGGCGACTGCTGCCGGCGTCACGGCAGCCGCGCTCCCCGCACTGAAACCCCTTCCCCCGCAGGAGCATCCTGCGGGCGGGAACGTGGACGGCATGAAGGTGCTGCTCGTGGACGACGATTTTCGCAATATCTTCGCCCTCTCCGCGCTCCTCAAACGGATCAACGTGGAGACGCTCTCGGCTGAGAGCGGTATCCAGGGGATCCAGGCCCTGACGGAGACGCCGGACGTCGACCTCGTACTCGTCGACATCATGATGCCCGGCATGGATGGCTACGCGACGATGCGAGCCATGAGGGACCTCCCGGCAGGTGAGAGCACTCCGCTCGTCGCGTTCACCGCGAAAGTGGAATCGGGCGAGCGCCAGCGCTGCATCGACGCCGGCGCCTCAGCCTACGTCCCCAAGCCCGTCGACACGGGACAGCTGCTTGGGGTTCTGGGCGAGTGGTTCGCCGCCAAGACCGTAGGCTGATGTCGAGCCAACAGGCCGTGGAAGCCCCCAGTGTGGAGTCCGCGCCTGCGATCCTCGTTGTAGACGACAACAGGGTCAAGCGCCTGGCGCTGCGCGCGATGCTCACGCCGCTGGGTCACGCGATCGTCGAGGTGGAGTCGGGCCGCGCCGCGCTGAAGGCGCTCGCGAGCCAGACCTTCGCGCTGATCCTGATGGACGTTCGCATGCCGGTGCTCAACGGGTTCGAGACGGCCAAGCTATGCCGTGAACAGGCGCGTGGAGCACGCACTCCGATTATCTTTGTCACGGCCATGGGTGGCGACGATGGGGAGGCCGCCAGCGCGTATGCCAGCGGTGCGGTCGATTTCATCTTCACGCCTGTGCTGCCGGACGTGCTGCGGGCGAAGGTCACGGCCTTCGTCGATCTGTTCCTGCAGTCCCAGGAGCTGCAGCGCTCGCTCGAGTCGATCACCGTTCTCAATGCGGCGCTGCGCGACAGCGATGTGCGCACACAGGCGGTGCTCGACAACGTCGCGGATGCGATCTTCATCCTCGATGACGGCGGGCTGATCGAATCGGTCAACCGATCGGTGGGCAAGGTGTTCGGCTATTACGAGAACGAGCCTGTCGGGCATCCATTCGTGTTCATGATCGCGCCCGAGCACCGCGATGAGTTCCGCGGCCTCGATTCGGTGCCGATTGGCGTGAACGGCGGCGCGAGCGCGTCCACGGGGCCGATCGAAACGCTTGGCTGCCGTCACGACGGCTCGATCTTCCCGATGGAGTTGGAGCGCGGCGAGATGAGGCACGGCGAGCGCATGTTCACGCTCGCCTCGGTCCGCGATATCTCCGAACGCAGGGCGCACACCGAGGCTCTCGAGCACCTGGCGCTGCACGACGGTCTCACGGGCCTTGCCAATCGCACGTTGTTCGGCAATCTCGTCTCCCAGACGCTGGCATCGGCCAAGCGCACGGCCGAGCCCCGCGCCCTGCTCGTGATGGATCTCGACGGCTTCAAGCAGGTCAACGACCTGCTCGGGCACGATCGCGGCGACACACTGCTGAAGCAGGTCTCAGAGCGGCTCGTCTGCGCCCTGCGCGAGGGTGACACGGTCGCCCGGCTGGGCGGTGACGAGTTCGGCATCCTGCCGGCCGACGCGAGCGACCTGTCTGCGGCGGCGGCAGTCGCGTTGAAGATCCAGGAGACGTGCGAAACCGCGTTCGTGGTCAACGACGAGATGGTCCACGTCTCCCCGAGCATTGGCATCGCGCTGTTTCCCGAGCACGGCAGTACGCCGGCCGAACTGCTTCATCGCGCCGATCTGGCGATGTATGCGGCCAAGCGATCCGGGGAGGGCCACGCCGTGTTCAGCGCCACGCAGGAGACCGAGACGGCCGATCGCCTGGCTCTGCTGCTCGATCTGCGCCACTGCGTCGATCGCGAGGAGCTCGTCCTTCACTATCAGCCGAAGATCGACCTCGCCACCGGCGCGATCACCGGAGTCGAGGCGCTGGTCCGCTGGCTGCACCCCCAGCAGGGTCTGCTCGCGCCGGCCAGCTTCATGGGCGAGGTTGAGCGAACGCACCTGATCGGGCCGGTGACGCGCTGGGTGCTGAACGAGGCCCTTCGCCAGCAGCGGGCCTGGCGTGAAGACGGCCTCGATCTGACCATGGCCGTCAACGTCTCCGCGCGCAGTCTTCGCAACGTCAGCGGCCTCCCCGACACCGTGGCGGAGCTGACCGCGCTGTGGGACACGGCCCCCGGTCGGCTCACCCTCGAGCTCACCGAGGGCGCGCTGATCGAGGACGCCGCTCCTGCGGTGATGGCCCGCCTGCACGAGCTGGGCCAGCTGCTGTCGATCGACGACTTCGGCACGGGGTATTCCTCGCTGGCCTACCTGCAGCGCCTGCCCGTTGACGAGATCAAGATCGACAGGTCGTTCATCTCGAGCCTCGCGCCCACGAGTGATGACGCGTTCATCGTGCGCTCGACGATCGACCTCGCGCACAACCTCCGCCTGAAAGTCGTCGCTGAGGGAGTCGAGGGCGAGGACGTCGCGAAGCTCCTGCTCGAGTACGAGTGCGACGCCGCTCAGGGTTATCACTTTGCGCGTCCGGCAGCGCCCGCAGAGCTCACCGAGCAACTGAGGAGCTCAGCCGCCGCGGGCGCATGATGTCCGAGCGCCGCGTACTGGTTATCGACGACTCGCGGCTGATTCGCCAGGTCGCCGAGATGGTGCTGGGCCAGCATGGCTGGCAGGTGCTGAGCGCTGAGTCCGGCCGGGAGGGAGTCGCCATTGCCGCCCGTGATTGTCCCGATGCAATTCTGCTCGACGTGATCATGCCGGATCCCGACGGACTGGCAACTCTCCTCGAGCTGCGTAAACGCCTCGAGACACGTCACATTCCCGTCGTGTTCCTGACCGGCCAGGCCGACAACGTCAGGGAGAGCCGCAGGTTGTCGATGCTGGGTGTGTCCGGTGTGATCGCAAAGCCGTTTGCTCCGGGTGAGCTTGCCAGGAGTGTTGGCGACATACTCGGGTGGCCTCCATGACTCCTGCCGCGAGGACACGCATCGGCCGGGCCGCCACAAAGGCCGTCAAGACTTGAGAGCGACCGCTGCCTCGGGCGTGGCCACAATGAAGCTGAAGCTCTCCTCGATATACAGGTGCACGGCCTCGCCGTCGTGGCGCTCATAGCCGAGTGACAGGTCCTGCCCAGACTCAAAGATGAAGTCTCCGCCGCGCAGGCTGAGGACGACCGCGCCATCGACACCCGGCGCCCACACGATCGGGCCGTCAAGGATCTTGCGGAGGTGATCGAGCAGCGGCCAGCCGCCGTGCTCGGCGGTCTCGACGACGCGCCGGTACTGCTCGCGCCCGAGCGCCATACCGTAGGGCCCGCCGACGCCGGTGCGCATGAGCAGCTCCACCGCGACGGCGACCGCGCGGGGATAGCTCTCAGCGTCCTCGCCAAGCGCGATGGTCTCGTGCGGGGAGGCCCCAGCGATGCCGGTGATGCCGGCCTCATTGAAGCCATGGAACACGGCGACATTCTCCGCCACGGCGATCCGGTGGGCCGCATCATCGAGCGTCGCGAGATCCACGTCGATGGCGCCCCGATCCTGGTCGCGGAGCTCCTGCACCGAGACGGTGAAATCGGCCCGCAGCTCGGCAAGCGCCAGCACCCGCCGCTTGACCGCGTGGACTCCCTTGTGAGGGGAGCCGGCCAGGGACTCGGTGCGTCCGAGGTTCGTGGCGGAGTACGTCCAGCCGTGGGGACCTGAGAAATCGATCAGCCGCCGCGCCGCCAGCGCGGGGACCAGCCGCTGCTTTGCCTCGGCATCGAGGAGCTTCCAGCCGGAGTCGGTGATCGGCGCGAGTGGGCGAAGCAGGTGGTCCATCATCGAACGCTCCCGGCATCGCCGCCGATGCCAAGCGAGGAGGAGCCATCGCTGGGTGAGCTCGCCGGTCCGCTCCCACTCGCCGACGTCGCCTCGGCCTCGGACTCCTCGCCGTGCTCGACGATGTCACCGGACTGAAACAGGATGCCCTGCGCGATTGCCCGCCACAGCGGCGTGCGGCGCAGGAGAAACTCGAGATCCATGCTGAAGTGCTTGAACTCCTCACCCTGCGCGTCTCTCATGATCGCGAGCGCGTCGGCGTCTTGCTCGACCGCCAGGCGCTGCTCATACCAGCCGATCGCTTCCGCCTCCTCGGTCAGCGACGCGCACATTCGCGCGAACGTGCGCGTCTCCGCGGGGAGCTCCTCGGGCGGCTCGTGGTACTGGTCAAAACCCATGCGTGGGAAGGGTAGACGTTCTATGCTCGCGCAATCCTCGTGACACCTGGATTCCTGAACCAAACCGGGCTCTCGATACTTGCCCTGGGTGGAGCGCCGCCGGCCCTCACCGCGCCGTCAGGAGCGCTGAGGCGATGAGCACGCCGGCCGGCCGGGACGCGGTCGCATCGCCAAAGTTGAGCGCTTCCGAGCTCGCGGATATGGCCTCGTTCGGCAGCGAGCGGCCGATTGCCGTCGGAGAGCTGCTGTTCGAGGCGGGAGAGGCGACCTACGACCTGTTCGTGATCCTCGAGGGAGAGGTTGAGATCCTGCGCGCCGACGGTGCCGAAGAGGTGATCGTGTTCGGCTTCGGACCCGCCAACTTCGTTGGGGAGCTCACACTTCTCACCGGTCAGCGTCGCTTCCTGAACTGCCGTGTTACCAAAGCGGGCCGCGTGCTGGTGATCTCTCAGGAGGAGTTCCGCCGGCTCATGCGGGTCAGGCCCGCGCTTGCCGAAAAGATGTTCAGCGCATTTGTCGCGCGCCGCGAGATCCTGCGATCCGGCCAGGGGGCCGAGGCGATCCGGATCATCGGATCGAGGTACTCCCCCGAGGCGATGAGCCTGCGGGCGTTCGCCGAGCACTCGCGGCTCGCGCACACCTGGATCGATGTCGAGGATGCCGAGGACATCGATGCGCTTCTCACGAGCATGGACCTGCGGCCACAGGACACGCCCGTCGTGATCACTCCCAACGGGGTACTCCGCCATCCCACGACCGCGGCGTTCGCGGAGGCCCTCGGGCTTACCTTCCAGCCGGTACCCGGATTCCTGTTCGACCTGGTCGTGGTGGGAAGCGGTCCGGCCGGTCTCGCCGCCGCCGTATACGGCGCCTCGGAGGGCCTCAGCACGGTGTGCCTCGATGCGGTCACCGTGGGCGGGCAGGCCGGCTCGAGCTCTCGAATCGAGAACTACGCAGGATTCCCCAACGGCATCTCCGGTGGGGATCTCACCTCGCGAGCCGCCGCGCAGGCGCTGCGACTGGGAGCTCGCCTCAACGCACCGTGCGAGGTCGTGGGGCTGCGAGCGGAGGGAAGCTTCCACGCGGTGATGCTCCGCGACGGCAGCGAGATCCCCACCCGAGCCGTCATCGTGGCCTCCGGCGCGCGCTATCGACGGCTCCCCGTGGAGGATCTGGAGCGCTTCGAGGGCGCCGGCGTCTATTACGCGGCGACCGATCTGGAGGCGAGGGTCTGCGACGGCCGGCCGGTGCTCGTGATCGGAGGCGGGAACTCGGCCGGACAGGCCGCCATCTATCTCGCTCAGAGCAACTGCAGCGTCACGCTCGCGATCCGGCGCAACGACCTCACGCAAACGATGTCCCGGTATCTGATCGACCGCATCGAGGCCGAGCCGAAGATCAATCTCGTCGCGGGCGTGGAGGTACAGGGATTGGCCGGCGAGGATCATCTCGAGGACGTGACGCTAAGCCACAACGCGACCAACGAGCAGCAGACGATTCCGTGCGCCGGGCTGTTCTGCTTCATCGGCGCCCTGCCTGCCACGGCGTGGCTCGCGGACGCCGTGCGCCTCGACGAAGACGGCTTCATACTGACCGACCGTCAGCTGTTGGACTCACTCGCCGCGGGCACATCTCCTCCTCTGCCGTTCGAGACCTCGACGCCCGGAATATTCGCGGCCGGCGACGTTCGCCACGACTCAATGAAGCGAGTCGCCGCAGCGGTGGGCGAGGGTTCAAGTGCCGTGCGATCTGTCCACGAGCGCCTCGCCACCCAGACCTGACGGTCAACCGGACGGCTCCAGGGGACGGGCTGCGCCTGTTCGGCTTGGGAGTGGACGCTAGACTCGCAACCCGATGGCTGAGCCTGACGATGACCTGTTCGGTGACGAGCACGTTCGCGTCTACCGCGAGACCGCGGGCGAGCGCGGGTATCACTGGCGCGGGACGACGATCCTGCTGCTCACCACCGAGGGCCGGAAATCCGGCGAGCCACGGACGACGCCGCTCATCCACCGCACCGATGGCGACCGCTGGGTCGTCGTGGCATCGAAGGGTGGAGCGCCGCAGAATCCCAGCTGGTTTGAGAACCTGAGCGCCAATCCCGACGCCGAGATTCAGGTCAAGGGCGAGACCGTTCCGGTGCATGCAGCGACCGCTGAGGGCGACGAGCGCACCCGCCTGTGGTCGCTCATGACCGAGGTCTGGCCAGCCTACGACGATTATCAGACGAAAACCACGCGAGAGATCCCGGTCGTGGTGTTCTCTCGCCGCTAGCCGAGCTGACCAAGTGGTCATCCGCGCGGGTGACGCGTTCGGTCACGATCCTCACTTTCTCCGACGATCAGGAAGATCAGCGCGACGAGCGTTATGCACCCGAGTCCGAGAAGCGCCCCGCCGATCACCGTCGCGGTCGAACCACCCAGGGCCAAAACGACGGCGCCCGCGATAACGGCCAGCAGCCCGAAACCACCAGTGACTCGCGGTACCACGTCGATAACGTACCCCACCCGGTCGTGTCGCACGCCTCGAGCGGCCATCGCGACTGAGCGATAATCTCTCGCCATGGACACTGAGCGGGCACGTCAACTGCTTGCGGGCGAGCGCGAGCGCATCGAGCAGGCGATGGCCGGAGTCGGCGGTGAGAATTCCGAGGAGGCTACGGCACGGATTGAACCGGGCGATCGTGACTCTGAGGACCTCTACCAGGACGAGTTCGACGCGGGCCTGGCCGAGGATCTCGCCGAGCAGCTCGCGGCGCTCGGACGCGCCGAGGCGCGCCTTCAGGCAGGGACCTACGGGCTCTCGGTTGACAGCGGCGAGCCGATCCCGGACGAGCGGCTGGAGGCCCTACCCACGGCCGAGCGAACGATTCAGGAGCAGGAGCTGCGAGGCCGCGGCTAGCTGCCGGCTCAGGAACTCGCGTCGCGGCGTATGATCGGCGTGGAGATCTGCCATGACCGCGCTCGGCGTTGCGCTACTGCTAATCGGCGCCATCCTTGTGGTGGCCGAGGCCCACGCCCCCAGTGGGGCTCTCGGCGTGATCGCTGCAGCAGCGCTGATCGTCGGGGCGATCATCGCCGTCGGCTCGCTCGGCGGTAGCGATGCGATCGCGGTGCCGGTCGGTGTCGCGCTCGGGGCGGCAGCCGGCGGATGGGCGCTCATGGCGACTCGTCAGGCGGCCGGCTCGCGACGCGTGCGCATTCAGGCGGGTTCAGAGTCGTTGTGCGGCCGCGTCGGCGTGGTGCGTCGCTGGAGCGACTCGGCCGGTCAGGTGTTCGTGGACGGAGCGTTGTGGCGCGCACGCCACGAACTGATGGAGGCCGATGATCACGCTCTGCACGAGGGTGATTCGGTCGTGGTCGAGCGCGTGAGCGGACTCACGTTGTCAGTGCGCCGTGCAGAGGAGTGGGAGCTGATTCTGTGATCCTCGCGATCGGGATCGTCCTGCTCTTCCTGGCGGTGACCGCTCTGGTGATCGTCGGTACCTCGGTGCGCGTGCTGCGCGAGTACGAGCGCGCTGTCGTCTTCCGCCTGGGCCGTGTGACCAGTCAGAGAGGGCCCGGAGTCATCTTCCTGCTGCCGGCCGTCGATCGCATGGTCCGGGTCAGCCTGCGCACCGTCACGCTCGAAATTCCGGCGCAGGAGATCATCACACGCGACAACGTGCCTGCGCGCGTCACCGCGGTGGCCTACTACCGGGTGATCGACTCGACCAAGTCTGTGATCGAGATCGAGGACGTGCTGGCCGCGACCTCGCAGATCGCCCAGACAACTCTCCGCTCGGTGCTGGGCAAGGCCGAGCTCGACGCACTGCTGTCCGAGCGCGAGCGGCTGAACGAGCACCTCCAACACATCATCGATGATCAGACCGAGCCCTGGGGCGTCAAGGTCACCGCGGTCGAGATCAAGGATGTTGAGATCCCGGAGCGGATGCAGCATGCAATGGCGCGCCAGGCTGAGGCTGAGCGCGAGCGCCGCGCGAAGATAATCAACGCCGAGGGCGAATTCCAGGCAGCCGCTCGGCTCAACGACGCAGCCGATGTGATCAGCCGCAACCCCGTGACGATCCAACTGCGCTATCTGCAGACGCTGATCGAGGTGAGCAACAACCAGAGTTCCACGATCGTATTTCCGCTGCCGATAGACGTGCTGCAGCCGCTGATGGCCGCTGCGAAGAACCATCGCGAGGCCGGCGCCGCGGAGCACGAGAACGGCCGCCTGGACGAGGCGCTTGCGGCTGCGCGCGAGGCGCTCGACGGGGCAGCCGGCGATCCTACGCTGGTGGAATCCGCCACGCATACGGCCCTTGCTTCGAGCTCGCCCGAGCCGCCCGCGGCCAGCGGGCGGGATATGGCGGGTCCGGCGCCTCGTTGAGCCTGCCTCGGGCGGCGGAAGCCTAGGAGATACCGCTGCGCACGGCCTGCACAGCCGCCTGGATGCGGTTATCCAGGTGGAGCTTGGCGAGGATGCTGGCGATGTGATTTGAGATCGTGTTGGTGCTGAGTGACAGTTCGCGCGCGATCTCGCTGTTGCTTTTTCCGCTGGCGAGCCGGGTGAAGATTTCCAGTTCGCGGGGCGTGAGGGCGGCCCGGATCGTGCTGGCGGCGCTCTCTTCCTGAGATGCGATCGGAATGTCCAGCTCGCGGATGCGCTGCAGCAGTTTGCCGGCGATCTCGGAAGAGATCACCGATTCCCCGGCCGCTGTGGCCCTCACCGCGGCGATGATCGTCTCCGGCTTTGCGCTCTTGAGGATGTAGCCGCTGGCGCCGGCGACGATCGCCTCGACCACCCGGTTCTTCTCGGAGCGCGTGAGAATCAGCATGCGTGAGGCCGGGGCGAGCAGCCCGAGCTGCTCGATCACTCCCACACCCTGGCTGCCGGAGAGCTTGAGATCCATCACGACGACGTCCGGGCGCAAATCCATCACGACCTTGATCGCGTCGGCTGCGTTCGTGGCCTCGCCGACGAGCTCCAGTCCGTCTGCGGCAAGCGCTTGGGCGAGTGCATCTCGAATCAGCTGCTCGTCGTCAACGACCGCCACCGTAATCGGCCGTTGATGCTCAGTGACTGAGGCATGCTCCGCAGGCATGGGAACCGCTCCTTTCGGTCAGCTGCTCCTGCGTGCAGCCTACCAATTGCTGGGGGTTCCCCTGGACCCCGCACTGGTTCGTTCTGACCCCCCGTTTAGGTTCAAATGGACCATCTACCGGCTCGCGTGCGTTGCCGATGTGCACGCAAGGGCCGCCGTTCCTCCCAAGCGGCCCGTCTCCCCCAACGATCGAGAAGCCAGAT
>Ga0302181_10000420_pt1 | contig 35557 bp, 34 predicted proteins | sample I_Palsa_E3_3_FD_198786 | JGI IMG/M metagenome (GOLD analysis project Ga0302181, IMG submission 198786) | Peat permafrost microbial communities from Stordalen Mire near Abisko, Sweden - I_Palsa_E3_3 | ecosystem: Environmental > Terrestrial > Soil > Palsa > Peat permafrost | place: Sweden...
GCTGCACGCACTATTCCGATCATTTTTTCCAGATTGGCGCGCGTCTCGGGTATTGGGAGGCCGCGCAGGCCGTCATTGGCACCGAGCTCGAGAATGACGAGAGCGGGATTGTGCAGCTGCAGTGCGCGGGGTAATCGCTGCACTCCGCCGCCGGAGGTTTCTCCGCTCACGCTGGCGTTGACGACCGGGGTTACGTACCCTTGCGCCTGCAGCCGTTTTTGCAGCAGCGGCACCCAGCCCTCGTCGGGGCGCAGGCCGTAACCCGCGCTTAAACTGTCCCCAAACACCAGTATGGGTGAGGCCTGCGTGGCCGCGCCCTGGATCGCAATGAGCCATAACCCGATGCCAAGCGCCCAGCCGCAAATCACCCGCGAAAGCGTTCTCAAGACCGATCACCTCACCAAGCAGGTTAACAGTCCCGAAGGACCGCTGACCATTGTCCAGGATGTGTCGTTGGACATCGCAGCAGGAGAGTCGGTTGCGGTCGTTGGGCCCTCCGGTGCCGGAAAGTCCACGCTGCTCGCGCTGCTGGCGGGCCTGGATGCGCCGACGTCCGGCAAAATCTGGCTCGCGGGAACGGATCTTAGCGCTCTCGACGAGGACGGGCGCGCACGCCTACGCGCGCAGCGCGTGGGATTCGTGTTTCAGGCCTTCCACCTGGTGCCGGCGCTCACGGCGCTCGAGAACGTGATGCTGCCCCTGGAGCTTGCCGGCCGCACGGATGCGCGCAGCGGCGCGCTCGCGGCTCTCGATCGCGTTGGACTGGCGCCGCGCAAAGGACATTACCCGCGCCAGCTCTCCGGCGGAGAGCAGCAGCGTATCGCGCTCGCCCGCGCATTTGTCACATCGCCCGCGGTGCTGTTCGCCGACGAACCGACCGGCAACCTTGATACGTCAACCGGAGAGCGCGTGGGCGCGCTGCTCTTCGAGCTGAATGCGCACTCCCAGACGACGCTGGTGCTCGTGACACACGAACGGCAGCTCGCCTCGCGCTGCCAGCGAACGCTGCAGATGGAAGCCGGTCGGCTGCTCTAACAGATGCGCGCCCTGTCACTCGCAGTGCGGATGCTGGCGCGGGAATGGCGCTCGGGAGAACTCGGCGTACTGCTGCTCGCGCTCACGATCGCCGTTGCCTCACTGACCGGCGTCGGATTTCTGGTGAGCCGGATCGGCGCGGCGGTCGATCTGCAGGCGACGGAGGTTCTCGCCGCCGACGTTCGCCTCGGCTCCCCGCAGCCGATCTCGCCGACCTCTTTAGAGGAGGCGGGACGGCGCGGCGTGCTTGCAGCGCGCAGCACGCGGCTCCTGAGCGTGGTGTTTCACGATGATCAGAGTCAGTTGACGAATATCCACGCGGTCAGCGCGGGTTATCCGCTCAGGGGGCACGTGCTCATTGCCGATGAACCCTTCGCCAAGGGATCAGCGGCCCCGGCCGTCCCGCCACCCGGTGAAGTGTGGCCGGACTCGAGACTCCTGGCGGCGACCGGCGCGCGCGTTGGCTCGTTGCTTGCGATCGGTGCGGCAACTCTTCGCGTCGGACACGTGCTCATATCGCTCCCGGACCAGGGCGGGACTTTTGCAGAGCTTGCCCCGAGTCTCCTCATGAATCTGCAGGACCTGCCTGCCACGCAGCTCGTCCAGCCCGGCAGCCGTGTCAGCTACAGCGTCCTGTTCGCCGGGGATCGCGCCCGTATCGATGACTTCAAATCCTGGCTGCTCCTCAACAAGAAGCCGGCCGAGCGGTTGCGGGACATCCGCGATGCGAGCCCGCAGATCAAGAGCGCGACGGAGCGCGCGGGACGCTTTCTGAGCCTCGCGAGCCTCGTCAGCGTGCTGTTGTGTGCGATCGCAGTCGCCATGTCGGCGCATCGCTATGTCCAGCGACGCCTTGATGTCGTCGCGCTGATGAAGACGCTCGGCGCGACGAGCGCGTTCACTTTGAGCGTCAGTCTGCTGCAACTCATTGCGATCGCCTGTGTGGCGGCTGCCGCCGGTTCCGGGGTGGGATTTCTCGCGCAAGCATGGTTGCTGCGGGCGTTGAAGGGGCTGTTCAATACACAGCTTCCGTCAGCCAATCTGCTGCCGCTCGGCCTTGGATTTCTGGCGGCAATAGCTCTTCTGGTCGGCTTCGCGTTGCCGTCTCTTCTGCAGCTTGCGCGCGTTCCGACCATTCGCGTACTGCGGCGCGACGTCGGGCCACCACCGCCGCTCGTGCTGCTTGCCTTCGGCCCCGCAGTTGCCGTGATAGCGCTTCTCATCTATTGGGTAGTGCGGGATACGCGGCTATTTTTGGATTTCACCCTCGGCCTCGCAGGCTTCATTGCGCTCGTGGCCGGCGCAGGCTGGATCCTCGTGCATCTCGCCGGGCGCCTGCGCGGCAGTGTTGGCGTCGCGTGGCGGTATGGGGTGGCGAACCTGAGCCGCCGGCGTGCGGAAAGCGTTCTGCAGATTGTCGCGTTTGGAACCGGCATTATGGTTCTGCTGATGCTGGGCATCGTGCGCAATCATGTCGAGGACAGCTGGCGGCGCAGCCTGCCGGAGGATCTCCCCAACTATTTTTTCGTCAACATTCCACCGGATGAGCGGGCGCAGTTCATAGATTTCCTGCAGGCGCGCGGCGCGCAAACCTCGCGCGTTCTGCCGATGATCCGCGGCCGCTTGACCGCAATCAACGATCGTCCGGTCGAAGGCTCGCAATCCGCGGGCGACGGCGAAAATTTCGCCGCGCGCGAACAGAATCTCACCTGGACAGCGGAGCTCGGCGCGGACAACAGCGTCGTCGCGGGCCGCTGGTGGACGCGCGAGGATTTCGGGAAGCCGCTCGTGTCTCTGGCAACGGAGTTTCAGGAGTCGCTGCACGTGCGCGTAGGCGACGGCCTCACCTTTGATATCGGCGGGGAGAGCGTCTCCGCGACCGTCGCCAGCATCCGCAAGGTGAAATGGGACAGCTTCCAGCCGAATTTCTTCATCGTGTTTGCTCCCGGCGTCATCGATAACACGGCGGGAACCTACATGACGAGTGCGTACTTCCGGCCGGCCGGCGCCAACGCACTTGCGCAGCTCGCGCGCCGCTTCCCCAGCGTCTCAATATTCGATATCGACGATCTGCTCGCGCGCGTGCGCTCGGTTGTCGACAAAGCGGTCTTCGCCGTGCAGAGCGTTTTCGTTTTCACGGTGTTCGCCGGCCTGACCGTGCTGCTCGCCGCCGTGCAGTCGAGCCGCGACGAGCGGCGCTTTGAGAGCGCCATGCTGCGCACGCTCGGCGCGAGCCGCAAGGTGGTGCTGCAGGGAGTGCTCGCCGAATTTACGGTGTTGGGATTGCTATCAGGGCTGCTGGCGTCGGTGGGCGCATCGATTGCCGGTTATTTTGTCGCGACACGCGTACTGGCGCTGCCGTACGGATTTGACCCGTCGGTGTGGGCGCTGGGTCTTATCGGCGGTGCGGTGCTGGTGGTGTTGAGCGGCTGGCTTGCCACCCGCTCGGTCGTGAATCAGCCGCCGCTTGCGACGCTGCGCGCCAATGGGTGATCTTCAGCCTAACGCTCAATGCCAATGGTGAGCCAGGCGTCCGGCTCCGGGTCGCCGCGCCACGTCAGCCCGTCAATCGTAAATTGGTAGATTCCGGGGCCGAGCGCGGAGCTATTGAGTGCGAGATGCAGTTGGCCGTTGGAGTCTTTCATGATGTTGTGGAGTATCGCGACCCGCCCCTGATCGACACGGTCGATCGTCACCCGAAAGGCCCGATACGGCGAGCGCGTCATGTCGATGTGCAGTTCGGCAAGTTGCGCCGGGCCGCCGCCGATCGTAATCGCCGGCGTGTTTGAGCTGCCGGTGCGGCTCGGGATCAACTGAATCGTGCGGGTGGTCGAGGCAGGTTCCAGCGGCTGCTCGGCGAGGGTCGCGTTGAGTTTCGCGATGCTGCGGGTCTTGTCAGCGCTCGCGCTGCCGACAACGGCAAGCGCCACGATCAGCAGCAGCACCGCCGCGGCCAAGCCGAGGAGGAGCTGCGGCTTTTCCCACAGCTTCTTCGGAGCCTGCTGCCACGGTTCAGGCTTTCCGCTTGCCTCGAGAAGCCGCAATCCGGCATTGACCCGTTCCGGGAGGCCGATTGCATCGAGAAGTTCGGGCTCCTCGCGGCAGAAGCGCTCGAAGTCAGTCGCGCCCTTGATCGGCAGCTTGCCGGATAGATAGCGCTCGACGATCTGGTTACGAGCGATAAAGTCTCGATCCATGTGCGGCGTTGCGGCTGCAGCGGCAGCGCCCATAGATGATGCTTCCGCCCCCTGCTCTGCAGCGGCGTCGGGGAGCGGCCGCGGCGATTCGGCCTGCGGCTGCGGCGATTCAGCCTGCGACTGCGCCTCAGTGCGGGATATGGCTTCCATCATTGGAGTCTGCCGAGATAAGGGTTCATCCGTGCGGCTCATGCATAACGATCATCGTATCTTGCAGAGTCGCCGTTGGGCGACCTGCGGCATGGCTCACAGAACACGTCACCTGCGAGCTGTCTTTGGCGATCAAGCCCGAATTCTACAGCCTGTTGCTGCCGGTTATGTTGCGTTGCAACATCTGCATGCGCAATGTCCAATCAAACACCTCGTCGGTCGTGGGCGCGCCTGCCCTCGAAACCGCAGCAGTCCTTGCGAGCCAAATCGGTGTGAACTCTAGCATCCGCTTTCGATCGAACCTTCAAATCGTTCCGCTTCGATGCATCAATTCACAATGGCAGCTTCTCAATTGAACCTCGCAGCCGCAGAGCCTGGCCGGCAGTGTTGCTCCGCGACCGGTTACGGACTGCAAGGCCGACGCGATCGGCGCGAGCGCCATCGCGGCTTGGTAATCACGTAGAATCCCACGCCCGCACTTGGAGGATATCGCGATGCGCCACGTCATTTCGCTTTTCGCCATGGCCCTCGCCACGGTAACGAGCATGGCCGCTTCCCCACCGGCCGTCGATCCGGCGCTTACGGCGGTGATCGCGAGCAACCAGCGCACCGCAACCTTCGTCGCGCGCGACGCCGCGCGCCACCCCGTCGAGGAATTGACGTTCTTCGGCATCAAACCCGAATCAAACATCGTGGAGCTGTGGCCGGGCGGCGGCTACTGGACGGAGATCCTCGCGCCGTATCTGGCGGCCCGCGGCCACTACACGGCGGCGCTGCCGCCCGCTAAGAACGGGGGCGAGGACAGCAGCACCGTCGCACAGTGGCGCGCCCGCATCGCACCACAGGCGGCGCGCTTTGGAACGATACACGAGACGACGCTCGGCGCCGGCCACTTCGATATCGCCCCGCCTGGCTCTGCCGACTTCATTCTGACCTTTCGCAATCTCCATAATTGGATGGACGGCGGTTATGCGGCCGAAGCGCTTGCGGCGTGCTTCCGCGCGCTGAAGCCCGGCGGTATTCTCGGCGTGGAGGACCACCGCGGCAGCAACGAACAGCCACAAGATCCGCTCGCAAAGAGCGGCTATGTGCGCCAGGACTACGCGATCAACCTCGCAAAGCAGGCGGGCTTCGAGTTCGTCGGCTCCTCGGAAGTGGATGCCAACCCCAAGGACACCAAGGACTGGCCAAGTGGGGTCTGGACGCTGCCGCCCACTTTCGCCCTCGGCGACAAGGACCGCGCAAAGTACGCTGCGATCGGCGAGGCCGACAACTTCGTACTGAAGTTCAGGAAGCCGAAGCACTCCTAAGCCACTCGCATCCGGCGCCTGCCATCCGCGCAGGTGCGCCCAATGCGGAAATGCCGCGTGGTCGCGGCGCGCTTTGCAGCGGGTGCGTCAGCCCGCGCCCGAACCTTTGAGGAAGTACTCCACCTTATCGCGGTAAGTGCGCGACATCTTCAGCTCATGAGCGCCTTCGAGCGTCAGGAAATACTCGCCGTTCATGTGCGCTCGCAGACTCTTGACGCGGCGCAGGTTGACGATGGTGGAGCGGTGTACGCGCTGGAAGAGTCGCGGGTCGAGAATGTCCTCGAGTTCCTTCATCGTGCCACGCAGGATGTGCGTTTGGCCGCTCGCGTGGATGCACATGTAATCCCCTGCAGCGTCGATCCATTCGATTGATGCGATGGGCACGCGCACGATTTCTCGGCCCTGCCGGATCGGTAGAATCTCGGCATGGGGGCGCGCGACGGCCGCGCGGCCGTGTTCGAGAAGTTCCTCGAGCGCAACTTCTCCGCAGCCGGTGATTTCCGCGATGAGCCCGAAAAGCCGATCGCGCTGCTGAATCGCATCGCGCGTGCGAATATGGGCGCGCACCTTCTCGAGCGTGGCGTCGAATCGTTCGTCGTCGATGGGCTTGAGGAGGTAATCTACCGCCCGCGTGTCAAAGGCGCGAATGGCGTACTGGTCATACGCCGTGACGAATACGACCAGCGGCATAAACTCGCTGGGCACCTGGGCGATGAGCTCGAATCCTGACAGGCCCGGCATCTGGACATCGAGAAACAGTACATCGGGCTTATGGGTGCGGATCGCGGGCAGCGCGTCGCGCGCACCTGCGCACTGCGCGACGACTTCGAAGTCCGGCGCCTGGCGCAGTCGCAGCTCGAGTCCCCGGCGGGCGAGCGCTTCATCGTCGACGATCACCGTCGAGATCTTCGCAGTCATCCTTACGCGGTCTCCAGTGGCAGCGCCATTTCAACGTGCAGCCCGGGCCGGGAGTTTAATACGGCAAAGCGGTGATCATCGCCATAAAGAACTGCGAGCCGCTCGCGCGTGTTGCGCAAGCCGACACCGCGACTGCCGCTCTGCAGCAGGCCTTCGCGCATCCCCGGGCCGTCATCGATTACGGCAAGTTCCAGCATGGCGGCGCGCGTGCGCCCTTCGATGCGAATAATTCCCCCATTCTCGCGCGGCGAGATCGCGTGTTTTACGGCATTCTCGATCAGGGGCTGCAACAACAGGCTCGGCAGCAGCGCCTCCAGAGCGCTCTCCTCGATGGCGTACTCGAGCCGCAGCCGCTCGCCAAAGCGCAGCCGCTCGGTATTGAGGTACAGATCCAAAGATTCCATCTCCTTGCGCAATGTGACCTTCTTCATTGGATCCTGATCGAGCGTATAACGCAAAAACTCTGCCAGGCGCGCGACGGCATGGTTGGCGATGCGATTCTCATTATCCAGGATGAGCGTGGAGATGGCGTTCAGCGTATTGAACAGAAAGTGCGGGTTCAGCTGATAGCGCAGCATCTTCAGCTGCGCTTCCTGCGCAAGCGCAGTGGCTTTCAGCGCCGCTTCGCGCTGCTGCTGCAACGACTCGTAGTATTTGATGCCGAAGTACAAAGCACTCCAGCACAGCAGCAGATAGGTCGTCGACAGCGACCCTTCCAGGACCTCGAATAAGGTCTTGAACTGCCAGGTCGGCTCGACGAGATACTTGTAGGCGAGATTGATCACAACCCGCAGCGCAAGAGCCGTCGCATAGCACGATGCCAGCACTCCGACAATCATCGTTCGCAGCGGCCGCCCCCAAAGCCTGCGGTAGATGGGGCGCAAGGGCATGGACAGAACGAACCCGGAAACGGCGGCTATCGCGATGACCTGCTGGTAGGCGACCGGCTGGGCCTGCAGCAGGGCGCCAAAGTATTGGCTGATCGCATAGGCGCCCCAGCCTGCGGCGTGCAAGGTCCAGAAAAGCGCATTGCGGTTGGAACGCAACTGTTCGAGCGTCATCTGCGGTACCGTCAGCGCACGGAAATACGCGGGGAGCATTCCCCACAATATCCAAGCTTAGGGCACAAGTCGAAGTGCGGGTGCGCGGCGCGCCTGGGCTGAGCGCGGGATTCGGTCGCTTCGTCGAAGATCAGCGCGCTTTGCGCAGCGCCGCGCTCGGCGGTTTGGTACAGCCCGCCGGGGCAGCCAGGGATTCAAGCGGCAGCGGCCGATCGAGGACAAAGCCCTGCGCAAGATCGCATCCTACGGCGGTGAGCCACTGCAGGGCGGCTTGCGATTCGACGTTCTTGGCGACGCAGTGAATTCCCAGCACCTTGCATGCCTGTGCAATGGCAACCACCAGCGCCTGCGAGAGCTTGTCCTGCAGCGCGGATGAGGTCAGTCGCACGTCGATTTTCACGAGCCGCAGCGTAGGCGAGCGCAGGAACTGCAGCGCCTGCGGGGCGAGCGTGAAGTTGTCGAGGACCACGAAGCAGCCGATCTTTTCGCAGGTGGCGATGAAGCGCTGCACCTGGGCCGGGCGTTGTGAGCAGGCCTGCTCGCCAATCTCGAAGCCAATGCATTGAGCGGCGACGCCGGTGCGTGCCAGGTCAGCGGGCAGCCGCTGCAGAAACTGCGCATCCTCGAGCGCACCCAAGGACACGTTGATGGAGAAGCTCGCGGGCTCCGCATCCCATACGACGGGATTCTCCCCCAGCCAGGTCAGAAGCTGCCGCAGCACGAGGCTGTCAAGCGCCGCGCCATCCGGGCCGCGCGCCGCAGGCGCGACGAATGCGGGTGGCACCTGCTTGCGCGCGACATCGCGCCGCGAACGCGCCAGCACTTCATAGCGCCGCGTGCGGCCGCCCGAGCGCAGCTGGGTAAGCTGCTGCACGTCGAGGATCAAATCCGCCGCCTGCTCCTGCTCCGTCATCGGGATTGATGCGGTGGCCGCCGGCGCTATGGGAGGCGCTTTGGGCTGCGCTGCGGGCTCGGGCGTGAGCTCGAAAGTCAGGACGTCGTCAACCCTTTTGGGAGTGAGAACCGTGGCAGTAGTCTCAGGCTGTGCGACCGCGAGCACCGGTAAAGATCCCGACATGAGCGCAAGCTCGGACCCGGAGATCGAGCTCGTGTTTGTCGCGGCGCTCATCTGCGCCACCGCGCTCGTGGCGCCGGCATTTCCGCCTTTGACCCGCAGCAGCACCGCAATTTTCTGCAGGGCCGCGCGCAGCGGTGCAGTCACGGACTGCATCGGCGCTTCGCCCTTCAATGATTTGGGGTCTGCCAGAATCATGACCAGCCCCACAAGGTCGCCGCGCGGCGCGCGCACTGCGAGCAGGATCGCGCTGCGGCCATCATCCAGCGTGCGCGTCAAAATGAGCTTGTTTTCGGCCGCACCCAGCGCGTCGATGCCATCGACGACTATGCTATGTTCATCCGGCCCGAGTGCGCCTTCGCTCAGCCACAGAACATCGCCGCCGCTGTTGTAGATGGAGAGGGAATGCACGCGCATCGGCGGTAGCGCGGCGCGCAGCTGCCGTCCCAACGTCTCCGCAGTGACGGCGTCATCAGTGGAAGTCTTCGGCGCTGGTTTGGCACTTGGCAGTGGCAAGGAAGCATTCCGTCCGTGTGGCTGTGGCACGCAGCATGGCAGGACGGCGTCGCAGTGAGCGTGATTCCGCTCGCGTTTGTATCCGATCAGCGACTCTGCGCCAGTTTTTGTAAAATCATTTGCTACATAGCGAGGAAATCGCGCTTGCCGAGCTCAATCCCGTTATGACGCAGAATCGCGTAGGTTGTGACGACATGAAAATAAAAGTTTGGTAGTGCCCAGTTCCTGAGGAATTCAAGCCCCTGCATCTGCAGAGTGCGGTCGCGCAGCGGAATTTTGATGTCGCGTTCTTCGGATCCGTCGATTGCATTTGCCGGAATGCTTTTCAGATGATCGATGGTGCGCGCAATGCGCGTGCGCAGCTCCTCGAGCGTCGACTCATTATCTTCGAAGCGCGGCGGTTCTTGCGCAGCAAGCCGCGAGCTGCTGTTTTTCGCCATGTCGCAGGCGATCTGGATTTGTCGCGACAGCGGCAGCATATCCGGCGCAAGGCGCGCGTTGACCAACACCGCCGGCTCGAATTTCTTCTCCGCCGCGTGCTTGAGGCCCTTATCCAGGAGCGCCGACAAATTCCCCAGCATCGGCACGAAGGCCTCCACTGACATCGAGTACATCGAGATTTTCATTCCGTCACCCCCAAACGATTGGACGCCAGATTTTACAATAGCTTCTGGCGTCGCTGCTCCGCTGATGAAACAATGAGCCCTGAATCGACTCTAATTGTTGGCGTAATGAATGAACTCTGGGCTCCCGCGCAGCTTGCGCTTCTGGCGAAGGTCGTCGACCTCAACGGCTTTTCCGCCGCGGCGCGCAGCCTGGGTGTGCCGAAAGCGGCGGTGAGCCGCTCGATGGCGGACCTGGAAAGAGCGCTCGGTGTGCGCGTGCTGGAGCGCACGACGCGGCGTATCGCACTGACGCCAGCGGGCCGCCTTATCTATCCGTACGCCAAGCGCGTCGTCGTGGAGGTGGATGCGGCACGCGCGCTCATTGCAAGACTGCATGCGCCCGCAGACGGGCCGCTGCGAGTTGCGGCAGAGCCGACCTACGGACGCGCGCTGCTCGCGCCGCTCGTGCCGCGCTTTCTGGAAAGCTTTCCCGACGTGCCCCTCGAGGTGGTCCTGCAGCCGATCGAGGCGCAAGACTCCTGGGACGTCGCCATCCGCGCGGGCTTGCCCGACGACGCGAAGCTTGCACACCGCCTGCTGGGCGCGCCGCCCGCCGTGCTGTGCGCAACCCCTGCCTACCTGCAGCAGCACGGCGCGCCCGCGCGTCCCGAGGATCTGCGTCAGCACGACCTGCTGACGCCGGGTGCAGATTCGCCCGAATTCCGCCTCGAGCTCGCGCGCGGCTCGCAGCGCGCCGAGGTGCGTGTAGCCCCCAAGCTCACCATCAATGATCCGGCCGTGCTGCACGGCGCCTGCGCCGCGGGTTTGGGCGTTGGGCTCCTGCCGGAATTTCTATGCCGCCAGGGTCTGGCAACCGGGCGTCTGAAACTGGTGCTGCCGGACTGGACGCTCGCGCCGGCGGCGATTCTCTATGCGGTCTATGCGGCAACTCTCGAAGCTGACGCACGCGTGCAGCGCTTCGTCGAATTCCTGGCGGCTAATATCGTACCGGCGCTCGCATCCGTGCGTCCGTCTGGGCATTCTCTGCGTCCCACGCAGCGTGAGGAGGCTTGATGTACCGCGCACCCATAAGGGAGCTTCGCTTCGTCCTGGATGAGCTCCTCGGCGTCGCAGTCCTGAGCGCCTACCCACAGCTTGCTGAGTACTCCTCCGAGACGGCTGAGTCGATTTTGGGCGAGGCGGCGCGCTTTGCTGAAGAGGTGCTCGAGCCCCTTAACCAAAGTGGCGATCGCGAGGGCGCGCGCTGGACGAGTGCTGGGGTCGTGACCCCGAAAGGCTTTGCTGCAGCCTATCGGCAGTTCGTCGAGGCGGGCTGGCCGCAGCTCGGAGTGGATCCCAAATACGGCGGCCAGGCCGTGCCGCAGGCGCTCGGCGCGGCTGTGCGCGAACTCTGGGGCGCCGCAAATCTCTCCTTCAAGCTGTGTCCGATGCTGACCCAGGGCGCCGTCGAAGCAATTGACCTGTGCGGCTCGAGCGCGCAAAAGGCGCTATTTCTGCCGAAGATGGTACGCGGCGAGTGGACCGGCACGATGGATCTCACCGAGCCGCAGGCCGGCTCGGATCTTGCCCAGGTCCGCACGCGCGCCGTACCCGACGGCGAGCACTTTCGGCTCTTTGGCCAGAAGATCTTCATCACCTGGGGCGATCACGACTGCGCCGAGAACATCATTCATATGGTGCTGGCACGCATCGAAGGCGCGCCGCCCGGAGTGAAAGGGGTGTCGCTCTTCATCGTGCCGAAGATGCTGGTGAACGGCGACGGCACGCTTGGCGAGCGCAACGAGCTGCGCTGCGTGTCGATCGAACACAAGCTCGGGATTCATGCGAGTCCCACCTGCATGCTCGCCTTTGGCGACGTGCACGGCGCCGTGGGCTACCTCATCGGTACGGCCAACCGCGGCCTCGAATACATGTTCGTGATGATGAACGCCGCGCGCCTGTCCGTCGGCATCGAGGGATATGCGGTGGCGGAACGCGCCTTGCAGCGCGCCTCCGAGTGGGCAAGGAACCGCGTGCAGGGCAGGCCGCCCGCCGCGCCAGCCACTGGCGCCGCTACCATCATCTGTCACCCCGACGTCAAACGCATGTTGCTGACAATGAAGTCCTGCGTTCAGGCGATGCGGGCACTTGGCATGTATGCCGCCTTCGAGCTCGACATCGCCGGGCTTGACCCGGACGGCGAGCGGCGCCGGCATGCGCAGGCGCGCGTCGACCTATTGATACCGATCGTCAAGGGATGGTGCACCGAGCTTGGCAACGAGCTTGCCGCAACGGGCGTGCAGATTCACGGCGGCATGGGCTTCATCGAAGAGACAGGCGCTGCGCAGTATCTGCGCGACCTGCGCATCACCACGATCTACGAGGGAACTACCGGCATTCAGGCCAACGATCTGATCGGGCGCAAGCTCGGGCGCGATCGCGGTGCCGCCATGGATGCCCTCATCGTGCAGATGCGCGCTGAGCTCGATGCACTGGAGGGCGGCGATGTCGTCATGCGCATCATCAAGCACGCCGCCATCGAAGCTGTCGATCAGTTGCGCGAAGCAACGGATGCCATCTTGGAGGCTTTTTCGGCAGGCCAGGAGCGCGCGCTCGCAGTTGCGGTGCCCTACCTGAACCTCTGCGGCTTTGTGACCGGGGGCTGGCTGCTCGCGAAATCCGCAGCGCTCGCGGTGGGTCGCCGCGCCGGCGCCGAGCGCGAATTCTACGAGGCGAAGCTTGCGACCGCGCGCTTCTACGCGCAGCAGGTGCTGCCGCGAGCGCTCGCGCTGGCGCGCATCGTACAAAACGGCGCGCCGAGCGTCACAGAGAGCGACGCGGCACTCATCTAGTTCGCGGGCGCGGCGCGCTTGCGCCGCCCCGGCAGCCGCAGTTTGAGTGCGGGCGGCTCGTTCAAAGACTGCAGAAATATGCGCCGCGCCGTCTGCGGCAGCGCGCTCCAGTTGACCTTGGGTATTTGAGTGTGGCGCAGCTGGCGGTCGCTGATGCGCGCCTCGGCGCCGCTGGCCTCGGCCCGGCGTGCTGGCAGGCGCCGTGTCTTGCCGCTGCGCAAGAGGTCGGCGACCGCGCGCGCAACTTCGGGATCACGCGTGAGTTCGCTATGCGCTCTGGCCGTGAAGTAGGTGCGTGCACCGGGCAAAAGAGCTTGCTCCGTGGGTACGGTGCCATCGCCATTGCGGGTGATCGTGTAGACGAAATCATCGCGCTCGCGCGCGACTGCGGTCACCGTTTCCTGATTCACGCCCGCTATGACGATGAAGCGCTCATCGGCAGCGGCAAGCTTGCGAGAAAGACTGCGCGCCGCCGCCAAGAGTCGCGGGCGTGGCCGCGGCCCGCTCTGCGGCCACTGCGCCGAGTCGAATAGATCGAGGCCGGCGCTGTGACCCGGGGCGGGCAGGAGGTGGTAGAGGCTGGGGAAGGCGTTGAACACCTCTTCGGCCAGCCACTCGGCGGACTGCTCCTGATTCAGACGGGCGATCTTGCGCACGACTGCGTAGGTACCGCGCAGCGCCTGCACCGGCGCATATGAGCCAAAATTGGGAGTGCCGAGCAGCACGACGCGCTCCACGCATGTCGTACCCGCCAAAGCAAGCGCCGCGCGGCTGACGAGGCCGCCCATGCTGTGCGCAACCAGCATCACGCGTTTCGCGGGCTCGAGTCGCAGCCGCGCTGCCAGCCCCTGCCCGAGCACCTCCACACCGAGACGCCAGTCGTAATCATGAAAGGCGCAGTTGAAGCCGGCCGCTTGCAGATGCAGCTTCAATCGCAGGTAGGTGTACAAGACGACGCCAAGCGAAACGATGCCGTCATCAGGCGCAGGCTTTAAGAGCGCCAGGCGCCCGGCGGCGATGTCCAATGGATCGATCCAGAGTATGTCCGGCGGCAAGGGCGCGCGCCGCGCAAGTCCGAGCTGTGAGCCCATGATTCCCGGGACAATGATTACGCGCGCGGCATTGGCCGCGAGCGGCGTCTTGCGCGCGGCGCGGACGAGTACCACAAGCTTGCGATATTCGGCGCTGCCGAAGTAGTTCTCCAGCTCGCATCGATGCTCGCCGGTGGCGAGCAGTTCCTCCACTTGGAAGTCGCTCCACGCTAGGCGGTCGTAGGGCGAGATGTGATGCGGCAGAACTTCGGACTTGGCCAAGGAGCGCTCTCAATTGTGTGCGCGGCGGGTGCGCACACGCGGCACGGGGATTATGCCAAAGTGCCCCTGATGCGACGTCACTTCGATCGTGAACCGCTGGCGCTGGCGGCGCTCTTTGCCGGCGCCTGTGCGGTCGCAAGCTCCGGAATTTTCGTGCGCCTTTCGCAGACCGGTCCCACGGCGACCGGCTTCTGGAGGGGAGCTCTGGCATTGCCGCTCCTCGCCGTATGGGCCTGGGCGGAAGCACGGCGTCGCGGCTTGCGGTGGTATGGCTGGATCGGGGATGCGCGCATCTTCTGGGCGGGCGTGTTTTTCACCGGCGATCTTGCCTTCTGGCACTGGTCGCTGGTGCTCACCTCCGTCACTGCGGCGACCCTGGAAGCGAACCTTGCACCAGTGTTCGTCGCGCTCATCTGCTGGATCGTGTGGCGCGAGCGGCCCCAGCCGCGCTTCCTCGCGGCGCTTCCGATCGCATTCGTCGGCGTATTGCTGATCGTGAGTCCGAAGCTCGGCCAAGCCCACGGCGCCCTCGTCGGGGACCTTCTCGGCCTCGGCACAGCCGCCTTCTACGGCGCATACATGATCGTCGTTGCGCGCCTGGCGACGACTTATGGCACGGGCGCACTGATGCTGCGCACAACACTGATATTCACAGTGCTGCTGGCGCCGCTCATGATCGGTCAGAAGATCCTTCCCGATGATTTGCACGGCTGGGTGCTGCTGGTCGCGCTCGCGGTCGTGGCTCAGGTCGTGGGCCAGGGGCTTATTGCCTACGCGCTCTCGCGCCTGCCCGCGACCTTCAGCTCTTTGGCGCTCCTCGTGCAGCCGCTCGCGGCTGCAATCTACGCCGCGGCGTTACTTGGCGAGCGGCTGAGCGGCGTACAGATCGCCGGCGGCGCCATCGTGCTGGCTGCGATCGTGCTCGCGCAGCGCGCGCGCTCCTAAGCGGCATGCAACGCGATCTGCGCGCACACGGCGGCAATCGCCGCATGGCGCGCGGTAGTCTTGCGCCACACGCCGCCAATCTTGCGCAGCGGTGCAGGGCGGGCGAAGGGCCGCACCACAACGCCGCGTGCGTGGCGATACGCGCCATGGGTGGCAAGTTCCGGCAGCAGCGTGACGCCCGCGCCGGTGGCGACCATCTGCCGCAGGGTTTCGAGGCTCGTCGCCCGGAAATCCTGTTTTTCCTGCATGCTTGCCTGGCTGCACACCGCCAGCGCCTGATCGCGCAGGCAGTGGCCGTCCTCGAGCAGCAACAAGGTCTCACCCTGCAAGTCCGCGACGCGGATCGTGGCATGTTTTGCGAGCGCGTGGGTTGCAGGCACTGCGACCATGAAGGCTTCGTCGTACAGCTCGCGCGCCTCGAGCCCCTCCAGATCAACCGGCAGCGCGAGAATGCCGAGGTCAATCTCGCCCGCGTGCAGCTTTGCGAGCATCGCCGCGGTGGGATATTCATAGAGCCGCAGGTCGAGCCGCGGCAACGCCTTTCTGATCTCGCGTGCGACACGCGGCAACAGATACGGACCTATCGTCGGCAGCATTGCGATGCGCAGCGCTCCAGCCAGCGGATCGCGGTGTGTGCGCGCGAGGGTGACCACCTCATCGCTCGCCTCGAGAATGCGCCGCGCACGGGCCACAATCTCCTCGCCCGCGGCAGTGAGCGCGACGCGCTTGGGCTGGCGTTCGATAAGCTGCACCCCCAGATACTCCTCGAGCTTTTTCAGCTGCGTCGACAGAGTCGGCTGGCTGACAAAACAACGCTCGGCGGCGCGGCCGAAGTGGCGGGTATCCGCCACCGCGACGAGATAGCGCAGATCCTTCAGTTTCAAATCGGACATGGGCATGAACTACGATTCAGATTACCTATCAAGACTATCATATTAATCGATTAGACCAATGACTCAATGCGGCTCATGATGCGCACCGTTACCTTTAAGGGTGTCGCACGGCACCACGCAACGGAGTACCAGACATGTTGAGCATCGGTCAAAAGTTCCCGGCCTATTCCCTCACCGGAGTCGTCTCGAACGACCTCGCCAAGGGATTTCAGCCGTTCACCAACGACAGCTTCGCCGGCAAATGGCAGGTCGTATTTTTCTGGCCGAAGGATTTCACCTTCGTCTGCCCCACCGAAATTGCCGCGTTCGGCAAGCTCGACAAGGAGTTCAAGGCGCGCGACGCGCAACTGCTCGGCGTGAGCATCGACAGCGAGTTCGTGCATCACGCCTGGCGCAAGGACAAGGAGGAATTGCGCAATCTGCCGTTTCCGATGCTCTCGGACCTCAAGCGCGAGCTTTCGCAGGCGCTCGGCATCCTCGACCCGCAAGCCGGTGTCGCGCAGCGCGCAACGTACATCGTCGATCCGCAGGGCGTGATCCGCTTTGTTTATGTCACCGACCTCAACGTCGGCCGCAGCCCGAGCGAGGTGCTGCGCGTCCTCGATGCGCTGCAGACGGATGAGCTGTGCCCGTGCAACTGGAAGCCGGGCGACGACACGCTGAAGGCGGCCTGATATGACCCTCGAGACCATTCGCGATTCGCTGCCCGATTACGCGCGCGATCTGAAGCTCAATCTTGGAACGGTACTGACCCCGGCGGGAGCGCCGGGGTTGTCCGAGCGGCAGATTTGGGCGGTGGCGTTGGCCTGCGCGGCCGCGTCACGCAACGGCACATTCACCCGCGAGATCGAGGCGCTCGCTCTCGAGCATCTTGATGCAGCGCATGTGCAAGCCGCACATGCCGCCGCTGCCATCATGGGCATGAATAATGTCTATTACCGCTTCCTGCACCTGGTGGAGGACGAGGAGTACAAACAACTGCCGGCGCGCTTACGCATGAACGTGATCGGCAATCCGGGAATCGACAAGTTCGATTTTGAGCTCTTGTCGCTCGCGGTCTCAGTGATCAACGGCTGCGGCACATGCGTCGTCGCGCACGAGCGTCAGCTGCGCCAGCACGGCACGAGCCGCGAAGCGATACAGAGCGCCGTGCGGATCGCGGCGACGGTGCACGCCGTCGCTCGCGCCGCCGAGGCATCCAAGGCCGCCTGAAAGGCGGCAACGCTCCAGCGGTAGGTCACGAAATCGGGCGTGGCATCTGTGCAGTAGTTGCACAGCTGTCGAACGCCGCGCTTCGAGAATTTCGCGTCAGCGCGTCGCGGCCACCGAGCGGCTGGCGAGAATGAGCCCCTGATCGAGAAGGTTGCGAATGCTTACGCCGCGGCGGCCCACCAGATTCGCCTTGCTGGCGGCGAGCTGGATGACTCCATGCAGAAATCCCCACAGGACGATGGCGACCGCTGCCGCTTGGCCGGCATCAGCGCGGATGGAGCCGTCGCGCATTCCGGTTTCGAGCGTGTTGACGATCATGCTCTGCAGCGCATCGCCATCGCGCGCGCATTCGCCTTCGTTGCTCTCCGGATTGGCATCCGTGCGCGAGCGCAGCTCGCAGCGTGCCAGCACGCCGAAATACACGGGAAACTCCTGCGAAAACGCCACATAGGCCCGGCCGATAGCCTCGAGCTGGGTGATGCCGAGCTTGTGCCGCGCCGCAGCCTCGCCGCAGCGCTGCATTAGGATCGACATCGCTCTTTCGCCGATGCCGAACAGCAGATCGGTCTTATCCGTGAAGTAGACGTAGAGGAGTGCGCGCGACAGCCGCGCACGGCGCGCGACTTGATCCATGGTCATGTCGTCCCAGCCTGCAGTGGCCGCGACCGCCTCGGCGGCATCGAGAATCTCTGCGCGCCGACGCTCTTTTTCTTCGTTGCGGCGATCAGCGAGGTCATTCATGGCCGGACTACCTTAAGGTACAGCTTGACACTCTGTCAACGATTGCACATTAAGACAATCGGGCTGCTTCCGGGCGCGTTAGGCGCCGCCGTCTCGTTTAGACTTGCCGCCCTGATGTACACCGCGCCGGAGCCAGCCATGAGCGACTCACCCTTCAGCGAGAAAGACGGCGAGACCGTGGTTCAGACGCTCAACCAGATCCTGGAGCTTGAGCTGGCTGGGCTGGTGCGCTACCTGCATTACAGTTTCATGATTTTCGGCCACAACCGCATTCCCATCGTCGCTTGGCTGCGCGCGCAGGCGAACGAGTCGCAGGCCCACGCGACTCTTGCCGGTGAACACATTACAAATCTCGGCGGCCATCCATCGCTCAAGATCGGCTCGCTTCTGGAGACCCACAAGCACAATGTCGATGAGATCCTGACCGAGGCGCTCGAGCACGAGCATCAGGGGCTCGAGGAATATCGCAGGCTTCTCGCGCTCGTAACCGGCAAGAGCATCATGCTCGAGGAGTACGCGCGCGATCAGATCGCGGCCGAAGAAGAGCATCTGGCCGAGATCCGCAAGATGATGCGCCGCCCAGGGTCCATCAAATAAAGAGGGTCGCGCTGCGCACCGTTCCGCCAGGAGCGGCCGACGAGATGTGCGCAAAGCATAGAGCCCGCTGCGCCTCGCTCGCCAAGCTCTCACGACTGTATCGCGCGGCGCTCACCGGCGCCTGCGCCATCACCATCGCAACGGCTGCCCACGCCGCGGTCAGCGTGACGGACGACACGGGCCGCTCGATAAGCCTTGCGCAGCTGCCGCAAAGGATCGCAAGCCTGGCTCCCGGTGCGACGGAGATGCTCTTTGCAGCGGGCGCCGGCGATCGGGTCATCGCGACAGTGGAATACTCAGACGATCCGCCGCAGGCGCGCCTCGTGCCACGCATCGGTGATGCTGCGGCCATCGACATCGAGCGCCTGCTCGCCTTGCATGCCGACATCGTGGTCGTCTGGCCGGAGGGCGGCAATCCGGCGCAAATCGCGGCAGTCGAGCGCGTCGGCCTACCCGTGTACCGCGAGCACGTGGATGCGTTCAGTGAATTCCCGGGTTCGCTGCGCAGGCTCGGCGCGCTTGCAGGTACGGGCGCGGCGGCGGAGCGGGCTGCGCGCGCTATGGAGGCGCAGTTGGCCGCACTTACCCAGCGTTACGCAGGCCGCGCGCCGGTCACGGTACTTCTGCAGATCTGGGATCGGCCCGTCTACACCGTGGGCGGGACGCACTTGATATCGGATTCGCTGCGCTTGTGCGGCGCGCGCAATGTGTTCAGCGATCTTCGGGAAGCGGCACCCGTGGTGGACGTCGAAGCCGTGATTGCGCGCAACCCCGACATGATCATTGCAGCGGCGCCGCCCGGAGCGGCCGCCGCGTGGCTCGCCCAATGGAGGCCGTTCAGCGCTCTCAATGCGGTGCGCACCGGCCGCCTCATTGCCTTCGAGGATCAGCGCCTGACCGGTCTTGGCCCGAGTGCGCTTACGGCGACGGCCGCTCTGTGCGAGCGCATCGACGCCGCGCGCGCGGCGCGCCGGCCCTGAAGTTCTAGTCCCTGAAGTTACTGAACTGCAGCGGTACTTCAATTCCCGCTTTGCGCAGAAATTGGATTGCGGTCTGCAGTTCATCGCGCTGCTTGCCGGTTATGCGCACTTTGTCGCCCTGCAGGCTCGCCTGTACCTTCAATTTGGAATCCTTGATCAAGCGCGCAATCTTGCGGCCCGTCTCCTGGTCGATGCCGTGGCGCAGGATCACTTCCTGGCGGGCGGCCGAGAGCGTGGTCTGCGGCTCCTGCGCGTCGAGGCAGGCGATGTCTACCGCGCGCTTTGACAGGCGCAGCTTCAGGATATCGAGCATTTGCTTCAGCTGAAATTCCACCTGCGCATGCAGCGTGACCGTAAATTCCATCAACTCGTAGCGCGCCCCCGTGTCTTTGAAATCGAAGCGTTGCGACAGCTCCCGATTCGCCTGGTCGACTGCGTTGGTGACTTCATGAGCATCGAGCTCGGAGACCACATCGAATGAAGGCATCGGCCGCTCAGCCTTTCTTAAGTTCGGTCTTCAGCTTCTTCTGGTTCCGGCGAGTGAGCTCCATGAAACGCGGCGTGGGGCCTGCGTCCTCATAGATGGGATCCCCCTGGTCGTCGGTCGCGATCACCTTGCTGCCCGGAACGTAGGGCATCGCGGCGGCAACTTCCTGCAATGCGATGCTCAGAAGATCGGTGATGAGCTGCTCGGGGGTGCGGCCGGGAAACATTTCGCTCAGGGCGTGCAGGCGCGCCGCATCGTCAAGCGGCAGATGGACGGCATATTTGCTCACGGTGCGTGCACCGGTTGCGCCATGGCGCCAACTTTCAATCAGCTCGGTCCACTTCACGTGTGACTCCCTGGGAATCGGCCGAGGATGTGCCATTGTAGCCGAAGCGCGCGGCGCGAATTCTTGACGACGGCTCAACCGTGCGGCCATACTGCTGCGTAAATGTTGCGACAGCACTTGAATCCTTGCGCGCGCTGGTGGTGGCGTCCCTTCTAACGGAGGGGGTGTCCGGGCGCTGTCAGTTTCCACGACTTAAAGACTCTAAGGCCACGAGAACCCATCCTCCGGATATCCGCGGGATGGGTTTTTTTTTGGAAGTACGCGATTGAAGCCACCGTTCGACATATCCGGTGATCTAGATACGCCGGTCTCGGCGTTCATGAAGCTGCGCGCCTTGAACCCGCGCTTTCTCCTGGAGAGCGTCGAGGGAGGCGAGCGCCTCGCGCGCTACTCCTTCATCGGCTTCGGGGATTCTCTGGAGCTCAAGGTCGGGCATGACGGAGTGACGATTGGCGCAGAAACTGCGCCCTTGCCCGGCAGCGGCGCCGAGCTCTTGGACATGCTGCGCCGCGGCCTTGCACGCGCCCCGCGGCCCCTGCCGGAAATGTCGGGCGTGCCGCTGGCAGGCGGGCTCGTCGGCTACGCATCCTATGACGTGGTGCGGTTCTTCGAGCGCCTGCCGGGGCGCCGGCCGACTGCGAACGCTGCGCCTGCCATGCATTACGTCGCGCCGCAATCGCTCCTGGTATTCGACCATTTGACGCGCGGCATTGCACTGCTGCACGCCGGATCGGAGGCCGAGCGGCGCTCCTTGCGCACCGAGGTCATTCGCGCGCTGCGAGGCGCGCTGCCGGAGGGCGCACGCAGCGGGCGTTATGCTGCGCCCACGGCGGCTTTCAGCCGTGCCGACTTCATGGCCGGCGTGTGCCGCACCCAGGAGTACATCGCGGCAGGCGACGTCTATCAGCTGGTGCTGTCGGCGCGCTTTGGGGGGCGACACGAGCTTGATCCCTTTCAGGCGTATCGCGCGCTGCGGCTCATCAACCCTTCGCCATACATGTACTACTGCGCCCTCGGCGACGTGACGGTCGTGGGTTCATCACCCGAGGCACTCGTGAAGCTCAGCCAGCGCCATGCGCAGCTACGCCCGATCGCCGGCACCCGCCCGCGGTCGGACGACGCGGCGATCGACGCCGAGCGGGAGACGCAGCTGCGCGCCGATCCCAAAGAGAACGCCGAGCACATCATGCTGGTGGATCTTGCACGCAATGATCTCGGACGGGTGGCCTGCGCCGGCACGGTGCGCGTCGACCCCTATCGCTGCATCGAGCGCTACAGCCATGTCATGCATATGGTGAGTGGCGTGCACGGCGAGCTTGCGGCCGCGCGTGACGCATTCGACCTGTTCGCGGCCGCCTTTCCCGCAGGCACCCTCGTCGGTGCGCCCAAGGTACGCGCGATGCAGATCATCGACGAGCTTGAGCCTGTGAATCGCGGTCTGTACGGCGGCACGGTCGGCTACTTCGGGGCGCGTGGCGACATGGATCAGGCCATCACGATCCGCACTCTCGTGTTTCGCGGCGATGAGTACAGCTACCAGGCGGGCGCGGGCATCGTTGCCGACAGTGTGCCCGCCTCCGAGCACGAGGAAGTGCTAGCCAAGAGTCATGCACTCGTGCGCGCGCTCGAGCTTGCCCAAGGGGGCCTGTGATGCCGCAGCTGCTGCTGATCGACAACTACGACTCGTTTACCTACAACCTGGTGCAGGCATTTCTCATACTCGGCGCCGATGTGCACGTGTATCGCAATGACGCCATCACGGTGCAGGATGCGCTGCTGCTCAAACCCACGCACCTATGCATCTCGCCGGGACCGGGTACGCCGTACGACGCAGGCGTTTCGATGCAGATGATCCGCGCTTTCGCAGGCCAAGTGCCGGTGCTGGGCGTATGCCTCGGCCACCAGTCGATCGTGGAAGTGTTCGGTGGCAAAGTCGTGCGCGCGGGCCGCCTCATGCATGGCAAGACCTCGCTCATCGAGCATGACGCGCGCACGGTATTCGCAGGACTGCCACAGCCATGTGAAGTGGGCCGCTATCACTCGCTCATTGCTGCACCGGACTCTATGCCCGCGGAGCTGGAAGTGAATGCGCGCACGGCCGAGGGCGAGATCATGGGCGTGCGCCATCGCAGTCTTGCGGTCGAGGGCGTGCAGTTCCATCCGGAAAGCATCCTCACGCCGGACGGTCCGCAGCTGCTGCGAAATTTTCTCGATCTGGCTCAGGGCGAGCACCGCCGCAACGCCATTCCCGGAGTTCTGCATGCAGCCCCTGCGTGAGTTTCTCGAGCGCCTGCTGCAGCGGCACGACCTCTCCGAAGCCGACGCGGACGCGCTCCTCAATCATTTGACGGACGCGGAGGTGGCGCCTGCGCTTGCGGGCGCCGTGCTGGCCGCGCTGCGCAGCAAAGGGGTGACCGCGGATGAAGTGCGTGGCTTTGCGCGCGCCATGCGCCGTCTCGCGCGCCGCCCGCAGATTGCCCGCGGAATCCGTGCGATCGACGTCGTCGGCACCGGCGGCGACGCCTCCGGCAGTCTCAATATCTCCACCGGCACGGCGCTGCTGACGGCCGCTTGCGGGGTGCCGGTGGTCAAACACGGCAATCGCGCGGTATCCAGCCGCGCCGGCAGCGCCGATGTACTTGAGGCGCTGGGGCTTGCGCTGCCACTTGATGCGCAAGCAGCCGGGGAGTGCCTGGCGAGGACGAATTTTACGTTCCTGTTCGCGCCGCATTACCACCCGGCGATGCAGGCTATCGCGCCGGTGCGCACAGCGCTCGGTGTGCGCACCATATTCAATATCCTCGGGCCGCTGTCGAATCCGGCGGCGCCGCCGCTGCATCTGATCGGTGCCTTCAGCCTGGACGCGGCGCAGCTCATCGCCGACGCGCTTGCCGGGCTCGACATCGAGCGCGCCTTCGTCGTCCACGGCGCGGCCGGGTGGGACGAGCCGACACCCTTGGGGCCGTTCACGCTCCTTGACGTGCAGCGCGGGCAGGTAGCGGTCGGTGTGCGCACGCCGGAGGACTATGGGCTTGAGCGCTGCACGGCAGCTGCGCTTGCCGGCGGCGATGCTCAGTACAATGCGCGCGCGCTGCGCGCCGTGCTGTGCGGCGAGGACCGCGGAGCGCATCGGGACTGCCTGCTCCTGGGTGCTGCGCTTGCGCTTGAAGTGGCAGGGGCTGTGCGGCTGCCGCGCGAGGGCGTGGCGCGCGCGGCTGCCGCGATCGACGGCGGCGCGGCGCGGCGCGTGCTCGAGATGGTGGCCGGCTTTGGGCTGCATGCCGCATGAGTGGGGATTTTCTCAAGCACATGGCCGAGAGGAGCCGCGCGCGGGTGCAAGCGGCGATGCGCCTGTGCACGCCGGAGCGCATGCGTGCGCAGGCGCAGGAATCCGCAGCACCTGTGCCGTTGGTGCCGAGCGCAGCAGGTTTCGACATCATCGCGGAACTTAAGCTGCGTTCGCCTGCCGCCGGAGTACTGCGCGCACCCGCGGAGGACATCGCCAGCCGTGTGCGGCGCTATGCGCGCGGCGGCGCCGCAGCGGTGTCGGTGCTTACCGAGCCCAGCGAATTCGAGGGCGAGCTTGCGCACCTGGAGTTGACAGCAGGCGCGCTCCAACCTCTGGGGATTCCGGCAATGCGCAAGGACTTCCTCGTCGATCCCTACCAGGTGGCCGAGGCGCGGGTGGCCGGTGCGGGCGGCGTACTCATCATCCTGCGCATGCTTGGGCGCGATGAGCTGCAGGCGCTCGTTGCCGAGGCAGAGCGGCTCGGTCTCTTCGTCCTGCTGGAAACATTTGACGAGGCGGACATTGAGCGTGCGCAGGAATTGGTCGCGGGCTACCGGGAGACTCCGAATCCGACCGTTCTCGTGGGGGTCAACTGCCGGGATCTCGTGACTTTGCAGGTGGTACCCGAGCGCCTCGAGCGCTTGGCGCCGCTTCTGCCGCGCGCCGTACCGCGCGTGGCGGAGAGCGGAGTCACCTGCGCGGCGGACGCAACCCGGGTGCGCGCGGCGGGATACGACATGGCGCTGGTCGGCAGTGCCTTGATGCGCGCGCAGGATCCGGAGGAGCTCCTGCGGCAGATGCTCGGCGCAGGACGCACCTAGGACGCACCCTGGCAATGTGGGTCAAGATCTGCGGCATGACGACAGCGGCGGCGGTAGCTGCGGCGCTTGAGGCGGGCGCGGATGCAATCGGCTTTGTGTTTGCCGAATCGGTGCGGCGGGTAACGCCGCGGCTGGCGGCGCAGCTTGCCGCACCGGCGCGCGGCCGCGTGCCCTGCGTCGCCGTGATCCGGCACGCGACGCAACGAGAGTTCGACGCCATCCTCGCCGAGTTTGCACCGGATGTGCTGCAGGCAGACCTGAGCGACCTTGCGCGGCTACTCCCGCCGCGCGAGCTTGAGCTGCTCGCAGTAGTGCGCGCAGGCCACGAGCCCGCGGGAGCGGCGCCTGCCCGGGTACTTTTCGAGGGCCCGACGAGCGGCACTGGCATGCCGTGCGACTGGACGCGGGCACGCGCATTTGCGCAAAAGACGCAACTGGTTTTGGCGGGCGGCCTCAACGCGGACAACGTCGCAGCAGCCATCCGCGCGGTTCATCCCTTTGGTGTCGACGTGTCGAGCGGCGTGGAAGACAGGCCGGGCATCAAGAGCGCACCTAAGATCGTCCGTTTTGTGCAAGCTGCGCGTGAGGAGAGCAAATAATGAGCGCACCGCTGCCGCCCATCGATACCGAGAGGCTGCTGGCCGATTCGATTGCGGGGAGGTTCCCCGATGCCCATGGGCGCTTCGGCCCGTTTGGCGGCCGTTACGTTCCCGAAACGCTCATTCCGGCGCTCGAGCGTCTGGAGAGCGGCATGCGCGCGCATTTGCACAGCCGCAAATTTCAGGAGCGCTTCAGTCACGAGCTGTCCTCCTGGGTCGGCCGCCCCACCGCGATGACGCACGCAGCGCGGCTGTCGAAGGCCTGGGGCGCACAGATTTGGCTCAAACGCGAGGATCTCGCGCATACCGGCGCACACAAGATCAACAACGCGGTCGGGCAGGCGCTGCTCGCGCAGGAGCTCGGCGCAAAACGCATCATTGCCGAAACCGGGGCCGGTCAGCACGGCGTGGCGAGCGCCGCGGCGTGTGCACGGCTGGGGATGCCGTGCACGGTATATATGGGCGAGATCGACATGGAGCGTCAGGCGCCGAACGTCGGGCGCATGCGACTCATGGGCGCAACCGTCGTCCCCGTCACAAGCGGCGAGCGTACCTTGCGAGCCGCAATCGATGAGGCGCTGCGCGACTGGGTATCCGACCCTACGGATACGTACTATCTCCTGGGGTCGGTCGTGGGCCCTCATCCTTACCCGTATCTCGTGCGTGAACTGCAGGCGGTCATCGGACGTGAAGCACGCGCGCAGATGCTCAAGGAAACAGGCGCACTTCCCGATGCGCTCATCGCCTGCGTCGGCGGCGGGTCGAACTCCATCGGCTTATTTCATGCATGGGTGGCGGATCGCAGCGTCGAGATCATCGGCATTGAAGCCGGCGGCCGCGGCGCAGAGCTCGGCGCGAACGCTGCGACGCTGACCTACGGCAGCCCGGGCGTGCTGCACGGCACCTATTCTCTTCTGTTGCAGGATGAGAATGGCCAGATTCAGGAGACGCACTCGGTATCGGCGGGACTGGATTATCCGGGCGTCGGGCCTGAGCACGCGCTGTTGTTGGCTGCGGGGCGTGTGCGCTACCAGGCCGCAAGCGATGAAGATGCGCTTGCGGCCGTCAAGGAGTGCTGTGAATTGGAAGGCATCCTGCCTGCGATCGAGAGTGCGCACGCGCTTGCGGGCGCAAAGCGCTGGGCGCGCACTCACCCGGGACGGAGCATTCTCGTGGGCCTTTCCGGCCGCGGCGACAAGGACATGTCGACTCTGCAGCGTACGCTCCTCGATGCGGCGGCCGCGCCATCCGGGGAGCCGTCGCGATGAGCGGGGCTGAGCGCATCAGCGCGGCAATCCGCGCCGCCAACGATCGCGGCGGCCCCGCGCTCGTCGGCTTCATGACCGCCGGCTATCCCAGTCGCGAGCGCTTCCGCGAGCATCTGCAGGCGATCGCCTCCGGCGCCGACGTCATCGAGATCGGCGTTCCATTTACCGATCCGATGGCCGATGGCGTCACCATCCAGCGCGCGAGCCGCGCAGCACTCGCGCAAGGGGTGAGCCTGCGCTGGATCCTGAGGGAACTTTCTGCAATGCGCCTCAGCGTGCCGGTGATCCTCATGAGTTATTTGAATCCGCTCCTGGCAGTCGGGCTGGAATTGCTGTGCCGCACGGCCGCGGATGCGGACGTTGCGGGATTCATCGTGCCCGATCTGCCGCTGGATGAGAGCGAGGAGTTGCGCGCGGCGCTTGCTCCGCAGGGCCTCGCGCTCATCCAGATGGTCACGCCGGTGACGAGCGCGGCGCGGCTGGCGCGCCTGTGCGCTGCGAGCCAGGGCTTCGTGTACGCGGTTACGATGACCGGCACGACCGGGCGCAGCGTTGCCGTGCCGCCGGCCATCCTCGACTACCTCGGGCGCGTGCGCGCACACGCACGCGTTCCCGTGTGTGCCGGATTCGGAATCCGCAGTCGCGAGCAGGTGGCGCGCCTGGCCGGACACGTCGATGGCGTCATCGTGGGTTCAGCGCTTGTTGAAGTGCTCGAGCGCAATGCGGATCCAACCGCGTGGCTCGCGACGCTGCGCGCCGATGCGCGATGAGCGAAGCGGCGCCGAGTCTTAGCGAGGAAGCACGCACTCATCACGGCCTGGCTGTGCTCCTCGCGGCGCTCGCAACGGTGAGCCCGTTCTCGGTCGATACCTTCTTTCCGTCTTTTCCGGCGATCGAGGCACAGTTTGCGCTCAGCGCATGGCAGATGCAGCAGACGCTGACCGCGTATCTTGTGCCGTTCGCCATCATGTCCCTGGTACTCGGGCCGTTGTCCGATGCACTCGGCCGCAGGCCGATCGTGCTCGCGGGGCTTGCGGTCTACACGGCAGCTTCCATCGGCTGCGCGCTATCTCCGAGCTTTGCGTGGCTCTTGACGTTTCGAGTGGTGCAGGGGATGAGTGCCGGCGTGGGAATGGCAATCGGGCGCGCCATCGTGCGCGATCTGCATGAAGGGCCGGAAGCGCAGCGCCTGATGAGCACCATCACCATGATATTTGGCGTCGCGCCCGCGATCGCGCCCGTCATTGGCGGTTGGATCCATGTGGCCTTCGGCTGGCGCAGCGTGTTCGGCTTCATGATGCTCATCGGCGTGGCGCTCATGAGCGTCAGCTACCTGCATCTTCCGGAAACTCACCCGCAGGAGAGGCGCGCGCCGCTACACCCGGGAAACCTTGCGCACACCGCCTGGCGGATCGCCTGCCATCGCGAATTCATCCTGCTTGCGCTCGCGGCCGGACTCACGATTTGCGCGATGATGACCTACCTCGGAGCGGCTCCCGCGATCGTGCTGGGGCTGTGGCATCTGACGGAAACGCAGTTCGCTTGGCTCTTTGTACCGATCATCGCCGGCTTCGTTCTGGGCGCGTGGCTCTCCGGGCGCCTCGCAGGGCGCATCACCGGACGGCGCCAGGTGGCGGCGGGCTTCGCAGTGTCGCTTGGATCCTCGGCGCTGGTCCTCGTGCTGCATGCGACTATCCACCCGCTGCCAATCGTCGTGCAGGAAGTGCTCATTGGTATCGATGCCATGGGAGTGCAGCTCGTCATGCCGATTCTGGTGCTGAGCATGCTCGACCTTTTCCCGATGTCGCGCGGTTCCGCAGCTTCGGTGCAGTCCTGCGTGATGCTCCTGACGGGGGCGGCCTGCATCGGTCTTGTCGTCCCGGCGCTGGCGGGATCGCTACCGCTATTGGCGGCGGGCTCGTTGGCTTGCACGCTCATCGGTTGCGCTCTGTGGTGTGCGACGCTGCACATCGAGCGTTAATGAACGACCACTGCAGGCGTCATTCGCGCCGTGCGCCAGCCGCCAAAATTGTAGTAAATAAGCGCGCCGGCGGCCAACGCCGCGCCCGTGAGCGGGAAACTCCACCAGATCGCATCGCCGTGCCAGCGGTCAACGAATGCGTAGGCGAGCGCGAAACGCATCACGAGCACGGTCAGCGTCAGGATCAAAAGCGGAACGACGACCGCGCCGGTCGCCCGAACGACGCCAAACAGCACCGTGGAAACGCCGAAAAATACGAAAGTGGCCGCGACGATGCGATTCGCGTGCACCGCGAGTGGTAGCGCGGGCGAACCGGTGGGTAAAAAGAGCGCGAGCGCCTGGTGGCTGAAAATTTCCACCAACACGATGAGCGATCCGGTCAGGAGGAAGTTGTAGAGCACGCCGATGCGCGCGGTCGCGGCCACCCGCTGCCATTCTTGCGCGCCGACGTTTTGCGCCGCCACGGCAGTGACGGCCATGCCGAGCGCGAAAGCACTCATCTGGATGTAGTTCCAAACCTGCCAGCAGGCACCGAACGCCGCCGTGGTATTGACGCCGAAGCGATTGACGAGGGTGATCATGAGCACGCTACTGAGCGAGACCACGAAGATCTGCAATCCCATCGGTATGCCCTTGCGGATCAAGGTCGCAACGATCGCGGCATCGATCCGCAGTAACCGCAGCTCATCCTTGTAGAGGCACAGCACATGCTTGCGGCGGTATAGGGATGCGATGAGCGCTATCAAGCTTACCGCCTGTGCAACAAAGGTCGCGAGCGCCGAGCCTGCGATACCGAGTCCCGGTACGGGTCCGAGCCCAAAGATAAAGAGCGGATTCAGGGCGATATCAAGCGCGACCGACAGCACCAGGAAATAAAACGGCGTCTTCGAATCCCCCGCGCCGCGCAGCACGGCCATGACGAAGGCATACATGTACATGAAAGGCAGCGCGAGAAAGATCACGCGCATGTAGGCTGTTGCGAGCGGTATCGAGGCTGCCGGGGTGCTCATCGCAGCGAGCAGCCGTGGACTCAAGAGCCAGCCTGCCGCAGACATCGCGCTCGACAGGACGGCAAAAAATGTCGCGCTCGTGCCGACCACCCGCTTCGCCTCGAACACTTGCCCGGCGCCGATGTTCTGCCCGACCAGTATGGTCGCGGCCATGGAGAGGCCGAACACGCCGCCCAGAAGCAGGAACATCACGCTATTGGCGTTGGAGGTGGCAGCGAGCGACGCCTCGCCCAGGAACCGGCCCACCCACACGGAGTTGATGGAGCCATTCACCGTCTGCAGCACGTTGCCAAAGAGAATCGGCAGCGCGAACAGAATGAGACCGCGGCTTAACGAACCCTCAATGAGAGTCCGCGACGGCCGCATGACGGGTGCGCCGGCTAGCGCGGTCGGTAATGCGCGTCGAGCCAAGCCGCAAGCCGCTCAAGTGAGGATGCATCGAGGTGCACACGCAGTTTGCCGTCGCGCACGCGTTCGAGCGCGCCCTTCACGAGAGCTGGCAGGACTCGCGCGAGCTCAATGAGTTCAGGAAGCTGCGCGCGCAAATTCCGCCACAGGCGCCGCGGACTTGAGCGCTCGCGCATCCATTCGCGCAGGATCGGGCTTGCAGTGCGCCATATATCCAGTTCCGGATACAACTCGCGGCCGAGCCCCTCGACGTTGAGGAGTGTCTTCTGCAGCAGCACGAGCTGCGGCTGCACGGTCATATTGAAGCGCCGCGAGATCTCGAACAGGCGCAGCAGAATGGTGCCGAAGGAGATGTCCTTCAGCGGCCTGTCGAAAATCGGTTCGCATACCGTGCGCACCGCGGACTCCATCTCATCGATGCGCGTGTCCGGCGGCACCCAGCCCGATTCCAGATGCAGCGTCGCGACCCGCCGGTAATCGCGCTCGAAGACCGCGAGGAAATTCTTTGCAAGGTACGTCTGATCCTGCGGATCGAGCGTGCCCACGATGCCGAAGTCGACCGCGGCGTAGCGTGGCTCGGCAGGATCGTCGATGAGGACGAAGATGTTTCCCGGATGCATGTCCGCGTGGAAGAAGTTGTGGCGGAAGACCTGAGTGAAGAAAATCTGCACGCCGTTCTCGGCGAGCTTCTTCAAGTCCGTGCCCGCGGCGCGCAGCCGCTCCATATCGCTGATGGGCACACCATGGATGCGCTCCATCACGATGACATTGACGCGGCAGTAGTCCCAGTACACCTCCGGCACATAGAGCAGCTGGGAGCCTGCGAAATTACGCTTCAGCTGCGCGGCGTTTGCCGCTTCGCGCAAGAGGTCAAGCTCATCGAGAATGGTCTTCTCGTATTCGTCGACGACTTCAACAGGCCGCAGCCGGCGGCTCTCCTGCCAATAGCGCTGCGCGAGCGTTGCGAGCGTGTGCAGCACTTCAAGATCGCGATCAATCCACGCGCGCATGCCCGGACGGAGCACCTTGACCACGACTTCCTCGCCCTGCGGCAGGCGCGCGCTATGCACTTGGGCGATCGAGGCCGCGGCGAGCGGCGTCTCATCGAAAGCCGAGAATATCTCCTGCACCGGCCGTCCGAGGGCGAGCTCGATGATGCGGCGCGCGGCATCTCCCGGAAAAGGCGGCACGCGGTCCTGCAGCTTCGCGAGCTCATCGGCGATGTCACTCGGCAGCAGATCGCGCCGCGTCGATACGGCCTGTCCGAATTTGACGAACACGGGCCCGAGTTCCTCGAGCGCCAGGCGAATGCGCTCGCCGCGGCTTGCCTTGCGGCGCCTTTCAAACCACAGACCCGGCGACAGATAGAAAAGAAAGCGCAGCGGCCTGTACAGGTGGGTTGCGCCGACGAAATCGTCGAGCCCGTGACGCAGCAGCGCGCGCTGTATCTCGAGGAGCCGCACGACGACGCGCAGCTTCATGGCGCGAGCAGATTGATGCGCGCCTCGAGGCGATCGACGTCTTCGCGCAACCGCTCGACGCCGGATGTGAACTGATCCGCTTCCGCGCGCGGCACGAGGTCGGCACGCTCGTGCGCGAGATATTCGGCGACGTTCCTTACAGCGGTTGCCGATGCTTGGCGACTCCAGCCATACACCGAGCGCGCGAGCCGCCCCAACTGATGGGCCGGCACGTCGCCGATGACAAGCGACAGCTCCTCTTCCGGATCGGGCATCAACAGGCGCGCAAGCTCGCGGTACTTGCGCGCGATGTCGGTGTCGCCGCGGATCTCGACCGCGCCCGCCCGCAGGAGCGCCTCCGGGGATGAGCCCGCGAGCGCCAGCAGCTGCAATGGGCTGCCGCTGACGTCAGCGTCGGCGGCGCCCGCGGCATCGTGCGTCACGTGCAGCACCTCGCCGCTCGAGCGCACGAGAATCCGCGTGACGCCGCGCACCTCGACTCCGAGGCGCGCGCCGGCAAGCTCGCTCACCAGCTGCCGCGCCCGCGGCGAGCGCGGCAGTCCGCGGTTCAGCACGTTCTCGATGGCGGTCAGCATCGGCGCGTCAATAGCGATAGCCGCGATGCACGGCGACGATGCCGCCGGAGAGATTGTGGTACCGGCACCCCTCAAGCCCCGCCGCACGCATCAGGCCGAGGAGTTCCTCCTGCCCGGGATGCCTGCGAATGGATTCGGCGAGATAGCGGTAGCTTGCCGCGTCCTGCGCGACCAGCCGCCCGAGCAGCGGCAGCACGTGAAAGGAATACGCATCATAGAGGGGCTCGAGGAGCGGGATGGTCGGATGCGAGAACTCGAGAATCAGCAGTTGTCCGCCGGGCTTGAGGGCGAGGGCCATTGATGCCAGGGCAGCAGCCTTGTCGGTGACGTTGCGCAGCCCGAAGCCGATCGTGATGCAATCGAAGTAGCCGGCAGGAAACGGCAGCCGCTCGGCATTGGCCTGTACGCAATAGGCGTTGCGGACAAATCCCTCGTTGAGGAGACGGTCGCGTCCACGCTGCAGCATGCTTGCGTTGATGTCGCTCAATACGACGAGCCCGCGATCGCCCACCTGGCGCGCAAGACCTGCCGCAAGGTCGCCGGTACCTCCCGCAACGTCGAGGGCACGCTGGCCGGGACGCAGGTTGGTGAGCGAGAGTGTAAATCGCTTCCACAAGCGATGCGCGCCGCCCGACATCAGGTCATTCATGCGGTCGTAGCTGCCGGCCACGGAATCGAACACGCCGCGCACGCGCCGCGCTTTCTCGCGCAGCGGCACGCGCTCATAGCCGAAGTCAGCGGAATTCTCGTCGCTCATGGATTCATCGCACCCACACCATTGTAGAGGGGAAGCTAGCGAGGCTGGGCCGCTTGCTGCTTGCGCTCAAGGTAGCGCGCCCAGTTGTGCTCCTGATCGCGCCCGAGCTCATAGAGGTACTTCCAGGAATAAAGGCCCGTGTCATGGCCATCGTCAAACACGAGCTTTATGGCGTATTGCCCGACCGGCTCCACCGCGCGGATGACCACGTTTTCCTTGCCGAGCACCAACACTTCCTGTCCTGGGCCGTGGCCTTTGACCTCAGCAGAAGGCGAGTGGACTCGCAGGTACTCGAACGGCAGCTCGAACCCCCTGCCGTCGTCGAAGGTGACGCAGAGCACGCGCGAGCGGCTGCGAAGCTTGATTTCGATCGGTACGGGATCGGGCACGGCGGCATTAAGTATACTGGCCTGCGCATCATTGTGCAGTGCACCAAAATGGGTAGCCCGACGGTGACAATTCCTAATGCACCACTATACTTACGCACGTCACCCCCCTCGAGGAACCTCCGCACCGCCGCGGCACTGAATGCACCCTACAGATACCTCGCATCCCGACTACTTTCACAAGGTCGTGGATTGCCAGTGGGCCTGCCCCGCCCACACCGATGTCCCTGAATACATTCGCTTGATCGCCCAAGGGCGATTCACCGATGCCTACATGGTGAACCGCCATTCCAACGTCTTTCCCGGCATCCTGGGCCGCGTATGCGATCGGCCGTGCGAGCCGGCCTGCCGGCGCGGCAGGGTGGAAAAGAAACCCGTGGCGATCTGCCGTCTGAAGCGGGTCGCGGCGGATTATCGCGACGATGTTGCGGGTCTGCTGCCGAAGATTCCGCGGTTGAAAAACGGCAAACGCATTGCCTGCATCGGCGCGGGCTGCGCCTCCCTCACCGTCGCGAACGATCTCATGCCGCTGGGCTACGAGGTTACGATTTTCGAGCAGTACGCCGAGCCGGGCGGCCTCATGCGCACCAACATTCCCGCGTTTCGCCTGCCGCAGCAGGTGCTGAGCGACGAGATCGGCATGATTCTCGACATGGGCGTCGATCTGAAACTGAATCATCCGATCAATAGCCTGCGCGAGCTTTTGGACGACGGCCGCTACGACGCGGTGTTCATCGGCTCCGGCGCCCCGCAGGGTAAGGAGCTCAATCTCCCCGGCCGCAGCGAGGGCGCGGCCAACATCCATATCGGCATCGCGTGGCTCGGCGCAGTAGCCTTCGGGCACGTGGACAAGATTGGTGAGCGGGTGCTCATCATCGGCGTCGGCAACACCGCGATGGACTGCTGCCGTACGAGCCTGCGCCTTGGGGCGCAGCGCGTGAAGGTGATGGCGCGCAAGCCGCGCAACTTCTTCAAAGCCTCCGCATGGGAACTGGAGGATGCCGAAGAGGAGCACGTCGAGATCATCGTCAACCGCGTGCCCAAGTCCTTCGTCGTCGCCAACGGCAGGCTCGCCGGAATGCTGTTCGACAAGATGGAATACGACATCGACGCGGACGGCCGGATCACCGCCGAGCGTGTGCTCAGCGAGGAGTTCGAGGCGGCCGACGACGTCATCCTCGCCATCGGCCAGGAGAACGCGTTTCCGTGGATTGAGCGCGATCTGGACATCGAATTTGACAAATGGAACGTGCCGCGTGTGGATGTGAAGACTTTTCAATCGACGCGAGCCGGCATTTTCTTCGCCGGCGACGCCGCGTTTGGCCCGAAGAACATCATCTGGGCGGTCGAGCAGGCGCATCAGGCGGCGATTTCGGTGCACAAGCACTGCCAGGGCGAGCCGATCAGCGAGCGCCTCGCCCCCGGCATGAATCTGCAGAGCCGGAAAATGGGCATGCACGAGTGGTCATATGCGAATGACTACAATCCGTTCGAGCGCCGGCTGATGCCGCACGTGTCCTTGAAGGAGCGCTTCAAAAAGCTCGACATCGAGGTCGAGCTTGGCTTCACGGCCGAGCAGGTTGCCGCCGAAGCGCAGCGCTGCCTGAATTGCGACGTGCAGACCGTATTTGATGCCAAGCTGTGCATCGAATGCGATGCCTGTATCGACATCTGCCCGGTCGACTGTCTGACGATCACGGCAAACGGCGAGGAAGCCGAACTGCGCACGCGCCTGAAGGCGCCGGCGTTGAATACCACGCAGGCGCTGTACGTCTCGCGGGCGCTGCCGCAGACGGGGCGCGTGATGGTGAAGGATGAGGATGTGTGCGTGCACTGCGGTCTGTGTGCCGAGCGCTGTCCTACCGCGGCCTGGGACATGCAGAAGTCCTACGTTCATTGGCCTCTTGCCATGGATGAGGCGCGCGCTGCGGTTGAACGCGAGCCCAAGATCGCCTGAGCGCAGCGAGCTGCGCACGCGATAACCCCTTACGATTGAGAGCGACTGCCACCCATGTCTGCCCCTGACTCAAAGATCAACGACTTCGTAATCAAGATTGCCACCGTCAACGGCACGGGCTCGGCGAGCGCGAACATGCTGCTCATGAAGTCGATCTTCCGCAGCGGCATTCCCGTCATGGGCAAGAACTACTTCCCTTCGAACATCCAGGGCCTGCCGACCTGGTATGAGATCCGCGTATCGAAGCAGGGCTATGTCGCCTGCTCGGGCCGCGTGGACATCATGGTGGCGATGAATGCCGAGACTTATTCGAAGGACGTGCGTGAGGTTGCCCCGGGCGGCTATCTCATATACGACTCGACCTGGCCGCGGCCGGCGCTTCTGAAAAGAGAAGACATCACCGCCATCGGCGTGCCGCTGGCAAAGCTGTGCAACGAGAACTTCAATGGGGTGCGCACCCGCATCCTGATGAAGAACATCTGCTACGCCGGAGTGCTGGCGGCACTTCTGGACCTGGACCTGGAGCACGTGCGCCAGCTGCTGGCGGAGACCTATGCAAAGAAGCCGCAGCTCGTCGCGAGCAACATGAAGGCGATTGAGCTCGGCTACGAGTGTGCCAAGGCCACCTTTGCCTGTCCGTTGCCGCTGCGCGTGGAGAAGATGGCAAAGACCGGCGGCTATATCATGATCGACGGCAATACCGCCGCGGCGCTCGGCTGCGTGTTCGCAGGCGCCACCGTCGCCGCCTGGTATCCGATCACGCCGTCCACCTCACTCATGGATGCGTTCAAG
>Ga0302181_10000422_pt1 | contig 35443 bp, 30 predicted proteins | sample I_Palsa_E3_3_FD_198786 | JGI IMG/M metagenome (GOLD analysis project Ga0302181, IMG submission 198786) | Peat permafrost microbial communities from Stordalen Mire near Abisko, Sweden - I_Palsa_E3_3 | ecosystem: Environmental > Terrestrial > Soil > Palsa > Peat permafrost | place: Sweden...
CGCGGCTGCTCGTGCTGCACGCCCCGGCCATGGACGCCTACTTCGAGGAGCTGCACCGGCTCTGGGCGTCGGGCCAGCCTCCCGCGACCGAGCAGGAACGGGCCCTGATGGCCCGCTTCGGCATGGAACCTGCCTGAGGGCCAGCGAGGGTCGAAAGGACGCTGCATGCCGTCACCGGGAGTCGCGCTGGCCAGGCTCGGTTTTCTCACTATCGGCCTGTTCGATGGGGACAACCCTGGGCCGGGGCACCAGACGACGCTGGAGATCATCGAGCTGGGTGAACGCCTCGGCTTCGACAGCGCGTGGGTACGTGACCGGCACCCGCAGTACGGCATCTCCTCGCCGGTCGCCGTACTGGCGGCGGCGTCGCAGCGGACTCGCCGCATCGAGCTGGGCACGGCGGTGATCCCGCTCGGCTGGGAGAACCCGCTCCGGCTGGCCGAGGATCTCGGCACAGTCGACGTGCTGCCGGGCGGCCGGCTCAATCCCGGGGTCAGCGTCGGGTGCAGCCGCATTCGCCCGGACTGCGGGGGCGAATGTGGTACGGCGGCGCGAGCACGGCCTCGGCGCGCTGGGCCGGCGAGCACCGCATGAACTTTCTGACCAGCAGCGTGGTCCGGGCGGAGGGGTCAGCGGACTTCGCCGCGATCCAGCAGTCACACATCCGGGCGTTCCGTGGCGCGCATCCGGACGGGCCGGACGCACGGGTTTCGCAGGGGCTGGTCGTGATCCCGACCGACAGCGCGACCACTGCGCAGCGGCTCAGGTACGCGGCCTACGTCGAGGCCCGCACGCCGCGAACGGCCAGCCCCCAGGGGCCGGCGCGAATGATGTTCGCCCGCGACCTGCTGGGATCCTCCAGCCAGATCGCCGAGGCGCTCTACGCGCACGCCGGTTTCCGCGAGGTCCGGGAGGTCGCCTTCGCGCTGAGGTCCGGGAGGTCGCCTTCGCGCTGCCGTTCAGCTTCGAGCGCGAGGACTACGTCCAGATCCTGTCCGACATGACCGGAAAGCTCGGACCGGCCCTGGGCTGGCGGCCCGCCGCGGACCGTTAGCAGGGTCTGCGCTCCGGGGACGGCAAACCCCGCCGTCACGGCTCGATCAGGTCCTCGGGTGACCGGCGGGGGGTAGGGCGGGTACTGTGCGCGAGGCCGAACTGCATGATGATCTGCGGGGCCCCGGGCAGCCCCATGCGGTCCCGGATCAGGAGGCGAACCGAGGCCATCTCCAGCGACTGGGTGTGCAGGCTCGCGAACACCCACCGCGTGGCGGCGTGGGTCAGCACCCGCTGCAGCGCCTGCCCGGCCCGCAGCCAGTCCGCCCGGTGATCAGCCGCAGTGAGCAGGATAGCGGTGGCGAGAGGCGGCGGTCCCTCAGTGGACAGCAGCCCGACGCTGCGGCCCAGGTCGAAGTCTCGCTGCGGGAGGCGCCCGGGCTGGCGGCTGGCCCGGGCGGGAAACGCGGCGGCCGGGACGCCGTCGCGGCGCAGGTCGTCCGGGTCCCGGCTCCAGTGCCGGATCTCTTCCTGAAGCTCCGCGTCACGGCGCTGGCTGCGGTCGGCCGCACTGGCGATGTCGGCCAGTCGCTGATAGGCGAGAGACCGGTCGATCAGGGCGAGGGTGGCTCCTTCGGCCAGCGCGTCGTGCTGCAGCGCGGCCAGGAGACCGGGGGGGACCGGGCCGGGGGCGAACGGGCCGCGGTGGGTATGGCGGCGCGGCAGCGTTTCCAGCAGCTGGCGTTCCCCCGCCGTCATCGGCGCGGGCTCCCCCAGGCTCACCCGGGCGAGCAGGCGCAGCCGGGGCGGGTCCGGGAACAGTTCGACGACCGGAAGGTAGCCCAGCGACCGGACCGCGAGCCGCAGCCCGAACAGGGCGGCGCCGCAGCTTATGAGCATCTCCCGGCCGTCCTTGTCCACGCGCAGCCGGCGGCGCGGATCGGCGTACAGGTCAATGGTGCCGTCACCCGCCCGGAACCGCCACGGCTGGGTGTTGTGCACCGACGGCGCGCGGGCCGCCGTGGCGATCAGGTAGGTCACCTGGTCGGCGGGAATCGGCACGGTCGGCCGGATGGTCTGCTCGGGCATCGTGCTCACCTGCCCCCTCTTGCCTAGCGAGCGTGACCCGGCGGCCAGCGGACAAACCAGGCCCAAAGTGCACCAGGGCGGGGACGAAGGTCCCGCGGCCGTGAAGCGCGAGACCCCGAGGCGGGATGGGCGATCCTTGGCGGCTAGGCCAGGAACGGGTTGCGGACCTGGACGCCGTCGGATGCCTGACCGGGGTTGAGATCCTCCGAGTGCAGAGTTCCGCAGCCGAGTTCCTTCGCGCTGCGGAGGATCATCGCGTCCCAGAAAGACGCTCCGGTTCGCTGATGGATATCAATGGCCGCGAGGACGTCGCCAGCGGCGGGAGCGTGCACGTGCCAGTGCGCCAGATCGTCGATGATCCGCGCGGTGGCCGGGGTATCGAGCGGCTTGGGAATCTTCCGCGTCGTGGTGACAAAGAATTCTTGTAGCACAAGAACGCTCAGGCAGCCCTCCCGGGTATCCCAGAGCTTCTCGACCAGGGCGCGAGCGCGGCTGTGCTTATCCCCCGCCGTCACGTCGTATGCGTAGACGAGGACGTTAGTGTCGACGAACTGACGGTTACCGCTCATGCAGGTCATCCCGGGACCAGGTAACGTCCCCACCCGTGCCACGATCCGCACCCTCGCGCAGCAGGGCAAGGCTGCGCTCCTTCGCGGCGTCATAACCGGTCTCCCGCTCCACAGTTTCCCGGAGCACGCGGGCGAGAAGCTGCGACACCGACGTCCCGCGCCGCGCGGCCAGCACACGCGCCTCTCGCAGGTCCTCTTCGGGAAGGGACAGGGTGATGTTTTGGTTAGCCATTATGCCTCTCCGCGTTTTACGTGCTGCACGTAAAACGGTGTAGCACGTAAAGCGCGAAAGCCGGAGAACCTGCCGCAGCAGACGCTGGCAGGGAGCAGACAGCCCCGGATGCCCGGCCCCCACGAGTTGAGCGCCCGAGCAGGCAAGCCCTACGCCGCCAGGGCGAGCCGGATGCCGAGCGCTCGGCTCCGTGGCCGCCTACCCCGGCAGGGGCTTGTAGCTGGCTGGGACTAGGCTGACCCGCACGTCCAGGCCGTTCAGGCCCGCGTCGTCGAGGTCGCGGCGGAGCACGGCAAGGTCGGGGGCGGGGTTCGGCCCGGTGGCCTGGACCAGCACCCGGTCGCCGGTGGCGGTGACACCCACCACGGACCAGCCCGCATCGCTGGCCCAGTGCTCGGCCACGGCCTGCACGTTGCTTTGCCGGATGGTGGTCCTTTCGATCCGGACTGAGCCGATCCACACAGGGACGATCACCGCCAGCAGGAGGGCGGCGATGATGGCGACGGCGCCGCGATAATGGAAGGCCGGATCGGCCGTCTGGCCGGATACCGAGCGGACCCGGTAGAGGGCCATTACCACGATGCCGCTGGCCACGATGGCCGCGACGTTCGTCGTGAACAGCAGGAAGGCGGCCAGGGCCTGGCGGGGGGCGCCGGACTCAAGGGTGAGGCCGACCACGGCGAGCGGCGGCACCAAAGAGATGGCGATGGCCACGCCGGGCAAGGTGTCGGAGATATCGGACCGGACCAGGGCAACCGAGCCCACCGCGCCGGTGGCCAGGGCGGCCACCAGGTCGGCGATCTGGAGGGTGACCCGGGCGGCCACCTGGCCGTTGGTGGCCGCGACCACCGGGTAGGGGACAAATAGGCCCAGGAGCCAGCCCACCGCTATCACGGTGGCTGTGCCGGCGATGACCAGCAGCAGGCACCGGCGCAGGTTGGCCCCGTCAGCCAGCGCCACCGCCAGGACGATCCCCAGGATCGGGGTCATCAGGGGGGCGACGATCATGGCCCCGATCACGGTGGCCGTCGAGTCGCTCACCACCCCGGCGGACGCGATCACCGCCGCCAGCAGCAGCAGGAGCCAAAAGCGGCTCAGGCGACGGCGGCGTTGCGGGCCGTCGAAGAAGAGCTGGTCGCGCATCCGCTTGATGTCGACTTGGTCCAGGCCAGTCACCAACGTCGCTCCTCCAGTGTCTGCCACCGGGGCACGAAACGCCGGGCGCCACGGCGGCACGATGGCGCCCACGTGTGGGCGACCACCGGCCGGCTGCAGCAGCTAGGGCTTGATCATGGTCATTGTCGGGTACCGCCGCCTGGTTGTCAGTGGTGGGGTAGCGGATGTGAGCGCCGTTGCTGAGTTCCATCTGGTAGTTCTCCCCGGCGCCAGTGAACTGCCCGCTTGTCCCGGGCTCTCGGGCGTGATGCGGCCCGACATCGAGACCATGGTGCCCCGCGGCATGCGGATCTACGGGGAACTGTGCGGATGGGCGCTAACGCGCGCCCACGCCCGCTCCGGGGACCGGATCGCCATCGCCGCCTACCTCGGCGGCTCCGACGGGTTCGACCAGGCCATCACCCGGTTCGCCGCCGCCTACGCCGACCAGAACGAACGCGACCACAAATCTCTTGTCGACGCCGTCGCATCAGGACGGATAACCGCCGAACGCGACATGTAAGATCCCGCCACCATCGACCGCTCCCCGGCTGTCAAGCCGGCCCGAGGAGTTGCACTGATCCTGTGCGCTCTGTGCCAGTGACGCCAGATGGGAGGAGGTGCCCCGTCAAAAGTCAACAAGCGCCAGATCCCTTCCGCCCAAGGGTGGGTCGAGTCCGAATTTTCTTGACCACGTGACGGGCCGAACGACCCAGGCAACCGCCGATGCTCCCGCACATCTCAGGCAAGATCATCTCCTCGCTTCATCTTCTCCTCAAGAAGTGGAGCCTCCGGACTCACCGGAGCGGTTCAATCGAGTTCCAGTCCGGGTTCGTGAAGCATGACCTGTTTGAGCTGACCGATCTCGGAGTCAACATAAAGGGCCATCAGGTCGTCTTTTCGTCACCGAAGTTCTTGCGAGGGATTCGCTCAGAACACTTCCGAAATCATGCAACGGACCGATCCGCCGCCGTAAGCCTCAATGGTCTCCACATCGCCGACCAGGATCTCGCTGGACTTTTCAATCTCCGCCTTCTGGCCGTCCGTCAGCGTTTTGAAGGTTGAGTGGGTCATCACGGTGTAGCGCTTGCCACCCGAGCCTTCAAGTTCGATCTCGTTGCCGGCGAATTTGTCGATCTCCCGCTCGGAGGCATCGATAATCTGCTTGCCGCTTTCGGTGAGCTCATCGACCACCATCTGGCGTTCGGCCGGATCGTCGATCGAAGACAGGCACACCACCGCAAACTTCTCTCCCATCGCCATCATCACGTTGGTGTGGTAGATCGCGACCCGCTTTTCGCGGTAGCTCTGGAGGCCATGGAAGGGCACCGGCTTAAAGCCGAAGTCCGAGCAGAACTGGCGGAACAGCCCTTCGTCGGCACGCTCGGACAGGCAACAGTAGGCCTTCTTATTGGCGCGGTCGAGCACCATGGCGCCGGTTCCCTCTAGATAGCGCTTGTCCTTTTCGTGCTTGGTGTAGTCGTAAATCTCCAAGGTGTCCCTGCCGACGATTTCCACCAGGCTGCCCAGGAACTTCGTGCGCTCATAGCGACGGTCCTCGGCGAACATCGGGCACAGCACCAACTTGCCGTCTTCGAGCGAGATGAACCAGTTGTTGGGGAAGATGCTGTCAGGTGTGGCGAATACCGAATCGTCGTCCTGGATCACATGCACGGTGATGCCTTTACCACGCAGCTTGTCGACGAAGCCATCGAACTCGATGAGGGCCTTCGCCTCGACGATGTCCTTCTTTTCACCGAGATCATTCTGGAAGAAGTCATTGGCCGCGGTCTGGGTGTTGAAGTAGAACGCGATCGGACGCACCATGACAATGGAGTTGGTGATCTGCTTGCCCATGTTCCTTACTCGTTTCTTTGCTCGGCTCGGGCGTCACGAATCAGCGTAGTTTAGGAGATTACGTTGCTCAGAGATGGAATCGAAGGGTCCTGTGACCGGTGCGGGACGGACTAAAGACCTTTAATTCGTAATGTCCGTTGGGTGTTCAACTGGTTCCAGGGTCAGGCCTGTTCGATCTGTCACGCCATTCTCCTTCATCTCTCGCGCCACCATGGATGGTCGACGCGCCTATTGGACTGGCTGACCGCCACGGCCAGGTCCGCTCCGTCGGCGACATAATCCGGGGCCTCGGAGAGAAGGGCCAGCAATGACCGCCGCAATCCCGCAGGCCGCGATCCCGCTGCCCGCAAGCCAGTGCCGCTAACTAACCGGTCCGGCAGGAGTGACCATGGCGCCGGCATCATGGCGCCGGAGCGGGAACGCCGTCGCCTGGTGCCGTCTCGCCGACCGTGGGTCCTTCGGCCCGGGCCACCGGCAGGCGCTCCCTCATCATCACCGAACACACGCCGCGCAACGGCGACGGGCCGGATCACCGGGCGCGCCACAGGAGGCCGCGGCGGTTACCGGCGCTTAGTGATCACCTGGTCAGGAGGGATCATCTGGCAGCCCGCTGGCGGGGGCACGAACAGGCCGGACCGTGCGCCGTCGGTGACGGCGCACGGCGGCGACGGTGACGAGCGCCCCGGCGCCGAGCCCGATGACCAGGATGGCAAAATCGTGCCCGGTGTGGTGGCCCGTGGCAAGCCGGCCCACCCCATAGGCACTGGCCGCCACCGACACCGCCCAGCCGAGGGAGTCCAGCAGATTCCAGACGGCGAATTGATACGGCCGCATCTTCGCGGTGCCCGAGACGATGGCGGGGGTGAAGAACACGGCCAGCCAGCCCCATCTGGCATACAGCTTCTCGCCCCGATCGACCATCTTCTCCCGGCGCGTCTGATGCCGGCCGGGACGTTCCAGCAGCCGGCGGCCCCAGCGGCGGCGCACCCGGCTCCCCCAAGACTAAGGACCCACGGGGCCGCCCAGACCGCACCGCAAGGCCAGGAATCCCGGGCGAATGGGAGACGCAGCCCGGCGGCGGTGCGCTTTCCGCACGCTGGCGGGTCTACCCGTTCGGGTGCTGGATGTCCACGGGCGGCAGGTCCTGCACCTGCTGCTTGGTGATGTTGAGCCGGATACCGTCGTCGACCCCCGTCACGGCGCTGATCGGGATGGCCACTTCCTTGCGGCCCCATAGGTGCCCCTCCTGGAGCAGTACGTGGGTCACGCTGTGGCTGTTCGGGTCGATGACCAGGCCTTGGACTTTCCCGATGTGGCCGTCGGTGGCATGGACGTGCTCGCCGCGGCGCACCTCCACCTCGTCCAGGGGGACGGTGTCGTAGGTGACGGTCTGCGGGCCGTAGTTCCCGGCCATGCCCCCGCCCATGCCCATGCCCATGCTGTAGTAGGGCATGGAGAACACCTGTTCCGCGTCATAGCCCGGGTATCCGGGGGCGCCGGGGGTGCCGGGCAGGAACTGCGTCTCCTCGGCGGGATCGAGGTTCCCGAAGTCCGCCAGGGTGCAGCGGAGCCGGATCTCACCCGCCGTGGCGTCGGCCAGGCCGAGCGGGACAAGCCGACCGGGGCCATGCCACCAGTGCCCTGGTTCGACCACGAGATGGGTGACCGTACGAGCGACCGGGTCAACAACCACGCGGGTCACCTTGCCGCAGGCCCCATCGCTACAGCTAACGTCGGCCCCGATCGTGAACGGCGTCGTCTCCGTCATGGCTACCCTCATTCCTGGCGGGGTTCATCGTTGCGGCTGGTCGGCGCGGCGCCGGTCAGGGCCCGCTCCGCTGCTTATGGCCCGCTCCGCTGCGGATCGGTGCCGGCGATGCCCTCGGGGACGACCTTGCCTCGCTCGATGTCCTGGGACAGTCTGGCCTTGGCGGCCAGGGCCCCCCGGTCCAGCACGCCGGAGCCCGCCGCGCGCGAGATGACGTCGCCGCCACGGCCGCGCAGCACGTACGCGAAGCCGACGGCGATCAGCGCCCCGGCGACCGGCCCCAACAGATACACCCAGTAACTCTTCCAGTCACCGCTGGCCAGGGCCGGGCCGAAGGACCGGGCCGGGTTCATCGACACACCGCTGACCGGCGCCGCCCACAGGCCAGCCAGGGCGATGTAGCCGCCGACGCCGAGCGCGGCGATCGCGCCGACGTTCTGCGCCGCCGATGCGGTGCCCAAGATCACGCTGACCAGCAGCGCGGTGAGCGCGATCTCCATCAGCAGGGCCTGCCAGTTCTTGTACCCCGGGCCCGGCAGCGTCGCCCCCAGATGCTCGACGTTCCCGAACACCAGGCGCAGGAACAGGCAGGCCAGCGTCGCGCCGATCAGCTGGATGATGATGTAACCGGGGACCCGCTTCCACGGGAAGTCCCCGCGCAGCGCGAAGGCCAGCGACACGGCCGGGTTCAGGTGCGCGCCCGAGACCGCGCCCATGAACAAGATGATCGCCGTCACCATCAGGCCCGGCGCGACGACCGCCGCCGCCAGGCTGATCTGCCCCTTCGCGTGCAGCAGCCCGCCGCCGGCGGCGGCCAGCACCAGGGCAAAGGTGCCCAGCAACTCCGAGAACAGCCGCCGCCATTCCTGCCTAGGGTCATCGAAATCCGTACGGTTCCCGAACTCAAGCCACATCACGTGGTGCGTGCGCGGGAACGCCGGCCCCAGCGACGCCGGGTCTATCTGCTGGGCCGCTGCGCCGCCCCCAGCGCCCGCCCCCTGCACGGTCCCGCGCTGGCCCGGACCGTCCGTCCGGCTCACGGGTACGTTGTCTGTCATGCCCCGGGTCCTTCCCGTCAACAGCACCGAAGAGGCTTCACAATCAAGACGGCAAGCCCGCGCCTGCTCATCGCCCGCGCGACGGGACCAGGGCCGGCCCCCGGCGTCCTTGTACTGCCATGATGTCAGTCCTCAGGCCCAACTCCCATCCCAAGTTATCTTCTTGATCTTCATCGTTGTTCCCGGTGCGCCCGGCAGGCCAGGGACCAAGGTCCCCGTCGCGGAGCAGGCTCGGGCAGGCGGGGCCCCTGCAGCAAGGTCTTGCTTCGCGGTCATGACCGTCTCGTATCGGGGACCGGCTGGGAACACGCGCCCGGACAGCCCACCGATCAGCGCCATCGCTTGCGCGCCGGTCATCCGGAGTGCCCACGGGCCATCCTGGGTGAGCAGCAGCAAGATCAGCCGTTGGACGGCTCCCTGGTACTGTCCGTTTAACCGGGGAGACGGGCGTACTCCTGCGCCGTGTGCACCAGCACATCGCGCAGCTAGAGCGCCCCGAAACGTGAACATGGTCCCCACGGAAACGTGGAGACCACTGGGCTCCCGCGATAGGACTCGAACCTATAACCTACCGGTTAACAGCCGGACGCTCTGCCGATTGAGCTACGCGGGATCGCGCTGGCACCTGGTCATGGGCCTGTGGCGTGGCCGCCGCGCTGACCCGTTCCATCCGTGCCGGGACCTAAGAGTAGCGTACCCGTGGAGCTGGCGTGCGCGGCGTCCCACCGGAGCCTTCTCCGGGCTTTGGCTGGCCGGCCCGGTCCGGGACTGGCCGGCCCGGTCCGGGACTGGCCCGGTCCGGGCCGGCAGCTGGTCTGTTCAGGGCGCGGCGGCTTTCCGCGGTGCTGGCGGGAGGAGTACGAAGGCGGGTAGCGGGGAAGCAACGGGGCACGACCATACGGTTAAGAGAGGCACACGATGCGGTATCGAGTCACGTTCGTCGCCGGGTTCGCGACCGGCTACGTCCTCGGCGCGCGAGCCGGCCGGGAACGTTATGAGCAGGTCAAGAAGCTGAGCCAGCGAGTGGCCGGGCATCCGGCGGTCCAGAAGGCCGCGGGCACGGTCGCCTCGAAGGCAACCGATCTGGGCCAGACGGCCAAGGACAAGGCCACCGAGAAGATGCCGGGGTTCGCCCAGGCCGCGATGAGCAAGGCCGGCACGATCCCCGGGCTGCGCGGCCGGGTCAACGGATCCTCGCCGTACCCGGACGGGACCGAGGTCTACAACCCGCCGCCCACCCCCGGGTCGACCATCAACCCGGACAACACCTGACCCGCACGGCCAGCATCCGGCGGCCGCGGTGAGCGGCCGCCGGATGCCAGGCTGAGCGGGCCGGCCCCCGGAGCCTCCTAGTCCAGGTACTCGCGCAGCATCTGGGCGCGGCTCGGGTGCCGGAGCTTGGCCAGCGTCTTGGACTCGATCTGGCGGATACGCTCCCGGGTCACCCCGAACTCCCGGCCCACTTCCTCCAGCGTCCGCGGGTGGCCGTCGGTCAGGCCGAACCGGAGCTGGAGGATGCGCTGCTCCCGGCGGGACAGCTCGTCCAGGACACGCTCCAACTGGTCCTGCAGCATGATGAACGCCGCGGCCTCGATCGGCACCACGGCGTCCGCGTCCTCGATGAAGTCGCCCAGGTCGGACTCTTCCTCACCGATCGGTGACTGCAGCGACACCGGCTCCTGGGCGATGCGCTGGATGTCGGCGACCCGCTCCGGCTCAATGCCCATCTCCGCCGCGATCTCGTCCGGGGTCGCTTCCCGGCCAAGGTCCTGATGCAGCTGGCGCTGGACGCGGGCCAGCTTGTTGATCGTCTCCACCATGTGAACCGGGACCCGGATGGTACGGGCCTGGTCGGCGATGGCCCGGGTGATGGCCTGGCGGATCCACCACGTCGCGTAGGTAGAGAACTTGTAGCCCCGCGTGTAGTCGAACTTCTCGACGGCGCGGATGAGGCCCAGGTTGCCCTCCTGGATCAGGTCGAGGAAGACCAGCCCGCGGCCGATGTAGCGCTTGGCGATCGATACCACCAGACGCAGGTTGGCCTCAATCAGCCGCTGCTTGGACCGCTCCCCCTCGGCCACGAGAAGCTCGAAGTCGGCCGCCTCAGCGCCCTCCAGCGAGCCGCCGCGCAGCTTCTCGTCCGCGAAGAGGCCCGCCTCGATGGACTTGGCCAGCTCCACCTCGTCTTCGGCGGTCAGCAGCGGCACGCGGCCGATCTCGCGCAGGTAGATCCGGACCAGATCACTGGTCGCGGCCGGCTTGCCCAGATCCGACTCCCCGGCGGGTCTAGGGTCTTCCACCTCCTCGCGCGGGGCTTCGACGAGCTCGATGCCCTCGTCACCCAGCAACCGCACGGCGTCGCCGAGCGCGTCGGGCGAGAGTTCGTGACGGTCGAGGGCGGCGGCGACGTCCGCCATGGTGAGGAAGCCCCGCTCCCTCCCAAACGCTACGAGATGGGTCATCTGGTCGGCCAGCGAAGGTCCGCTTGTCAGTACGGTGAGGCTCACGCAACCCAGTGTGCGACACGAACCCCCTGTTACGGGGGACCTAATTTTGTCACCTTCGCGGAAGTTACGGTGAGCCCTGCTGTCCGTAATCTGACGCCGGTGGGTTACGTCCCGTGCGGTGCGTCAACCGAGCGCGGCGGGCTGGCGCGGGCGGCGCGGCCGGCGCGGCCGGCGGTCAGGCCCCGGCGGCCCGGTCGAGCAGCGCCTTGCGCCGCTGCTCCAGTCCCACCAGATCGCCGAAGGTCTGGTTGTAGGGCACCTGCTGCTGGACCGGATTCATCCGCTGCAGCTTCGACTTGACCGAGGCGATCTCCCGGCTCACCGCGAGTTCCCCCACCCGCGCCAGGACCACGTCCACGTACCGGACGTCCGGCTCCCCGTTGACCTGAGGCGGCTCCACGGCCAGCCGGGTGATGAAGGCACGGGCCCGGTCGTTCGGCGCGTCCTCACGCAGCCGGGCGGCCCACTCCCGGCCGCTGCCGGCCGTGCTGGTGCCGCCCGACTCGGCGATCAGCCGGAACACGGCCGCGTGCCCGGGCACGGTGAACGCCTCGGCGCCGAGCGCGTCGAACTCGGGTCCGCACAGCCCGGGCCGCTGTACCGCGAGCTTCAGCGCCTCCCGCTCGACCTGCACCACCGGGTCCGACGGGTCATAGCCGGTCTCGCCGCCGGGCGACGCCGCGCCCCGGCCGCTGCGCGGCGCTGCGCCCCGGCCGCCCGGCTGCGGCTCGTGCGACGTCCCGTTGGGCCCGGCGCCGCCCCGCGCCGCCGCGCCCGGCCGCGCCGGATCCCGCCGCGCCGGACGCCCGCCGCGGCCCTGATCGCCCGGGACGCCGCCCCCGTGCTCCCGGATCCGGGCCAGCACGAAGCGCTCGTCCATCAGGCCGAGCCAGCGGTCCAGGTTGACGGCGTAGCGGGCCCGCAGCCCGGAGTCCTTGATCCGGGCCACGATCGGGGCCGCCTCGTCCAGCGCGGCGATCTGGCCTTCGGCCGTGTCCAGATTGTGGTTGGCCAGCGCGCCGCGGATGGCGAACTCGAACAGCGGTACGCGCCGGGCGATCAGGTCACGGACCGCCGCGTCCCCGTGCGCGAGCCGAAGGTCGCACGGGTCCAGCCCGTCGGGCTGGACCGCCACGAACGTCTGCGTGACGAACCGTTCTTCCAGGCTGAACGCGCGCAGCGCCGCCTTCTGCCCGGCGGCGTCCCCGTCGAAGGTGAAGATCACCTCGCCGACCACCCCGTCGGTGTCCATGACCAGCCGGCGCAGGACCTTGATGTGCTCCTCGCCGAACGAGGTACCGCAGGTGGCCACGGCGGTCGGGACGCCGGCCAGATGGCAGGCCATGACGTCGGTGTAGCCCTCGACGATGACCGCCTGCCGGCGATGCGAGATCTCCCGCTTGGCCAGGTCGGCTCCGTACAGCACGGTGCTCTTCCGGAACAGCGGTGTTTCCGGGGTATTAAGGTACTTCGGTCCGTCCTCATCGGGGTTGAGTTTGCGCGCGCCGAATGCGATAACGTCCCCTGACAGGTCGCGGATAGGCCAGATCAAGCGGCCGTGGAACATATCCCGTGCCCCTCGCTGGCCGTTCCGGGCCAGCCCCCCGGCGATCAGCTCGTCGTCGGTGAAGCCCCGCGCGCGCAGGTGCCGGGTCAGCTCCTCCCAGGCCGCGGGCGCGTAGCCAACGCCGAACCGCTCGGCGTCGGAACGCTCGAACCCGCGCTCGGACAGGAAGGCGCGCCCTGCCGTGGCGCCCGGGCCCTGCAGCTGCTCGGCGTAGAACTCCGCCGCGGCCCGGTGTGCGTCAATCAGCCGGCGGCGCCGGCTCTGCTCCTGGCCCGGAACGTACCCGCCCTGCTCGTACCGCAGGTCGATGCCGGCCCGCCCGGCCAGCCGCTCGATCGCCTCGACGAACGTCAAGCCGTCGATCAGCTGCACGAACTTGATGACGTCGCCGCCTTCGGCGCAGCTAAAACAGTAGAAGAGGCCACGCGAGGGGGTCACGTTGAACGAGGGGGTCTTCTCGTCGTGGAACGGGCACAGGCCCTTCAGCGACTCACCGCCGGCGCTGCGCAGCTGCAGGTACTCGCCGATCACCTCGTCGATGGGCGAGCGCTCACGGACCGCCGCAATGTCCTCATCGCGGATTCGGCCTGCCATCGTCCCGCCTCCGCTCTGTAATGACCGTCTGGGCTGCCCGCCGACCTGGAGGAGCCTGCCCGCGCTGCCGCGCGGGCGACCGGCGCCGCGGCCCGGAACTTGCCGCCCGGCGCAGGACCTTCTGGGGTATCCCCCGCTAAATTATCGCTTGCGGACGTCCTGGCCTTCCGCATTCGCGGCGCGCGTCTGCCGGCTGATTCTAGTGGCGCCGGCGCGTGACCTCTGCTGCCGCCCCGTAACCTTGACTGTCATGGCCTCGCCCGAACTGCTGCTCCTGTGGGACGTCGACCACACGTTGCTGGACGCGGGCCGCGGGCTGAGCGGGCAGCTGTACGGGCTGGTGTTCGCCGACCTGTTCGGCCGCGAGCTGGCCCAGGTGGCCCCGATGGCGGGCCGCACGGACCGGGCCATCATCGCCGAGACGCTGACGACGGCCGGGATCGCTGACCCGGCCCGGCACGTGGCCGCGTTCATTGCCGGGCTGACCCAGCAGGCGCCGGCCTTCGGCGAGCGGGTCAGGCGGCATGGGCACGTGCTGCCCGGCGCGGCCGAGGCCCTGAGCTTTCTCGGATCATCGGCCGCGCTCGACGGGGCCGGGCGGGTGCACCAGTCGGTGCTGACCGGCAACATCCGCCCGCTGGCCGACGTGAAGCTGTCCGTGCTGGGCCTGAGCGACCTGCTGGACCTGGACATCGGCGCGTTCGGCGACATGCACTCCAGCCGCTGGGAGCTGGTGCACGTGGCCCGCCAGCAGGCCGCCGCGAAGTTCGGCACCACGTTCGACGGTGCGGCCACCGTGCTGGTTGGCGATACCCCGCTGGACGTGGCGGCGGCGCTCGCGACGGGCGCGCGGGCGGTCGGCGTCGCGACCGGCAGCTACCCCGAAGCGGACCTGGCCGCCGCCGGGGCGCACGCCGTGCTCCCGAACCTGACCAGCACCGCGGGCGTGCTGGCCGCGGTGACGGGGAACGCTGTCACGGCGAGCACTGTGCCCGGGACCAGCATGACCGCGGCGGGACCGGAGGACCCGGACGGCCCGGACGGCAGAAAGGACGCTGCGCGATGGTGACGTCCGGCGCCGCCCATGATCGGCCGGCGATGGCGGCGAATATCACTGGTTTCCGCCGTCACGTGGCCCAGGGCGAGGGCCTGACGGCGGCCTCCGTCGCGGTGTGCGTCGTGCTCGCGGACGGGGTGCCATCCCTGCTGATCACCCGGCGGGCGGCCGGCCTGCGCAACCACGCCGGGCAGTGGGCGCTGCCCGGCGGCCGCCGCGACCCGGGCGAATCGATCGAGGACGCCGCCCGGCGCGAGCTGCGCGAGGAGACGGGCGTCGAGGTCATGGCGGACGACGTGCTCGGGGTGCTGGACGACTACGTCAGCCGGTCGGGATACGTGATATCCCCGGTGGTCTTCTGGGGCGGCCCAGTCACCGCGGCGATGAACGGGCCCGCCACCGAGGTGGCCCAGATCCACGTGATCCCACTGGCCGACTTCGACGTGCCGCCGCGGCTGATCACCATCCCCGAGTCCGAGTTCCCCGTGATCCAGCTGCCGCTGCTCGGCAGCTACCTGCACGCCCCGACCGCGGCGATCATCTACCAGTTCTGCCAGGTCGCCCTGCACGGCGCCGGGACCCGGGTGGCCCACTTCGAGCAGCCTGTCTTCGCGTGGAAATGACGCGGGCCGCCTGCGCCGCTGACCGATCAGCGCGGCCGACCGGGAGCCGCCCGGATCGGTCAGCGGCTCAGCGAGCACCGAGAGCCGCAGCTGCACGAAGTACCCTTCCAGCCACGCTGGCGCAGCACACCGGCGACCTGGGCCGCAGCCCGACACGGCTGTCCCGTGACGTCGGACCAGCCGTACCGCAAGGTGATGATCCCGTCTTCCGCACCGGCATTGTCCCGGCGGTAATCACGCCAGCGCTCCCCGGACGGATGCGCCGCCCGCCCGTCCAGCTCGACGCAGACGAGGTAGTCCTCGTAGAGATTGTCGAGGTAAGAGACTCGCCCGTAGCGGATAACGCGCGCCTGCCGCACGGCGCGCGGTAGCCCGTGCGGGCGCTCCACCTGGCCGACATAACGGTGCTCAAGGTTCGACCGGACACCCTCGTCAACGTCGTCGAGGCATACCGCGAGCTCAGCTCGCCAGCGCATCCTCTGCCGCGCGGCCAGGGCCCGGCGAACCCGCTCCGCACTGGTCAGCCATTGCCCCGTCGCACGGAAGATCCAGCCGAACGCGTCGTCGAGGGAACGGGCCGTCGCGGCGAGATCCAGCACGGTCTCCTCGACTCTGGTTCGCGGCGGGAGGAGAGCGGGATGCCGCGTGTCCCGGGCCCGCTCAACCCGGTGGATGACCACGCCCGGAATCCGCCGTGGGCGGCTGTCGCGCGGCACGACGATATGAATCGCGGCGCCTGGGTCGGCGGTCAGGCCGAACAATGCCGCAGCCGTGCGATGGCTGAAGGCGGCATCCGGGCCCGCACGGAGCAACACCGCCCACAGCCGTGCCTCACGGCATGGCTCCCCCGTGAAGGCCGCGTAGACCCCCTGGTCCAGGCGCTGCCAGCGACCGGTCCGCAACAGGCCGTCGATGACATCGGGCCGTATTCCGGTAGAGAGCGCCTGCTGACGCCCGATGACCCCGCGCTGCCGGCCGGCCAGGTCGCGGCATGTATCCGGTATCGCTGTCCGCACATACTCAGGGTGGCCCGGGCCCTCCTCCCCTGGCGATCCCCCTTCGCCCCCCTGTGGAAAACCCCTCCCGGGCTGTTACGGGGAGCATTTTCAGTGCTATGCGCTGAAAATGCTCCCCATAACGGGGACTCAGGCTCGGGGGGAGGGGGAGCGACGGGGCTCAAGCTCTGGGGGCAACGGAGACTAAGGCTTGGGTACGGCAGAGGCGGCGGTGCCAGGCGATGGCGGAGGTGTCGGTGAGCGAGGCGATCTGGTCGATCACGACCCGGCGCCGCCCGGCGTCGGAGGGCGCTTCCGCCCAGGCCGGCCGGAACAACGGGTCGAGCGTCCGGGGCGCGCCGATCTGCACGGTGGCCGCGAGCTCGGCGATCAGGTCGCGCTCGCGGGCCTGCGCCGCGGCCGCCCCTTCCCGGGTCATCACGTAACGCGCCGCGACCGCCTTGAGCAGGGCGCACTCCAGCCGCTGGGTGCGCGGCACCACCAGGTCACACGCGTACCGGGTCAGCCGCGCCCCCGGCCCCGGCCCGGCCGCCTCGCAGGCGGCGCAGGTGGCCTCCTGGGCCGCGACGCAGAACCGGCCAACCAGCTCGCTGGTCAGGTTCTTCAGCGCGGCGAGGGCACCGGGGCCGCCGTCGAAGCTCTTCGGCCAGTAGCCCAGGGCCATCAGGTTGTCGAACACCTCGCGTAGTTCGGCCGTCGTCACCCAGGCCGGCGCGACGTAGTAACGCAGGGCGATCTGAGCTACCAGGTCCCGTTCGGCTGCATCCTGCAGGTACGCCAGCGTGATGAGCCCGGCGTGCAGGCCATCCTCCACGTCGTGCACCGAGTAGGCCACATCGTCGGCCCAGTCCATGACCTGCGCTTCCAGGCAGCGGCGCCGGCCCGGCGCGCCGCGGCGGATCCACTCGAAGGCGGGTGCCTCGTCGGCGTAGTAGTTGAACTTGGGCGGGGCGGGGGCGTCGCCGATCGGCAGCCCGTCCGGCAGCACCGCGGCGCCGCTGGGCGGGGCCGGCCACGGATACTTCAGCGTCGCGTCCAGGGAGGCCCGGGTCAGGTTCAGGCCCGCGCCCAGCACCTTGGTCTCCAGCCGGGTCAGCAGGCGCAGGGTCTGCGCGTTGCCCTCGAATCCGCCGCAGCTTGCGGCCAGTTCCGCGAGCGCCATCTCACCGTTGTGGCCGAACGGCGGGTGGCCGATGTCGTGCGCCAGGCACGCGGTCTCCACTAGGTCGGGGTCGCACCCGATCGCCGCACCGATACCCCGGCCGATCTGCGCGCACTCCAGCGAGTGGGTGAGCCGGGTCCGCGGGAAGTCGGCGAGCCCGACCGCTACCACCTGCGTCTTGGCCGCCAGGCGGCGCAGCGACGCGCTGTGCAGGACGCGCGCCCGGTCACGCTCGAACGCGCTCCGCCCGGCCCGCTTGGGCGGTTCTGCTACCCAGCGGGCCCTGGCGTTCGCGTCGTAACCGGTTTCGGTATGTGCTCCGGTCGTCAGCTCACCTGCTGTCGCTGCCGCCCGCGCCGCCCGCGGCGGCCCGATCGGACTCGACCTGCGCGCGGCCGGCCTCCAGCCGGGCGACGGGCACCCGGAATGGCGAGCAGGACACGTAGTCCAGGCCCGCGTCGTGGAAGAAGTGCACCGAGTCCGGGTCGCCGCCGTGCTCGCCGCAGACGCCGACCTGCAGGTCGGGCCGGGTGGCCCGGCCCTCTTCGACCGAGAGGCGGACCAGCCGGCCCACCCCTTCCCGGTCGATCGTCTCGAACGGCGACACCCCGAAGATGCCGAGCTGGATGTAGCGGCTGAAGAACGCCCCTTCCACGTCGTCGCGGGAGAAGCCCCACGTCATCTGGGTCAGGTCGTTGGTGCCGAAGGAGAAGAACTCGGCCGCCTCCGCGATTTGCCCGGCGGTGAGCGCGGCCCGGGGCACCTCGATCATGGTGCCGATGAGCGTGTGCACGTCGGTGCCGGTCTCCTCGGCGACCTCGGCGAGGGCCTTCGCGGTCCGCTCGCGGGCGATCTCCAGCTCCTGCACCGCGCCGACCAGCGGGATCATCACCTCGGGACGCGGGTTCCCGCCGGCCTGCCTGCGGTCGGCCGCGGCGTGCGCGATCGCCCGCACCTGCATGTCGAGCAGGCCCGGGATGACCAGGCTGAGCCGGACCCCGCGCAGGCCGAGCATGGGGTTCTCCTCGTGCAGCCGGCGGACCGCCTCCAGCAGCTTCTTGTCCTTGTCGGTCACGTCGTCGCCGGCCAGGGCGATCCTGACCGACAGGTCGGTGAGGTCGGGCAGGAATTCGTGCAGCGGCGGGTCGATCAGCCGGATCGTCACCGGCAGGCCGTCCATCGCCGCCAGGATCTCCACGAAGTCCCCGCGCTGCAGCGGCTCCAGCGCGTCCAGGGCCGTCTGCTGCTCGGACTCGTTCTCGGCCAGGATGAGGTGCTCGACGAGCTCGCGGCGCTCGCCGAGGAACATGTGCTCGGTCCGCACCAGCCCGACACCGCCCGCGCCGAACCGGCGGGCCCGCTCGCAGTCGGGACCCGTGTCGGCGTTGGCCCAGACGCCGAGCCGGCGGCGGGTATCGGCGTGCGTCATCAGCGCGTGCACGGCCGCGACCAGCTCGTCGGACTCCGGGGTCAGGCCGCCCTCGAAGTACTGCACGACCGGTGACGGCACGACCGGCACCTCGCCGAGGTAGACGGCGCCGGATGTGCCGTCGATGGAGATCACGTCGCCTTCCGAGACGCTGACGCCGCCCGGGGCGGTGAAGTGGCCGCCGGCCGTGTCGACCTCCAGCTCGTCGGCGCCGCAGACGCAGGTCTTGCCCATGCCGCGGGCGACGACGGCGGCGTGGCTGGTCTTGCCGCCCCGGCTGGTCAGGATGCCGCGCGCGGCGATCATGCCGTGCAGGTCGTCGGGGTTGGTCTCGCGGCGGACGAGGATGACGTCCTCGCCCTGGTCGGCCAGCTCCACGGCGCGCGCGGAGTCGAAGACGACCTTGCCGACCGCTGCGCCGGGCGACGCGCTGATCCCCTGGGCGATCCTCTTGGCCCCGGTACCGGTGTCGAAGCGGGGGAACATCAGCCGGACGAGCTCCTCGCCGCTGACCCGGGTGAGCGCCTCGTCCATGTCGATCAGGCCCTGCCCGACGAGCTGGGTCGCGATGCGGAACGCGGCGGCGGCGGTGCGCTTGCCGACGCGGGTCTGCAGCATCCAGAGCTTGCCGCGCTCGATCGTGAACTCGATGTCGCACAGGTCCTTGTAGTGGTTCTCCAGCGTCCGCATGATCTGCATGAGCTGGTCGAAGGAGGCCTTGTCGATTTGCTCCAGGTCCTGCAGCGGCACCGTGTTGCGGATACCGGCGACCACGTCCTCACCCTGGGCGTTCTGCAGGTAGTCGCCGTAGGTCCCCTGCTGGCCGGTGCCAGGGTCGCGGGTGAACGCGACGCCCGTGCCGGAGTCGTCGCTGATGTTGCCGAACACCATCGCGACGATGTTGACGGCCGTGCCGAGGTCGGTGGGGATCCGCTCCTGGCGGCGGTACAGGATGGCGCGGTCGGAGTTCCAGGAGTTGAACACCGCATTGATGGCCAGGTCCATCTGCTCGCGGGGCTCCTGGGGGAAGTCGCGCCCGGTGTGCTCGCGCACGATCTGCTTGAACGCGCTGACCAGCTGCTGCAGGTCAGCGGCGTCCAGGTCGAGGTCGTTCTTGATGCCCTTGGCCTTCTTGGCGTTGTCGATGGCCTGCTCGAACGCCTCACCCTCAATGTCCAGCACGGTCTTGCCGAACATCTGGATCAGCCGGCGGTAGGAGTCCCAGGCGAACCGCTCGTTGCCGGCCTGCTTGGCCAGCCCCTCCACCGCCCGGTCGGACAGGCCGATGTTGAGGATCGTGTCCATCATGCCCGGCATCGAGAACTTCGCGCCGGACCGCACGCTGACCAGCAGCGGGTCGGCCGGGTCGCCGAGCTTGCGGCCCATCGCCGACTCAAGCTGGGTGAGGTGCTCGGTGACCTCCGCGTCCAGCTCGGGCGGCGTGCTCCCGTCGCGCAGGTAGGCGCGGCACGCCTCGGTGGAGATAATGAAGCCGGGCGGGACGGGAAGACCGATGTTGGTCATCTCGGCCAGGTTCGCTCCCTTGCCGCCCAGCAGGTCCTTCTGGTCTTTACTACCCTCGGTGAAGTCATAAACGAGCTTCGGCACTGAACGCTCCTCGTACGGCGTAGCTGATATTCATCTCTTTATTTGGTTCGGACTCTACCGTTCCGGCAGCCAGCGCCGCAGTGGCCAATGGTCCCCTCCCAGGAACCGGTCTAGTCCGGCGTGACACGCTAGACCCGCGAGGACCTCACGTCCCGGGCGCCCCGGATACGCCGGGGCACCCGTGCCCACGAGGGAGGCATAAAACACATGAGCGAGGCGATCGTTGGCCTGCTGCATCCTGGCGAGATGGGGGCCGCCATCGGGCGGTGCCTCACCACGCGGGGGCACACCGTGCTGTGGGCGTCCCAGGGCCGCGGCCCAGCCACCGCGGAACGCGCCGCGGCCGCGGGGCTGACCGACGTGGGCACTGTGGCAGAGCTGACCGGCCGCGCGGGGATCATTTTTTCCGTCTGCCCGCCGCACGCCGCGCTGGAGGTCGCGCGGAGCGTAGCGGGATTCAGCGGCCTGTTCGTAGACGCCAACGCCATCGCGCCGGAGACCACGCGGTCCGTGGCGGCTGTGCTCAGCGCAGGCGGAACCGGGGCGGCCGGAACCGGGGCCACCAGGTTCGCGGACGGCGGGATCATCGGGCCGCCGCCGCAGCCGGGCGCGGACCCGGCGGCCAGGAACGGGACCCGGCTGTACCTGGCGGGCGAGTCGGCGGCCGAGGTCGCGGCCCTGTTCGCGGGCACGCCGGTCGGCGCGCAGGTCGTGAACGGCGGCATCGGCGCGGCGTCGGCGGTGAAGGTGGCCTACGCCGCGTGGACCAAGGGCTCGGCGGCGCTGCTGCTGGCCGCCCGGTCGCTCGCGCACCAGGAGCGGGTGGAAGGCACGCTGCTGGAGGAATGGGCGCTGTCCCAGCCGGAGCTGGTGCGCCGGCTGCAGCACGCGGCCCGCTCGGCGGTGGCCAAGGGCTGGCGCTGGGAGGCCGAGATGACCGAGATCGCCGCCGCGATGGCGGCCGCCGGCCTGCCGGACGGCTTCCACCTCGCCGCCGCGGACATCTTCCGCCGCTCACCCCGGCGCGAGCCGGCCGCGCTGGCCGAAACCGCCCCGGGTGACCTGGTGGAGCTGGTCATCGAGGCCCTGCCGGAACACTGACGGCCCCGGCCCGGCCCGCCGCCGGCCGCTTACCAGACCCGGGGCGGCTTACCAGACCGGGAGGCGTTCGCTCAGGTACGCCACGAGCTGGCCGATGGCGATCCGCTCCTGGCGCATCGAGTCGCGTTCCCGCACCGTCACCGCCTGGTCGTCCAGGGTGTCGAAGTCGACCGTGACGCAGTACGGGGTGCCTATCTCGTCCTGCCGACGGTACCGGCGGCCGATCGCGCTGGCGTCGTCGAAGTCGGTGTTCCACCGCTTGCGCAGCTCCGCCGCCAGGTCGCGGGCCTTCGGCGACAGGTCGGCGTTACGGGACAGCGGCAGCACCGCGACCTTGACCGGCGCGATCCGGGGATCGAACCGCATCACGGTCCGCTTCTCCAGGTTGCCCTTGGCGTCCGGCGCCTCGTCCTCGTTGTACGCGTCGAGCATGAAGACCAGCGCGGTCCGGTCCACGCCCATCGCGGGCTCGACCACGTAGGGGACGAAGCGCTCGCCGGACTCCTGGTCCAGGTACGTCATGTCGACCCCGGACGCCTTGGAGTGCGTGGTCAGGTCATAGTCCGTGCGGTTGGCGATGCCCTCCAGCTCGCCCCACTCCGAGCCCTGGAAACCGAACCGGTACTCGATGTCGACCGTCCGCTTGGAGTAGAAGGAGAGCTTCTCCTTCGGGTGCTCGTACAGCCGCAGGTTCTCGGGCTGGATGCCGAGGCCGGTGAACCAGGCGAACCGGGTGTCGATCCAGATCTGGTGCCACTCCTCGTCGGTGCCAGGGCGGACGAAGAACTCCATCTCGGCCTGCTCGAACTCGCGGGTCCGGAAGATGAAGTTGCCGGGGGTGATTTCGTTACGGAACGACTTGCCGATCTGGCCGATGCCGAACGGCAGCTTCTTACGCGAGGTCTGCAGGACGTTCTTGTAGTTGATGAAGATGCCCTGCGCCGTCTCGGGCCGCAGGTAGGCCAGCCCGGACTCGTCCTCCACCGGGCCGAGGAAGGTCCGGAGCATGCCGTTGAACATCCGCGGCTCCGTGAACGTGCCCTTGTTCCCGCAGTTCGGGCAGCTCACACCGGCCAGTCCGCCCTCCGGCGGGTGACCGTGCTTCTCCTCGTAGGCCTCGATCAGGTCATCGGCCCGGAACCGCTTGTGGCAGAACATGCACTCGGTCAGCGGGTCCGCGAACTCGGTGACGTGACCGCTGGCCTCCCAGACCTCCCGGGCCAGGATCACGCTGGAGTCCAGGCCCACGATGTCTTCCCGCTCCTGAACCATGGAGCGCCACCACTGGTGCTTGATGTTGTTCTTCAGCTCCGCGCCGAGGGGACCGTAGTCCCAGGAAGCCCGCAGCCCGCCGTAGATCTCGCTGGACGGGAAGACGAATCCCCGCCGTTTGCTGAGACTGATAATCGTGTCCAGGCGGTCACTGCGCAGTGCCATCGAGGTCTCCATCCGGCTGGCGGTCGGCGTCGTTCTGCTGTGGCCCGGGCCTCCACGGGAGTCTCCAGCCGGCCAGGGCGGCCGGGGCTGTAGGGCTCGTCCTCGCTGGCGCGGGCGCCGCGTAACGGACCGTCCCGGGGGCCGGTGCCTCGTGGGCACTTCCCCCGGTGACACGCGCGGGCACGGCTACAACCGGGCAAGGGAGGCGCGCGGTGGCCCTAAGCCTAGGGCCACCGGCCTCCCAATGCGAATCAACTGCGCCGCGGCCGGGCTAAGGCCCCGAGACGGCCCCGTGGATCCGGTCAACGTCGATGTTGATGGTGTAACCCCCGACTTTCTGGGTCTCATTGGCCGCGTACTGCTTCACCCGATCCGAGGGCCAGCGGGTGGCCGGCAGATAGGGCGTGCCGGTCAGGTTATTGCTGTTGTCCCACAGGGCGAACCAGAGGGCGTCCGGCTCGGCGAGGGCGTGCCCGCCGATGACCGTATTCGTCACCAGGTCGGTCACGCCGGATGAGGCGCTGGAGTAGACGCCGGACACATAGCCGCGGTCGTGCAGTTCACGAGTCCAGGTATCCAGGAACGTGAGCACCGTATTTCGGCAGTTCATATTCGAGTTTCTGTACGACTCCATGTCGAAGTAGATCGGCGTCCCCCTGCCCAGGCCAAAATTGACCGCGTCAGCGACGGCGGTGTTCGCGGCGGATCTCCCCTGAGCTGCCGCATTGGCCGTGTTGATAGGGGCCGGGAAACTATTACACGGGGCCTGCAGCCCGACATACAGCGGCAGCAGGGACCAGCCTTGCGCGTGGACCGATTTGACCCAGGATGCGGACAGGTTGCCGTAATCGCACGCCATGTTCTGGCCGCCGATATAGATACCGATGGCGGAATACTTCGCTTTCCACGCTTTCATCGCCTCGACTGACGGCGCGGTGCAGGCGTCAAAGCCGTTCAGCGGCGAGGACGGGATGTCCGGCTTCAGGCTCGACGCCTGGGGCCGGTCCGGCGTGTCCGCGGTCGCCGCGCTGGTCCAGGCCTGGGAACCGGCTGCCGCGGTCCCGGTCGGCCGGCTCCCGCCCAGCTTGCGCAGGCCCCGGATGATGTTCTCGACCGGCGCCGAACTGGCCCCGTAGGTACCGGTCACCGACAGGTGCGAGTGGGACACCGCGCCCTGGAACTCGTGCAGCTGGCTGTATTGATCGAGCCTGCTCAGCGTGGACGGGACGGACGCGATGCGGCTGCCGGGGCTGCTGGGCGGCGGCGCGGCGCCCAGGCCACCCTGCGCGACCGCTGCCCGCTGGTACTCCGGCTGCGGCGGGCCCGGCACGCCGGCGTCGCTAATGGTGATGGTCTGAACGCGGCCAATAAGAGCCGGAGGACAGTTCTGGTTGGCGCCAGGGTTGCCGAGATAGACGGCGTTGATGTCGTAACGTACGCACTGACCTGGATCGGTATTGAGATGGAAGACCGGCCAGCTGGATGGGACGGTGATCGAATAGCCGTCGTAGTCGATGGTGGTCAGCTTGCTCGCCGGCGCGCCGGCGCCGGGCACGCTACCGCTGGCCACGTTCCGGTCGGCCGCACGTGCGCTGGCCGGAATCATGCCTGCCGCCGTGAACACCCCGACCGCGCATCCGAAGCCAATGACGGCCACTGCTGTGCGACGCATCTACGCCCCCCCATCTATGACTCACCTGGCCGAGCGCCCGTGCAGATTTCTCCGGGCAGGCCGGTGCCCCTGTCGGGTAATTACGGACGGCGCCACACAACGTTCTGCCCAGCCATTTACACGGGTAGTCATGCTGATTTTTTCGTGTCTGGAATTTAAATCCGGTCAAGCCCGTCATCGGGGCACACCGGGCGCCATATTCGGCGCGCCTGGTGGCATTCTGGGCAACTCAGAGATAAGCAGAAGGCGAAAACCGGATAAAGGGGTGCTTTTTTTACTGGCCTTGCGGGCGCCGGTCAGCGAAAATTAATTTGACCGAAATTTGCCGAGGCTTCAGACATGGCGCCCGCAATGCGGATAGGCCAGACAAAGGGAACATTCCAGCCCAGCAAGCCGCCGGTGACCGGCCCAGCGGACGGGGCCTTCAGGCCCCGTTCGCGGCGGTGTTGTCGGCGGGCACCACTATCGGGGCGTCGCGGGGGGTTCCGGGGGGTCGCCCCCCGGGGGAAACACTGTTGGGGATGGCGCCGCCGTAGCGCCGGTCCCGGCTGGCGTAGATCTCGCAGGCCTGCCACAGGTGCCGGCGGTCGAAGTCGGGCCACAGCGTGTCCAGGAAGACCAATTCGGCGTAGTGCGCCTGCCAGATGAGGAAGTTCGAGGTCCGGTGCTCGCCGGACGAGCGCACGAACAGATCGACGTCAGGCATCTCCGGTTCGTCCAGGTAGCGGGCGAACAGCTTCTCGTCCACCTTGTCCGGGCGGACCTTGCCCGCGGCCACATCGGCGGCGATCGCGGCGGCCGCGTCGGCGATCTCGGCCCGACCCCCGTAGTTCACGCAGAACTGCAGGGTGAGCACGGAGTTACCGGCCGACATCCGCTCGGCTTCCTCCAGCTCGCTGATGACGCTGCGCCACAGCCGGCGGCGGCGCCCGGCCCAGCGGATCCGGACGCCCATCTCGTTCAGCAGATCCCGGCGCCGGTGGATGACATCGCGGTTGAAGCCCATCAGGAACCGGACCTCGTCCGGGGAACGCCGCCAGTTCTCGGTAGAAAAGGCGTACGCGGACAGGTACGGGATGCCCAGCTCGATCGCGCCCATGATCACGTCGAGCAGGGCGGACTCGCCCACCTTGTGGCCTTCGGTGCGGGGCAGGCCGCGCTGCTTGGCCCACCGGCCGTCGCCGTCCATGACGATGGCCACATGCCGGGGTACGAGGTCGCGCGGAATAGCGGGCGGGCGGGAACCACTCGGATGGGGTTCGGGCGGCCGGACGGTCAAACACGCTCCACATGACGCAGCGAACGAATCGAATGCTCCAGGTGCCACTGCAGATAGGCGGCCACCAAGCCACTGCACTCTACCTGGTGCCGTCGCTCACTGCTGTCCGCGCTATCCCAGTCCCCCTGGAGCAGGGCGGCCATCAGGGCCACGGTCCCCGCGCCGGGCGCCGCCGCCCCGTGCGGCCGGCAGGACCCGCACACCATGCCGCCCGCCGGGATCGCGAACGCGGGCAGCCGGCCCCGCGTCCCGCACCGGGCGCATTCCTCCAGGGCGGGCGCGTACCCCGCCACCGACAGGGAGCGGAGCAGGTAGGCGTCCAGCACCAGCCGGGGATCACGAGCCGTCTCGCCGAGGGCGCGCAGCCCGCCGACGAGCAGCAGGAACTGGCGCAGCGACGGCTCCTTGTCCTCGGGGGTGAACCGCTCGGCCGTCTCCAGCATCGCGACGCCCGCCGTGTACCGCGGATAGTCCGGGGTCAGCGCCGCGCCGTACGGGCGGATCACCTCCGCCTGGGTGATCACGTCGAGCGAGCGCCCGGGGTACAGCATCAGGTCAACGTGCGTGAACGGCTCCAGCCGCGCGCCGAACCGGGACTTCGTGCGCCGCACGCCCTTGGCCACGGCCCGGACGCGCCCGGTCTTCCGGGCCAGGATGGTGATGATCCGGTCGGCCTCGCCGAGCTTCTGCGTGCGCAGCACCACCCCGTCGTCCCGGTACAGCTGCATGCAATCCATTGTCGCGCACCCGGGTGACAATCGCGCGCCGCCGCACCGTCCCGCATCATTCCGAGGGCGGCAGGAGAGCACGACGGCCTAGGGCCAGATGCCCGCCTATGAGTGGAACTTCGGCGACGTGAACCCCCCGGTGCACGCCTTCGCGGCTCTGTTCCTGCAGAATCTGGAGGCTGACCTCGGCGACGTGGATCTGCCGTTCCTGCAGGAGAGCTTCGCGAAGTTGCTGCTGAACTTCACCTGGTGGGTGAACCGCAAGGATCCCTCCGGCCACAATGTGTTCGAAGGCGGCTTCCTCGGCCTGGACAACATCGGCGTGTTCGATCGCAGCGCGGCCCTGCCCACCGGCGGGCGGCTGGAGCAGGCGGACGGCACGGCCTGGATGGCGATGTTCAGCCAGAACATGCTCGAGATGGCCCTGGCTCTCCTGCCGTACGACAAGACCTATGAGGAATTCGTGCTCAAGTTCGTCGAGCGCTTCTTCTGGATCGCCGCCGCCGTGGACCCGATCGGCGATAACCCCGACGAGATGTGGGATGAGGAGGACGGCTTCTTCTACGACGTGCTGCGGCTGCCCGACGGCACCGGGACGCGAATGAAGGTGCGTTCCCTGGTGGGCCTGCTGCCCATCTGCGCCATCACCGTGATCGAGGCCGACCTCCTCGACCGTTATCCGGAGATCGCCGGGCAGGCGCGTATCTTCCTCGAGCGCAACCAGGACCTGCTGGTCAATATCGCCGACCCGACCGTGCCCGGTGTGCAGGGCCGGCGGATCCTGTCCCTGGTGAACGAGGACAAGCTGCGCCGCATCCTGGCCCGGATGCTGGACGAGGAGCGCTTCCTCGGCCCGCACGGGATCCGCTCGATCTCGCGCTGGCACCTTGACCATCCCTATACCTTCAATGTCGGCGGGACCGAGTACGAAGTGCAGTACGAGCCGGCCGAGTCGACCACCGGAATGTTCGGCGGCAACTCCAACTGGCGCGGGCCGGTCTGGTTCCCGATCAACCTGCTGCTGATCCGGGCCCTGATCCAGCACTACCGGTACTACGGCAACGACCTGAAGGTTGAGTGCCCGACCGGCTCCGGGAAGATGATGACGCTGTTCGAGGTGGCCCAGGAACTGTCACGCCGCCTCGCCAGTACCTTCCTACGCGGCGGGGACGGGCGGCGTCCCGTCTACGGCGGGACCAAGCTATTCCAGGACGACCCGCACTGGCGTGACCTCATTCTTTTCTACGAGTACTTCCACGGCGACAACGGGGCCGGGCTCGGTGCCTCCCACCAGACCGGATGGACCGGCCTGGTGGCCCGCCTGATTCAGACCCTCGGCCAGCTCGACGCCGCCACCGTACTGGAGGACCGTCGCTGGCCCCTGGCCCGGCCCTACCGGCGGCTGACGGCCGAGCCGATGGCTGACGTCAGCACAGCTCGTGAAGCCCGCGGCGTGAGCGAGCAAAAACAGCCGGACTGACCTGGGTTCCCTGCCCCGGCGAGGCGAACGAGAGGCGGGCTGATGAGCGCTTGGCCGGCTGCTGCTCGGCCAGGCCAGCACGAAGTGGTGCCGCGGGCAGGACTACTACGACAGTGCAGGCTGGCGCGGTACCTGGGCCAGTGAACCGCAGCTGGGCCGGCCCGAAACTGGCTGCCCCCGAGCCGGACGGCCACCGAACCCCTCCATCACCCCGCTGACAGTCAGCGCGGCGCCGGTCAGGATGACCAAGTAGGATGTATTACTAGTATTACGTGTCAGGAGGTATCGATGCGGCTGAACAGCAAAGGCCAGGTGACCATTCCCGCTCCGCTGCGAGAGCGGTACGGCCTGCACGAGGGCGACGAGGTGGACGTCGTCGAGGATGGCAATACCTTGCGCATCGTGCGGGCCGAGGGAAGCCCGACCCGCGGGCAGCGGCTCGTCGGCCAGATGCGCGGCCGGGCTACCACCACCATGAGCACCGACCAGCTTCTGGAACTGCTACGTGGCGATTGAGCTCCGGGCCCGGAGCTTCGGCACCGCTCAGCCAGTCACTTTGGTGGACTCCAGCGTCATCCTCGACATAGTGACGGACGATCCTGCCTGGGCGGAATGGTCCGCAGATGCTCTCACCGAGGCCCGGGACAACGGCGCGCTGGTGATCAACCCGATCGTTTACGCCGAGGTATCGGCCGGATTCGACCGGATCGAGGACCTCGACGACAGCCTCCCCGCGGAGGACTTCCAGCGCGAGGCGCTGCCGTACGAGGCGGCCTTCGTAGCGGGCAAGGCATTTCTGGCTTACCGCCGGCGAGGCGGCCAGAAACGATCCCCGCTGCCGGACTTCTATATCGGCGCGCACGCTGCAGTCCGCAGGTACCGGCTGCTGACCCGGGACACCGCGCGGTACAGAACCTACTTCCCGACGGTCGGCCTCATCGCTCCTGAGCCTGAACGCCCCATCGGCGAAGGCCAGGACGCCCGGCGCAACTAAATCAGCCAGATCCGAACTTTCGTTGCTGAGTACGGGTCACCCGGCCCGCTGGCCCCCTGTACTGGTGGTTCGCCCCACATGCTCGGTGCGGGCGGCGGCTGGTGCGGTCAGCTGGCCGTTCGGGGCATGGGTGCGGGCCCGCGGGGGCCGTACGGTCGGCACGGTCCCCCGCGGAACCCGGGGCTGCGGCGCGGCGGGTAGCAGCGCGCAGCCGGTCAGTGGCGCGGCCGACGGGCGGGGCGTCGCGGGTCAGCGGCGCGGCCGCCGGTCAGCGGCGCGATTCGTCGGTGGCCTGGTGAGTCAGCCTGGTGAGTCAGCGGCTGGTCAGACAACGGCCGGTCAGCGGGTGGTCAGTCAGCGGGCAGGTCAACCGCAGCGGGCTCGGTTGACGGCGGAGAGGACGGCACGCATGGAGGCGCCGGTGGTGTCGGCGTCCACGCCCACGCCCCACAGGGTGCCGCCGTCGATCTCGACCTCGACGTACGCAGCGGCCTGCGCGTCGGACCCGGCGGACAGGGCGTGCTCGGTGTAATCGAGCACGCGGACCTTTACCCCCACCGCGTTGAGCGCGTCGCAGAACGCGGAGATCGGGCCGTTGCCGAAGCCCTCGATCTGCCTGGCCTGGCTGTCCACCCGCACTTCGGCCGTCAGCACGTGCTTGGACTCGACCACCGACGAGGAACGGTGCCCGAGTAGGGCGACCGGGCCTTCGGAGAGGTACTCGGCGGAGAACAGCTCCCACATCTCGCTGGGGGTCACCTCGCCGCCGCCGGCTTCCGTGTGGGCCTGGATCGCCCGGGAGAACTCGATCTGCAGCCGCCGGGGCAGGTCGAGCTGGTGCTCTGTCTTCATCACGTACGCCACGCCGCCCTTGCCGGACTGGGAGTTCACCCGGATCACGGCCTCGTACGTGCGGCCCACATCGCGCGGGTCGATCGCCAGGTACGGGACAGCCCAGGCGTAGTCCGCGAACGGGACCCCGGCCGTCTCGGCTTCCGTCTCGAGGGCCTCGAAGCCCTTCTTGATCGCGTCCTGGTGGGAGCCCGAGAACGCCGTGTACACCAGGTCACCGGCGTAAGGGTGGCGCGGGTGCACGGGAAGCTGGTTGCAGTACTCGACCGTCCGGCGCACCTCGTCGATGTCGGAGAAGTCGATCATCGGGTCGATGCCCTGGCTGAACAGGTTCATGCCCAGCGTGACCAGGCAGACGTTGCCGGTGCGCTCGCCGTTGCCGAACAGGCAGCCCTCGATCCGGTCTGCGCCGGCCATCACCGCGAGCTCGGCGTCGGCGACCGCGGTGCCCCGGTCGTTGTGCGTGTGCACCGAAAGGCACACGTGCTCACGGCGGGAGAACTGGCGACTCATCCACTCGATCTGGTCGGCGTAGACGTTCGGCGTGGACCGCTCGACGGTGCAGGGCAGGTTGAAAATGATCTCCCGGCCGGCCTCGGGCTGCCAGATGTCCGAGACCCCCTCGCAGATTTCGATGGCGAAGTCCAGCTCGGTGTCCATGAAGATCTCTGGCGAGTACTCGTAACCGAAGGCGGTGTCCGGCAGGAGACGCTCGGCGTGCCGGAGCACGGATATCGTGCCGTCGGTGGCCAGGGCCTTGGTCTGCTCGCGGGTGGCGCCGAAGACCACCCGGCGGAACAGCGGGGCGGCGGCGTTGTAGAGGTGCACGGTGGCGCGCGAGGCCCCCACCAGCGACTCGACGGTCCGCTCGATGAGGTCGTCGCGGGCCTGGGTGAGCACGGAGATCTGCACGTCGTCCGGGATGTGGCCGCCCTCGACGAGCCCGCGGACGAAGTCGAAGTCGGTCTGGCTGGCGGACGGGAAGCCGACCTCGATCTCCTTGTAGCCCATGCCGACCAGGAGGTCGAACATCTTGCGCTTGCGCGCGGGGCTCATCGGGTCGATCAGCGCCTGGTTGCCGTCCCGCAGATCGGTGGACAGCCAGCGCGGCGCCCTGGTGATCGACCTGGTGGGCCAGGTCCGGTCAGGGAGATCGATGGCCTGGAACGGCGCGTAACGGTGACACGGCATGCCACTGGGTGTCGGCCGGATGGCCTCGGCCCCGATGGACCGCTGGCGTACGGCAGGGCGCGGCTGCTCGCCCTGTTTACTGGTGGATGTACTGCTAGGCGCAGGCTGCTGCGGATTCATGATGGATGCTGCTCCTCGTCGAGGCTGCGGAGGATCCGGCCGATGTCGGCCGCGATCTGGCCAGCGGTCACGCGAAGACTCCGCGGCGAGGGAGCGGGCCTTAACGGCCCCCGCCGCGGCTGCTAAGGAGGAGCAGCTCGCGCAGCATGATGAACCAACAGTATCAGAGGACCGGGTTAAGGCGAGGCACGTAACGGGCCCAGCGAATCCGGGCGGACGCCGTCCGGAGGGTCGCCCCCCCGGGCTGACACCGCACAGAAAACCTGGTGCGGGCGCGGGGGGTCGGATGTTTTCCTGAGGCGTGCGTATTGAACAGTTTGACGCAGCGGGGGACTCTGCTGCGGCGCGTGTCCTGTACGACGTCTATGCGGCGGGGGCGCCGGTGGACGAACCGGGCAGCCCGCCCATGTCGTTCGGGGTGTTCCGCGTCATGCTGGAGCAGGGCTGGTGCTGCGAGCCGCGGGAGGCCTGGCTGGCACGCTCGGAGCCCGGAGCGGGCGGCCACGCTATCGTGGGCGGCTACACGCTGGAGCTGCCGGACCGGGAGAACCTGGACCGCAGCGGGCTGTGGATCGTCGTGGCGCCGGCACGGCGCCGGGCCGGCCTGGGCGCGGCCCTGCTCCGGCACGCCAGCGCCCGCGCCAGCGAGCTCGGGCGGAGCAGGCTAACCGGCGACGTTCGGGCGGGGACACCCGGTGACGCCTTCGCGCGTGCTGCCGGGGCGGCCGCCGAGCTGACCGAGGCCCGCCGCACGCTGGACGTGCGCTCGATTCCGGCCGCGCGGCTGGCCGAGCTACGGGCCTCCATCAAGGCCGTTTCGGCCGGGTACGCGCTGCTGGAGTGGTCCGGGCCGGTGCCCGAGGCCTATCTTGACGCCGTAGCCGCGCTGAACGAGGCCATGGGCGACGCGCCGCGCAGTGCCGGTGAGGAACGGCAGAGCTGGGACGCCGAACGGGTCCGGCAGACCGGGCGGCGCGCCATCCGGCAGGGCCTGCGTCACTACTCGGTGGCCGCCCGGCACGAGGCGACCGGGGAGCTGGCCGGACTGACCGAGGCAGCCATCGACCCGGCGGACCCCGAATGGGGCCACCAGGAGCTGACCGCGGTAGTCCGCGGCCATCGCGGGCACCGGCTGGGCCTGCTGCTGAAGGTGGCCATGCTCGAGCTGCTGGCGGAGCGGGAACCGCGGATGGGGAGGATCGAGACCTATAACGCCGAGTCCAACGCGCACATGGTGGCCATCAACGAGACACTCGGCTACCAGGTAGCGGGCCGGCTGATGTTCCGGCAGCTAGCCACGGCCGCGGACCGGCGGTAGCGGCTGGGGCGAAGCGGCCCCGGCGGGGCCGCTCGGCCGGGGCTCAGTCGTAGAATCCGAGGCGGCGCAGCTGCTTGGGGTTACGCTGCCAGTCCTTGGCCACCTTGACGTGCAGGTCGAGGTAGACCCGGGTGCCCAGCAGCGCCTCGATCTGCTTCCGGGCCCGGGTGCCCACGTCCTTGAGCCGAGCGCCCTTGGTGCCGAGGATGATCGCCTTCTGGCTGGGCCGCTCGACGTACAGCTCCGCGTGCACGTCGGTGAGGTCTTCCCGGCCGGGATGGGGGCCCATCTCCTCGACGACCACGGCGATCGAGTGCGGGAGCTCCTCGCGTACCCCTTCCAGCGCCGCCTCCCGGATGAGCTCGGCGACCAGCTCCCGTTCCGGCTCGTCGGTCAGTTCGCCTTCGGGGTACAGCGGGCTGCCTTCGGGCAAATGGGATACCAGCACTTCGACCAGTACGTCCAGGTTGAACCCGGTCACGGCGGACACCGGCACCACGTCGGCCCACTCCCCCAGCCGGTCCACCGCGGCGAGCTGGGCGACGACCTGGTCGGGGGACACTTCGTCAGTCTTGGTCACGATGGCGACCACCGGCGTGCCCTTGATCCCGGCCAGCTCGCGGGCCAGGTACCGGTCACCGGGGCCGATCGCCTCGCCCGCCGGGATACAGAAGCCGATGACGTCGACCTCGGTGAGCGTCGAGCGGACCAGGCTGTCCAGCCGCTCCCCCAGCAGCGTCCGCGGCTTGTGCAGGCCAGGGGTGTCCACCACGATGAGCTGGGCGTCCGGCCGGTGCACGATGCCCCGGATCACCCGGCGGGTGGTCTGCGGCCGGCTGCTGGTGATCGCGACCTTGGCCCCCACGAGCGCGTTCATGAGGGTCGATTTCCCGACGTTCGGGCGGCCGGTGAAACACGCGAAGCCCGAGCGGAAGCCCGCGTGCGCTCCCGCGCCCGCGGCCTCCTGCGACGACATCACCCCCCGATTCTCGCGCATCGGGCGAGCGGTTGGCCCGGGCAGGCCGGTTAGGCGTCGGTTTTCCGCAGCAGCTGCGGAAAGCCGACGATCATGGAGCTGGGGGGCGGAGAGCGGCCCGGAGGGCGCCATCGGGGGCGGCGAGGAACACAATGGCGGCCGGCCCGATGTCCCTAACGGCGGCGAGGTCCCCGGGGTCGGGCTCGTCCGCGTCGCTGACCAGGGCCGCCGCCTCCAGCCCGGCCGCCCCGCTGGACACGGCCATGGCCACGGCCAGGCGCAGGGCGGACAGCTGCAGCGAGGGGAGGGCCACGGCGGCCGCCGCATAGGTCCGGCCCGTCTCGTCCCGGACGGCCGCTCCCTCCGCGGCCGCGACCCGCGCCCGGGTCGACCGGGCCAGCGTGATGATCTTCTGGTCCTCGGGGCCCAGCTGCGCGTCGCTCATCCGGATGAGTGTAGGGGCGGCGGAGAGCTCAGGACGAGAACCGTTCGGCTTCCTGTTCCTGCTCGGCCTCCTGCGGGAGCCGCTCGACCAGGACGGAACCGATCTGGTTCCGGCGGCCGGACAGGTTCTCGGCCGTCAGCCGCAGGCCGCCGATGGTCCCCTCCGAGCCCGCGATCGGCACCCGGCCCAGGGCGTGGGCCAGCAGGCCACCGACGGTCTCGACGTCCTCGGCCTCGATCGTGACGCCGAACAGCTCACCCAGTTCGGTCACCGGCAGCCGGGCCGTGACCCGGGCCACGTCCGGAGACAGCCACTCCACCGGCGGCTGCTCCTGGTCGTACTCGTCGGTGATCTCGCCGACGATCTCTTCCAGGATGTCCTCGATGGTGACCAGGCCCGCGGTGCCGCCGTACTCGTCGATCACGATCGCGACGTGGATCTGCAGGGCCTGCATCTGGCGGAGCATCTCGTCGATGGGCTTGCTGTCGGGAACGTAGGTGGCCGTGCGCATGACCTGATCGACCATGGTGACCGACTCGGAGCCGGGATGCTCGTGGCTCCAGGCCACGATGTCCTTGAGGTAGGCGATGCCGACCACGTCGTCCTCGTTCTCGCCCGCTACCGGGATGCGCGAGAAGCCGCTGCGCAGGTGCAGGGACAGGGCCTGGCCGAGCGTCTTGTCCCGCTCGACGAAGACCATGTCCGTGCGGGGCACCATCACCTCGCGGACGATCGTGTCGCCCAGCTCGAAGACCGACCGGACCATCTCGCGCTCGCCCGGCTCGATGACGCTGCGCTGCTCCAGGAAATCGACCAGGCCGCGCAGCTCGGACGTGCCGGCGAGCGGCCCCCCCGCGTTCCCCTTGCCGCGGGTGAGCACGTTGCCCGCGGCCACCACGAGCCGTGGGATCGGGCCGAGCAGCACGCCGATCGGGTACAGCACGGTGGCCGCGCCCAGCGCGACGCGTTCGGCGCCGCGGCGGCTGAGCGGGACCGGGCTGATGCCCACCACGAGATAGCCCACGAAGACCATCACCCCCAGCGCGATCAGGAACGCCTTCCAGGTCGCGCCGAACCAGTGCACGAACGCCGCCACCACCAGGATGGTCGCGGAGGTCTCGCAGGTGACCCGGAGCAGCAGCAGGATGTTCAGGTAGCGGGGCAGATCGGCGAACACGGCCTGCAGCCGCTTCGACGCCGGCCGGGTCGCCCCAGCGAGCTGCTCCGCGCCGACGGCCGACAGCCGGGCCAGGGTGGCTTCGGCGCTGGCCCACCACCCGGCCATGAGGACGAGCACGATCGCGGCGGCGATAAGCCAGCCTTGGGGGGACATAACCCCGAACCTTCCTGCCCTCCGAGGCCCTGCCCTCCGGGGCCCTGCCCTCCGGGGCCCTGTCCTCCGGGGCCCTGTCCTCCGGGGCTCTGTCCTCCGGGGCTCTGTCCTTCGGGGCCCCGTCCTTCGGGGCCCCGTCCTTCGGGGCCCCGTCCTTCGGGGCCCCGTCCTTCGAGGCGCTGTGCCGGGGCGTCCTCGGCAGCGCCCCCGGCGGGGCCCTCCGCTGGGCCGGC
>Ga0302181_10000424_pt1 | contig 35394 bp, 34 predicted proteins | sample I_Palsa_E3_3_FD_198786 | JGI IMG/M metagenome (GOLD analysis project Ga0302181, IMG submission 198786) | Peat permafrost microbial communities from Stordalen Mire near Abisko, Sweden - I_Palsa_E3_3 | ecosystem: Environmental > Terrestrial > Soil > Palsa > Peat permafrost | place: Sweden...
AGCACGTCGTGATGGGCCAGGTGCTGCAGGCCGGCCAGGGCCAGATCCCCTCGCGCCAGGCGCAGATCAAGGGTGGCATCCCCAAGGAGGTCTCCTCGGAGACGATCAACAAGGTCTGCGCCTCCGGACTGCGCGCCTCGGTGATCATCGATCAGGCGATTCGCGCGGGCGACGTGCAGGTCGGCGTCGGCGGCGGCATGGAGTCGATGTCGCAGGCGCCCTACCTGCTCCCCGGCGCGCGCTTCGGCTTCCGTATGGGCGACGTGAAGGCGCTCGACGCGATGGTCCACGACGGGCTCACGAACCCGTTCTCTGGAAAGCAGATGTTCGTCGAGGCGACCGAGGTCTCAGACGAGTTGGAGCTGACCCGCGCGGACCTCGACCGCTGGGCGCTGCGCTCGCACGAGCTGGCCTTGAAGGCGACCGATGAGGGCAAGCTGGCCGACGAGATCGTCTCGGTGACCGTCAAGGGCCGTAAGGGTGACACGGTTGTGGAGATCGACGAGGCCCCGCGCCGCGGCAGCTCGCTCGAGGCGCTCGCCAAGCTGCCCGGTCTGACCGGCAAGGACGGCTCGCACACCGCCGGCAACTCGCCGGGTGTGAACGACGCCGGTGGCGCGCTGGTGCTGTCCTCCGAGGAGTGGGCGAGCGCGAACGGCAAGGAGGCGCTGGCCGAGATCGTCGCCCACGCGCAGTCCGCGAACGACTTCGCCTACCTGGCCACGACGCCGGCGAGCGCCGCGAAGAAGGCGCTGGAGAAGGCCGGCTTGAAGGCAGAGGACATCGACCTGTGGGAGATCAACGAGGCGTTCGCCTCGGTCACGCTGAACTCGATCCGGATGCTCGGGATCGACAAGGACCGCGTGAACGTGAACGGCGGTGCGATCGCGCTCGGCCATCCGATCGGCGCCTCCGGCGCGCGGATTCTCGGCTCGCTCGTCTACGAGCTGCGCCGTCGCGGCGGCGGTCTCGGCTGCGCGGCGATCTGCTCCGGCGGCGGGCAGGGCGACGCGCTGATCCTCAAGGTCTGAGATGACCGAGGCCGGGAACGGCGCCGACCGATCGAAGATCGGCCAGCAGCACGCGGCGGCGTTCTTTGATCTCGATCGCACTTTGATGGCGGGCTCCTCAGGGATCTTCTTCGCGCGCGCTGCTTACGAGACGGGCATGATCTCGCGTCGCCGTTTGGCGCGCGACGCATACGAGAACCTGCGTTTTCGGCTACGTGGTTCGACCGACGATCGCGCCGACCAAGTGCGCAAGCGCGTGGGGGAGATGATCTCAGGCGTGCCGGTGCGCGAGCTGCAGCGCTTATCCCCCCGTGTGCTCGCGGGCGTCCTGCCAAGGCTGTATCCACAGATGCTCGCGCGCGCGTACGCCCACCAGGATGCGGGCGTGCCTGTCTACATCCTCACCGCTGCCTCCCAGGAGATGGCCGATCTGCTCGCCCACGTGCTCGCCTTCGATGGTGGCCTCGGCTCTCGTTCGGAGATCGTCGACGGTCGCTACACCGGCCGCCCGGCAGGCCCGTTCAACTATCGCGAGGGGAAGGTGCTCTCGATGCGTGAGCTGGCCGACCGCACGGGGATCGATCTGGAAGCCTCCTACGCCTACTCCGATTCCGAGTCCGACCTGCCGATGCTGCGCGCGGTTCGTCACGCCGTGGTCGTGAACCCCGACGCAGAGCTGCGGCGGATCGCCGGGGAAGAGGGCTGGGAAGTGCTCCACCTCGACCGGCTCGGGCGCCGCCTGAAGGTGCTCGCCGCGGTCGGTGCGGTCACCGCGCTCGGCGGCCTGGGCAGGGTGCTCAGCGAGCACGTCGGTGCGCGGGGCGATCCGCGGGCTCTACAATTGCGCGCGGTCGGTCCCCGCCGGGAGCCGAGTCGCCGTGTGGGGCCGAGACGCCGCGCGCGTCGCTAGCCGCCGCGAGATCCAACATGCCCTCCGCCACCGCCCAGCCCAAGAGCAAGATCCGCGTCGTCGTCGCCAAGCCCGGCCTCGACGGGCACGACCGCGGCGCGAAGATCATCGCGCGGGCGCTGCGCGACGCGGGGATGGAGGTGATCTACACCGGCCTGCACCAGACGCCGGAGCAGATCGTCGAGACCGTGATCCAGGAGGACGCCGACGCCGTCGGGCTGTCGATCCTCTCCGGCGCGCACATGACGCTCGTGCCGCGGGTGGTTTCGCTACTGCATGAGCAGGGCATCGACGACGTGGTCGTGACCGTCGGCGGCACGATCCCCGCGGAGGACATCCCGGAGCTGAAGCAGCTCGGCGTGGCGGAGGTCTTCACGCCGGGCGCGCCCACCCAGGCGATCGTGGATTTCATCCGCGGAGCGGTCGACGCCCGCCCGTCCGATCGAGCATCGAATAACTGATTGACTCGTCAGTCAACCGCTGGACCAGGTAGGATTGTGGGCAGCTTTTCCGACTTGAACCCAACCCACCCCCCGGACACACCCCCGAAGGAGCAGCCGACGAAATGAAGATATGCGTCCTGGTGAAGGAGGTCCCGGACGCCGCCGTCGAGAAGCGGATCGATCCCTCGACGGGGCGTATGGACCGCAGCGGAGAGAAGAACCTCAACCCGTATGACACCCATGCGATTGAGGCGGCGATGCAGATCAAGGAGGGCGGCGCCGTCCCGGTCGAGGAGATCGTCGCCGTGACGATGGGCCCCGACAGCGCTGTGCGCGCCCTGCACAAGGCCGTCTCGCTCGGTGCCGATCGCTCGGTGCATCTCTCCGATCCGGCGGTGGCCGGCTCGGACGTGGCGGCCACCGGCTATGCGCTGGCGAAGACGCTGCAGCGCGAGAGCCCCGATCTCGTCCTGTTGGGTCAGCAGTCAGATGACGGTGAGTGCTACACGATCGGCGCGGTCGTGGCCGAGCACCTGAGCATGCCCTCGCTGACGCAGGTGATCAAGATGGACGTCGACTCTGAGGCGCTGCGTTGCGAGCGCCAGGCCGAGTACGGATATGACACCGTGCAGGTCAAGCTGCCGGCAGTGATCTCCGTCGGCGATGCGATCAACGAGCCACGTTATCCCTCGCTGAAGGCGATCATGGGCGCGAAGAAGAAGCCGCTCGACACCGTCACGACCGGCGACGTCGAGATCGACGCCTCGAAAGTCGGCGGCGAGCATTCGGCCGCCCAGTGGGTTGCCGCCAAGGCGCCGCCCGCGAAGGCCGCTGGGCAGATCATCGAGGACGAGGACACCAACGAGACGGTCGAGCAGATCGTCGCCTGGCTCGACGAGAGGAAGCTGATCTAGATGCCGAACATCCTGGTCTACGCGCTGCATTACGACGGCGCGATCAACAAGAACTCGCTCGGCGCGGTCTCCGAGGGGGCGAAGCTCGCCGCGGAGCTCGGTGGCGAGGCGCACGCGATCCTGCTCGGCGAGAACGTCCCGCAGGACCTTGCCGCGTCGCTCGGGAAGTACGGCGCGAAGAAGGTGCTCGTCGCCGAGGGCCCCGAGGGGCTTGCGCAGCCGCTCATCGACGCGATGGCCGCGGCGATCCAGAGCGGCGGCTACTCCTACGCGCTGTTCGGCGGCGGCCTGCTCGGCTTTGAGATCGGCGCCGGCCTGGCCGCACGGCTCGGTGCGGGCGTCGTGATGGAGGTCACGAACGTGCGAGCCGAGGGCGGCGAGCTCGTCGCGGAGCGCCCGATCCTGGGCGACTCATCGATCTCCGAAGTCAAATACCGCTCCGACGTCGGCATCGTCATCGGCCGCCTGAACGCGTTCGAGATCGTCGAGTCCGACGCCGGCGACGCAACCGTTGAGCAGCTCAGCTTCGAGTTGAGCCCGCAGGCCAAGCAGGCGACGATGCTCACGCGCGGGGAACAGCGCGGCGCCGACGTCGACATCGAGGGCGCCGACATCCTGGTGGCCGGCGGTCGTGGCCTCGGCAAGGCCGAGGGCTTTGAGCTGGCCGAGGATTTGGCCAAGGCGTTCGGCGGCAACAGCGCTGTCGCGGCCACCCGTGCGGTGGTCGACGCGGGCTGGTACCCCTACGCGGCGCAGATCGGACAGACGGGTAAGACGGTCGCCCCGAAGCTGTACCTCGCGGCGGGCATCTCCGGCGCGATCCAGCACAAGGTGGGGATGCAGGGCTCGGAGAACATCGTCGCGATCAACAAGGACGCAAACGCGCCGATCTTCGAATTCTCCGATCTTGGCATCGTGGGCGATTTGAACAAGATCCTGCCCAAGCTCACAGAGGCTGTGAAGGCGAAGAAGGCGGGCTAGCCCGATGAGTCACAACGGCTCCCACAATGGGAAGGTCGCGCCCGCGGCCTTCCCGCCCCCGGTCGACTCGCAGAAGGAGTTCGTCAAGCGCGGCCTCGACGACGAGGATGAGCTGATCGAGGTCGGCGTAGCGATCGTCGGCGGCGGCACCGCTGGCCTTGCCTGCGCGAACCGCCTGTTGCAGTTGCTCGCGGATGACCCCGAGACGATGGAGCGACTGGGTGAAGTCCCGGTCGCGGTGATCGAGAAGGCCAAGACCTGCGGCGGGCACAACCTGTCCGGCGCGGTGATGCGCCCGGGGCCGCTCGAAGAGTTGTTTCCGGAGATGACACGCGAGCAGTGGCGCGAGGAGGGCTTCGCGTTCGGCGAGGTCAAGAAGGAGTCGGTGTACATGCTCACCGGCCCGAAGACCAAGCTCCCGGTCCCAATCCTGGCGGTGCCGAACTTCAAGAACCACGGTAACGAGGTGGTCTCGGTCTCCGCGCTCGCTCGCTTCCAGCAGCGCCAGGCCGAGGAAGCTGGGGCCTACGTCCTTACCGAGACCTCGGCGACCCAGCTGATCGTGCAGGACGGCAAGGTCGTTGGCGTGCGCTCGGGCGATAAGGGCCGCGGCAAGGACGGCGAGCCGCTCGGCAACTTCGAGCCCGGAACCGACATCAAGGCGCGTGCCACCGTGCTCGCGGAGGGCTGCTGGGGTCACCTCACCGGCGCCGCGATCAAAGAGTTCGACCTCGCCGAGGGCCGCGAGCCGCAGGTCTGGGAGCTCGGCGTGAAGGAGGTATGGAAGGTCTCCAAGCCACTCGACCGGGTGATCCACACGTTTGTGCAGCCGTGGCCGTTGAAGGTCGCGGCCAAGTACGGACAGCTCGGCGGCACCTGGCTGTACCCGATGAAGGACGAGAAGACGGGAGAGGACCTCGTCTCGATTGGGTTCGTCGTCGACCTCAACTACCGCGACGCGACGACCTCGGCGCACGACCTGCTCCAGACGTTCAAGACACATCCGCTCGTCAAGGGCATCCTCGCGGGCGGCGAGCGGGTCGCTTGGGGCGCCAAGGCGCTCCCCGGTGGTGGCTACTGGTCGATGCCAAAGCTGTCGATGCCCGGCGCGGTGCTCGTCGGCGATGCCGGCGGGATGGTCGACACAGCGGCGCTGAAGGGCATCCACCACTGCATCCGGTCCGGGATTCTCGCCGCGGAGGCGATCTACCGCAACCTCAAGACGGGCCAGTCGCTCGAGTCCTACGAGGAGGCCGTCGAGCAATCCACGATCGGCAAAGAGCTCTACCAGGTGCGCAACACGCGGCAGGCATTTCAGAAGGGCTTCCTCGTCGGGAGCCTGCTGGCGGGCCCGTCGATCATGTCGAAGGGCAAGGTTCCGCCGGGTCGGCAGGAGTGGCATCGCGATGACGCCGAGCCGATGTTCGTCGGTGACACGAAGGAGCGCTACCCGAAGCCGGATGGCAAATACACCTTCGACAAGCTCTCCTCGGTGTTCATCACCGGCAATGCCACCCGCGACGACGCGCCGAACCACATCCGCATCCAGAAGCACGTCCCGCGCGAGATCGCCGAGACCTGGAAGTGGATGTGCCCGGCGGGCGTCTACGAGATCCCCGAGGACGCGCCTGAGACGGGTCCGGTGGATGTGATCGTGAACTACACCAACTGCGTCCAGTGCGGCGCGATCACCGCCAAGGGGGGTCGTTTGACTGTGCCTGAGGGCGGCGACGGTCCTCTGTACCAGATTCTCTAAGGTCCCTCAACAGAGGTAACAAGCACTTTGTGCGCAACATTGTGCGGGGTGTGTGTGTTAGGGGGAGGCTATGAAGATGCTTCACAGATCGTCGCTCCCGCGGCGCCGCTCCACGCGCGTACTGTTCTCGCTGCTCGCCTGCGGTGCGCTGACGTCGGCGTGCGTCGTCCAGGCGAGTGCCGCCACAGGCCAGGTTGACTGGACTCCGCTGGCGGCGCAGACAGACGCCGCCGGTGGCGCCACTGCGACTGTCGAACAGTGCGTCACCACCGGTGAACAGGTCGATCGCGCCGCCACCTTCTCCGGCGAAATGACGGCGATCGCAGGCACCGCGCGGATGGCGATGCGGATCGAAGTGCAGGAGCGGCTGCCCGAAGAAGAACTCTTCCACACCGTCAGCGCTCCAGGGCTCGGCGTGTGGCGCGGCTCGGCGTCGGGGGTAAAGATCTACCAGTACGTCAAGCAGGTCACCAATCTGTCCTCGCCGGCGGACTACCGCGCGCTCGTGCGCTTCCACTGGCTGAACGACAAGGGCTACGTGATCAGACGCGCCGAACGGCACACGCTCCAGTGCGTGCAGCCGGCCTCCGTGCCCGTCCCGGCGCCGGTCACACCTGTCACGCCCGGTGGCTCGACCGCTGTGAGCACCTCGCCGTCGACCGCCGGCTGATTCGCGCTCGCTCAGGCGGCGAGCAGACGCACGATCGCGGTGAGCCCGACCACAACAATCAACGCCCGCAGCGCGGTCGGTGGCAGCCGCCGTCCGTAGCGCGCGCCGAGTTGGGCGCCGAGGATCGAGGTGATGGCGATGATCGCGGCTGGCGCCCAGTCAACGTGGGCAGCCAAGATGAAGTACACACCAGCAACGCCGTTGGTGAGGCCCGCGAGGACGTTCTTCAGCGCGTTGGTGCGATGTAGGTCCTGGGCGAGGGTCACACCGAGGATCCCGAGCAGCAGGATCCCCTGGGCGGCGCCGAAGTAACCGCCGTAGACCCCCGTGAGGTAGATGGCGAGCGCCACCACGAGGCCGCGCTCGTGGATCGCGTCGATTTTGCGCTCGGCAAGCCGCTGTTTCAGGCGCGGCTGCAGCACGACCAAGACCAGCGCGAGCGCGATGAAGACCGGCACGATCGCCTTGAACGCCGACGCTGGCAGTACCAGCAGCAGCACCGCACCGGTGATGCCGCCGAGCACCGAGGACGTTCCCAGCCGGATCGCGCGGCTACGCTGGCCGGCGAGCTCGCTTCTGTAGCCGACCGCTCCCGAGATCGACCCCGGGACCAGGCCGATCGTGTTCGACACGTTCGCCGTTACCGGCGCATAGCCGAAGGCCAGCAGGACCGGAAAGGTGATCAGCGTCCCGCTGCCGACGACCGTGTTGATCGTACCCGCCGCGAGCCCGGCGAAGGCGATCGCGACGATCTCGCCAAAGCTCATGCGCGACCGTCTCGATCAGGCGAGGAAGTTGACAATGGACTTTCTGAAGCGCGGATCGCCCAAGGCTTCGATGTGATTGCCGGTGAGCATCTCGAGCGTCGCCTCGGGAATCGCATCGGCCAGTACCCGCGGGCGGATCGCGAGCGGATCGGTCTCTCCTGCCAGGAGGAGCGTCGGAGCCGAGATGCGCCCCAGTGCGATCTCGCCTCGGTAGACCGAGCGGGCTTGGGCGGCGAGCGCTTCACGGTCTGCGCCCAGCGCGTCCGCGAGCCGGCGAAAAGCAACCGCCTCCGGCACCTCGAGCTTCGATGCGTCCGCGATCGTCAGCGCTTCGACGATCGCGTCGTTCGGCACAGCCCGTCTGTCGACGCCGCCACACTCGATCACACCCGAACCGACGCCGCCGATCACCAATCTCCGCACCCGCTCGTCGGTGCTGGCGAACAGCAGCGACACGATCGCGCCCATCGAGTAGCCGACGAGATCGATCTGCTGCACATCGATCGTGTCGAGCAGGACGGCGAGATCGCGGGCCATGCGATCCTCGCCATAGCGGTCGGGGTCGTGCGGCTTCTCCGACCGGCCGTGGCCCCGCGCGTCAGGGGCGATGACCCTGCGCCCAGCCGTCGTGAGCGCGTCGACGACGCCCGTAGCGACCCAGTTGGCGTCGGCGCTGGCGACGAAGCCGTGGTGGAGCATCACGGGTGGCAATCCGCCGGTCTGCACCTCGCCCCATTCCTGATAGGCGATCTCAAGGCCGTCCCAGGTCTTGAAGCTTTTTGCGTTGGACACCGCCGGGAGCCTATCTGCATGCCCGTGTCTGGCTACACGGCGATACCGCTAGAATGTGTCGACGATGAAGACGAAGATCCACCCGAGCTATACCGAGGCCCATGTGCGCTGCACATGCGGCAATGAGTTCACCACGCGTGCGACGCGCGACGAGCTGCATGTCGAGGTGTGCTCCAACTGCCACCCGTTCTACACCGGCAAACAGAAGTTGATGGACACCGGTGGGCGCGTCGAGCGCTTCCAGCGCAGGATGGCCAAAGGCCGTCTGCTGGACGCCCGCAAGGGCGGCGCCCAGACTCGGTCCTCCAAGTAGGCCGATGTCCGCGCCGCTGGCCGCCGGCTCGTCCGTGGCGGACAGAAACGACGCTGCCGACCGCTCGGTGGTCGATGAGTCGACGGCGGTCGAGCTGCAGACCGGTGCTGATGGCGCTGGCAACGACAATGGCAAGCTGAACGCCCAGCGCGATGCCCCAGTGGGCGGCCAGGCGGTGCTGGAGGGCGTGATGATGCGCGGCGTCGCGCACTGGGCGGTGGCGGTGCGCAAGCCCACACCCGAGCAGTTGGAGGAGGAGGACCGTGAGGAGGGTGGGGGTCCAATCGCCGCCGAAGGCGAGATCGAGGTTTCGACCTTTCCCCTGACCTCCTCGCTCCAGCGCCACCGTGCGCTGCGCCTGCCGATCGTGCGCGGGGTGGTCGCCCTGGGCGAGTCGATGGCGATCGGGTTCCGCGCGCTGGGGATCTCGGCCAATGCCCAGCTGCCGCCGGCCGAGGACGGCGCAGACGAGGATGATTCCCAGCAGGAGATCTCCGGCGGCGTGTGGGCGGGAACGGTAATCGTGGCACTCGTTTTGGCGATCGGCCTGTTCTTCGTGATCCCGGTTGGCCTGACGAGCCTGATCAAGGGTCAGCTGCACTCCTCGGTGCTGTTCTGGGTGATCGAGGGCCTCGTCCGAACGGCGATCTTCCTCGGCTATATGTTCCTGCTCTCGCGATTGCGCGATCTGCGGCGCGTATTTGAGTACCACGGCGCCGAGCACAAGACGATCTCCTGCTACGAGGCCGGCCTGCCGCTCACGCCGGCAAACGCGCAGCGCTTCACGCGGCTGCACCCGCGCTGCGGCACGAGCTTTCTACTGGTGGTGATGATCGTCGCGATCTTCGTGTTCGCCCCGATCGGTCTGCCGGCCTGGTACTGGCTGGTGGCGACACGCATCCTCGGCGTGCCGGTGATCGCCGGGATCTCATTCGAGCTGATCAAGTTCGCCGGGCGCAACCGGCGCCGCCGCTGGGTCCAGATCGTGATGTGGCCGGGGCTGAAGCTGCAGTTGCTGACCACACGCGAGCCCGATCTCGACGAGCTGGCGGTGGCGATCGCGGCCCTGGAGGCGGTGCTCGCGTTGGAGACCCCCGGCGATCTTTCCGCGGCGGATCTGATGGGCGTGGAGGTCGTCGCCTAGCGGGCAGGTCGATGCCGGGTCCGATGGCCCGCGCCTAGACTGCTCTGCATGATCGAGGACCTGGTCGCGCAGATAGAGAGCCGCTTCGCCGAGCTCGGGGAGCAACTGACCGATCCCGAGGTGATCTCCGACCGCGAGCGCTATGCGGAGGTGGGCCGTGCCTACAGCCAGCTCGAGCCCGCGGCCAAGCTGGCGGTACAGTGGCGCCGCGCCCAGGATGATGCGGCGGGGGCTGAAGAGATGCTCGATGAGGACGGCGAGGACCCGGAGGTGCGCGTCGAGTTGACCGAGGCGCGCGAGCGGATCGAGAAGCTGGAGGAGGAGATCCGCCTGGCGATGGTGCAGCGCGACCCGAACGACGAGAAGAACGTGATCGTCGAGATCCAGGGCGGCGCCGGTGGCGACGAGGCCGGGCTGTGGGCGCGCGACCTGTACCGGATGCTGAGCAAGTACGCCGAGCGGCGCGGGCTGCAGACGGAGCCGCTTGACGTGAGCGAGGGTAAGTACACATTCGCCATCAAGGGCGACAGCGCCTATTCGATCTTCAAGTTCGAGGGCGGCACCCACCGCGTGCAGCGCGTCCCTCAGACAGAGTCCCAGGGCCGCATTCACACCTCCACCGCGACCGTCGCCGTGCTACCGGAGGCTGAGGAGGTCGATGTGGAGATCAACCAAAACGATCTGCAGATCGACGTCTATCGCTCCTCGGGCCCTGGCGGGCAGTCGGTCAACACGACCGACTCGGCGGTGCGCATCACGCACAAGCCGTCGGGAATCGTCGTATCGATGCAGGACGAGAAGTCCCAGCTGCAGAACCGCGAGCGCGCGATGCGCGTGCTGCGGGCGCGGCTCTACGAGCAGGCGCTGGCCGAGCAGCAGGCCGAGCTCGCGGCCGATCGCCGCTCCCAGGTAGGTACCGGAGATCGCGCGGAGAAGATCCGCACCTACAACTACGGTGAGCGCCGCGTCACCGACCATCGCACGAAGCTGACCGTGCACAACCTAGACCAGGTGCTCGAAGGCGAGCTCGACGAGCTGACCGCGTCGCTGCAGTCCGACGAGAAGCGCCGCGGCCTGGAGGCGCAGGCGGCGGCGTGAGAGGTACCTCCACGCGTGACGCGCTCGACGGCGCGGTCACCGCAATCGGCGCCGCCGGGTGCGAAACCCCGCGCTTGGATGCCGAGCTGCTGCTGGCGCACGTGCTCGGCGTCACGCGCGAGCGGCTGATCGTCGACCGCGACCTCGTCGTCGAAGGGCCCGCTGTACGCGCCTTCCAGAATGCCGTTCGCCGCCGCGCGGTGGAGCGCGAGCCGGTTGCCTACATCGTCGGTTCTCGCGGCTTTCGCCGGCTCGATCTGACCGTGGATCCCCGCGCGCTGATCCCGCGCCCGGAGACAGAGCTGCTCGTCGAAGTGGGCCTGAAATTACCGCGCGGAGCACGTGTGCTCGAGGCGGGTACCGGTAGCGGCGCAGTGGCGCTCGCGCTGAAGGACGAGCGCCCGGACCTGCTCTTGACCGCCAGCGACCTCAGCGAAGACGCGCTCGCGCTCGCGCGCGCAAATGGCGAGCGGCTCGGCCTGACGGTCTCGTGGCTGCACGCGGACCTGCTTGAGGGTGTGCCCGACGAGTTCGACGCGATCCTCTCCAACCCGCCCTACGTCGCCGAGCCCACACGCGCGTCGCTGGCTCCCGAGATCCTTCGCCACGAGCCCCGCGAGGCGCTGTTCGCCGGGCCGGATGGGCTGGACGTGATACGCGCGCTGCTCGCCCAGGTGCAGGCGCGCGAGCGGGTGAAGGTGGTGGCACTCGAGCTCGGCGCGGGGCAGGCCACCGTCGTGATGGAGCTCGTGCGCGCGGTGGGCTTTCCGTCGGTACGAGCCGAGCGCGACCTGGCGGAGATCGAGCGCGTGGTCGTGGGGGAGCGGTGATCGACCCGGCGGAGGTGCGGGACTTGCAGGAGTGCCTTGCGTCCGGGGGCGTCGCGGTGTTTCCGGCGGACACCGTCTATGGACTCTGCTGCGATCCCGCCAACGCAGATGCCGTGCAGCGGTTGTATGAGCTCAAGGGCCGCCCCGCCGAGCGCCCGGCGGCGGTCATGTTCTTCGCGCCCGCGTGCCTGTTCGCGGCGTTGCCGGATCTCGGAGACCGCGAGCGGGCCGCGCTGGGAGCGCTGCTGCCCGGCCCCGTCACCCTGCTGCTGGGTAACCCCACTCGTCGCTTCCCGCTCGCGGGTGGCCCGGGGGAGGGCGGCGTCGAGACGCTCGGGGTGCGCGTCCCCGAGTGGAGCCACCCGCTGGCGCCCCTCGGCACGGTGAGCGCCCCCGTGCTCCAGTCGAGCGCCAACCGCTCTGGTGAGCCCGACGCGCGACGCCTGCTAGACGTCCCCGCATCGATCCGCGCCGGCGCGGATCTCGTGCTCGACGGGGGCGAGCTGCCGGGCGTTGCCTCGACGGTGCTCGACCTGCGCGAGTACGAGCAGCGCGGTGAGTGGCAGATCGTGCGCGAGGGGCCCTTGGGGCGCGCGGACTTGGAGCGGATCCTCGCCTCCTGGTAGCCTCGTCGGTAGCTACCGCGACTGGCGCCAGAGGTGGAATCGACCACCGGGAAGCGGCTAGCGAACCCGCCGCGCGCCTGGGCATTCGATCGCTGTCCCCTGCCGAGGAGCGTGCCATGCCCGAGCTGAGCCCCGACTACTTCAACCGTCCCCTCGCCGAGGTCGACCCCGAGGTCGCGGCCGCGCTGCGCGGCGAGCTCTCGCGCCAGCGCGACACGCTGGAGATGATCGCCTCGGAGAACTTCGTCCCTCGGGCGGTGCTCGAATGTCAGGGCAGCGTGCTCACGAACAAGTACGCCGAGGGTTATCCCGGCCGTCGCTACTACGGCGGTTGCGAGTGGGTGGATGTCTCTGAGCAGCTCGCGATCGATCGCGCCAAAGCTCTCTTCGGCGCCGAGCACGCCAATGTACAGCCGCACTCCGGGGCGCAGGCCAACACCGCCGTCTACCACGCGCTGCTCAAACCCGGTGAGACGATCATGGGCCTCTCGCTCGCCCACGGCGGTCACCTCTCCCATGGCATGAAGATCAACGTCTCCGGCCGGCTCTATGAGATCGCCGCCTACGAGGTCGATCGCGAGTCGAGCCTGATCGACATGGACGAGGTCGCCAGGATCGCGCGCGAGCGACGGCCGAAGCTATTGATCGCCGGCTGGTCGGCCTACCCGCGCCAACTCGACTTCGCGCGCTTCCGCGAGATCGCCGACGAGGTCGGAGCGCTCTTGATGGTCGACATGGCGCACTTCGCCGGCCTGGTCGCGGCCGGACTGCATCCCAACCCGCTCGCGCTCGGCGCCGACGTCGCCACGACGACGACCCACAAGACGCTCGGCGGCCCGCGCGCGGGGATCATCCTCTGCAAGGAGGAGCTCGCGAAAAAGATTGACTCCGCTGTCTTCCCCGGCCAGCAGGGAGGGCCCTTGGAGCATGTGATCGCAGCCAAGGCAGTCGCGCTGCAGATCGCCAAATCAGAGATCTTTGCCGAGCGCCAGCGCCGCACGGTGGCGGGCGCGCAGGCTGTCGCCGAGGCGCTGGTTGACCCGAGCCCACCGCAGGACGCAAGCAGGTCCACCCAAAGCATCGACGTGCTCACCGGCGGCACAGACGTGCACCTCGCGCTCGTCGACCTGCGCGGCCTGCAGCCCGAGCTGAGCGGTAAGCAGGCCGAGGACCGGCTGCACGAGATCGGGATCACCGTCAACCGCAACGCCGTCCCCTTCGACCCGCGACCGCCGATGGAGGCCTCCGGCCTGCGCATCGGCACCCCGGCGCTGGCCACGCGCGGACTGCAGCGCGAGGACTTCGCCGAGGTCGGCCAGATCATCGCTGCCACCCTGCTCACCCCGGATTTCGAGCGAGACGCCGGCGAGCTGTCCGGGCGGGTGCAGGCGATCGTCGAGCGCTATCCGCTCTACGAGTCGCTGCCTGCGTAGCGCCGCCGGCGCGGTTCCGCCTCGCGTACGACCCCTCACCCTGCGATGCTGTCGGCGTCGATGCCCAATCCGACCGTGCTCGACGCGCTCTACGCATTCCTGGTGGCCGCTGCGGTGACCGCGCTACTGACGCCGCTCACGATGCGGATCGCGAGGGCCGTCGGCGCGATCGATGAACCGCGCGCGCGCGGCCTGTCCGAGCGCCCGACACCGCTGCTCGGTGGCCTTGCGATCTTCGCCGGCGTGCTCGTCGCCGCGCTGATCTGGTTGCCCGAAGGCTATGGCGAAGCGCCGCGGCTGTGGCACGGAGTGCTCCTCGCGGCCGCGCTGATCACGCTCGTAGGCGCGCTCGACGACCGCTTCGACCTACCGCCGATCGTCAAGCTCGCAGGGCAGGTGGCGGCGGCGGTAATCGCCGTGCACTTCGGCGTGGCGGTCAAGGCGATCACGCTGCCGTTTGTCGGCAAACTGCACTTCCCCAACGCTGGTGTGACGAACGCGGGGCCGGTGCTGACGGTGATCGGCCTGGTGGCGATGATGAATGTCGTCAACTTCTCCGACGGCGTCGACGGCCTCGCAGCGGGGGTGTGCGTGATAATCGCGGTGGCGCTCGCGGTGATTGCCTTCGACCTGAACCGCGCACAGCCGGGCGTGCTGGCGGCTCTCACGGCTGGAGCGGCGCTCGGCTTCCTGATCTACAACTTCCCGCCCGCGTCGAGCTTCATGGGCGACTGTGGCGCGAATCTACTCGGTCTGTTGATGGGTGTAATCACGGTCGAGGCGGCGGTCAAGACGACCGCCGTCGTCTCCTTCGTGCTGCCCCTGATCCTGCTCGCGATCCCCTTCCTGGACACGACCTTTGTCGTGCTCAAGCGCTTGAAGTACCGCCAGCCGATCTACCAATCCGACAGCGAGCACTTCCACCACCGGATGGCGCGCATCGGCTTCTCCAACAGGCGCACAATCGCGTACCTGTACGCCTGGACATTGATGCTCGCCGGGCTCGCGCTGGCCCTGCGCTTCGTTCCCTACTCGGACCATCACGGCCACCTGCACACCGGCTGGACGCTCGTGATGATCGCGCTCGGGCTGCTCGCCATCGCCGCAAGCGTCTACCTGGTTTATGTGCTGGAGATCCTCAAGTTCCGCCGCCTGGACACGACGCGCCTGCGGCGACTGCGCCCGGATGCCTCAGCGGTGGAGATCGAGCGTGACGTGACCAGGGACCTGGAGACCGGTGAGATGGATACGGTGTCCGCCAAGCCGGAATCCGCCTCCGGGAGTGCAGTCTTTCCGCGTGTGGCAGGTGACGTGCCGGGGGCTGAGCGGCCCGTTGGCAAGCGGCAGGTGGATCAGCAGCGCATAGGCGCAGAAGACGAGCGTAGCGGCCCGCAGACGCCGGTCGCCACTGACCGCGGCTAGCGGCAGCGCCCAGATCGCATACCAGGGCAACAGCCAAGCGGTGGATAGCAGCAGCGCGAGCGTCGTCCACCCGGCGGCAACGCGCCAATCGGCCCCGCGCAGAGTGCGCCACAGGGCGTATATGAGCACCACTGTGAACCCCACGAGGAAGCAGTGGCGCCACCAGCTCGGCGTGCCTCCCAGTCCCACCAGGCGTGCGGTCTCGGCGGGGATGCTGTGGGTGGCCACCAGCTGCTGCTGCTCGCTCACCGCGCTGATGAACCCGAACGCGTGCGAGCCGAAGCCGATCAGTCCGAGCACCGCGAGCAGAGCCAGGCTCAGCCCGGCCGCGGACGCCACGCGCAGGCGCTCGCGCGTGCTGGACCCGTCCCCGCCCGCCCCGAGCAGCAGGAACGGCAGCGCCAGCCCGGCGGTGACCTTGATCCCGATTCCCGCGACCAGCGCGATCGCGCCGGCGCGGAAACGCGGATTGGCCCCGGCGGTGAGCAGCAGCGCGGCGGCGAGCGCCAGCAGCAGCAGCGTGTCGTTGTGATCGCCGCCGACCGCCAGCTCGAGCAGCACCGGATTCAGGCCCACGAAGACGGCGGTGAAGCGCCGCGAGTGGCCCTCCTTCCCGGCTGCCCGCGCCACCAGCGCGATCGCGGTGAGGCTGGTGGCGACCGCGAGCGCCTTCAACGCCCACAGCCCACCGGCCAGCCCGAGCGGGGCGACCGCGTAGCTCCCGAGAGTGAACAGCGGTCCGTAGGGGGAGTTCTGGAAGGGCCAACCCACGAACAGATACACGGGGTCGGTGGGCGCCTGGGCGGCGACGTGGGTATAGGGGTCCAGCCCGTGCAGGGCGCCCAGCCGGGCGAAATCGAGGTAGCCGAACACATCCTGGGAGAGCAGCGGTGGGCCAAGCAGCAGCACGAGGTGCGCGGCGATGATCGTCGCCCAGATGGCGCGACCGGATAGTGTGCTCGAGGCGAACAACACCGCCACGTAGCCCGCGGCCATGATCAGCGTGAGCGTCTGAAAGCGGCCTGAGCTGAGGCCCACTCCGAGACCTTGGAGGGGGCCGGCCAGCCAGCCCGGCCAGCCACCGCTGCGGGCGGGGACGTACTGCGATGGACTGCTCGCCGCGCCCGCGGTGATCAGGAAAACGGTGCTCAGCACGCAGAGCAGGCCGAGCGCGCCGAGCGCGCGCCGAGCGCGCAAGGAATCAGGCGATCTACGCGAGCCGGTGATGCTTCGCTTGCCGGTGGACCGCCGCACGCGACTCGCGGGAACGGTCAGGGGGCTACTCGCCTGCACGCGCTCATTGTTACGTCTAGGAGATCTGCGAGGCTTTCGTGTGCCGAGTACCCTATAAGTGCTGCCCTGTTCGCCGGGGGCTTTCGCTAGTGAACGTGCATCTGCGCCGCCCGGCCGGCTCGCAGGACGAGATTTGACCTATGCGACGTCGTCGATACCGCAAACCCACAGACCCGGTTTCCGATCCCACCCGCCCTCGCCGTGTCCTGATCCTGTCCGCCGACGTGGGCGAGGGTCATGCCGCCGCCGCACGGGCGCTGGCCGACCAGATCGATGATTCGCCTGAGCAGGCCGAGGTCACGATCATCGACGGCCTCGCCGCGATGGGACGGGTGCTGCGGCCGGTGGTCGAGGACGGCTATCGAGTGCAGCTACGCCTGATGCCGTGGACGTACACCCTCGTGTACTGGCTGCTCGAGCACGTGGCGCCGATCCGCTGGCTGGCGCGTCGGCTGCTGTGGCTGCTGGGCTCACGCCCGCTGGCTCGGAGCATCGCCGCATACGACCCCGACGTGATCGTCTCAACCTACCCAGCCGTGACGGTCGTGCTGTCGCGGCTGCGACGCACCAAAGTGGTTGGTTGCCCCACCGTGGCGACGATCACCGATCTCACGGGCTTGTTCTTCTGGGCGCAGCCCGGAATTGACATGCACCTGGTGATGTACGGCGAGTCGATGCAATCGGTCGAGCGGATCGCCGGGGAGGGCAGCGTGCGTCTCGTACGCCCGCTGATATCGGCCGACTTCCTCGGGCCGCGCTGCCCGCTTGCGGCCCGTCGCGCGCTTGGTCTGCCCGAGCAGGGCCGGATGGTGGTCGTCTCCGGTGGCGGCTGGGGGGTGGGGGACATCGAGGGCGCCGTGCGTGAGCTCAGCAAATTGACGGAGGTGAGCAGCATCGTCTGCCTCGCGGGACGCGACGAGGAGCTCAGGGACAAGCTGAGCGAGGATTTTGCGAGCGAGCCCCGCGTGCACGTGTATGGGTTCACCGACAAGATGCCCCAGCTGCTCGCGGCCGCCGACGTGCTCGTGCATTCCACAGGGGGCGTCACCTGTCTGGAGGCGAAGGCCGCGGGTACGCCGGTCGTCTCCTACGGCCTGCCCGTCGGCCACGCGCGCCTGAACACGCGCGCGATGGCGACTCTCGACCTGCTGCGGCTGGCCAACAACACCGACGAGCTGCGCAAACACGTCCAGGCGAGCTTCGCGGAGGTCGGCGCCGCGCACACGCCCGAGGCCACGGAGGGCTCGCTGGAGGAGCTGCTGGTGAGCGACGGCCGTAGTCCGCGCGCGCGTCCCGAAGGACAGACGGCGGTGGGGCTGACGACGGTTGTCAGCCATACCGAGCCCGCCGCCGTCGATCTCGTCCTCGGCGCGCCCCGGCGTGTGCGCTCGATCCCGCTGTGGCGGCTGCGGCTGGTGGCGTTCGCCACCCCGTTCCTACTGTTGCTGACGATCGGCACCTGGACGTTGTCCACCGACGAGGTGTCCGCGCTGGCCAACGTGCTGCTGCGTGTCCACCCGCTGACCCACGTGAGCACCAACCAGTCCGATGTCGGCATCATCGTGCGTGCGCCGGCAAGCGATGAGGCACTCGTCGCGAGCGAGCTGGCCGGCCGCGGCATCCACGCGTCCTTCACCGACGACGGTGTCGTGCCCACCCACGCGACGATCCTCGAGCTGCACTCGCTCGGCGATCAGATGCTGCCGGAAGTGGTGCCCGGCTCGGCCCTGTTTCGCTGGTTGCTCACTCGTCACACGCTGCGCACCCAGGCGCACGCGCTGGGGTTGAGCCACAAGTTCTACTTCCTGCAGCCCGCGGGCGGACTGACCGTCGGTCAGCTGGTGCTGGCGCGTACAGCGGGCGCGATTCCCGTGAAGGGGGCGCTGCGCCTGGATGCCACAGGCGCCTTGCCTCAGCGACGCACGCGTGCGGGCGATGTCTTGGTGGTGACGGTCGATGGATCGGTCTCCTCTGTGCGCGGGCTGGAGCGGATCGTCTCCTCGCTGGGCGACGAACGGCTGGGCGCCGAGCCACTCGGATGGCTGACCAACTCGCGTTCCATCAGCCCTACCAAGAGCTCCGAACGCGCCAGCAGCCCCGCTCCGGTTACGAGTAGCACCAGCGAGAGCAGCAGTGGAACCCCGCCCAGCGGGGTCTCCCTGAAGAGCTCGCCGAATAGCAGCGGCGCGAGTGCCACCGGTACGACCGTCTGAGTCACGAACACCACCGGCGCCACCTGGATTGCGGGGCGCGACTGCAGTGCGCTCGCCTCGCTGAGCAGGCCGACGGCCGACGCCGCGCCCGTCGCCAGACCCCAGGCCGCGGCCGCAGCCAGGCGTCCCTGGGCGAGGTCGTCGGCGGCGAGCTTGGTGGCGACGCCTCCCCAGCCGAAGGCGCACCCGGCGCCGAGCATCGTCATCGCCGCCGGTGAGTGGTGGACAAGCACGCGCAGCAGGTAGGGCAGCAGGGCGATCGCCGCCAGCCCGGCGAGCACGACCGCGATCAGGCCGTCTCCGGCGGTGTGCGTCGGGTTAGCGGGCGCGGTGAAGCCCGCTCCGATCACGCCGAGCACGATCGCGCCCATCGCGATGTACTCGTACCGTCCCGCGTGCTCGCCGAGCATTCGCTGGGCGAGGAACATCAGCACCAGTAGGCCGGTGGCGAGCGCCGGCTGCACGAGCACCAGCGGCGCCAGCAACAGCGCGATCACCTGTAGCGGCCAGCCGAGAATCGACAGGCCTGTGCCGAGCAGCCAGCGCGTCTGCCTGATCAGGTTCTTGGCCAGCGCGAGGCGCAGGTGATCCTCTGGGGGCGCCTCCTTGGCCTCCATCGCCTGGAGGGCGATCCCTAGGCTGTAGAGGGTCGACGCACCCACGGCCGCCACGATTCCCAGCACCAGATCGACCATGTCCATTCACGATCATCGCACTCCCGGCCCTCTGGCACCCGTTGCTGCGGGCGCGCTGGCCGGCGCAGCGATGGCGAGTTATCTCGGGGTGGCGCTTGTCGGCCCCTGGCCCGTGCTCTTTCCGCGCTCGCCGGCGCCGATCTGGCCGGAGCTGCGGCGGTCGCTGGGAGTCGAGGATCGCACCGGCTCCGGGAGTGGCTATGCGCTCACCTTCGACGACGGGCCGCACGTCGAGGGAACCCCGGCGGTGCTTGAGATCCTCGCCGGCGCAGGCATCCAGGCGACATTCTTCCTGGTCGGTGAGCAGGTGCGGCGCAACCCCGCGCTCGCTCAAGAGATCCTCGCCGCCGGTCACGGGATCGGCCTGCACTGTGACCGTCATCGCAACCTGCTGCGCCTGGCGCCGTGGCAGGCGCGCGAGGACATCGCCCGGGCGCTGGCGAGCATCGAGGACGCGACCGGCCATTCGCCGGCTCTCTACCGCCCGCCGTATGGCGTGCTCAACGCCTCCGCGTTGCGCGTCGCCCGTGGGCATGGCTGGCGGACACTGCTGTGGAGCCAGTGGGGCCGCGACTGGGAGGCGCGCGCCACCGCGGCGTCGATCGTCGAACGCGTCACCGATGGTGTGAGGGAGGGCTCGGTGTTGCTGTTGCACGACGCCGACGACTATTCCGCTCCCGGTTCGTGGCGGCGCACCGCGGCGGCGCTGCCGCGGGTTTTGGATGTCTTAGCCGAGTGCGGTCTGCAGCCTGTGGCGCCCTGACGCGGGATAACATCAACCGCTTGCAAACTACGGTTTCAACCGACACAACAGACTCTCTGCAAGCGACACGTAACTCTCCTGCCGTAGCGCTCGACAGCCCTGCCGCCAGCGCCGAGGTTGGGGTAGCGCCAGGCGTCGCCCAGCCGCAGGTAAAGCGCTCACCGTGGTGGGTGGAGATCGGCGTGATTGTGTGGTTGCTGTGGGTGTACGACGCGACCACAGACCTCGCCCCGTTACGGCTGAACGCCGCGCTCGCTCACGCCCGCGGCGTGCTGGCGCTGGAGCGAACGCTGCACCTGGATCCCGAGCTGAGCCTGGATCGCTGGCTCGCGGGACACCACACGCTCGGGCTGATCCTGTCGGACTACTACGACAACGCCCACTTCATCGTCACGCTGGGCGTGCTGGGCTATCTGTGGTGGCGGCGCCCGGATTTGTACAGGCCACTGCGCAACGTGTTGGTGCTGACGAACGTGCTCGCGTTCATCGTGTTCTGGCGCTACCCGGTGGCGCCGCCGCGGATGCTCCACGGATTCACCGACGTCGTCGCAGCCTCCGGCGCGTTCGGCTCGTGGCATACGGGGGCGCTGGCTTCGCAGGCCAATCAACTGGCGGCGCTGCCCTCGCTGCACATGGCCTGGGCGGGGTGGTGCACGCTGGCCGTGTGGCGGATGACCACGCGGCGCTGGCTACGCGTGCTCGCGGTCCTGTACCCGTGCGTGACCGCGCTGGCGGTGCTCTCCACGGGAAATCACTTCTTGCTCGACGTGTTGGCGGGCCTGTTGACGCTGGCTGTCTCGGTGCTGATCGTGCGCATCGCGACGGCCGGGTGGGATGCCTCGCGGTGGCGCCGCAACAAGGGCCGGCCGGCCCTTACATAGCCCCGCCGGGCCGCGTGGCGAGTGTCACAAAGTTGTTACGAAGTCCACGATCGGGTAGACTAAGATCGTTGTCGCCGGCGTGTGAGGAGCGTCGCGCGACGGATCCGCCGCGAACAAGCGCGCGGATTTTCCCGTCTATAGGGTGACTCATACATGTCAGATTTGGAAGCAGCCAACGAGGGTACATCGATCGGCGCGCACGCTGCGTCGGTTCTCGCCTACCTGGATGTCGTGCTCGTCGTGCTCGCCGGACCCGTGGCGATCGCGTTGGGAGCGTCTCCGCTCGGCTACCTGATAGCCGCCGGCGCCTGGGTGCTCCAGCGTGCCCTGCAGCAGTTCGATCGACGCTGGATCGCCGGCCGGGGGGCCGACGCCCGCTTCGGCCTCAGCCTGGTCGATGGTTTCGGGCGCATCTGGCTGCTCGCCGCAGCGATCGTGCTCGCGGGTGTCATCGGTGGACGTGCTGACGGTCTGACCGCTGCGCTGGTGATCTTCTGCGTCTACTCGATCGCATTTGCCATGCGTGTGGTCGAAGGGCGCCCCGGAGGGTCGAGGCCATGAGCGCAGTCGCAGGCGCGCCACCGATCGCTCCTAGAATGGAGGCCCACCCGCCCCACCCGTCCGGCCCGTCACAGGAGCAGGGGATGAGCCAGGGGCGGAAGGTCCTCTACTGGTTCCTGGGCATCTGGCTCGGCGGGATCGCGCTGTTCGTGATCCTGTTCGGCGTCACCGCGCACAAGGCCCCGGCGGTCGCCAGCGACGTCTTCTCCCCGACGAACGAGTTCAAACTCGACACCTGGTTCAAGCTCGGCCCGGTCGCACTCAATAAGGGCGTCCTGTACCTGCTGATCACGGCCGGTATCACGATCGGGGTGATGTTCTACATCTCGAGGCACCTGCAGCAGCGGCGCCCCGGCCGCCTCCAGGTCGCGGTCGAGACGTTTTACAGCTTCATCCTCGGCATGTCCAGGGAAAACCTCAACGACGACATGGAGCGCAAGTACTTCCCGCTGATCGCCACGATCTTCGTGTTCATTCTCGTGAGCAACCTGATCGGCTACATCCCACTGCCGATCGACTCGGGTGAGACGTTCAGGCTCCTCGGCGCGAACATCCCGTCGTTTCAGATCTACGCGGCCGACACGAACGTCGCCTTCCCGTTGATCCTCTCGCTCGGCGTGTTCTGCCTGTTCACCTACGAGGGAGTCAAGCACCACGGCCCGATCGGGTACCTCAAAAGCCTGATGCCCGGCGGTGTCAAAGGCCCGATCGTGCTCCTGATCTTCCCGATCGAGATCCTCTCCAACTTCCTGCGCCTGATCTCGCTGACGGTGCGGCTGTGGGCGAACCTGCTCGCCGGTCACATGCTGATCGCGTTCATGGGCGGCGAGTTGGGCGTGCTCGTCGGGCTGCAGCTCGTGTCCTGGTTCCTGCTGCCGGCAGGAGTCCTGATCTTCATCTTCGAGGCCGTCCTGATCGCCGGTCTACAGGCCTTCATCTTTGCCATCTTGACCGCCATCTACCTCGGCGGAGCGGTCGAAAGTCACTAACAAACAAGGAGCTATCGAGCGATGCAGTTTCTACACCTATTCAGTGCGATCCACCCCTTGCTGGGTGTCGCGGAACCGATCATCAAGCAGAGCCAGGATGCCGGTCGCGCGATCGCGCTGGGCGTCGGAGCCGGTGGCGGCGCAGCCGGCGCCGGGGCGGGCATCGGAGCGGTGTTCAACGCTTCGATCCAAGCCAAGACCCGCCAGCCCGAGCTGCGCGCCGAGATCGAGCGTGACCAGTGGCTCGGCTTTGCGCTGACCGAGGCGACCTTCTTCTACGGCCTCGTCGGCGGCTTCATCGCCTTCTTCCTGTAGGCCAAATGCTCTCTGCACCACATATCCCACTAGCCTCCAGCGGCTCGTTCCTGATCAGCCCCAACGTGGGGATCATGATCTGGACCCTGGTCGTGTTCGCGATCTCGCTGTTCATCCTCAGCAAGTGGGTGTTCCCGCTGATCGGTGAAGCCCTGGACAAGCGCGCGAAGACGATCGAGGGCGAGATCGACGCCGCCACGGATCTGCGCGTCCAGGCCGACAAGGTGCTGGAGGAATACCGCGAGCGCCTGAAGGAGGCCCGTGCTCAGTCCGAGGAGATCGTCCAGCGCGCGCGCCAGACGGCCGAGTCGCACGAGCACGAGGGTCGCGAGCGCGGTCAGCAGATCCTTGAGGAAGCCGCCAAGCGCGCCGAGCGCGACATCGAGGCCGCCAGCAAGCGGGCGCTCGACGACATCCGCCGCGAGGTCGCCGATCTCACGGTGATGGCCACCGAGAAGGTCACGCGCAAGACGCTCGACGACGCCGACCAGCGCCGCCTCGTCGAGGAGGCCCTGAACGAACTGGACTTCTCCAGCATCTCCGCGGGCGCAGAGAGCAATAACTGATGGAGGAGCTGGCCCAGGTATACGCCCGCGCGCTGTTCCAGGTCGCCCTCGAGCAGGGCAAGCTCGACGAACTGCGCGAGCAGCTCGCGCAGTTCGCGGACGCGCTGGATCAGAACCGCGAGCTCGCGGTGTTCTTCTTCTCGCCGTACTTCTCGACGACCGAGAAGATCGCGGCGCTCGGCGGCCTGCTCGATGGCGCGCACGAGGCGCTCCTGAACTTCCTCTCGCTGCTGATCGAGAACCATCGCATGCCAGTGATCTTTCGCGCCCGCGACGAGTACGAGCGGCTGTGGGACGAGGAGAACAAGACCCTGCCGGTGGAAATCACCAGTGCGATCGCGCTCGACGAGGCGACGACCGCGAGCCTCGGCAAGACGATCGGCGAGCGCGCTGAACGCAAGGTCACGCTCGCGGCGCGCGTGGACCCCGACATTCTCGGCGGGATCATCATCAGGGTCGGCAACTCGATCCTCGACGCCTCTATTCGCAATCGACTGGAGCAACTGCGCAGGCACGTTGCCCAAGGAGCCTCTTAGACATGCAGATCAACCCAGACGAGATCACAAGTATCCTGAAGAGCCGCATCGAGGGACTCGACAGCGGCACCGCCGAGCTGACCGAGGTCGGCACCGTGCTGTCGGTGGCCGACGGCATCGCACGCCTGCACGGCCTGGAGAACTGCATGTCGTTCGAGATGCTCGAGCTCCCCCACGGCGTCACCGGACTGGCGCTGAACCTCGAGTCCGACAACGTTGGCGCGGTGCTGTTCGGGGAGTGGGAGCACATCTCCGAGGGTGACACCGTTAAGCGCACCGGTGCGCTGCTGGAGATCCCCGTCGGCGAGGGTCTGCTAGGGCGGATCGTCGACCCACTCGGACGCCCGCTCGACGGCAAGGGCGAGGTCGCAACGACGCAGACGCGCCCGGCTGAGTTCAAGGCGCCCGGCGTCGTCCAGCGCCAGCCCGTCAAGCAGCCGATGCAGACCGGCCTGAAGGCGATCGACGCGATGATCCCGATCGGCCGCGGCCAGCGCGAGCTGATCATCGGCGACCGCCAGACCGGTAAGACGGCGATCGCGATCGACACGATCATCAACAACAAGGACACCGGCGTCGTATCCGTCTACGTCGCGATCGGCCAGCGCATGTCGACCGTCGTTGCGCTCGCGCAGACGCTCGAGGAGTACGGGGCGCTGGAGAGCACGATCATCGTCGCCGCGCCCGCCGACGAGGCGGCGCCGATCAAGTTCATGGCCCCCTACGCCGGCTGCGCGATGGCCGAGCACTTCCTCTACAACGGCGGCCATGCGCTGTGCGTGTATGACGACCTGACCAAGCACGCCTACGCCTACCGGCAGATGTCGCTTTTGCTGCGCCGTCCCCCCGGTCGCGAGGCATACCCGGGCGACGTGTTCTACCTGCATTCGCGTCTGCTCGAGCGTGCGGTCAAGCTCAACGACGACCTCGGCGGCGGGTCTCTGACCGCGCTGCCGGTGATCGAGACGCAGGCGGGCGACGTGTCGGCGTACATCCCCACGAACGTGATCTCGATCACCGACGGGCAGATCTTCCTGGAGTCGAAACTCTTCAACTCCGGTGTGCGCCCGGCGATCAACGTTGGGATCTCGGTCTCGCGCGTCGGCGGCAACGCGCAGATCGGGCCGATGAAGAAGGTCGCCGGCCGGATCAAGCTCGAGCTCTCCCAGTACCGTGACCTCGAGGCGTTCGCGCAGTTCGGCTCGGACCTCGACGCCGACACTCAGCGCACCCTCGCCCGCGGCGCGCGCCTGGTGATGACGCTCAACCAGCACGAGCGGGCGCCGCTGCCGGTGGAGGACCAGACGGTGCAGATCTACGCCGCCACGAACGGCTTCCTCGATCGGTTGAACGCCGAGCGAGTGACCGAGTTCCTGGTCGAGCTGACCGAACGGATGCACTCCGAGCACGGCGCTCTGCGCGAGAAGATCGCCGGGGGGGACTGGTCGAAGGAGACCCAGCAAGAGGTGCACGACGCCGTGGACTCGTTCGCCAAGGACTTCGGCTACGACCTCGACGAGGAGGGCCAGCCGCTCGATGACGATGCCCCGCCGCCGGTGGGCCGCTCGGATGCGCAGGGCTCCTCGGGCGACGATGGTCAGGATCAACCGGCTGGCGTCGACGAGTCGGCCAGGGAGCCCGCGGCGGCCTAGGGCCACCCCGAGGTACAAACCATGGCATCTCAGCGCGACGTCAAGAACAAGATCGCATCGGTCAAGAACATCCAGAAGATCACCCGTGCGATGGAGATGGTCGCCGCGGCTCGCCTGCGCCGCGCCGAGCAGCGGATCTCCTCGCTGCGCCCATATGCGGACGCAATCGGTCGGATGACGCGCCAGGCGGCGCAGGCGGCCGGTGGCGAGGCCGCGCGGGTGCCGCTGCTGCGCGAGCACGAGTCTGAGACGAACGTTGGGCTGCTGCTGGTCACGGGCGATCGCGGTCTGGCGGGCGGTTTCAACTCGCAGATTATCCGCGCCGGCGTACGCCTCTCCGCCGAGGTCTCCGAGCAGGGGCTGCGCAGCAGCTGGTACGCGACCGGGCGCCGCGGCGTCTCCTCGCTGGCCTTCCGTGGATACGAACTCAGCGGTAGCTACACGGGCTTTGCCGATCGGCCCGCCTACGCGGACGCGCGCACGATCGCCGACGACGTGATTCAGGCGTACGTAGACGGGCAGGTGGATCGCGTGGAGATGATCTACAACTCCTACGTCTCGCCGCTCACCCAGCACGTCACGCGCCAGACGCTGCTGCCGCTCACCCACGAGGCGATCGCCGGCGGCGGCGAGGACGACGACGATGTGCCGGCCAAGTCCAGGACATCCGTCGACTACGAGCCGGACCCCGAGAAGATCCTCCGCCGCCTCGTTCCCGACTACATCGAGATCTCGATCTACCGTGCGCTCGTCGAGTCCGCGGCCGGCTTCTTCGGGGCGCAGATGACCGCGATGCGCAGCGCATCGGAGAACGCCGGCGAAATCATCACCGACTACACGCTGCAGATGAACCGCGCCCGCCAGGCGGAGATCACCCAGGAGATCATGGAGGTCGTAGCGGGCGCAGAGGGCCTCAGCTGAGACGCAGCGCACGACCACCAGGTACGACCACAAGACTTCAATAGAGATAAAGAGGAGAATCGAAACCCAATGCCAGCAAGCACCGTCACCGAGCCGACTTCCACGAACGGCGCCGCCGCCGAGCGCAACGTCGGGCGGATCGAGGAGATCCAGGGCGTCGTGATCGAGGCCGTCTTCCCCGACCGCCTGCCCGAGATCAACCACGCGATCACGGTCGCGCGTCCCGCCGCCGCCGCTGAGGAGGAGGCCGAGGGAGTCAGCCCCGGAGCGGGCGAGAGCCTGCTCGTGTGCGAGGTCCAGCAACACCTCGGTGATGACCGCGTGCGTGCCGTGGCGATGGACATCACCGACGGCCTGGCGCGAGGCGTCGAGGTGATCGACACAGGCGCCCCGATCACGGTCCCCGTTGGAGAGGCCACGCTGGGACGGATCTTCAACCTGCTCGGCGAGCCGATCGACCTAGGCGAGGATCTGCCCGCGGACATCGAGCGCCGCAGCATCCATCAAAACGCCCCGCGCGCCGAGGACCTGACGCCGACGACCGAGATGTTCGAGACAGGCATCAAGGTGATCGACCTGCTTGCGCCCTACGCGAAGGGTGGCAAGGTCGGGCTGTTCGGCGGTGCCGGCGTGGGCAAGACGGTGCTGATCCAAGAGCTGATCCACAACCTCGCCAAGGAGCACGGCGGGCTGTCCGCGTTCTGCGGCGTGGGCGAGCGCTCGCGCGAGGGCAATGACCTGTGGCTGGAGATGAAGGAGTCGGGCGTGCTCGACAAGACGATGCTCGTCTTCGGCCAGATGAACGAGCCCCCGGGAGCCCGCATGCGCGTCGCGCTGTCGGGTCTGACTATGGCCGAATACTTCCGCGACAAGGGCCAGGATGTGCTGCTGTTCATCGACAACATCTTCCGCTTCGTTCAAGCCGGCTCCGAGGTCTCGGCGCTGCTCGGGCGGATGCCCTCCCAGGTCGGCTACCAGCCCACGCTGGAGACGGAGATGGGCCAGCTGCAGGAGCGGATCACCTCCACAAAGAACGGCTCGGTGACCTCGATCCAGGCGATCTACGTGCCAGCCGATGACTACACAGATCCGGCGCCGGCGTCCGTGTTCGCGCATCTCAACGCGACCACCGCGCTGTCGCGGTCGATCTCCGAAAAAGGGATCTACCCGGCGGTCGACCCGCTCGACTCGACCTCGACGATCCTCAAGGCGGACGTGCTCGGCGAGGACCACTTCCGCGTTGCCAACCGCGTCAAGGAGATCCTGCAGCGCTACAAGGAGCTGCAGGACATCATCGCGATCCTCGGGATCGACGAGCTCTCCGACGAGGACAAGCTGACGGTCCAGCGGGCGCGCAGGATCGAGCGCTTCCTCTCCCAGCCGTTCTTCGTGGCCGAAGAGTTCACCGGCACCCCGGGCGCGTACGTGCCGATCGCGGAGACGATCAGAGGCTTCGAGGAGATCATCGACGGCAAGCACGACGAGGTGCCCGAGAGCGCGTTCTTCCTGAAGGGCACGATCGACGAGGTAGTCGAGGCGGCCAAGAAATAATGGCCCACGCGAAGTTCCCAGCCGAAGTGCTCACGCCAGAGGGGGAGATCTTCTCGGGGGAGATCGAAATGCTCTCCACGTTCACTACCGTCGGCTCGATCGGCATCCTCGCCAACCACCAGCCGCTGCTGGCCCGGTTGGAGCCGACCGAGCTGCGGCTGTACCGCTCGGAGGAGGAGATCGTGCGTTTTGCGCAGGCCGAGGGCTATCTGCAGTTCGCCGAGAACCGAGCGCTCGTGCTCGTCGAGGAGGCGATCGCGCCAGAGCAGATCGACCGTCAGGCCTTCGAAGCCAAGCTCGCCGACGCGCGCAAGGCCGCGCAGGGCGCTGAGCAGGACAGCGAGGAGTACGCTCGCGCGGAGCGCGACGTCAAGCGCTACGAGGCCTTTCTCGCGGTCGAGGTGTAGGTCCGCGATGGACAGGGCCAACGCCGCCGCAGAGCACTTCGAGCGCAAGCGCCCCGGCTGGTTCACGACGCATATCTTCAACCGTTTCATCGCGGTCCTAACTGGTCGTGGGGTCAGCGTGCTCGGCTCGCGCGTGCTCGAGGTGGAGGGCCGCAGCTCCGGCCAACCGCGCCGTACACCGGTCAACCTGCTCGACCTCGACGGTGAGCGCTACCTCGTTGCGCCGCGTGGCGAGACCCAGTGGGCGCGCAACCTGCGTGCCAGCGGCGAGGGGCGGCTGCTCCTCGGCAAACGCAGCGAGAGCTTCACCGCCGTGGAGCTTGGCGACGACGAGAAGGCGCCGGTGCTGCGCGCTTATCTAAAGCGCTGGAAGTTCGAGGTCGGCGTGTTCTTCGACGGGGTCGGCCCCGATTCCTCAGAGGATGAGCTGCGCGGCGCGGCCCCGAAGCACCCTGTGTTTCGCTTAGACACATCGCCCCGCGCGCCCAGCGGTTAGCCTTCCCGGCCTGATGAGCATAGAGCGCGCACCAATCGGGGTGATCGGCACCGGCTATGTCGGGCTGGTCACTGCCGCCGGCTTTGCCGAGCTTGGTAGCGAGGTGTATTGCGTGGACATCGACGCGGAGAAGGTCGACCGTCTGCGCCGCGGCGAGGTGCCGATCTACGAGCCGGGCCTCGAGCAACTGCTCGTGAACAACAAGGAGCGGCTGCACTTCTCCACCGACCTGGCGCAGGCGCTGGAGCAGGCACGATTGCTATTCGTCGCGGTGGGGACACCACCAACCTACTCCGGCGATGCCGACCTGTCCGCGGTACACGCTGTCGTGGACGCGATCCCCGCCTCGGAGCGGCACGCACTGGTGATGAAGTCAACGGTACCGTGCGGCACGGGAGCGGCGATCCGGCGTGGCTTCGGCGAGCGCGGCAAGGATGGCCTGCGCTATGTGTCCTGCCCTGAGTTCCTGAAGGAGGGATCCGCGGTACAGGACTTCTTGCATCCCGATCGAGTGGTCGTGGGTGACGAGGGCGACTGGGCGGGTGAGGCGGTGGTAGAGCTGTATGCGCCGCTGCAGGCACCGCTCGTACGCACCGACATCGCGAGCGCCGAGATGGTCAAGCTCGCCTCCAACGCCTTCCTCGCAACGAAGATCTCGTTTATAAACGAGATCGCGAACGTCTGTGAGGAGACGGGCGCCGACGTGGTCGAGGTCGCGCGGGGGATGGGCCTGGATGACAGGATCGGACCGAAGTTTCTGCAGGCCGGGATTGGCTTTGGTGGCAGCTGCTTTCCCAAGGATGTCGATGCGCTGAAGCAGCTGGCGGGTAATTCCGGCTATCACTTCCAGCTGCTGACGGCGGTAATCGAGGTCAACGAGTTGCAGAAGCGCCGTGTGATCGGCAAGCTGCACAAGCATCTCGGTGGTCTCGTCGGCAAGCGCGTGGCGCTGCTCGGGTTGGCGTTCAAGCCGAACACCGACGATATGCGTGAGGCCTCCTCGCTGGTGCTCTCGGCCAGATTGAATGCGGATGGGGCCACGGTCACGGCGTGCGATCCCGTCGCTGAGGAGCAGGCGCGCAAGCTCGTGAGCGCGATCAGCTTCGCTGACTCTCCACTCGACGCGGTGGCCGACGCCGACGCCGTGGTCTTGGTGACCGAGTGGCCCGAATTCATCGATCTGGACTGGAACGCCGTGGCGCAGGCGATGAGGGGAACACTCGTGATCGACGGACGCAACGCCCTCGACGCGCAGGCCGTGCGCGGGGCGGGGCTGACCTACGAGGGGATCGGTAGACGCTGATGCAGGCCGTGATCCTCGTCGGCGGGGAGGGGACGCGCCTGCGTCCACTGACCTCCACCGTGCCCAAGCCGGTCGTGCCGCTGGTCGACCGCCCGTTCATCTCGTTCATGCTCGAGTGGCTGCAGGGACACGGGATCGACGACGTGGTCATGTCGTGTGGTTTCCTCGCCACCAGCGTACGCAACGTGCTCGGCGACGGCTCGGGAATGGGGATCAAACTGCGCTTCGTCGAGGAGCCCGACCCGCGTGGCACCGCGGGCGCGTTGAAGTTCGCCGAGTCGCTGCTCGACGAGCGCTTTCTGATGCTCAACGGGGACGTGCTGACAGACATCGACCTGACGGGACAGATCGCCCAGCACGAGCGCACCGGTGCGAAGGCGACGCTCGCGCTGGCACCCGTCACCGACCCGAGCGCGTACGGGCTGGTGCACCTCAACGAGGACCGCTCGGTCAAGGACTTCGTCGAGAAGCCGAGCTCCGACAGGATCGACACGAACCTGATCAGCGCGGGCGCGTACGTGCTGGAGCGCGAGATCCTCGAGCTCGTCCCAGCGGATCGCAACGTCTCGATCGAGCGCGAGGTGTGGCCCGCGCTGATCGGTGCTGGGCTGTACGGGTTCCCGGCGGATGCCTACTGGCTGGACATCGGCACGCCCGAGCGCTACCTGCAGGGCACGTTCGACATTATTGAGGGCAACGTCGACACGTCGGTGCGCGCGCGGCTCGGCGAGAGCTGGCTGGCGGTCGCCCAGGACACGGAGATCCACGGCCGGGTGATTCCCCCCGCGGTGATCGAGCGTGGCGTGCAAGTCTCTCCGGGGGCCCACGTCGGCAGCTTGGTCGTGCTTGGCGAGAACGTACGCGTCGGCCCAGGCAGCACGGTCGAGCGCTCGGTGATCCTCAGCGGCGCGGAGATCGGGGCAAATTGCGCGCTGCGTGACTGCATCGTCGCGGCCGGGTGCCGTGTCGGCGATGGCAGTCGCATCGAAGGCGGAGCAGTGCTCGGCGAGGGTGTGACGGTGGGGGCGGACAACACGATCGCCCACGGGGCGCGTATCTTCCCGGGCGTGACTTTGCCAGACGGAGCGATCAAGTTCTGATGACCGGAGAGACAACCCAAACAACTTCCACTCGAGGCGCCCTCTCGCGCGAGGCGATAGCCGAGGTGGACACGACGGGCCAGCTGGGCGATGTGCTGGCGCTGCCAGAGCATCTGCGCGACGCGCTGTGGCGCGTGGAGTCGGCGATCATGCAGGACTGGGACACCTCGGCGGGGCTGGTCGTGGCGGGGATGGGCGGCTCAGCGATCGGCGGGGCGCTGGCCCGCGCGGCGCTGGGCGATCACGCCTCGCGACCGATCTTCGTGACCCGCGCCTACGGCCTGCCGCCGTGGACGACGCCGGACACGATGGTGCTGTGCGCGAGCTATTCGGGCGACACCGAGGAGACGCTCGCCTGCTACGAGTCGGCGGGGGCGCTCGGAGCGCGGCGGATGGTCGTGACGACGGGAGGGCGACTGGCGGAGATGGCGCGCGAGGACGGGGTGCCCGTGATCCCGCTGCCCGGTGGTTTTCAGCCGCGCGCGGCGGTCGCCTACATGACGGTCGCGGCGCTCGAGGTGGCGGCGCTGTGCGGTGCCGGGCCGCGGCTGACCTCGGAGATCGACGTGGCCGCGTCGCACACCGAGCAACTCGTGGCCGAGTGGGGCCCGGACGCACCCGAGGACTCGCTCGCGAAGACGCTCGCCCGCGGTCTGCACGGCACGATCCCCGTGGTGGCGGGCGCTGGGCTGACGACGCCGATCGCCTACCGCTGGAAGACGCAGATCAACGAGAATGCGAAGCAGCCGTGTTTCTCGCATGAGCTGCCCGAGCTCGACCACAACGAGCTGGTCGGCTGGGAGGGCGCCGGTGAGCTCGGCCGTTTCTCGGCGGTGTTCCTCGACGATTCCGACGCGCACCCGCGCGTGAAGGAGCGGATGGCGCTGACCGAGCGGCTGATCGCTCCCAACGCGGCGGCGAGCTTCCATTTGGAGACTCGCGGTGAGACGACGATCGAGCGCGTGATTTCGCTGGTGCTGCTCGGCGACCTAGTCTCGATCTACCTCGCTACCCTGCGTGGTGTGGACCCTGGCCCGGTGCATTTGATCGAGCAGCTCAAGGCCGAGCTCGCCTGAGGAGGACGGTGGTGTGATACCTTCGGGGCCGGTCGAGGAGCGCTGCGACGGGCCCGGATCCGCCACGCTCGACCTTCCTCTGCAGCAAGGGCGCTCACCTGATCGACAGGAGGCTTTGTCATGTCAGTAATGACCCCCCCCGCCGTTGCCACCGACACCGACTTCAAGGTCGCCGACCTGGGGCTCGCCGCCTTCGGGCGCAAGGAGATCACGCTCGCCGAGCACGAGATGCCCGGCCTGATGGCGATCCGGCGCGAGTTTGCCGCCGAGCAGCCGCTGAAGGGTGCGCGGATCATGGGTTCGCTGCACATGACGATCCAGACGGCCGTTTTGATCGAGACGCTGACGGCGCTCGGCGCCGAGGTGCGCTGGTGCAGCTGCAACATCTTCTCAACTCAGGATCACGCCGCGGCGGCGGTGGCAGTCGGTCCCGAGGGCACGCCTGAGGATCCGCAGGGCATTCCCGTGTTCGCCTGGAAGGGCGAGACGCTCGAGGAGTACTGGTGGTGTACCGAGCAGGCGATCCTGTGGCCAGGCGAGAGCGGCCCGAACATGATCTTGGACGATGGCGGCGACGCGACGCTGCTCGTGCACAAGGGCACCGAGTACGAGGCGGCCGGCGCCGTGCCCGATCCGGCGGGCGCGGATTCCGAGGAGCTCGGCGTGATCCTCTCGCTGCTGACGCGCTCGTTGACCGAGGACCCGCAGCGCTGGACAAAGCTCGGCGAGGGCGTGAAAGGCGTGACCGAGGAGACGACGACGGGCGTGCACCGGCTCTACCAGATGGTCGAGTCGGGCGAGCTGCTGTTCCCGGCGATCAACGTGAACGACTCGGTCACGAAGTCGAAGTTCGACAACCTCTACGGTTGCCGGCACTCGCTGATCGACGGCATCAATCGCGCGACCGACGTGATGATCGGCGGCAAGGTCGCTGTGATCTGCGGCTTCGGCGACGTCGGCAAGGGCTGTGCGGAATCGCTGCGTGGCCAGGGCGCGCGCGTGGTGATCACCGAGATCGATCCGATCTGCGCGCTGCAGGCGGCGATGCAGGGCTATGAGGTCAAGACGCTTGCGGAAGTGATCGACAGCGCCGACATCTTCATCACGACGACCGGCAACAAGGACATCATCACCGCCGCCGACATGGCGAAGATGAAGCACCAGGCGATCGTCGGCAACATCGGGCACTTCGACAACGAGATCGACATCGCTGGAATGACGCAGACAGCCGGGATCGAGCGCGTGAACATCAAGCCGCAGGTCGACAAGTGGGTCTTCCCCGACGGCCACGCGATCATCATGCTCTCTGAGGGGCGTCTGCTGAACCTGGGCAATGCCACGGGGCATCCCAGCTTCGTGATGAGCAACTCGTTCACCAACCAGACGATCGCCCAGATCGAGCTGTTCACGAAGAACGACGAGTACTCGAAGCGGGTCTATGTACTGCCGAAGCACCTCGACGAGAAGGTCGCCCACCTGCATCTGGACGCGCTCGGCGTGAAGCTGACGAAGCTGACCGACGAGCAAGCCGCCTACATCGGCGTGCCAGTGGACGGGCCTTACAAGGCAGATCACTACCGTTACTAAGCGAAAGTCTGGGCTGCAACGATGAGAGCGATGGTTCTCGCAGCTGGCCTGGGGACCCGGCTGCGCCCGCTGACTTATGAGATCACCAAGCCGATGGTGCCTGTGCTCGACCGGCCGGTGATGGCGCACATCCTCGACCTGCTGGACAGGCACGGGTTCGGTGAGGTGATCGCCAACCTGCATTACTTCCCCGAGACGATCCGCGAGCACTTCGGCGATCGCCTGGAGTATCGGTTCGAGCCTGAGCTGCTCGGCACCGCGGGGGGCGTGCGCGCGTGCGCGGAGTTCTTCGGCGAGGAGTCGTTCCTCGTGATCTCCGGCGACGCGCTCACGGACATCGACCTGGGGGCGTTCGTCGCGAGGCACCGCGCGAGTGGGGGGATCGCGACGCTGGCCGTCAAGCGGGTGGACGACACGCGCGAGTTCGGCGTCGTGCTGCACGACCGCGAGGGGCGGATCACGGGCTTTCAGGAGAAGCCGGCGGCTGAGGAGGCACTCTCAGACCTCGGCAACTGTGGGATCTACATCTTCGATCCCCAGATCTTCGACTACTTCCCCGAGCGGCCGTTTGTTGACTGGGCCCAGGACGTATTCCCGGCCCTGTTGGAGAACGACGTGCCGTTCCACATCCACGAGGTCGGCGAGTACTGGAACGACGTCGGCTCGCTGGGCGAGCTGCGCCAGGGCACGTTCGATGCGCTGGAGGGGAAGCTGCACCTGGAGATGGCCGGCGAGGAGGTTTCCCCCGGCGTGATCGTCGCCGGCGAGGGGCCGTTGCCGGAGGATCTGGAGGTGGAAGGTCCCGTGTGGGTCGGCCACGACGTCACGATCGGCGCGGGCGTGCGCCTGATGGGGCCGGTCGTGCTCGGGGATGGCGCGCGCGTCGGCGACCGCGCGCAGCTGCGCGAGAGCATCGTCTTCCCCGGCACCGAGGTCGCGGATGAGTCGATCCTGATCGGCGCGATCGCCGGGCACGCCGGGATCCTGCAGAGCCTGCGTCCGCGGAGCGAGTAAACGGAAGGCCCGCGTAGCGGGCCTTCCGAAACACCGCTCTGACTATCGTCATTTTACGCAGGAAGAGCGCCCCTCTAAAGCGAACTGAAGATCGGATGGACATCCGCCCCCGCGAGGCGTAGCATCGGTGCCATCTCCAAAACCAGCCGACGAAGGAGCCGTGATGCAGATTGACATCAAGGGTCGCAACGTTCCGGTCACCGACGCAATCCGCGAGCACGCGGCACGTCGCTTGGATAAGGTCGCGCGTCAGGTCTCAGACCTCGCCCGCCTGGAGATTGAGATTTTCGAGGAGCGCAACCCCTCGATCGCGGAGCGTGAGGTCGTGGAGGCGACGCTGTACCTGAAGGGCGTGACGCTGCGCGC
>Ga0302181_10000427_pt1 | contig 35073 bp, 28 predicted proteins | sample I_Palsa_E3_3_FD_198786 | JGI IMG/M metagenome (GOLD analysis project Ga0302181, IMG submission 198786) | Peat permafrost microbial communities from Stordalen Mire near Abisko, Sweden - I_Palsa_E3_3 | ecosystem: Environmental > Terrestrial > Soil > Palsa > Peat permafrost | place: Sweden...
AGGTGGCCGAGCGCGTCCCGTGGACCAGGCACCAGCGGCGGCTCGGGGAACTCGCCCCGTTTGATCAGCTCATGGCGGTGGCCGAGACCTTCGCTCATCTTGAGGTGCTGTGCCTGCAGGCCCGGCTTACCGTCTCGGAGCGCGGCAGCGTCGACGAGTTCGACGTCGCCTGACGCACGAGTCCTAGCGTTTGCGGTAGACCACCTGAAGCTGGGTGAAGGCCTCAAGGCCCCACGGGCCGTTCTCGACGCCAAGGCCGCTGTGCCGCCAACCGCCGAACGGAAGGTGCGGGCCGACGGTCAGGTGGTCGTTGACGAACGTGGTTCCGCAGGTCAGCAGGCGGGCCACCGCCTCAGCGCGGTCGGTGTCCGGGCTCCACACCGAGCCGGACAGGCCATAGGTCGTGGCGTTGGCCCGGTCGATCGCCTCGTCGACGCTGGAGTAGCACAGCACCGGCAGCACCGGGCCGAACTGCTCCTCATCGACGACCCGCATGCCCTCGGTGACATCAGTGAGAATAGTGGGTGCGTAGAAGTAGCCAGCGCGGCCGAGCGGCGCCGCCCCCGCAGCCGGTTTCGCGCCTTGCCTGACGGCCTCGTCGACCAGCTCGCTGACCCGCTTGAACTGCATCGCGTTCTGCACCGGCCCGATCTGGCTGCGCTCGTCGCTGGCCGCGCCCACCCGCACCCGGTTCGCGAGCTGCGCGAGGGCGTCGACCATCTCGCCGAACAGGGCGACAGGAACGAACAGCCGCTTGATCCCGGCGCAGATCTGCCCGCAGTTGGTGAACGCGGCCCAGAAGATCGCACGGGCGATCGCTGCCGGGTCGGCGTCCTCGAGCACGATTGCAGCGTCGTTCCCGCCCAGTTCGAGAGTGACCCGCTTGATATCGTCGGCCGCCGCCGCGGCGACGGCCTTGCCGGTGGCCACGGACCCGGTGAAGGTGATCTTGTCGACCTGCGGGTGACGGGTCATCGCTGAGCCCAGCGGGTCAGGGCCGCTCACAACATTTAGGACACCGGCCGGAAGCACGTTGCTTAGCAGCTCCCCGATCCGGAGCGTGGCCAGCGGCGTGTACGGCGACGGCTTGAGCACGACCGTGTTTCCGGCGACCAGGGCCGGGCCGAGCTTCCATCCCGCCAGCAGGACCGGGTAGTTCCACGGCGTGATCGCAGCCACGACGCCGAGCGGCCGGCGCACTAGCTCGGCCGCGGCGCGGTCGTCGTCTTGAAGCGTCTGCGGCGCGAGCGACAGGTCAGCCGCCGTGCGCAGCCACAGCGCATGCTGGTCAACTTCGTAGGCTGCGGCCTTCACGGACTTGCCCTGCTCGGTCGAAAGCAGCACGGCCAGCTCGTCACGAGCGCCGCCTACGGTATCCGCCGCCGCGTGCAGCGCCGCGCGGCGGCCCTCTTCATCAGCGGCCCACGCCCCCGCGGCCGTGCGGGCAGCTGCGAACGCGGCATCCAGCACGTCGGGCTCGCACGCAGGCGCCCGGTCGAACACCTCGCCCGTAGCCGGGTCGATGACGCCGAACGACGAGGTAACTGCGACCTGTTCACCGCCCACGGTCATGGCGACCGCGGTCATTTCATCACCACCACGCCACGCACGCCCCGGCCCTGCCGGCAGTACTCGATCGCCTCGGCGGTGTGAGCCAGCGAGAAGCGCTCGGTGACCAGCTCGTCGAGTTTCAGCATCCCGGATCGGTAGAGGTCGACGAGCCGCGGCACGTCGCGGCGGACGTTCGCAGATCCGTAGAGCGAGCCGAGGATTTTCTTACCCGTCATGACGATGCCGTTGAAGGCGGGAACGGACAGCAGCACGTCTGCGCGCGCCGCGCCCACGAGCACGACCTGGCCGCCGCGCCGGGCAATCTTGACGGCCGTACCGATGGTGTCCGCGTGGCCGACGACCTCGAATGCGACATCGGTCCCGCGCCCTCCGGTAAGGGCGCGGACCTCCCGCACAAGCGTAGCGGACGGGGGCAGCGCGTCGGTTGCGCCGAGTGACCTCGCGAACTCACGGCGCTCGGGGCTGGGGTCGACGACGATGATGCGTGCGGCGCCCGAGGCGCGGGCGCCCTGGACGGTGTTGAGCCCGACGCCTCCGCCGCCGATCACGGCGACGGAGTCACCCGCGCGAATGTCGGCGGTGTTGACCGCTGCACCGAACCCGGTGAGCGCGGCGCAGCCGATCAGCGCCGCGGATTCAAAAGGCAGCCCGCTCGGTACCCGCACGGCTGAGCGGGCCGGAACGACGCAGTGCTGCGCGAATGTCCCGAGCCCGGCCATCTGGAACACCGGGACACCGTGGTGCGACAGGCGGGTCGTGCCATCGGGCAGGTTGCTGCGGGCAAACGACAGTCCGGCCCGCTCGCACAGTTCGGCCTGACCGTGCACGCAGTAAAAGCACTCACCGCACTGCGCCAGCCACGCGAGCACCACATGGTCGCCCACCGCCAGATCGGTGACGCCTGCACCGAGGTCAATGATCGTCCCGGCGCCCTCGTGGCCGAGGACGATGGGTATCGGGTTGCCTAGTGCCCCGTCGGCGACCGACAGGTCCGAGTGGCACACCCCCGTCGCAGCGATCTCCACCATCACTTCACCGGCCCGCGGTGACTCGATGTCGAGGTCCACCACCTCGACCGGCTTGTGCGGTTCTTCCAGTAGTGCCGCCACGGTACGCATCGGCGATGCCTCCCGATTGGTGATAGCTAGTGTTGACAGCCAGGGCTACCACGGTCAACATAGCCGTTGATGCTTCCCTTGGCATCTTTCGAGAGGGAGTGACGGCAATGCCCGACCCGGCGACTACGGCGTACTGGCCGGCCACGACCGAGGCCACCGTGCTCGATACCTCGATCGGAGAGCTGCTCAGGGACGCGGCGGCGGCCGTACCCGACCGCCTTGCCCTGGTGGAGGGGATCGACCCGGCCGTCGCGCGCCGGTGGACGTACAGCGAGCTTCTGGCGGATGCCGAGCGGGTGGCCACGGCTCTCCTCGCCGAGTTCGAGCCCGGCGCGCGCATTGCGGTGTACTCCCCGAACCGCTGGGAATGGGCTCTGCTGCAACTCGGTGCGGCGCTGGCAGGCATGGTGCTGGTGACCGTGAATCCCGCGCTGCGCCTGCGTGAACTTCGCTATGTCCTGCAGCAGTCGCGCAGCTGCGCCCTGTTCTACAGCGGCGAGTACCGGGGCCAGTCCAGCGCCGAGATCGTGGCCGAGCTGCGCCCGCAGCTGCCCGAGCTGCGCCTGGCGTTCGCCTTCGAGGAATGGGATGAGTTCCTGCGGCGCCCAGTCCCGGGCGGCCTTGAGTTCCCTGTTGTCCGGCCGCGTGACGCCGCGCAGATCCAGTACACCTCGGGCACGACGGGCAGCCCCAAGGGCTGCGTGCTTCACCATCAGGGCACCATCAACGCGGCGCGGATCGCGGGCACGATGGCTGGCCTGCAGGACGGCGACGTCTGGATCAACCCGATGCCGATGTTCCACGTGGGCAGCTGTGTAATGGCCGCCGTCGGCATCCTCGCCCTCCGCGGCACGCACGTCCTGCTGCCCGGCTTCGACGCCGGCCTGGTGCTCGAGATGATCCAGGAACATCGCGGCAACATGATGCTCGTCGTCCCGACCGTCCTGCACTCCCTGGTTAACCATCCTGACGTGGAGAAATATGAGCTCACCTCGATGCGGGGCATGCTCTGTGGCGGATCAACGGCGCCCGCGGCGCTGGTGCGCCGCGCCGAGGAACTTTTCGGCGCGAATATAGCCATCGGCTACGGTCAGACCGAGGCCCACGGAGTGGTGTGCCAGAGCAAGCTCACCGACTCGCACACAGACCGGATGACAACCGTCGGGCACGCGCTTCCGCACATGGACCTGGCGATTATCGACCCTGCCACCGGTGAGATGATCAGCCACGACGAGCAGGGCGAGGTCTGCGTGCGCGGCTACCAGTCCATGCTCGGCTACTTCGAACTGCCCGAGGCCACGGCGGCTGCGCTCGACAAGGACGGCTGGCTGCATACCGGAGATCTCGGCGCTATGGACGACCGGGGCTTCCTGCGCGTCACCGGACGGCTCAGAGACATGATCATCCGCGGTGGCGAGAACATCTATCCGCGCGAGATCGAGGAGTTGCTGCTCGAAGCCGGCGCCGTCTACGCGGTCGAGGTGGTCGGCGTCCCTGACGAGTACTGGGGCGAGCAGGTTGGCGTCATCGTCCAGCTGCGACCAGGCGATCGTGACGTCGCTGAGGTTTTCGAAGAGCTGCGCCAGTACTGCCAGGCCAACCTGGCACGGTTCAAGGTGCCTCGCCTGTGGTATGCGGTCAGCGAGTTCCCGACCACGGCCAGCGGCAAGATCCAGAAGTTTGCCCTGCGCGCCATGATCGCCGCCGGTGAACTGCCGCCGGTCCTGAAGGCAGACTGAACCCATGCAGTCAACATTTGCGTTGACAACCCTCTCGGTGTCTGACACGATCGGTGACTGAGAGACATTATCTGTCTCATCACAACGCGAGGAGCGGAGATGGCTGACGCCTCCGACACAGCGCTCAGCGACTACGACATCTTCTCGGCACAGTTTCGCAACTGCCCATATCCCACCTGGGCGGCCATGCAGCACTCATGCCCCGTCATGCACAGCGATCGGCTGGGCGGTTCGTGGATGGTCGCGAGGTACGACGACGTTCGCGATCTCGTCCGCGACAATGTGCGGCTGTCATCGCGCTCCACGGAGGTGGGCGGCCCACCGGAGTATTCGGGCGGCCTGCTCATCCCGCCGATCACCTCCGATCCGCCACGGCATGAGCTCGACCGTGATCGCCTGATGCCGTTCTTCCACCCCAAGCAGGTCGCGACGCTCGAATCGGACATCCGTGCGCTCGCCCGGTCTCTCGTCCAGCCGCTCGCGGCGGCCGGGAGCGGCGACGCCGCGACGGATTTCGCCCAGCGGCTCACGATCACCGTGCTCACCCGTCACCTGCTCGACGTACCGGAGCAGATGCAGCCCCAGTTCATCGACTGGACCCTGCGGTTGCTGCGGGAGGGTCCGCTAGACCAGTCTGTCCGCAGCGCCGCGGTGCGCGAGATGATCGACTACTTCAGCCAGCTGCTAGATCAGCGGGCCGACGGTACGGGCGACGACCTGATCAGTTACCTCAGCCGGGCCGAGGTTGAAGGCGTGCCGCTGGACCGCAAGACGAAGATCGGCAGCGTCATGGTGGTCATGATCGCTGGCGCGGACACCACCTGGAGCGCGCTGAGCGCGGCGCTGTTTCACCTCGGCACCCACCCGGACGACTTGCAGCTGCTGGTGGCCGAGCCGCAGCTGATGAGCACCGCGATCGAGGAGCTGCTGCGCGCCTACGCACCAGTCATGCTGGCCCGCGTCACCGCGGGCAGCATCGAGGTTCACGACGAGTACATCGGCGCCGGACAGCGAGTGCTGCTCCCACTCGGCGCCGCCAATCGCGACCCCAGCGTGTTCGACGACCCGGACGCCGTGCACCTCGACCGCAAGCGCAACCGGCACCTGACCTTCGGGTCCGGCCCGCACCGCTGCCTCGGATCCCCGCTGGCCCGGCTGGAGCTGAGAGTGGCCCTCGAGGAGTGGCTGGCCGCCATCCCCAGCTTCGAGGTCGTCGACCCGGCCGCGGTGCAGTGGACTGGCGGCAGCGTGCGCGGCCCGGAGCGTGTGCCGTTCCGGGTCCAAGTCAGCGCCGAGGGTGGCCGACCGTGAAGATAGCCATCGATTCAGAGCGATGCCAGGGCCACAACCGCTGCCTGGCTTACGCCGGCGAGCTGCTCGACCTCGACTCGCGCGGGCACGCGGTGGTCCTCGGCGACGGGACGGTGCCACCCGAACTCGCGGAGGATGCGCAGCTTGCCGTCGACAACTGCCCCGAGGAGGCGATCAGCACGATCGAGTCAGCGTCAGTCCCGTAGCGGGTTGCCGTCTTGACATAGACCAGCCCAGAGTCAACAGTAGTGTTGACGCTTAGGCACCGATCCTGATGCTGAGCACCGGGCATTGACCGTGCCCGCGAACCCGAGGAGCGCCCATGGCCCCCACCACGATCTCCGCCGCGCGCCCGGTGGATCTCACCCAGGCGAATCGTGACGTCGCGGACGAGGACCTGGAGATTCAGCGCACCGTCCGCCGGTTCGCCGACGAGCGGCTGCGGCCGAACATCGCGCGGTGGTACGCCGACGGTTACTTCCCGCCGGAGCTGGCCCAGGAGTTCGGCGCCCTCGGCCTCCTGGGCATGCACCTGCACGGTTACGGGTGCGCCGGGGCCAGCGCGACCAGCTACGGCCTGGCCTGTCTCGAACTCGAGGCCGTCGACAGCGGGTTCCGCTCGTTCGTCTCCGTGCAGGGCTCGCTGTCAATGTTCTCCATTTACGCCTTCGGTTCCGAGGAACAGAAACAGGAATGGCTGCCCCGCCTCGCGGCCGGCACCGCGGTCGGGTGCTTCGGGCTTACCGAGCCCGACTTCGGGTCTGACCCCGCCAGCATGCGTACGCAGGCCAAGCGCGATGGCAGTGACTGGATCTTGAATGGCCAGAAACTGTGGATCACCAATGGCAGCCGCGCCGACGTCGCGACGATCTGGGCTCGGACGCAGGACGGCATTCGGGGCTTTCTCGTGCCGAAGGGAACCCCCGGGTTCGAGACGCGTGACATCAAGGACAAATTGTCCCTGCGCGCGTCGGTCACCTCCGAGCTGTTCCTCTCCGACGTCCGGCTGCCGGAAAGCGCACGGCTGCCGGAGGCGGAGGGGCTGCGGGCCCCCCTGTCGTGCCTGTCCGAGGCCCGGTTCGGAATCGTCTTCGGCGCGATCGGCGCCGCCCGCGATTGCCTCGAGTCGACGCTCGCCTACGCGATCGACCGCGTGCAGTTCGGCCGTCCCATCGCTGGCTTCCAGCTGACTCAGGGCAAGCTCGCCGACATGAGCGTGGAGCTGTCAAAGGGTCTGCTGCTGGCACTGCATCTGGGTCGTATCAAGGACGCCGGCGAAATCCGTCCCGAGCAGGTCAGCGTGGGCAAGCTCAACAACGTCCGGGAGGCGATCAAGATCGCCCGCAGCTGTCGCACGATCCTGGGCGGGGCAGGCATTACGATCGACTACCCGCCACTCCGGCACGCGAACAACCTCGAATCGGTGCTCACCTACGAGGGAACCTCGGAAGTCCATGCCCTGGCCATCGGACAGGCGCTGACCGGCATCAGCGCGTACCGCTGACCGCTGCGCCCGTCGCGGCCTGGATGAGGTCGACAGATAAGCTGACCCGGTTGGTCCTGAACTGCCCCGTTTCGGGGACCGAGGTGGGAAGGGAGTGCCTGAATGGCAAGCGGCATAGGCCGACGGCGCGCAGCCGCGCTGGCCGAGGGCAGCGCGGCCTATACCGAACGCCGCGCGGAGATCGTCGCCGCTGCCGCCCGGGTTTTCCGCAAGAACGGCTTCAACGGGACCAGCCTCGCCGAAATCGCCGAGTCGCTCGGCACCGACCGGGCCACCCTCTACTACTACATCGGCAGCAAGGATGAGCTGTTCCACGAGATCGTCCGCGACGCGGCCGAAGCAAACGCGCTTCAGGCCGAGGCGATCCGTGATAGCGCTGGCACGGCCACCGTCAAGCTCACCCGACTGATCACGTCGCTCATGTCGTCGTACGCGGAGCACTATCCCTACCTGTTCGTCTACATTCAGGAAGACCTCAGCAAAGTCTCCGGCGGCCGCTCTCCGTGGGCCCGTCAGATGAGCGCGATCAACAAGCGCTACGACGACGCGATAATCGCCATCGTCAAGAGCGGCATCGAGGACGGCACACTGCGCACGACCACGTCAGCCCGGGTCATCGCCAACGGCATCATCGGAATGGTCAACTGGACCCATCGCTGGTACCGCAAAGGTGACCCGTCGATGCCTGACGCCAATGAGATCGGCTCGGCCTACGCTCAGATGGTCCTCAACGGCCTGGCCGTCGAGACCGCTGCACCTGCAGGCAGTTAACTCAGGGGCGGGCTGTACGCCTCACCGCGCGATGGGCAAACCCAGTTCGCCAAGTACGCGCTGGCGGAGCATCTGGAGGTCAATCTTGCCTGTCGGGCCACGGCCTATCACCTCGACAAACACGACCTGCCTAGGCGCCTTGTAGCTGGCCAGTTTCGCCTTAGAATGCGCAATCACGGCATCGGCCGTCAGCGCGGCACCACTGTCTGGCTGCACAACAGCCACCACGGCCTGTCCGAAGCGCTCATGCGGGATACCCAGGACAACGGCGTCTGCGACGCCCGGCAGCGTGCCGATGACCTTCTCCACCTCGTCGGGATAGACCTTCTCCCCGCCGGTGTTGATGCACGCCGAGCCACGGCCCAGCAGCGTCACGCTGCCGTCGGCAGCCACGACCGCCCAGTCACCTGGCACCGAGTGCCGCTTCCCGTCGATCGTGCGGAAAACCTCGGCGGTCTTGACCGGGTCCTTGTAGTAGCCGAGCGGCTGCCGCCCGGAGAAGGCGATCAGGCCAGCCATCCCGGATCCCGGTACAACATCCTGCCCGTTATCATCGACGACTCGCATGTCCGCCCTCGGCGTGAACGACCCGGTCGACGCGGGAACATTGTCCTTTGTCGCCACCGACGAGCCGACAGTAATCGCCTCCGAGGCTCCGAACACATCGTTGATCAGCACGTGCGGGACGGCCTCGAGGAGACGGCGCTTGGTCTCCGCGCTGAACACCACGCCCCCGGAGGTTATCGTTCGCAGGCTCGGCAACGTCCACCGGCCAGGGAACTGCTCGAGGGCCGCGACGACCGGCTTGGCGAAGGCATCGCCGACCCAGCTGACCGAGAAGACCTCGTGCCGCTCGACCGTGTCGAGAAACTCGATCGGGTCGAACGGGTGACGCTCGAGCAGCACGATCGCGCCACCGCGCGCCAGGATGGGCACACAGCTGAAGCAGCCAGCTCCGTGCATCAAGGGCGCAGCGGGCAACAGGCTCCGCCCGGGGCTCGCCACCCGTTCGCGAGCGTAGGCGAGGTCCTGCTCGTCCCCGTAGCCACCGCGCGCCGCGTTTCCCAGCAGCACGAACAAGTCGTCCTGGCGCCACATCACGCCCTTGGGCATGCCGGTCGTGCCACCCGTGTACAGGAGCAGCAGATCGTCCCCGGCACGTGTGACATCGGGGCGGTGCTGGCGGCCCGGGTCCTGAGCGAGCGCGCCATAGTCTTCGGCCCACTCCGGACAAGGACCAGTCCCGTCGTCGACCCACAGCCACGCCGTTACGTTGGGTACCCTGGCCCGGAGCGCCTCGATCTGCGCACGGAACTCGCCGCCGAAGATCACCGCGGCGATGTCGGCGTTGTCCCACAGGTACACGAGCTCGTCTGGACCGTACCGGTAGTTCGTGTTGACCGGCACGAACGCACCCTTCAGGCATGCGTAAAGCGACTCGATGTAAACGGGTGAGTTGCGCAGGTACTGAGCGACGTTGGCCTGACGCGGCAAGCCCGCCTCGATCAGGAAATTGGCGATGGCATTGGCGTGCGCGTCCATCTGCACCCAGGTCAGCACCTGGGTACCCTGAATCGCCGCCGCCGCGTCCGGCACCTGCTCGGCGACTACTTCCAGCACATCCGCTACGTTCCAGCCGGGCATCGGTCACAACCCCCATCAACATTCGAGCACCCCTGGCTCGGGCGCTGCCATCATTTTCAACACTAGCGTTGACTACTGCGGCGAGCTCTGGGAAGGCAATCGCCAGAGAAGCCCTCAAGCCCGGCGTAGCTTCGTCAGCACCTGGTCACTGTCCTCGCCGAGGGCCGGCACGCGGGTTCCGGGCGCCGGCGTGGTCTGACCGTCGAGCCGGAACGGAGTAGCGGGGATCGTGAACTCGCCACCTGCGTCAACGGCGGGGCGGAATACTTCTCGTTCGCGCAGATGCTCGTCGGTCAGCAACGACGCAAGAGTGCGGTAGCGCGCGGCCGGCACACCGCACTCCAGCATCTGTGCCTCGGCCTCCTCGGCGGTGCGCGAGATCGCCCAGGCGCAGACGAGTTCGTGGATCTCGTCCCAGCTCTCGGTCCGCGCCCGCACGTCGACGTAGCGCGGGTCGGCGGCCAGCTCCGGCTGCCCGATCGCGCGGGCCACCGCTCGCCAGTTCTGGTCGCTCACGATGGTCAAGATGATGAATCCGTCCGACGTCGGAACCGGACGATGACTCGTACGCGCCTCGGTGATCCCGGCGAGCTCGGCCTGCAGCTCATACATCGGCATGGACAGCATCGACTCGATCAGCGAGACATCGACGTTGCCTCCCGCACCGGTGTGGTCCCGGCGGCGCAGTGCGGCGAGCACCGCGCCAAAGGCCATGGTGCCACCGACCACGTCGGCGGTGAACACGCCGGTAACCGGCGGGACGCTGCCCGGGGGCTGGTAGATCAGGTTCGCCATATCGACCCCAGAGGCCGCATGCACGTTCGGAGCGAACGCGGCGCGCTGGGCACCGGGCCCGGTCTGCCCCCACCCCGATATCGAGCAGTACACGATGTCCTCGCGTGCCTTCCGGCAGTCCTCATAGGACACCCCGAGGCGAGCCGCGACCCCCGGGCGCCAGTTCTCCAGCACCACATCGGCCTGCGCTATGAGATCAAGTACCCGGCCGCGCTGCGCCGGATCGGTCAGGTCGGCTACCACGCTGCGCTTGCCGACGTTGAGCTGCCCGAAGAAGCGGCTCGCCCCGGACTTCCTGGGCCGCAGCTTGCGGATGTGGTCGCCGTCGGCCGACTCGACCTTGATCACGTCAGCGCCCAGATCGGCGAACAGGCGGGAGCAGTACGGTCCGGCGATCATGGTGGTGAAATCCACGATCGTCAGCCCGCTCAGCGCAGCTGGGCTGCCAGCATCAAGCATCCCTGCCTCCTATGGTTCGGATGTTGCCGACAGGATCGAGGCCAGCTCGGCTCGGACGGCGGGGACGACGCGAGTGGCCAGGAGCTCAAGCTGCGCGTCTACGTAGTGCGGGGGGCATGCGTGGGCGAAGATGATCCGCCGGGCACCGGCTCGCACGTACTCAAGCACCCTCTTAGCACAGTGATCTGGATCGCCCACGACGAGGTAGCTGTCGGCACGGGCGGCAAAATCCTGCCGGTAGGTCTTGGCGAGCGCCGTCATCGCGTAGTCGAAAGCAAGCGAGGCGTCCTCATGGACACACGACCATAGGTAGGCCCCGGCCTCGATCGGCGGGAGATCGCCACGCTGCGCCGCGATGACATCCAATGACTCGCCGAGCATCCGGGCCGAGTACATGTAAGGAATCCATCCGTCGCCGAAACGGGCCGCGCGGCGCATGGCGACCTCGCGGCGCCCGGCGATCCAGATCGGCGGGCTCGGCTTGCGCACCGGGGCGGGCCGGATGGACACGTCGACCAGCTCGGCGTATTTCCCCGTGTACGTCACCTGCTGCGAGGTCCAGAGCCTGCGGATGATGTCCAGCGCTTCATCGGTACGCGCTCCGCGCTGACTGACCGGGACACCGCACGCTTCGAACTCGCGCGGGTTCTCGCCGCCGACCCCCACGCCGAGCACGAACCGGCCGCCGCTGACGTTGTCGAGCGCGGCACCGAGCTTCGCGGCTAGCGTCGCAGGGTAGAGCGGAAGCAGCGTCACCGAACTCATCAGCTCGACCCGCGTGGTCACCGCCGCGGCTGCCGCGAGGCTCACGAAGGCGTTGGCGATGGGAATGTTGAAGCTGACGTGCTCGCCGGTCGTGAGGAAATCCCAGCCCTGATCCTCGATCCTGCGGCTCGCGTCGCCGATGTTCGAGTCGACGACCGACAGCAGCGTGCCGAAGCTGAGGGCAGTCCCGCTATTCATCGGCTACAACCCGATCAGGGTGGCCAGGAGCTCACGGTGCTGTCCCGGCGTGCCGAAGAGGATCTCGCTCGACCGGGCGCGCTTGAGGTAGAGATGAATCGGGTGCTCCCACGTCATGCCCATGCCGCCGAACATCTGCACCGCCGCGTCGGTGACCCGGCGATACATATCCGAGCAGTACGACTTGGCCAGTTCGGCCGCGGCAGCCGCGTCTGGGGCCTGCCCGGCGATCGCCTGTTGCGCGTAGTACGCCGCTGATCGCGCCGCCTCGATGTCGACCACCAAATCAGCGCACTTGTGCTGGATGGCCTGGAAGCTGCCGATTGGCTTGCCGAACTGACGGCGCCCGGTGACGTGCTCAAGCACAAGGTCAAGCACCTCAAGCGCGCCCCCGACCTGCTCAGCGGCTACCGCAACCATGCCGACGCGGATGACTTCGGCGACGACGTCCCACGCTGACCCGGTGATGCGCAGCCGCTGAGCGCACGCACCATCCAGTTCGACGGTAGCCTGCTTGCGGGTCTGGTCCATCGTCGGCCGGCTCGCCCGGGTTACGCCGGCGGCCGCGCCGGGAATGGCGAACAGACCGAGACCGTCATCGGCCCGCGCGACAGCCAGGATGAGGTCGGCCGACGCACCATCGGGCACGAACGTTTTCGCCCCGGACAACCGCCAGCCGTCGTGGTCCCGCGATGCGCTCGTGGCGACGTCGGCCTCCGCCCAGCGCCCGGGTCCCTCCGTCACCGCCACTGTCGCTATCGCGGCACCGCTGGCGATCTGCTTGAGGTATGGCTCGGCCTGCTCGGGATCGGTCGCCAGCAACGCCTGGACGGCCAGCACCGCCGTCGACAGGTACGGGCCGGGGGTCAGTCGCCGTCCCATCTCCTCGAGCACGACACCGAGATCGGTGAGCGATCCGCCCATCCCGCCGGCCTGCTCAGGGATCAGGATCGACACCAGACCGAGGCCGACCAGCGCCGACCAGGTAGCCGGCTCGAACCCGTCCGCTGTCGCCATGAGGCGGCGCACTTCCTGCTCTGTCGATATGCGACCGAGCAGGGCCCTCGTAACCTGGCCCAGCTGCACCTGCTCCTCGGTCCGACCGACCAGCATCGCCTGATGCCCTCCATCTGAGGTGGTAGAAGTGCCGCCGAGCCTGCGCACTTGCCGTGGGATCGCTCACACGGCTCCTGTCAACATCCACGTTGACACAGCGTCAGTCTCGCCCGACACTATCCGTATGTCAAGCACAGCCCAGATCCTCGACTACACCGATCTCGCGCCGGAGTTCCGGGCCGAAATCCGATCGTGGCTGGAACTGAACCTGCCCGAAGGGTGGCGGTCCGGCGAGCTGCCGATGACGCCCGAGGACAGGGAGCAGTTCCGGCTCGACTGGAACGCGAAGCTACAGACGGCCGGCTGGATCTGCGCATCATGGCCGAAGGAGTACGGCGGCCGTGGCCTGACGCCGCTGGAGAACATCATCCTCACCGAGGAGTTCGCCCGAGCAAGGGCGCCGATGCGGGCGGACTGGTTCGGCGACACGCTGGTCGGGCCGACGATCCTGCACTGGGGCACCGAAGAGCAGAAGCAGGAGTTCATCCCCAAGATCCTGCGGGGCGAGATCACCTGGTGCCAGGGGTTCTCCGAGCCCGAGGCTGGCTCGGATCTGGCCTCGCTGCGCACGACGGCCCGGCTCGACGGCGACGAGTGGGTCATCAACGGCCAGAAGACCTGGACGACACGGGCGGACGAGGCGGACTACATCTTCATGCTCGCCCGCACCGACCCCGAAGCGCCCAAGCACCAGGGCCTGTCCTACCTGCTGGTGCCGATGCGCCAGCCGGGCATCGAGGTGCGGCCAATCGAGCAGATGGACGGCGCCGCCGACTTCAGCGAGGTTTTCTTCACCGATGCCAGGGCACCCGAAGGATGCGTCGTCGGCGGGCTGAACAACGGCTGGAAGGTGGCGATGACCACGCTCGGCTTCGAGCGTGGGGTATCGGCGAGCATGAGCCACCGCCGTTTCGAGAAGGAGCTGGACGGGATCATGGCCGACGCCAAGCGGACCGGAGCCGCCGAGGACCCGTTGATCCGGCAGCGGCTCGTCGAGCAGTGGATTCGGGTCACCCTCATCCGGTACGGCAACATGCGGATCCTGTTCGACGTGCTGAACGGGACTGATCAGGCCAAACGTCTGTCAGCCATGACCAAGCTGTGGTGGTCCGAGACGCACCGCGCGACGATGGACCTCGCCATGGACGTTCTCGGCCCCGACGGCCAGGTGCTCAGCGGCGACGTCAGCGAGACCGAAAAGTGGATACCAGGCATCGGGTTGCGGCGCGGGCGCGAAGACTACCCAGCTTCGGCCCGCCAGCGCGGCTTCCTGTTCAGCCGCTCGGACACCATCGGCGGCGGCACTTCGGAAGTCCAGCGCAACCTCATCGCACAGCGTGTCCTGAACCTGCCGCGATGACCCGGGCCGAACCGGCCGGGCACCCGCGCCCGCGATCCGTCCACGCACCGACACCTCACCCTGGCCAGCACGTACCGGCGAACGACACCCTGGAGACCACGTGACGCTTGCCCAATCGCTCACCACGGAACAGGCCCGTGCCATCGCCGACCAATGGCTTGCCGACTTCCAGGGTGCGATCGACGCTGGCGACCCCGCGGCTGCAGCAGCGCTGTTCCTTCCCGACGGGTACCTGCGAGATCTGCTCGCCCTGACCGGGGATCTGCGGACCTTCTCGGGCCGTGAGGTGATCACCGAGGCACTCAAGGACATCCTGACGTCACGCACGATCAGCACACTGGCCCAATCGGGCCAGCCGCCCGAAGTCTTTGAGCGCCGCCGCTTCGGTCAGACGGTCGAGGTGTTCTTTACCTTCGACACCGACATCGCGGCGTGCCGCGGCCACCTGCGGCTGCTGCGGTCAGACAACGCCGTCCGGCCTTGGCAGGCGTGGACGGTGGCGACATCCCTCGAGGACCTCAAGGGCCACCCGGAACGGGTGGGTGCGCGACGTCCGGTCGCCGCCGACCAAGGCCACGGTGGAGTGCCAGGATCGATGCTGACCGCCGCGGAGCACGCCGCGCGGTACCGGACCGAAGAGCCAGAGGTCGTCGTGATCGGCGCCGGTCAAGCTGGGCTCACCGTCGCCGCCCGGCTGGACGCGCTCGACGTACCGACCCTGGTACTCGAACGCGAGCCGCACGTGGGCGACAACTGGCGCAATAGGTACCAGTCCCTCGTGCTGCATAACCAGGTCTGGGCAAACCATCTGCCTTACCTGCCGTTCCCCGCTTCCTGGCCCACCTACCTGGCCAAGGACCAGCTGGCCGACTGGCTTGAGCACTACCACGACATCCTCGGGATCGCGGTGTGGACCTCGACCAGCGTCCAGTCGGGCAGCTACGACTCCGACGCCCAGCGCTGGAACCTCACTATCGGGGGGCCGGGCGCCGGCGAGAAGCGCGAGCTGCACCCGCGCCACGTCGTTCTGGCTACTGGCGTGTTCGGCATCCCCAACCACACGGTCATTCCCGGATCGGACCAGTTCTCCGGCACGTTCCTGTATGCGGCCGACTACCGCGGTGGCAGCGACGTGACCGGTACCCGGGCGCTGGTGATCGGCTCGGGCAGCAGTGCACATGACGTCGCGCAAGACCTCGCTCTCAACGGGGCGGAGGTCACACTGCTACAGCGCTCGTCGACCTGCGTCGTGAGCGTCGACCCCGGTGCCACCCGGGCCTACTCGATCTACCGGGAGGACGGTGCGCCCGTCGAGGACTGCGACCTGGTAACCAATGCCTTTCCGTTCCCGTTGCTGGCGGACCTGCACCGCGACATGACCGCCAAGATCGCCGAGCTGGACGCTGACCTGCTACGCGGCCTGCAGGCGGCCGACTTCGCGATCGACTTCGGAGACGACGGCAGCGGCTTCCTGATGAAGTACCACCGCACAGGGGGCGGCTACTACATCAACACCGGCGCATCGGAGCTCATCGTCGACGGCACCATCATGGTGAAGCACGGCGTCGAGGTGGCCGATATCAGTGGCGACACCGTGCGCTACACCGACGGCACCACGGCCCGCTTCGACCTGATCGTCGTGGCGACCGGCTACCAGAACATGTCCGAGACGGTTCGCCAGATCCTCGGCGACGAGATCGCCAACCGGGTCGGGCCGATCTGGGGCCTTGATGAGGAAGGCGAGCCACGCGTGATGTGGAAACGGACCGCGCAGGCAGGGTTCTGGGTGTGCGGCGGCAGCCTCCAACAGTGCCGACCTTACTCAAAATACCTGGCCATACAGATCAAGGCCGAGCAGGTCGGCCTCACCGGAGCCTGATCCCGAGGTTGCCGCAGGCGGCGGGCCAGGGCGCCCCGGGGAGCGTCAGATGACCGCGACCGGGGCCACGGGGCTGCCGACGCCCCCGACGATGTTGAGCGGAGCAACCATGAGAAGGCATTCGCGGGCGCCGCTCGCCGCCAGCGCCTCAAGGTCGAGCAGCTCCAGGAAGTAAATCCCGCGATCGCGTATCGCAGCCAGGTGCAGCGGCATGGCCGAGCCCGCGACGGTCGACGGGCCTACCTCAACCGCGATGTTGTCCGCGCCGACCACGCTAATGTCGTGCCCGCCGAGCCACTCGCCGCAGTCAGCGTCGAGCCCGGGCCAGCTCGTCGTGGTCGCGGCGCTGGCCCGCCACTGCGACAGCCATCCAGTCCGCACGAGCAGCGCGTCCCCGGGTGCGGGGGTGAGCCCGCGATCACGCGCCGCGCGATCGAGCTGGGCGGCGCTGATTGGCTCGCCCTCCGCTAGCGGAGCGCCGACGGCTAGATCCACGAACAGCGCCCGCGTGACGATAGGTCCTGCGGCCTCGATGCCGCAGCGGGCCGCACCTCGGCTGGTCACTGTCGAGGCGGGGTAACCGTTCCACATCAGCCCGTCGCGCCAGACGTGTGACAGGGCGTCCAGGTGAGTCGCGCCGTGGCACGCGACGATGATCGAGTCGTCGGCGTAGCCATAGCCGGGCTTCTCCGGAAGACCCGCCGCGTAGTCACCACCGTCGCGGGACATAAAGTGCTGCATGGGCAGGCGCATGCCCGCAATCGGGCCCTGCCCTGATCGCATCGGCAAGCCGAGCGAGATCGGCTTGCCGCGCTCCACCGCGGCCATGCCCCGACGTACCGCATCGGCATCGACGAGGTTGAGCGCCCCTCGTTCGTCGTCGGGACCCCAGCGACCCCAGTTCCCGCTCACGCGTCAGATGAGCACGAACGAGAGGTCGGTGATGCGGCCTTGGGGCTCGTCGATGAACTTCGCGCGGACGCGCGGCTGACGCTGCAGTTGCGCAGCCGCCGCGCCGATGTCGCTGAGGTCGAGCCCGTTTACCATGTTGACCAGGGCCGTGTCGGCTCCGTCCAGCGTCACGTACGCCATCACGATCGGCGGCTTGGGCAGGCCCGGGAAGGCCGCGGTGATGATCGTGAAGGTCTCGAGGGTACCTTCGGGCCCAACCGGCACCCAGTCGGCCGTGCGCTTGAAGCACGCGTCGCAGAACGACCGCGCCGGGACCAGAACACGCTGGCAGGATGGGCACCGCGCACCCATGATCTGCTGGGAGTCCTTGAGCGCGGCGAAGAAGCGGCTGGCCGCCTCGCCCGCGAAATAGGTGTAGTCGAAATTCCAGTTGCCCGGGATCGTAATCAGCTCGGTCGTGTCGGTCATGATGTGCCGCTCCTAATCCGGGCGCTCGATGCCCAGTACGCAGACGGTGGAGAACTGGGTCGCGCCGCCCTGCCCAGTGGCGACCGCGCGGCGGACGCCGGGGACCTGACGCTCCCCGGCCATCCCCCGCACCTGCAGCGCAGCCTCGGCGATGCGCACCATCGCCGTAGCGCTCACCGGATTCGCCGCCTGTGGGCCACCGGACGGGTTGAAGCTCGGCAGCGACAGGTCAGTGAACTGTTCCTGGACGAAGCGCGGCCCGTGTTCAGGCGCACAGAAGCCCAGTGCCGGATAGGCCATGGCCTCCGCACTGGAGAACGGCGAGTACAACTCCACCACGTCGATGTCCTTGCGCGCGTCCGTGATGCCGGCGTCAGCGTAGGCACGCTCGGCGGAACGGCGCAGCGACAGCAGGTCGACGAGCGTGCCTTCAGGCCGGTGGAAGCGGTCACCCATGGCATAAGCATCCGAGGTCGATGCCATGCCCTGCAACCAGGCCGGAACACGATCGCCGACGCTGCTTTCCCCCGCTATGACGAGGGCGCACGCCCCCTCGGACATCGGGCAGGCCTCGAACCGATGGATCGGCCAGGCCAGCAGCGGCGAAGCCAGAATGTCCTCCGGCGACAGATCCTTGTGGATGTGCGCGAGCGGGTTCTTGAGCGCGTTGCGATAGTTGCGCGAGGCGATCTCAGCCCAGTCGCGCTCGCTGTAGCCGTAGACCCGCATGAGCATCGAGGCGCGCAGCGCGGCCATGGTGATCGTGGTAAGCGGGAAATCCTTCTCGTACACCGGATCGAAGATCGTGTTGAACACTTGCTGCGACGTGGTGGCCTGGCCCATCCGCTCCAGGCTGATGACGAGGGAGACCTTCGCCCGGCCCGATCCCACGTACGATGCGCCGGCGAACGCAGCCGAAGAGCCGGTCACGCCGCCGGTATTGACCCGCACGTACGGCTTGCCGGCACCGAAGATCGCCGTCTTCTCCACGCCATTCTCGCCGGCGAGTGCGTCAGGCGCGACGCCCATGACGATCGCGTCGACCGCGGAAATGTCCATGCCGGCGTCATCGAGCGCCTTCTCGGCAGCCTCCCAGATCATGTCCGCCGAGCTGAGCTCGGTGTGCGCACGCTTGTAGGACGTCTGCCCGACCCCGACCACCGCCATCCGGGATTTCATGCGGCCTCCAGCACGATCACGGTCTGGGTCTGCCCGGCGACGGTCGACGATCCGCTCGCGAGGGCCGTGCGCACTCCGTCAAGCTGCACCGGGCCGGCCTGGCCACGCAGTTGCAGGATCGCCTCAGCGATCCGCAGTAGTCCCATCGCCGGGCGGCTGTACCCGCTGGCCCCGCCGCCGGACGGGTTGGCTCGTGGGTCGTCGGCCAGCCCTAGCATGCCCTCACCAGCCGGAGCCAGCCCCACAGCCTCCAGGCCGAGGGCCTCGTCGATCAGCGTCAGGCCGTCCACCTCCGCCACGTCCATCGCTGTGCCGGGCGTGCCGGCCTCGGCCAGCGCGCGGTCAGCCGCCTGGCTCAGGCTGCGAATCGACCGCAGCGGCCGGTCGCCGAACAGGTAGGGCTCCGACGACTGGCCCATGCCGGTCACCCGGATCGCCGTCGGCTCGGTCGATAGCACCATCGATACCGTGATGTCCGCCCACAGCGGCATGTCGCCGGTGTCCAGCGGGAAATGCGGTGCTGAGGTGAAGCCACCTGCCTTGAGCGCCCGTGGGTTGCGGCCGGCCGCGTCGCGCCTGCGAGTCACCGCCCGCTCGTGCGCCTCCCGCACTCCCCCGTCGCTGCTGAGGAGGAGCTGTGCGCGCATCGCCGATAGCACGAACTCGTCCAGGCCGAGCGGCCGTGTCATATAGGGGTCGAACAAGGCGCGCGAAAAGGCGTCCGGGTCGTGCTCGCTTGATCGTCCCCACGCGGCGACGATCGAGCGCCGGTTATCACCCGCTTCGAGGCGTGTCATGGCCGCGGCGAATGCGGCGGCGCCGTCGTCGGAGAACCGGATCTCGTCGCGCAGGTAGGCGCCGGCCGCCGGTGCGGTCACCATGCTCGACAGCGACCGGCCGTCGACGAGGTCATGAGCGGCGAGGACAACCGAGTCGATCTCGTCCATTTCGCGCCCGGAGTCGTCGACCGAGGCCCGGACGGTGTCGAAAATCAGCTCGGACAGGTTCCGGCGAGCGTCAGCGAAACTGATCTCCAGCGCCACGCCTTCGATGTAAATCGGCACTCTCACATCTGCAGTACTACCGCTCCGGCTAGCCTGAGTCAACGTTTATGTTGACACACGTCTGCTGGCCGGCGACGCTTGACATCGTTCAACGATTACGTTGATTGCTGGGCCTAGGGACTTGACAGGTGTGCTGAGCCTGGGGAATTGACAGGATGAGACGATGATGACGAGCAGTTCGCAGTCGGCCTCGGCGCTGTCCGAGCGAACGGCAATCGCCGGGATCGGCGAGACGGAGTACGTCCGTGGTAGCGACAGGTCGGTCCTGCAGATGGTGCTCGGCGCCAGCATGGACGCGATCCGCGACGCCGGCCTGACGCCGAACGACATTGACGGCATAATCCCGCCCCCCGGCTTCGTCGCCTGGGACGAGATCGCGGCCCATCTTGGTATCAAGAATGTGCGGTACACGGTCACCCCGCAGATGGGCGGGGCCAGCCCGACGGCCGCCCTGCTGAGCGCGGCGATGGCGGTGTCCGCGGGGATCGCGACGTCCGTCCTGATCCCGATCGGCTGGAACGGCTTCTCCGCTATCCGCCCTAAGCCGGGCGCCCGGCCCAGCAAGCGCCGCTTTACCGCTGCCTTCTTCGAGACCGTCCGCAACTTCTACGCCCCTTACGGGCTACGCTCGGCGCCGTGGTGGTACTCGCTCTACCTGCAGCGCTACGTCGACCTCTACGACGTCCCGGCTGAGGCGGCGGGCGCCGTCGCGCTCGCGTGCCGCAAGCACGCGCAGCTCAATGACCGGGCGCTGATGCGGGACAAGCCACTGACCATGGAGGACTACCTCGACTCGCCCCTGATCACCGGCCCGCTCCGTAAGCTGGACTGCTGCGTCGAGACCGACTGCGCCGCCGCAGTGGTGGTTACCTCGATCGAGCGGGCCCGTGACCTGCCACATCGCCCGGTCGTCTATCTCGGGGGGGCCGAAGGCCACTCAAGCCCCGCTGATGAGCTGGTCAACCGGCCCGACGTGCTGCGGCTGGGCCTGCACGATGCCGCGCCGCGAGCGTTCCAGATGGCGGGGGTGACCGCGACCGATATGGACTTCCTGCAGATCTACGACTGCTTCACCTACGTCGTGCTGCTGCAGTTCGAGGCGCTCGGGCTGGCCGAGCCCGGCGGGGCCGCGGACTTCGTCAAGGGGGGCACGATCGAACTCGGCGGCCGCTACCCGACAAACACCCATGGCGGGCTGATGTCGCAGGGGCACTGCTGGGGTCTCAATCATGTCGTCGAGGCCACCCGTCAGTTGCGCGGCGAGGCGGGCGCGGCCCAGGTTAAGGGAGCTGAGCTAGGTCTGGTGACGGGCTACGGCGATCTGGGTGATGGCAGCATCGCCATTCTGGCAAGGGGTGACAAGTGACCGACCGGACCGTCAGCAAGGTCATCGGCAAGCCCGACGACCTGAACCTTGAGCTGTTCCAGACGATCGTCTCCAGTGGGCAGATGCGCCTTCAGAGATGCGACAGATGCAGCCGCTACAGTCATCCGCCGCGAATGTACTGTGGCAACTGCTTCTCCGGTGACTACAGTTACCCTGAGATCAGCGGCGCTGGCTCGGTGTACTCGTACACGATCTCGCACCACACCGCCGAACCCGCCTGGCAGGATGAGCTTCCCTACCTGACCGTCGTGGTCGAACTGGACGAGGGACCACGCGTCGTTGGCGCGGCCACCCTCGCCGACCAGGCGACGGTGCGGATCGGCCAGCGGGTGCACGTCGTTTCCGAGAGACGCACCGACGACTTTGCCTACTTCACCGTGGTTTTCGACGAGAACGGGACCAGCTGATGGCGGAGATCGCGATCACCACGGAGGCACCGGTTCTGTTCTCGATCGAGAACGGAGTCGCGTCGGTCACCCTGAACCGGCCGGCGAAGATGAACGCCCTCACGCCCGAGATGCTCGTTCGCCTCGACCGGGCGTGGCAGGCGATCCAGGACGACGCGACGGTACGCGTAGCCGTGCTGAGCGGAGCGGGCCAGAAGGCATTCAGCGCCGGCGCGGATCTGGGCCGGCTCACGCCTCTGCTCACCCGTGCCCGTTCCGCGGAGGACGAGTGGGATGAAGCGTTGCTCACCGATCCGAAGCTGCTCAACCGGGCCTTGCTGCGCGACATCGACGTGACCACGCCCGTGATCGCGGCGATGCGTGGCGTCGTGGTCGGCGGCGGGATGGAGCTCATGCTCGCCTGTGATCTACGCGTCGCCGGGCAATCGTCGCAGTTCGGGCTGCTTGAGGTGCGCCGCGGCCTGATCCCGGCCGCGGGCGGCGTGGCTAGGGTGTCCCGGCAGATCACGCAGGCTCGCGCGGCCGAGATCCTGCTCATCGGCGATCGGGTCAGCGCCGATGTCGCACTGTCCTGGGGGTTGATCAACCGGGTGGTCGCGGACGACGAAGTCCAGCCGACGGCCCACGCGCTTGCTGAGCGCATGGCCGAGAACGGACCGCTCGCGATGCGCAAGGCTAAACAAGTCATGCTCGAGAGCTCCGGGCGCCCGATTCTGGAGGGATTCGCGGCCGAGGACGCGGCGATCAAGCTAGTCCTGCGTTCGAAGGACGCCCGCGAGGGCTCGAAGGCCTTCATGGAGAAACGGAAGCCGAACTTCACCGGCGAGTGAACGGACCTGGACAGCGGGCCCGTCCGAGCGCTACTGACGGTGGTGCTGGGGCGGCCGGCAGATGATCAGATGATGTCGTTGTCGGCTAGCTCGCGAATCTGTGCCGACGAGTAGCCGAGGACCTCCCCGTAGACGTAATCGTTGTCCTCCGCGTAGCTGGGACCGTGCCGGTCCACGATCCCGCCCATATGGGTGGGGGTTTCACTGAAGTCGACTGGGAACTCCCGGCACGGCCAGACTCCGATCTCGGATTGGCGTAGTTCAGCCATCCAGCCCAGCGCAGCCAGCTGGGGGTCGTGATCGACGCGATCCTGCGCGTTCTGGCAGACGCCGGCAGGCACCCCCGCACCCTGCAACTCATGCATCAGGGCGAAGCCGTCCCACTTCTCGGTCTCACCCGAAATGAGCTCGTCCAGTTCGTCCTGCCGGGCAAGCCGGGCCGCCTGGGTGGAAAAGCGCGGATCGGTGCCCCATGCGGGCTGTCCGAGAACCTCGAGCAGGCCGGTCCACTCGGCTTCGGTGAAGCACGCGATCGCGACCCAGCGGTCAATGCCGGCGGCGCGGTAAGCAGCGTGTGGCGCAGCTGGCTTGTACGGCGAACGGTTACCGTAACGCGACCACGGCCGGCCGTTCACCGAGTAGTCGAGGATCGCCGTTCCGTTCAGGTAGATGCCCGCCTCCACCTGCGAGGAGTCGATCCAGCAGCCCTGGCCGGTCGTCTTCTGCCGGTAGAGCGCCGCAAGCATGGCTGTCGCCATGTTGTACGCGCCGAACCAGTCAAGGTAGGAATAGCCGATCCCGGCGGGCGGGTACGGTTCCGGCAGGCCGGACATCTCACTCAGGCCGGAGAACCCCTGGGCGACCGGCCCGTAGCTTCGCAGCCGACCGTACGTCCCGATCTGGCCGGTGCCGGACTGCTGAACGTAGATGATCGACGGATTAACCTTCTTGAGCGCCTCGTACCCGAGGTCCATGCGATTCATCGTCCCGGCGGAGAAGCCCTCGCCCACGATGTTGGCGCCGGCGACCAGTTCCCGGAAGACCTCCCGGCCGCGCCGATGTTTGAGATTCAGGCTCACGGCACGCTTGCCGGCGTTGATCTCCAGGAAGTAGCCACCCCGATTCGGGCTGCTCGGATCCAGGATCGGCATCGGTTCGGACGCCGCGTTACGCGCGGCCCGGCCGCCGTCTGGGGCGATCGCGTTCACCCAGCGCATGCCGTCCCAGCGCGACTTGTGCTCGATCTTGATGACCTCGGCGCCCATCGCGGCCAGGAACCGGCCGGCCCCGGCCGACGCCAGAAGCCAGCCAAGATCGATGTAGCGCACCCCGTCGAGAGCGAAGGGCTTGCCGTGCTTGCTCCGGCCGGTCGACGCCGACGGTGCTTCCGGCCCGACAGGCCGGACGCGGTCCTGGCATGATCGGCGTGCGCCGAGCACTTCGGCATTGTGCTCGCCGAGAAGAGGGGATCGTGGGCCTTTGCGCCAGGGGACTTCCTGGCATAGCCATTTAGCGCCCACCTCGACGTAGCTGCGGCCGAGTTCGGGCCGGTGGACCTCGGTGAACGTCTCGCGAGAGGACCAGTGCTCGTCGGCGAGGTTCTCCTCAGGGCGCCGCAGGGGCGCCCATGTCAGGCCGTTGGCCTGGAAATCGCGCCAGATCTCCCGGTCGAATGTCCATCGGTTGATGAACCGGTTGATGACGTCGGCGATGTGCTCCCGTGCGTCGAGGCGAGCACGGTAGGCCGAATCGCGATACTTTTCATCGCCCAGATCGGACGCCATCCCGTACCGCTCCAGGATCTCGACGGTGCGCTCGAGTTCGCTGATGCCGTTGGCTCCCAGGTAGCTGCGGTAAGGGAAGAGCCATCGGCCGTCCTTGGTCGCCGCGATTCCCGCCGGGTCGGGATTGGGCCGAGAGTGGCGGCAGGTTCGCCGGTACTGAGTTCGCCGCACGTAAATCCAGTTCGGCAGGTCGAGCTCGGTCTGCTGGGCGACGCACCCGTGCACCGAGGTCGACAGGTACTGGCCTTGCCCGGTAGTCGCCTGGCGGAAAAGTGCGCCCATGATGGCGATCGCCGTTATCTCACCGGTGATCTGATACGCCTGCCAGAGCTGCGGGGCGATCGGCGGCGTCTCGTAAAAGCCGGTCGGATCGGGGTCGTAGCCGCAGTTCATCATGACCCCGCCGAGCGCGAGGTGTACCAGGTCGGAGCCCTTGTAGCCCGCCCAAGGCCCCGTGTCACCGAAGGGGCTGATCCGCGCCATGACGAGTCCTGGGTTGACCGATCTGAGGGCGTCGTACCCGATCGAACGATCGTCCAGGTAGGACGCCGCGCGGGTATCGATCACGACGTCGGCGTCAGCGGCCAGCCGAAGGAACTCGGCCTGTCCGTCGGCATCGTCGAGATCAAGCGTGATCCCGCGCTTGCCGAAGTTGTAGTGCCAGAAATAGAGGCTGCCCTCGGAAGCCGGGATATCGTCGGCGAACGGGCCGTAGGACCGGGTCACCTCACCTGTGGGCGGCTCGACCTTGACGACGTCCGCGCCCATTCCGGCGAGGACCCGGCCGCAGTATTCGCCGAGTTCGTCGGCCACCTCCAGGATGCGGACACCGTCGAGGAACCCGCCGCTGGGCGCGCGGTTGCTACTCATTGCTGATTCTGCGCTACTCGGATGGGCTCTGGGTTAGTGTCGCCCGGGGTGGTGACTCGGCCGGAGTGGTCTCGTCTGGTGACGGGCCTGTCGGCACCTGGTCGGCGTTCGCTGAGGGCCTGTGCGGTCCCCTGCGATTCGCCGTGGCGCGGTATCGCCAGCCTGCGAAGGCGACCGCCGCAAGGAGGGCAACTCCGTTGAACATGTCGCTGAGCCACTGGACACCGGTGACGAATTGGAAACCCTGAATTCCGGTCGCGAGCACGTAGATCGCGATGACGCTTCCCCAGACATTGAATCGTCCTGGCGTTAGCTGAGTGGATCCGAGGAATGCCGCGGCGAAGGCCGGCAGCAGAAGCGATTCGCCGAAGGTCAGCGAGGGCCCGAGCAGCGAGCCGAAGGCCACACCCGCGATTGCCGAGACTGCGCCGGAAGAAATGAGTGAGATCCAGATCCACTTGCCAACCGCGACACCCGAAAGTCGCGCCGCCTCCGAATTGCTACCGATCGCATACAGATAGCGGCCAGCCGGGGTGTGCTCCAGCGCCCACCAGGCGATGATGGCGATGACCAGGAAGTAGAGGAAAACGATCTGGAACCCGCCGACTGACTGCTCGGTCAGAGTCGTCCAGGTCGAGGACACCGGCGGCAGCGGCTGCTCGTTGTTGGTGAAGATCGTGAGCAGCGCGGCGAGCACACTGCCCATCGCGAGCGTCGCGATAAAGGAGTTAATCTTCAACACCACGACGAAGAACCCGTTCACGGCGCCGATGAGTGCGCCCAGGCCAATGGCGAGCACGATCGCCAGAGGGATGCTCAGGTGGTGCACGGTCTGCAGTTGGATGACGGCGATTGCGGACACGTTAGCGGTTGCGCCGACAGAGAGGTCGAATACCCCGGCGACGAGCGGGATGAGCAGCCCGATGGTCAGGATCCCGGCGACCGCCTGGCCCGACGCGATGGAATGCAACGTCGAGGAGGTGAAGAACAGCGGCGACCAGATGGTGAACATGATGATGAACACGGCCCACAGGTAAAGGCCGCTGAATCGATCCAGGCCAAAGCGAATGCGGAATCTCATACTGCTCATCTTTTAGCCTCGCTCATCAGGTGTAGCCCGGACCCGTCCGAAATTAGCGTCTGTTCGGTTACGGTCGCGATCGTCATCTGCGTCCCGGTGAGTTCGGCCGCTACCTGCCCCCGGCGGAGTATCAGTATTCGGTGGCAGATAGCTACGAGCTCGTCGATGTCGGTGGAGGCAACGACGACCGCTGCGCCGTCCGAGGATGCTGCGGTCAGAATCTGATGGTGGATCTCGGCCTTGGCGGCCACGTCGACGCCCTGGGTGGGCTCGTCGAGCAGCAGGACGGTCGGATGCAGCCGCAGCCATTTCGCGGCGAGCACCTTCTGCTGGTTGCCGCCGCTCAGTCCGGTCAGGGGGAGTTCCCCGCCGTCCGCCGGGCGGATGCCGAGCCGCTCGAACCAGTCTCGAGTCTCGGCGCGTTCGCGGCGGCGTAGCAGCAGCGGAACTCGCCAGAACTCCCGCAGGCTGGAGATGGTGAGGTTTTCCCGCGCGGTGAGATCCATCAAGCCGGAGTCGCGTTTGCGGTCGGCCGGCAGGAACGCGACTCTGTGCTTGATCGATTCGCCTGGACGCCCGCCACGGATGAGCCGACCACCGACTCGGATCTCACCGCTGTCCGGCCGCTCGCGGCCGAACAGCGTGCCGACGATGCTCTCCCGCCCCGAGCCGGTCACCCCGGAGATGCCGACGATCTCTCCGCGGTTAATGCTGAATGAGACATCATCGAGTTGCCCGGATTGCAGGTGGGATACCTCGAACGCGATCTCCGAGCCGACCCGTTCGGTGTGGTCCGCCTCGTCGCGGGCATCCTCGAGTTCGGATCCGACCAGATGCCGGACCAGGTCTGCGCGCGTCAGCTGCTGGCTTGAGCCGTCCACGACGTGGCGGCCGTTGCGCAGGATCGTGACGGTGGCCCCGAGCTGGAAGATCTCGTCGAGACGGTGCGTGACGTAGAGCACCCCGATGCCCTGAGCCGCGACGGTGTGCACCATCTGCAGGACCTGGCGGACCTCGGTCGCCGGCAACGTGGCGGTCGGTTCGTCGAGCGTCAGCAGCTTGATCTGTCCTTCGTCAAGGCCGTCGAGCGTCCGGGCCAGGGCGACGCCGGTCTTCTCCGCTGCCGTCAGCCGACCCACCTTCACGCTCGGGTCGATGTCCAGGCCGATGCGGGCCAGGGTGGCTGCAGCGGCGCGGCGCGCCGCCTTCCCGCGCACGGTCCCCAGGAGCGTCGGGTAGCCGTTGGCCACCGCCAGGTTGTCCAGGACGGTCGCATCGTCCACCAGTCCGAGTTCCTGGTGCACGAACCGCGCACCGACCCGCCGAGACGAGGCGGGATCGCCTGTGTTGAGTGGCGATCCGCCGACGAGGATCCGGGCGCCCGGCTCTGGCTTGTGATAGCCCGAGAGGACCTTGATGAACGTCGACTTGCCCGAGCCGTTGCCGCCGACGAGTGCACGAACCTCCCCGGCCGCGATCGACATCGACAAGTCATCCAGGGCTGCAGTGCCACCGAAAGACTTGCCCACGTTGGCTGCCGAAAGGGCCGGGGGCGGTTCGTTCACGAGAGGAACCTACTATCTCATCATGAGTGGCGGCGATGCCTGAGACTCAGGGGAGTTTCCAGAGCGTCTTGAACTCCTGCTGGTAGTTCGGCGGGAGCGCGTAGTCGAGCAGGTTGGTGCTCTGGATGTTGTTCTTGACGAGCAGCTGGGACGGCGCACCGCCGTCGCCGGGGAGCACGGTCATTCCTTCCGCGGCTCGCGCTATCGAGTCCACGGCCATCCAGCCGAGCAGCACGTTGTTCTGGATCGCGGCCATGGCCTCAGTGCCATTCTGGATAGCTTGCAGATCGCTGGGGTCCGGCTGCGCGCCCGCATAGGTAATACTGGTCAGTCCCGCGGCCTTGAGTGCGGCGGGCAGGCCCGTGGTGAAGGGCAGATACGACGAGATTACGTACTTGATCGACGGGTTCTCACGCAGTTCGGAGACGATCGCCGACACGAGGGTATTGCCGCCAATCTGGGCCAGGGTGGCATTCAGCGTCGTCGTCTTACAGCCTGGGCATTGTGCGTCGAGAACCTCGTTCATGCCGGTCAGCGACTCGGTTAGGACCGGCAGGGCCGGCACGTTCACCTCTAGGGCGTCGCCTTTGCCTGCAGTGCTGGAAATGAACCAGGAACCCATCGACTTACCGGCGTCGGTGAAGTCGCCGATGTTCGCCGGAACGGTCTTCGTCACCGTCACGCCCGGCCCGGCCGCGGTGGGAAGGATGTAAACGCCGGCCTTCTGATAGGCGCTCACCTCGTTGGCCCACACCGACTCCGACGCACCGCTGAAGCTGACGGCGATCGGCTTGTACTGCAGAGCCTGGTTCATCGCGGTGACCAGGGTCGTCGGGTTCTCGTTCGAGTAACTGAGGGTCTTGTAGCTCCAGCCCAGGGCCGCCGCCGCTTCCTGTTCGCCCTGGCCGATCTCCACGCCGCCGGACACGCCGGGGTTGATGTAGATCAGCAGGTGCTTGGCTGGCTTGCTGGCCAGTGGAGTGGTCTGAAAGATGTGCGCCGGGTTCACCTCAGCGGCCGCAGCAGCACTCGTCGCTCCGTTAGCGGCGGCCGGGCTGCTTGTGCTCGGCGTACTTGCCGACGAGCTGCTGGTAGAACCACTGGAGCTACAAGCCGCTAGGGCGGTACCGGCCACGATGGCGGTAGCGACGATACCGATGATCTGGGTCGAAGGACGGTGACGTAGTTGGTGTGTTCGAATGCGCATGCCTTTGCTGACCTCTACTTCGTTGTCGGAGGAGTTATACAGCGGACCAAGTGGAGCGATGGTCCGGATTTGTGAAGAGCACTCGCGATCGGCCGCGCGGGAGGACAGCTGGCGAACGGTGCGATCGCTCGCCAGTCTCCGTCGTCCGTGGCGTCACAGCGTCCCCCCATCCCTCCTCGTCAACGAAAACGCGGGCATCGGAACCGTGGCCGGCACGAGGACGTCCGGATCGGGTAACGCCCCGCGCTGCCGGGTAGCCAAAAGTGTTACCGAGCCCCAGCCAGTTGTCAACACTAGAGTTGACTGGGTCCCAGCGATCGGTCCGTCGAGGCCTCGATCGCGACGGGCAGGTTGCTCATCCGGGGCTGCCCGGTGTAGGGGTCGAAGACGACGTTCACCGGAACGAGACGGTTCGGGCTGCTGCCGCGGAGGCGGACGTCATCAGCGGCCGAGGAGTGCGTTCCGTAGCCAAAGGCCATCGAAACGACTCCGCGGCGCAACGACGGATCGGCCTCGGCAACGGCGTCGATCGCAGCCAGCGAAGATCGGATCCGTACCGTGGTGCCGTTGGTGATGCCGAGCTCGGCCATGTCGTCGGGGTGCAGAAAGGCCGGGTTGTAATAGACGCCGCGATTGGTCGCCTCGAAGTTGCAGGACGTGTTGTAGGTATGGTTATGCCTCCGGCATAGCAAGCGGAAGGGGTAGTCCGCATCCGACTTTCCGATCGATGGCCGGTTACCATGAGCGATCAGCGCGTCGAGCATCTCGGGGTGGCCGACGTCGAGACGTCCGTCTGCCCGGTCGGACGCCGACGCGACGACGGGCAGATCCTCGGTGAAGATCGCTCCTCCGCGCTCGGCCTTCACCCGCGCCAGGGGTATGCGGGCACCGGCCGAAAGGAGCTCGATGAGCTCCTCGGTAGTCGGTTTAGAATCGAGAATGACCGGCGGAACTCGGCGGTTCGCGCCCGCCGCCCGCACCGTCACGCCGTATCCCATCCGCACCATCAGGCCGTAGAAGAACTCCCAGTCCTCAATGAGATCAGATCGCTCCGGCACGGCCGCGAGTGCCGGCGTGTACTGCGCATAGGCGGTGCCGGAACCATATCCGGTCCCCCGGGCGGCCAGTGAATCGAGCATCGATGTGACCGAAGCGGACTCGAGCGGCATCCTGGGCGCGATGACGTAGCGCGCGAGGCGGGACGTCTCGGACATCCAGGGATCGATCTGGACCAGAAGTTCTAGCCGCTTGAGCGCGGCCACCGTCTTATGCTGATCGGGAAAGGCGATCGCCGGATTGCCGGCCCAGCTAATCAGAGCGCGAACGCGATCCTCGTCGTCCGCGAGAATCTCGTCGGCCAGCGCCGATGTGGGCATGCCGGCACGGCTCTCTCGCAGGTTGCGCGTCTTGAGCACCTGCCGCTTGCGCCAGTCGCGCGGTCCGCGCGCTCCGGCCACGTAGCTAACCGGGCCAGGGATCAGCGAAACAGCGTTTTTCACCACCTCCCCCGCGCGCATCCACCGGCCGCACAGTGTCTCGATCACCAGCACCAGATACTCGAGCAGCGTTCCGCTGCCAGCCATGTTCGGACCGGTACCAGCCATGGTGTAACCGCGTGACGCCGTCGTGTAGAGCCGGGCTGCGAGGCGAAGGTCGCGCGGATCGATCCCGGCCGCGACCGCGACCGACTCTGGATCGAATGACCGCACGACCTCCCGAAGTTCGGCGATGTGGTCGACCCAACGGGTAATGAATTCGACATCGTAGAGCCCCTCCTCGACGATCACGTGGATCATTGCGGCGAGAATCGGCACATCGTGCCCCGGAGCCGCCTGCAGGTGCAACGTCGCCTTCTTCGCGACCTCGGATTTGCGCGGATCGATGACGACAAGCGCGCAACCCGCGTCGAGCCGCTCGGCAAGCCAGGTATGCGGAGAGCCAGCCGGAAACCCTGTGTAGGTCACCAACGGGTTGATGCCAATCAGCAGGATGGCCATCGGTTCGTCGAAGCCCTGCGCCGGCGCACCCCACGTACCGAGAAAGGACTGGGCCACCTGCTTGCCGCCCTTGTCCAGCGTGTTGGGATCGAATCTCATCGGTGTGCCGATTGCGTCGAGCAGCGCAGCGTACAGGGGATTTGCGGTTGGGAAGGTCGCACAGGCCATCGTGCCGGAATAGGCGGCCACAGATCGTGGCCCATGCCGCTCGATCAGCACGGTCAGTTCGGCCGCGATCTCGTCCATCGCGTCGCTGATCGGAATGGGGCGCAACGTCCCGTCATCGGCTCGCTTCAGCGAGTGCAGCAACCGGTCGCCGTGACGTAGATAGCCGGACTGCGATCGCCCCTTCACGCAGGTGTAGCCGCGATAGATCGGATTGGCGCGATCTCCCTGTACTCGGACGGCGGCTCCATCTTCGATCGTTACCTTGATCGCGCAATAATTGGTGCAGATCCGGCAGAACGAGTTCTCGATGACGGTCATTGCGAGCATGCGCCTCCGCAAGCTTACGGCTGCGTGGCGCGGCCCGCAGCGGCTGAAAGTGCCCTCGCCGATCCTCACAGATGCTCTAAGCGGAAGTCAACACTAGAGTTGACAACTGATCATCCGCGATACCGTCAGCTGCCTCCCACCGCCCTCGTCCGCGACTAGCGACTTTGGGGCGCTAGCTCACCTGCCCAGCATCTACGTCAAGGTCACGAGCGCCTGACCGCACGTCCGTCAGGACGGGCCAGCTTTGCCGCCGACGTCAGCCGCTGTCTGGAACACTGATCAGATGCCAGGACTGGAGCGACCGTTACCGGACACTGGCGACCTGCTGCGCGAGATCGACTGTGGCCCGATCGCGATCTTCTGGGGATAGCCCGGCCAGGCTGAGGCGTCCACACAGTGCGTACCTACCTGTGCCGTTACCAACCCGGGCCTGCCCGGCACCCTGTTCGCCAGGGTTATGAACAGTTCCGGGATGTCACGGACTGCGCGGGATCATCCCCGTACACCCGCGGCCGTGACCTCGCCGGAGTGGCTCTGGCTGACCTGTCTATGACCCGTCCTGGGACCGTTAGGCCCCACCGGGACCTCTAAATGCTCTTCGCCTTTTTTCGAATCCTGCCTGTGAGCTAGAGCCCAGTTACGGAATCGAACCGTATACCTTCTCCTTAGCATGGATAGTCGTACCTCCGCCTCATCAGGAACTAACCAAGTCGAAGTGACGTTCACCTGCTACTTTATAGTCTCAAGAGTCTCGGAATGCCTCGGAATGTGCGGCCGTTGTCACCACTGATAGTCCCCACCCAGGGTAGACTGTCACCATGGTACACGGCGCAGACGCGGTGAAGACGGCATCTCATTCGAACACCGCGGCGAATGCCGTGACCCCGAACGCCACCGGCACTGCCCGGGGCTATGGCGCGGTGAGCTAACGCTGGAATACACCGACGACGGCACGCGCCGCCGACGGAAGGTCAGCGGCCAGACCAAGGCCGCCGTCGTGGACAAGCTCAGGGAACTGCACAACGCCCTCGACAAGGGGATCGTCCCGAAGACCGGGCATGCCCACTACACCGTCCGGCTGGCCGCCGAGGACTGGCTCGCCGACGGGCTCGACGGCCACTCCCCCAAAACGATCAAGAAGAACCAGAACGTCCTCGAGCCGATCCTGAAAGTCATCGGCGCCCGGAAACTCCGCGAGCTGACCGCAGCCGACGTACGGCAGGCGCTGGCCACCATGGCGGCCAGGTACTCCAGCGCGGCAGTGACCATGGGACACCTCGCGCTCAAGCGCGCCATCCGGCACGCCGAATCCAACGACCTGGTCAGCCGCAACGTCGCGGCCTTGGTCGATACCCCCAAGGGCCAGGACGGCCGGCTGTCCAAGTCTTTGACCCTGGACCAGGCGATTGCGGTGATCACCGCCGCTAAGACGCTGCCGGTGATGGAACTGCACCCCGGCCTCAAAGATGTCCGCCGTCCGGCCGCGCTGATGTACGCCTATATCGTGCTGAGCCTGCTGTGCGGGGTCCGCACCGAGGAAGCCAGGGCCCTGCGCTGGCAGCACGTCGACCTTGACGGCGACCCGGCCGCCAGCCCGCCCGTGCCACCTCATGTGGCCGTGTGACGATCGGTGCGCTTGCACGGCGAGACCAAAACCGAGCGGTCACGCCGGACGCTCGGCCTTCCCCGGCTGGCGGTGGAGGCGCTCCGCGGAATCCTGGACAGCCAGGCTGATGACCGGGTCCTGGCCGGTGAACGATGGCAGGACACCGGGCTGGTGTTCACGACTCATCTCGGCACCGCGCTGGACGCGGGGAACATCCGGAAGATGTTCAAACGAGTCTGCACCGCGGCGGCGATCGGGAACGACTGGACGCCGCGCGAGCTCCGGACCTCGTTCGTCAGCCTGATGAGCCACTATGGCGTCAGCATCGAGGAGATCGCCCGGCTGGTCGGACACGCCTCCACCCGGACAACCGAGGTCGTCTACCGGCGGGAACTGCGACCGGTGATCACGACAGGCGCGGAGAGATCATGGACGAGGTCTTCGGGGAAGCTAGCCGTTCGTAGCAACCCGAAAGCCGGTAAGAACTGCACGAGCCAGTCGCGGCCCCGTTGGCCCGACCGAACTCACTCTCCTCGCCTAACCGGTGATGGCCATCAAGTCGATGCAGTGGAGCCATCACGCAATGTGGCAATTCAGCGATGGCCGCCGATTCAGATCGCAAGCCGGGCCGGAAGCACTATCCACAGTCCCCCTGCCGATTCTGGCGCCCTGATGCCGAACGTGATGGCATCGCCGACCAAGCGCAGATTATTCACTCTGATACTTCTCCTTCGCAGGTTGCCTCTTGTACCACTCGCCACTGTGGTCTCTGCCGTTACCTGGAACTGTGAACACTGGGCCGGGTGTGATTGCGAGAAGCCTCACGTGCAACGGGGCTTCACTTCGATTTGTGGCCTGAATCTGCCGCAATCAGATTCGGGGCTGGTCAAGCAGGAGAGGAGCAGGATCATGCGGCGGCTCGTAGAACACGGTGTCCCGGTGGTCCTGGTCGCTGCACATGCCGCACCACAGGGTCACGTGACCCCATGCCCCGGCCGTGCCCGGCATTTTCTTGTGCAGGGCCGCAGATGCACGGCATCCACGAGATTTTCTGCGGCTTACCGCGAGCAAGAGAATGCCCGAACGGGCAACGCTCAGGCTTGCGGGCAAACAGTGGAGCAGACATCTGAAGCCCATGCCCTGAGCTGCCGCTTCCAATCACAGGACAGTACCCGCGTCTCAGCTGATACTGCTTTTCCAACCGCGACACGCTCGATTCGGCTGAACGTCGGAGCCAGGACGACAGTCGGCCAGATCAGCTGCCTGCCCCATCGTCACGGGCTGTTCGCCGGTCCCGTTTTCCCCCGCCGCGGGCACACCTGCTCGCTCGGCATTGATTATGTGCGCTAGAGCGTTCAGGGCCTCGTTGGAGCCCTTGACTCCGCCGCCACGCAACGCTCGTCGTGATACCGGCTTCCCCGCTGCGGCAAGCCTCCGGGCGACAATGCGGGCCCGCTCCAACTGCGGCTGCGCGGGCCGCGGGCCGGACCCTATGATCCCAGGGCCGTCCCGTGGTCCCGGCCCGGGAACATTCTGGTCCCGCCTCGCGGACCGGTCCCGGTCAGCCTCCGGTCGTCTGCGGTCTGGTCCGTCCTGGTCCTTCGAGGACCAGGACAGGGACCGCAGGACGGCTGGTGGCCCGGTCCGGCTGTCCGGCGTATCGGTAGCCTCGGCGTCGGCATCGGCATCGGCATCGGCGCGCAGCATGTGCGCTAGCACGGTCCCCATGGCTCTCTCGCATGTCCAGGACTGTTGCAGTCAGGTGATGAACCAACACGGAATGTGGGCCCCGCTTGCTGCATCTACCATGTTGTGGTGGCACTAGCCGGATCCATTACGGTGGCCCTGGCACCTTGGCTATGCGAGGTTGATTCGGTGACGCCGCTGGGCGGGGGCTGGAATTCCAGTACCTGGCTTGTCACGGCGGGCGACGGGCGGTACGTGGCAAAGCTCGTAGACCATCTGGATGCACAGGGTGGATCGCCCCGGC
>Ga0302181_10000428_pt1 | contig 35060 bp, 32 predicted proteins | sample I_Palsa_E3_3_FD_198786 | JGI IMG/M metagenome (GOLD analysis project Ga0302181, IMG submission 198786) | Peat permafrost microbial communities from Stordalen Mire near Abisko, Sweden - I_Palsa_E3_3 | ecosystem: Environmental > Terrestrial > Soil > Palsa > Peat permafrost | place: Sweden...
GCGCAGCGGCCAGCACAGACGGCAGCGCAGCGGCCAGCACAGACGGCAGCGCAGCGGCCAGCACAGACGGCAGCGCAGCGGCCAGCACAGACGGCAGCGCAGCGGCCAGCACAGACGGCAGCGCAGCGGCCAGCACAGACGGCAGCGCAGCGGCCAGCACAGACGGCAGCGCAGCGGCCAGCACAGACGGCAGCGCAGCGGCCAGCACAGACGGCAGCGCAGCCGACGGCCCGGAAACCAGCGTCCCGACCAGCGCCGAGACGGACGAAGCATGAACTCCCCGAGCAGCGCGGCCCGGTCGCTGACCTGGCTGGTCAATAACTTCGTGGCCGAGCCGCCCGGGGCGCTCACGCCGCGACTTCGCCGCGAACCCCGTTCGGAGCTCCAGGACGCCCGGGTCTCGTTACCGGCCATGGCCGGCAGACGTACCTGCCATGCGCACGAGGGGAGGCTGTCGTGACCGGTACCCTGGCCAGGAGCGCCGGTGTGCGGCCCTGGGCGTGGTCTACAGACCATCCAGCAGTGACCTGTCTCCCGCGGCGATCTCGACCAAGATCGTTATCGCGGGAGGGTTCGGCGCCGGCAAGACCACCTTCGTCCGGTCCATCTCCGAGATCGAGCCGGTGACGACCGGATCCTCCGGGCCCGGTCAGCTCACCAGCTTCGCGGGCGTGATCGGCAGATCCCGGACACGCTGACCGGTGGCGTGGTACACCGCGCTGGCGATCGCCGCCGCCGTGCCCACGATGCCGATCTCGCCGATGCCCTTGGCCCCCATCGGGTTGAGGTGCGCGTCGTCTTCGTCGATCCAGGCCGCCTCGATCCCGAGCACGTCAGCATGGGCGGGCACGTGGTACTGGGCCAGGTCGTGGTTGAGGAAGCCGCCGCTGTGCTCGTCGACCACGGTCTGCTCCATCAGCGCCATGCCCAGCCCCATCGTCATGCCGCCGATGAACTGGGACCGGGCCAGCGTCTCGTCGATGATGCGGCCCGCGGCGAACACTCCGAGCAACCGGGCGGCCCGCACCTCGCCGGTATCCATGTCCACCCGGACCTCGGCGAACTGCGCCCCGAACGCGTGCCGGGCCAGCTCAGAGTCGGCCTCGACATCCTCGCTGGTGTCGGCCGTACCCTCGGTGCCGCCATTCTTCAGCAGGTCCTCGCCGGCCTTCACGACAGCCGAGCCCCATGAGGCAGTGCCCATCGAGCCGCCGGCCAGCGACGCGGTAGGGAGCGCGCTGTCGCCGAGTTCGACCAGGACCTGATCGGCCGGGACAGACAGGGCGCGCGCGGCGATCTCGGTCAGTGCCGTGCGGGCCCCGGTGCCGATGTCGGACGCGGCGATGCGGACCTCGAAGCCGTCGCCAGTGACCCGGACGTTGGCGGTCGATGGCCTCCGCCGGGCCGGGTAGGTGGAGGCGGCCACCCCGGTGCCGATCAGGTAGCGCCCGTCTCGGCGCATCCGGGGCCGCGGATCCCGCCCGGCCCAGCCGAACCGGCGGGCACCTTCCCGTAGGCACGCAACCAAGTTGCGGGAGCTGAACGGCAGGCCACTGTCGGGCTCAGCCTGCGGTTCGTTGCGGATACGCAGCTCGACTGGATCGATCCCGGCGGCCAGTGCGAGCTCGTCCATGGCCGATTCCAGCGCGAACATGCCGGGGGCCTCTCCCGGTGCGCGCATCCACGACGGCGTAGGCACGTTCAGCCGGACCAGCCGGTGCGTCGTGTACAGGGCCGGGCTGGCGTACATGACCCGGGTGGGGGTCGCGGTCTGCTCCGCGAACTCCTTGATCATCGACGTCTGCTCCACGACCTCGTGCGAGATCGCGGTCAGCCGGCCGTCGGCGGCTGCGCCCAGCCGGATCCGCTGAATCGTCGGGGTCCGGTAGCCAGTGAGGTCGAACATCTGCTGCCGGGTCACCGCGACCTTGGCCGGGCGCTTGACGGCCCGCGCCGCCAGCGCGGCCAGCACCGCGTGCGGGCGGGTGGTGCCCTTGGCCCCGAACCCGCCGCCGACGTGCTGGGAAATGATCCGGACCTGATCCGCGGGCAGGCCCAGGACCTTGGCCACCAGGTCGCGGTCGGCCGACGGCCCCTGGGTGGAGTCCCACACGGTGAGGCTGCCGTCCGGTGCCCAGGCGGCGATCGCGGCGTGCGGCTCCATCGGGTTGTTGTGCATGGTCGCCGTGGTGTACGTCTCGTCGACCGTGACGTCGGCCCGGGCCAGCCCGGCGGTCACGTCGCCCTGGCTGGTCGTCGTGGGGAACGCCGGGTTGACCTTCTCCGGGGTATAGAGGTCCGGGTCGTCGGCTCGCAGCTGGACGTGGGGCGGCTCGGCCTCGTATTCGACCCGGACGGTCTCCGCCGCGGCCCGCGCGATCTCCAGGGAGTCCGCTACCACGGCCGCGACGATCTGCCCGTAGTAAGCGACCTCACGGTTCTGCAGCAGGGCCAGCTCGGCGTCGGCGTCCGCCTGCAGCTCGGGCGGGTCGTCGCTGGACAGCACGGCCAGCACGCCGGGCATGGCCAGCGCCTCGCGGGCATCGATGGCGCGGATCCGGCCGCGGGCGATGGCCGCCTGCACGGGGTAGACGTAGGCGGCCTCGCCGGCCTGGTACTCGTAGGCATAGGTCGCGCGGCCGGTGACCTTGTCCCGTCCTTCGACGCGGTTCACGGCATCAGCTCCAGCAGGGTACGGACGATCACGTTGCGGGCCAGCGGCACCTTGTAGCCGTTGCGCGCCAGCGGCTGCGCGTGGGCCAGCTCGGCGTCGGCGGCCCGGGTGAAGGCAACCTCGGTCGCCGGGGCGCCGCGCAGCGCCTGCTCCGCGTGCCGCGCCCGCCACGGAACATGCGCCACGCCGCCCAGCGCCAGCCGGGCCTCCCGGATGACCCCGTCCTCCGCGACGTCCAGCAGGGCGGCCACGGACACGAGCGCGAACGCGTACGAGGCCCGCTCGCGCACCTTCCGGTAGGTGGACGGGCCGGGCGGCGGAGGCGGCAGCTCGACCCCGATGATCAGCTCGCCCGGCTCCAGGACAGTGTCCCGCTCAGGGGTGTCGCCGGGCAGCCGGTGCAGCCCCGGCATGGTGATCACGCGGTCCCCGTCCGGGCCGGTCAGGTACACGTTCGCGTCCAGCGCGGCGAGCGCGACCGCCATGTCGGACGGATGCGTGGCCACGCAGTGGTCCGAATGCCCGATGATGGCCAGGTTGCTGTGGTCGCCTTCGATCGCGGGGCAGCCCGAGCCCGGCTGCCGTTTGTTGCAGGGCCGCGAGATGTCCTGGAAGTACGGGCAGCGGGTGCGCTGCAGCAGGTTGCCGCCCACGGTCGCCATGTTCCTGATCTGGCCCGACGCCCCGGCCAGGACGGCGCGGGCCAGCATCGGGTAGCGGGTACGGACCAGCGGGTGAGCGGCCAGGTCGCTGTTGCGTACGGCCGCGCCGATATGCAGGGTTTCCCCGGCGAAGCCGATGCCATCCAGCGGGAGCCGGCTGACGTCGACCAGCCGGTCGGGCGCGGCCACCCCGAGCCGCATCAGGTCGACCAGGTTGGTGCCGCCCCCCAGGTACATCGTGCCCGGGGTGAAGCCGGTCACGGCCTCGGCGGCGTCGCGCGCGCGGGCGTAGCTGAACGTCTTCACCGTGCCACCTCCTCGATCGCGGCCACGATGTTGACGTAGGCGCCGCAACGGCACAGGTTCCCGCTCATCCGCTCCCGGATCTCCGCCGCGGTCACCGGCGGGTCCTCGGCCAGGTCCGCGGTCACCGCGCTCGGGCCCTGCTCGGCCAGCATGCCGACCGCGGAGCACAGCTGCCCGGGGGTGCAGTAGCCGCACTGGAAGGCGTCCCGCCGGATGAAGGCGTCCTGCAGCGGATGCAGGTCGTCGCCGTCGGCCAGGCCCTCCACGGTCGTGATGTCGGCCCCATCGCACGCGACGGCCAGGGCCAGGCAGGCGTTCGCCCGGCGCCCGTCGATGAGGACGGTGCACGCGCCGCACTGGCCGTGGTCGCAGCCCTTCTTGGACCCGGTCAGCCGCAGGCGCTCCCGCAGCAGGTCGAGCAGCGACATGCGGGGGTCGATGGTCAGCTGGTGTGCTGCGCGGTTTACGCGCACGGTGATCTCAATCATTGGTCGGTTGGCTACCCGCGGTAAGCGCGATTAATCCCGACTGACCTGCGGCATCGTCCTGTGACCCACATCTCACCGATCCGGCCGTGACGACTAGCCCTGGCCCGTCACTTAGTGATGTTCTGTTAACGCAACGGAAGGGAGTCCGGGTGAGCGCGCAAGCAAGCGAAAGGTCAGCCAGGAGCTCGGCATCTGAGACCGGATTCCCGGTCGTGCCCGGCGCGACCAGGGCGCGTCTTCGGATACGGGAGCTACGGCGACGGCGGGAACCAGCTTGTGGCCAATAACCCAGTGCCTGATAAGGACAGGGACAGGCGCACGCGCCGCGAATACCGCGCCTGGGTGCGTACGCATCATCCCGACGCCGGCGGGGACCCGGACTCCTTCGCCGCGGAGCTGCCCGCCTGGCAGCAGCGCCTCGCGGGCCGCCCCAGCGAGGGTCGGCCGATGGCCGCAGCCGTCACCGTGTTCCGCACGCGGCACGGATTTTGGGTACTTGAACGGTGGTGGCGGCGCCGGCACCGGCCCGTCCCACGCGTGCGGTAGACCCACCCACGGAACGTCATAACCTCGCGGATCTCGCGTAACCAGCGTGGCGTCGGCGCAATCACCTGACCCGATCCAACGGCTGGCGTGTCTTACCTGTGTGAAGGCCCGTGCTGAGGGAACGTTGCCCCGGCACCTACTTGCCGTCTGGGAAGGAGCATCCGCGGAGCCATTCGCCGGCGGCCGTCCCGTCCACGTGATCATCGAGGATGCTGAAGGCGAGCGGACCACTGGCGATCGGCGATCGGCAGCTGCCGACCCGCCTGACTGACGTGAGCGCCCTGGTTGCCCCGGCGCTGCTGGGTGGCCTGCTGATGGATGAGCTCGGCGGGGTGCACTGGGCGGCGGCGAACTGGCAGCAGGCCGCCGGCGTCGGCGTGGCCGGGCTCGCCTGCCTGGCGCGGATGCCAATGCTGGTGGCCGTCGCGCTGGGTGTCGTGGCCACCGCCGTCCTGCGGCTGTGGGCCTGAGCGGGCCTCTGGATCCTCGGAGTGATCTTCACCGGCCGGCAACGGCGACGGCCATCCGGGCCGTCGCCTCGTCGAGGATGTCCGCGCTGGTGGCGAAGTTCAGCCGGGCGTAGCCGCGGCCGGCGGCACCGAATCGCAGCCCGGGCTCGAGGGCGACGCGGCCGCGGGCGAGGAACCGCTCCCGGGCCTCGTCGTCCGGGCCGAGGGCCGAGCAGTCCAGCCAGGCCAGGAAGGTCGCCTCGGGCGGCTGCCAGGCGACCTCGGGCAGCCGGTCCCGCAGCAGGGTGGCCAGCAGCGACCGCCGCTGGGCGAGAGTGGCCAGCAGGCGGTCCAGCCAGGGCTCCCCGTCGGTGTACGCGGCGACCGTGGCCAGCACGCCGAAGTGGCCGGCCCGCCATTTCGTGTCGGGCGGGAACCGGTCCGTGACCGCGGCCATCCGGGACGCGGCGGTGACGACCGCCGCGCATTTGAGGCCAGCCAGGTTCCACGCCTTGCTGGCGGACAGCACGGTGACGGCGAGGTCGGCGGCCCCGGGCACGGTCAGCAGCGGCGTGAAGGTGGCGCCGGGCAGGACCAGCGGGCCGTGGATCTCGTCGCTGATTAGCGCGACCCGGTAGATCCGGGCCAGCCGGACCAGCGCGGCCAGTTCGTCGGCGGTATGCACCCGGCCCACCGGGTTCTGCGGGTTGCACAGCACGTAGGCGGCCGGGTGGGTGGCGAACGCCGCCTCGAGCCCGGCCAGGTCGAGCCGCCACCCGTCCGGGCCGTGCGCCAGCGGGACCTCCAGCAACCGCGCCCCGGCCTCTGGCCCCCAGTCGAAGAACGGCGGGTACACCGGCGGGCTGATCACCACCGCGTCGCCAGGCCGGGTCAGGACCCGCAGTGATTCGACCACCCCCACCCCGACGTCCGTCACCGCGGTCAGCCGGGACGGGTCGAGGTCCCAGTTCCAGCGGCGCCCGGCGAAGCCCGCGATCGCCCGGCCAAGGTCCGGGACGGCGTGAGCGTACCCGGTGTCGGACGCGGCCACGGCCTGGCGCAGCACGTCCGCGACCGGCTCGGCCAGCGCGAAGTCCATCTCGGCCACGGTCAGCGGCAGCACGTCGGCGTCGTAGGTCTGCCACTTCGCGCTGCGCCGCTGCCGCAGCACCTCCAGCGGGGCGACCGGCAGCCCGGCGGCATCAGAATCCATGGGCCCAGCCTGCCCTAGCGCACCAGGCGGATCAAAGCCCACGTACTGAACCAGACCCATCAGAACCCCGAGTTCCTCAACCGATCCCCAGATCAGGCGAGCGTGGCCCGGACGGCCAGGCAGCGGCGGGCGGCGCGCCGGGCCAGCCATAGGTAGTGTTGCTTTGCTACGCCTAGCGGGGCAAGCCAGGAGGGCTGAGCGATGAGGACTGGCACATTCAGCCTTATCGTCCGCAATCTCCTCTTCACCGTCGTGGTGCCCGGGCTGGGCGGAGTCTGGGTGCCCTGGTGGCTCCTGACGCGTGACGGGCACCCCGTCCCTGCCGTCGAGTGGGCGGCGGTCCCGGTGATCGCGGCCGGGGCGGCCCTGTACGTGTGGTGCGCCTGGAACTTCGCCGTGGTGGGACACGGCACCCCCGGCCCGTGGGACGCGCCGGCGCAGGTCGTCACGACCGGGCCCTACCGCTGGGTACGCAACCCGATCTACCTCGCCGCGCTGCTGGTCGTCCTGGGCCAGGCGTGGCTGTTCAGGTCGCTGCCGCTGCTCGCCTACGCCGGCGCCATGGCTATCTTCTGCCACCTGTTCGTCACGGGTTACGAAGAACGGGCGCTGCGCCGCCGCTTCGGCTCCGGCTACCTGGAGTACCGGCGCACGGTCCCGCGCTGGCTCCCCCGCCCGCCGCGGTCGCACCCGTGGCCACGGCCTGGCGGGGCAGCCCGGCGTGCCCGGTTAGCCGCGGCCCGGGGCGCCTACACGGCGGCCAGGCCGCCGGCGAAGGCCCCGGCCGCGACGTCGGCGATCATGTCGGCGCTGACCTGGTCCCGCTGGTCCTCGGGCAGCGCGAGCCAGTGCACGATCACGGCGTCGACGTACCCCAGGTAACCCCGGACCGCCAGCAGCGAGAGCGTGCCCGGGCCGTCGACCCGGCCCCGGCCCGGGCTGACCGCGGCGTCGATCTGCGCGGCCAGCTCATCCCGGAACGCCTCGACCAGGGCAGCCGCCTCGGCCACGTCCTGGCCGCCGCGCAGCAGCGACAGGAACCCAGCCCGGTGCGTGCGGGCGTACCCGGCGTAGAACCGCACGCCGGCCCGCAGGCGATCCAGTGACGGCGGCCCGGGCAGGTCGTCCAGCCCGGCCCGGATCGCCGCGGCCGCGGCGTCCAGGACCGCCAGGTACAGCGATCGCTTGCTGCCGAAGTGGAACACAATCAGTGGCGGGGAGACGCCGGCGGCCGCCGCGATGTCGGCGACCGACACGTCGGCGTAGGACCGCTGGCTGAACAGGTCCCGTGCGGCCCGCAGGATGAGGGCGCGCCGCTCGTCCGGCACCATCCGCCGGGCCCGGGTACTCACGGCTCGAGTTCCAGGATGGCCCAGCCGTGCGGGCCGACGCAGCCGGCCGGCGCCGCGGTGTCACTGCCGAGCAGGTGAGTGACCGTGCCGCCGCGCGCCCCGGCTGCGCCGGACCCGGCCTGCTGGCCGAGCGCGAAGGTCACCCTGTCGTCAGAGAGGTTCAGCAGCACGGCCAGGGCGGCCCCGCTCTCCGGATGGCGGGCGAGGTAGCCCAGCGTCTCGTTCGTGAGCGTCTGCACCTGCGTACAGCTTCGGGCGAGCCACGCATGACGCCGCCGCAGCCCGATCAGGTCCTGGTGCAGCCGGTAGGTGGGCCAGCCGTCCGGGGCAAGGTCCCGAGGGGCCGCCGGGAACGCCGGCCGGACTTCGGCGTCACCGTCCGCGCGGTCGTACTTGACGCCGCGGAAGGCCTGCTCATCCCCCGCGTACACGGACGGCGAGCCCGCGACCGTGAACAGGACGGCCAGCGCGTGTGCCAGGTGGCGGGCGTCGGCCACCCGGCTGGCCAGCCGGGTGACGTCGTGGTTGCCGATGAACGTCAGCGGCAGGAAGGCGGCCGCGAACTCGCTGTGCCGGCCGAGCGCGTGGGCCAGTTCAAAGAAGTTCCGGTCGTTGAGCGAGCTCCAGATCGCCTTCCACAGCTCGTACTGGGTCACCGAGTCCAGGCCGCCCTCGCGGACGGCCGCCACGTAGTCGCCGTGGATCACCTCCCCCGCCAGCCAGGCGTCCGGGTGACCGGGGCGGACCCGGTCCGTCACCGTGCGCCAGAACGTCAGCGGCACGGCGTAGGCGGCGTCGAGCCGCCAGCCGGATGCGCCGCGGTCCAGCCAGTGCCGCATGACGCCGACGACGTAGTCCTGGACGGCGGCCGCAGCGTGGTTGAGCGCGACCAGGTTGTGGCTCCCCTCGAAGTCGGTATAGCCGAAGCCGTCGGGGCCCTCCGGTCCGTCGGGCCCCGAGGCGCCGAAGTCGAGCCGGAACCAGGACGCGTACGGCGAGGACCGGCCGCGCGCGAGCACGTCCTGGAACGCTGGGAAGCCGCGGCCGACGTGGTTGAACACCCCGTCCAGCAGCAGCCGGACGCCCCGTTCCCGGCACTGCGCGACCAGGTGGTCGAAGTCCGCGTCCGTGCCGAGACGCGGGTCGATGCGGTAGTGGTCCACCGGGTCATAGCCGTGCGACTCGCTGGCGAATACCGGCCCGAGGGCCAGGCCGTTGCAGCCCAGTTCGACCAGGTAGTCCAGCCACGCCTCGATGCGGCCCAGCCGCGGCGCGGGCGCCGTCCTGGGCTCCGCGGTGGGCTCCGCGCCGGTGAAGCTGATCGGGTGGAGCTGCCACCAGATCGCGTACTCCGGCCAGTCTGGCATCCGCCGCCGCCCTCCTTGCTGAATGCGCGTTCAGCAAGGAGGCTATCAGGCCAGGGCTCCGCCTACCGGGCCGCGGACGGCACCGCGGACAGCTAAGGGTCCATACCGGGCGAACGCGTCGGCGTCGGGTGCGGCGACCGCTTCGGCGGCGGCCACGTTCAGGAAGTCTGTCACCCGCCCGAAGACCTCCCCGACCGGGCGGCCCGCCAGCCACGTCTCATACGCCCGGTGCCGGGTAAACTCCCAGGACCGCATCTGCGGCGGAAGTGACACGCCTGCCCGTTCCGGAACTCGCCGCCACGTCCAGCCCGCGAGCACATCTTCGGCGAGTACCTGCTCAGCACCGGCGTCACGGGCTGAGCGCCCGATGAAGTCGGACTGGCCGTCCTCGGCCCCTATCCGGTTGCGCACGAACCGCAGGCCGGCCAGGGTGCCCTCGACCGTCTCCCGCTCGGCCGTGTCGTGGGTGGCCAGGACCCCGTCGTATACCGCGAGGTAATGGCGGACCAGGCGGGCGTCGACGATCGTGACCCACCACACTGCCTCACTGACCATGCTGAAGGCTGCCGCCTGATCGCCGGGACGGAAACGGGAAAGCCGCTCGGTCACCTCCCGCATCCCGGCGGCCGACCATTCGAGCGCCCGTACCTCAGCCGCCTGATCACCCGAATGCGCGCGGTTCCAGGCCGCCCGGCACTCCGAGGAGCAGAACCGGTCATGCTCGCGCTGCGGCACAAACTCCGTGCCGCACTGCTCACAGCCCCGGGTCCCAGCCATTGGCCCATGCTATGTGCCGCATCCCCCCGTCCGGCTGAGGACTGCGGCCGATGACCGGGGAAATCGTTTGCAGCCTCCTAGTGTTAACCAGATCTTCAGCTTGCCGCCGACGTCTATTCGGGCAGCTGCCGGGCTACGACCGGGCCCCGGCTCAGACGCCCAGGTTCCGGCCGACGATCTCCTTCATGATCTCGGTCGTGCCGCCGTAGATGGTCTGGACGCGCGCGTCCAGGTAGGCGCGGGCCACCGGGAACTCCAGCATGTAGCCGTACCCGCCATGCAGCTGGACACAGGCGTCGACGACCCGCTTCTGCAGCTCGGTGGTCCACCACTTGGCCTTGGCCGCCTCGACCGCGGACAGCTCGCCGGCGACTACGGCTTCCAGGCAGCGGTCCACGAAGACCTGCGCGATGTCCAGCTCGGTGTCGAGCTCGGCCAGAACGAACCGGTTGTGCTGGAACGAGCCGATCGGCTGGCCGAACGCGGTCCGGCTTTTCGCGTACTCGAGCGTGCCGGTGAAGATCGCCCGCGCGCCGGCGACCGCGCTGACGGCGATCGACATCCGCTCTGCGGGCAGGTTGTGCATCAGATGGTAGAAGCCACGTCCGACCTCGCCGAGCACGTTGGCCGCGGGCACCTGGACCTGGTCGAAGAACAGCTCCGCGGTGTCCTGGGACTTCAGGCCCACCTTGTCCAGGTTCCGGCCGCGGGCGAAACCGGGCATGCCGCGCTCCACCACCAGCAGGCTGAAGGCCCGGTGCCCGCGGGTCGGGCTGGCGCTGGTCCGGGCCACCACGATGACCAGGTCGCAGTTGATCCCGGAGGAAATGAAGGTCTTGGCCCCGGACAGCACCCACGTGTCGCCGTCCGCCTCGGCCCGGGTCCGGATCCCGGCCAGGTCGCTGCCCGCGCCCGGCTCGCTCATGGCGATCGCGCCGATCAGTTCGCCCGCGGCGAAGCCGGGCAGCCACCGCTGCTTCTGCTCCGGCGTGCTCAGCGATGTCAGGTACGGGGCCACGATGTCGTTGTGCAGCGTGAAAGCCGGGGTGCCGGGCCCCGCCTTGGCCAGTTCCTCGGCCACCACCGCGTTGAACCGGAAGTCATTGACTCCCCCGCCGCCGAACTCCTCGGGGACGTTGAAGCCGATGACCCCGTGCTTGCCCGCCGACTGGTATACGTGCCGGTCAACGATCCCGGCCTTCTCCCAGGCCTGCGCGTGCGGTGCGACCTCCCGGGCCAGGAACTCCCGTACCACTTCGCGGAACTGCTCATGTTCCGGTTGGTACACGGTACGCCGCATGCGCTGCTCCCCTGGGCTAGAGCTGCTCTCGTGGGCTAGGGCTGGAGCAGTTCGAGGATGGTGGCGTTGGCCTGGCCGCCGCCCTCGCACATGGTCTGGAGCCCGTAGCGGATCCCGTGGTCGCGCATCCGGTACAGCAGCGTGGTCATCGCGCGGGCCCCGCTGCCGCCGAGCGGGTGGCCCAGGGCGATGGCGCCGCCGTTCGGGTTCAGCACCTTGGGGTCGGCGCCCAGCTCGGCCAGCCAGGCCAGCGGCACCGGCGCGAACGCCTCGTTGACCTCGGCCACGCCGATCTGGTCGATGGACAGACCGCTGCGGTGCAAGGCCTTCTGCGTGGCCGGGATCGGGGCGGTCAGCATGATCACCGGATCGGCGGCGGCCAGCACCGCGGTGTGGATGCGCGCCAGCGGGGTCAGCCCCAGCTCGGCGGCCTTCGCGCTGGTCGTGATGAGCAGCGCGGCCGAGCCGTCGCTGATCTGCGAGCTGTTCCCGGCCGTGATCACGCCGTCCGGCTTGAACGCCGGCTTGAGCTTGCCCATGGTCTCCAGCGTGCCGCCGCGGCGGATGCCCTCGTCCTGGGTGATCACCGTGCCGTCGGGCGTGGTGACCGGCACGATCTGATCGTCGTACCCGCCCTCGTCCTGCGCGGCGGCGGCCTTCTCGTGCGAGGCGAGGCTGTATTCATCCAGCTGGGTACGGGACAGGTTCCAGCGTTCGGCGACCATCTCCGCGCCGATCCCCTGGTCCGGCACGACCCCCTCGTAACGAGCACGGAAGGCTTCACCGAACGGCCACGCCTGGCCGATGGAGGAGCCCATCGGCACCCGGCTCATCGACTCCACGCCACCAGCCACGGCCACGTCGTACTGCCCGGAGACCACGCCGGCCGCGGCGAAGTGCACCGCCTGCTGGGAGGAGCCGCACTGCCGGTCGACGGTCACGCCCGGCACGGATTCGGGCCAGCCCGCCCCGAGGACCGCGTTCCGGGCGATGTCGAAGGTCTGCTCGCCGACCTGACTCACGCAGCCCCAGACCACGTCGTCCACCACCGCGGGGTCGATCCCGGTGCGCTCGGCGAGCGCCTTGAGCACATTCGCCGACAGGTCGACCGGATGCACCCCGGACAGCCCCCCGTTGCGCTTGCCGACCGGTGTCCGCACCGCCGCCACGATTACCGCGTCACGCACTGAGGTGCCCTCCAGATCGCTGGGACCGGCGCGCGGTCCCAGGGAGATGTCCGCTATCGCGCCAGGATAACACTCGCCCATCAATGAATATATAGAAACTATCTGATTGCGTGCTGACGCCCCGGGCCTCGTTCGGGTGGTCCCGGGCTCGCGGTGACTGCCTGACCAACCCAGGGACGTCATCCGAATTATAGGAATTTAGATTCTTGCTCAGCTAACATGGAGTGACGAAGCTTGACCCGGACGGGGATGGTCCTGTGACGAGACCGGTGGGCGCGCGACCGTTCAGCACGAACGGCTACCGCGTCCGGCCGCAGAAGATGGCCGACATGGTCGCGGGCCGGATCCGCCAGATGATCGCCCGCGGCGAGATCACCGACGGTGAGTGGCTGCCCACCGAGCCGGAGTTGATGGAGCAGTTCGGGGTGTCCCGGCCGACGCTGCGGGAGGCGTTCCGGCTGCTGGAGTCGGACTCGCTGGTGACCATCCGGCGCGGCCCGCCCGGCGGAGCGCGGGTCACCGTGCCCGGGCCGGAAGCCGCGGCGGCCCAGTTCGGCATGCTGCTCACCCTGACCGGGACCACCCTGAAGGACGTCTACGACGCGCGGGCGGTCATCGAGCCCGCCGCCGCGCGCCAGGCCGCCGAGCGGGCCAGCGCCGCGGACCGCAAGCAGCTTGCCGCCGCCGTGGACCAGTTGCGGGACAGCATCGACAGCCCGCTCGCGTTCGGCCGGCTGACCACCGTGTTCTACCAGACCGTCGTGGAGCTGTCCGGCAACAAGACCCTGACCGCGGTGGTCGGGATGCTGACCGAGATCATCAACCGGCACATCGAGCGCGCCTACACCGAGACGACCCGGTCGCCGGAGGAGATCGTCGCGGACCACCGCAGGGCGCTTCGCGCGTACGAGAAGCTGGTGGAGCTCATCAACGCCCGGGACGGCGACGGCGCCGAGAAGCTGTGGGCCCGGCACATGCATGCCGTTGGCCAGTACCTGCTGCCCGGCGCGGACACCCGGGTCGTCGACCTGCTCTACTGACCCTCGGGTCCAATAAAGATCTGTTAACCGCGAGGTCGCCGAGGAGGAACCGTGGAGATACCGGACAACGTGGCCCTGGTCACCGGCGGTGCTTCCGGGTTGGGCCTGGCCACGGTGAAGGAACTGCACGCGAACGGCGCCCGCATCGTCATCCTCGATCTTCCGTCCTCCCGCGGCCAGGAGGTCGCGGGAGAACTCGGTGACCGGGCCGTGTTCTCGCCCGGCGACGTGACCTCGCCGGACAGCGTCACCGCCGCCCTGGACGCCGCCGCCGGGCTGGGCACGCTGCGCATCACGGTGAACTGCGCCGGGATCGGCAACGGCATCCGCACGGTCAGCAAGAAGGGGCCGTTCCCGCTGGACGCCTTCACCAAGGTGATCAACGTCAACCTGATCGGCACCTTCAACGTCATCCGGCTGGCCGCCGAACGGATCAGCCAAGCTCCCGAAGCCGGCGAGGAGCGCGGCGTGATCATCAACACCGCCTCGGTCGCCGCGTTCGAGGGCCAGATCGGGCAGGCCGCCTACTCCGCGTCCAAGGGGGGCATCGTCGGCATGACCCTGCCCATCGCCCGCGATCTCGCCAGCCTCAAGATCCGCGTGGTCACCATCGCGCCCGGCCTGTTCCACACACCACTGCTCGCCGGGCTGCCCGACGACGCCATCGCGTCACTGGGCGCACAGGTACCGCACCCGTCCCGGCTCGGCAACCCCGCCGAGTACGCCGCGCTGGCCCGGCACATCGTGGAGAACCCCATGCTCAACGGGGAAACCATCCGGCTGGACGGCGCCATCCGGATGAGCCCCAGGTGACGTCGGCCGCATCCGGGGTCCTGCGCTGCGTGCTCGCCTCGGAAAAGGCGGGCAACTCACTGGACCGGGACGCCCTGGTCGACGCGACCGCGGCCCTGCAGGCGATCCGAGACGGCGACCCGGACGGGACCAGACAGCCGCAGGCCCGCTACGAGACACGGAGGACCGCCCGATGACCGACGACGTGCTCGTCGAGCAGCGTGACCGCATCCTGCTCGTCACCATCAACCGCCCGGCCGCCCGCAACGCCATCGACGCCGCCGTCACCAAGGGCATCGCCGCGGCCCTGGACGACCTGGACGGGCGCAAAGATCTGTCCATCGGCATCCTGACCGGGGCGGGCGGGACGTTCTGCGCCGGCATGGACCTCAAGGCGTTCCTGCGGGGCGAGAACGTCGTCCTGCCCGGCCGGGGCCTGGCCGGGCTGACCGAAGCACCGCCGAAAAAGCCGCTGATCGCCGCGGTCGAGGGCTACGCGCTGGCGGGCGGCTGCGAGCTGGTGCTGGCCTGCGACCTGGTGGTCGCCGCGGAGAACGCCACGTTCGGCATTCCCGAGGTCAAGCGGGGCCTGGTGGCGGCGGCGGGCGGGCTGATCCGGCTGCCCCGGCGCATCCCGCCACAGATGGCCATGGAGTACGCGCTGACCGGCGACTTCTTCTCCGCCGCGGACGGCCACCGCTACGGCCTGGTCAACCGGGTCACCGAGCCGGGCGGCGCACTGGCCGGCGCACTGGAGCTGGCCGAGCGCATCACCGCGAACGCGCCGCTGGCCATCGCGGCCACCAAGCAGATCATCACCGGCTCGGCCGACTGGACCAGTGGCGACATGTGGCGGCGGCAGGAAGATCTAGTGCGGCCGATTCTGGAGTCGGCCGACGCCCGCGAGGGCGCGTCGGCGTTCGCCGAAAAGCGCGGGCCGGTGTGGCACGGCGAGTGATGACCCCGGACGCGGGCCCAGTTGCGGGCACTGGGCAGGCCCGCGAGCACGCCCGCGGTGGCCTGCCCGAGTTGCTCGGGCTGCTGAACCTGGAAGGGATCGACACCGACCTGTTCCGCAGCCGGGCCGCCGGGGTGCCCGGTCACCGGCTGTTCGGCGGGCAGGTGGCCGCGCAGGCGCTGGTCGCCGCCGAGCGCACCGCCGCCGGCGGCGCGCGGGCACATTCCCTGCACGCCTACTTCCTGCGGCCGGGCGACACCGGCAAGCCGGTGGTCTACCAGGTGGACCGGCTTCATGATGGGCGCACCTTCCGCCGCCGGCGGGTGACCGCCGTCCAGGAGGGCCGGCCGATCCTCTGCCTGGAAGCGTCGTTCACGATCGAGGAGGCCGCCGCCGAGCACCAGGTCACCGCGCCGACGGTCCCGAATCCGGACTCGTGCCCGCCGATGGTGTGGCGGCACCGTGCGACGGGGTTCCGGCCGGACAGGGGGTTCGACCTGCGCGCCGCCATCCCGGCCGGCGGGAAGGCACCGCATTTCTCCGACGACTTGTGGTTCCGGACCCGCGGCCCATGGGACGGCGGCCCGGTCAGCGCGGCGGCGGTGCTCACCTACGTCAGCGACCTGACCTTCATCTCGGTCATCCTGCGGCCCGGCGGCGGCCGCCCGGATGTGAGCCGGCTGACCTCACTGGACCACGTGGTGTGGATCCACAACGAGGTCCGGCTGGACGACTGGCTGCTGTTCGCCAAGGCCACGCCCGCCGCCGGTCCCGTGCGCGGGCTGGGCCTAGGCAGCATCTTCCACCGCGACGGGACCCTGATCGCGACCGTGGCCCAGGAAGGCATCGCGCACACCAGTCAGCCCAGGCCGTAGCGAGGAGGAAATTTCATGCCCGGTCCGCTGCACGGTCTGCGGGTGGTCGAACTGGCCTCGATCGGCCCGGCGCCGCACGCGGCGATGGTCCTCGGCGACCTGGGCGCCGACGTGGTGCGGGTGGACCGGCCGGTCGCGGGGTTCGACCTGACCGGCGGCAAGCCCGACTACCTGCTCCGCAACCGCCGCTCAGTGACGGCCGACCTCAAGGCCGAATCGGGCCGGGAACTGGTGCTGCGGCTGGCGGCGCGGGCCGACGTGCTGCTGGAGGGGTTCCGGCCCGGGGTGGCCGAGCGGCTGGGGGTCGGCCCGCAGCAGTGCCACGGCGTCAATCCCAGGCTGGTCTACGGCCGGATGACCGGCTGGGGCCAGGACGGCCCGATGGCCGCCCGAGCCGGGCACGACCTCAACTACATCTCGCTGACCGGGGCCCTGCATGCCCTCGGCTCCGCGGACCGCCCGCCGACGGTACCGCTGAACCTGGTCGGTGACTTCGGCGGCGGCTCCATGTTCCTGGTCCTCGGCGTGCTGGCCGCGCTCTGGGAGCGGCAGCAGTCGGGCCAGGGCCAGGTGGTGGACGCGGCCATGGTGGACGGCGCGAGCGTGCTGACCCAGATGATGTGGGCGTTCCGCGCCACCGGCAGCTGGAGTGATGACCGGGAGGCGAACCTGCTCGACGGCGGCGCCCCGTTCTACCGCACCTACGCCTGCGCGGACGGCCGGTGGATCGCGGTGGCCGCCCTGGAACCGCAGTTCTACGCGCAGTTGCTGGCCGGCCTGGGCCTAGACGGCGAGGAACTGCCGGACCAGCTGGACCGGTCCGGCTGGCCCCGGCTGCGGGCGCGGTTCACGGAGGTGATCGCCAGCCGGCCGCGGGACGAATGGATGGAGGTCTTCGCCGGGACCGACGCCTGCGTGACCCCGGTGCTGGCGTTCGGCGAGGTGAGCTCCCACCCGCACATGGCCGCACGGCGCTCGGTCATCCCGGTCGACGGCATCGAGCAGGCGGCGCCGGCTCCCCGGTTCTCCCGGACCCCGGCGGGCCGTCCGGCCGCTCCCCCCGTCCCCGGCACGGACACCGAGGCGGTGCTGGCTGAGTGGGACGTCTGAGCACCGGCCGGGCCTTGCCAGGTAACACTGTCCGGGTAGCATTCGGATCTAGTTCATCTTAACGAACTAGCGATGACACGGACGGCGGTAAAGGGTGCGGGGACCTGACGGCCTGGACGCCGGAAGCGATCACGAGGACGAAGGCCGCCTGGCCCAGTCCGGCATCCCGCACCTCGATGGCGGGGGCCCGGATTTTGACCGGATGATCGAGGCGCTCCGGCTGGTCCAGGAACGCATCACCGCGGCCAGCCCGCCGGACGAGGTGGTGGCCGAGACCTCCGGCCTGCTGGAGAAGCTCGCCGCGACGCTGGGGCCGTATGAGGTCGACGAGTCCCGGCAGATCGCCGGACGCCGCATGGACCTGCCCGGCCGCGGCCAGGCCCTGGTGCCCGTGCTGGATATCGACGACTGGGACGAGCAGCTCGTCCGGGCCCGGGTGACGCTGGGCCGCTTCAACCTGGGCGCCGGCGGCGCCGCGCACGGCGGGGTGCTGGCACTGATCTTCGACGAGATACTCGGCCGCCTGGCCAACACCGGCCGTACCCGGTCCCGCACCGCCTACCTGCACGTCAACTACCGCAACATCACCCCCATCGGCCCCGAGCTGCGGGTGGAGGCGCACGTGGACCGGGTGGCGGGCCGCAAGCGGTACCTAACCGGCGCGATATACCGCGACGGCACGCTGACCGCGGCCGCCGAGGGCCTGTTCGTCGAGCTCAAGCCCGGCCAGCCCTAGCAGGTTAGCCTGCCCTGGCGGCATGCTCACCGGCGGACGCCTGGACGCCGAAACCGCCCTGCGCTGAGGCCTGGCCGATCTGATCGGCTAAGCCGCGACGGCGGTGGCCGGAGGTAGGTAACTAAGACGGTCGGACTGAGCTGAGAACCTTGCTATTCGATCCTTTGTTCGATAGAGTGCTGCTATGTAAAGGCATTTAGAGAATCATCTGGAGGGTGTACCGGGTCATGGCTGAGGACCGGCCTGCTGGGCAGGACCACAGTGGGAGCACACCGCCGGGGGGCGGCGCGCCCCGCGGGCGGTCCCCGCGGCCAGAGCCGCGTGCCGAGGCCTGCCAGCCCCGGCACCCCGGGGAGAGCCAGCCCCAGCACCCCGGTCAGGCCCAGCCCCGGCACCCCGGTGAGAGCCAGCTCCAGCAGTCGGCTCAGCACCGACCGCAGTCCCTGTCCCAGTCCGGGCGCCGTGCCCACACCGGGGACCTGCCGCATCAGTCGCTGCCGCACGCGCAGGCCCAGCTGAGCCCCCACCCTCGGCCCACGCCGCAAACAGGCACGGACGTAGCCGTAGGCGCGTGCCCGGCCGGTGCGGGGGATGACTGGGATCAGGAGGCGTCGCTGGCCGCGATGGTGACCAGAATAGAAGCCGACCGGGCTGCTGGTCTGATCGACCCTGATGAGCTGGACGAAGACGACGGTTTCCTGCCGTTCGGCGATGACTGGCCGGACGAGGGTTTCGTGCGGCTCGGCGATGACTGGCCCGGCGGGGGCCCGGCGATCACGGCCGGCGAGGCCGACGTCAGCGCACCCGAGCATGCGCCGGTACCGGAGGGTGGGCCAGTGCCGGAGCATGCGCCCGTGGCGCCGCGCGCACCGTCGCCGGAGGATCGACCGGTACCGGAGGTCCTGGCTGCTGGGTTCCTTCCCCGCGGCCGGGCCGCTGGCCGGTCCGGGACTTCACCGGCTCCGGATTGGCCGCCCGGGCCCAGGTGGTTGCCGACCGGTACCCCGCCTGTTCAGACCAGCGCGCCCGGGCCGGGGCCGTCCGATACCAGGCCTGGTGCGGGGTTCGCGTCCGGGGAGGTGCTGGACAGTGCCCGGCCGGGCCCGGTGCTGGCCGCCGCCGTGGATGCGGCCGCCGGGCCGGGCCGCGCCTACACCGGGGTCAGTGATGATCAGCTGGTCGGGGTCCTAACGGCCTGGCAGCGGACCGAATCCTGGGCAGCCGCCGGGCGGCTGTCGGCGGCGGCGGAGCTGATCCGGCGCCGTCCGGCCACCGGGCGTGCCCGTGCGGGGCATGCCGGGGTGCCGCTGCCGTGGAGCAAGTTCTGCGCGGATGAATTGGCCGCCGCGCTGGCGATCTCCCGCTGGGCGGCAGAAAAAATGACCGGCCTGGCCCATGACCTGGCCACCCGGCTGCCGCTGACCCGCCAGGCCCTCCACGACGGGATCATCGACAACTACAAAGCGCAGGTCATCGCGGAGGCCACCCGCTGCTTGGCCGCAGCCGCGGCCGCCGCCGTGGAGGCCGCCATCGTCCCGGACCGAGTAACAGGGAAGACTCCCGGGCAGATCCGCGCCACGATCGCCCGCGCGGTCCTCAAAGCCGACCCCAATGCCGCGCGGCAGCGCCGCGAGCAGGCCCAGAAAGACGCCCGCGTCGAACTGTGGCGCGAGGACGCCGGGACTGCCGCGATCGTCAGCTTCGGCCTCCCCCCGGATAAGGCGCTGGCCGCGGACCAGCAGATCACCAGCCGCGCGATGGACCTCAAAGCGGCCGGGGTCCCCGGCAGCATGGACGCCCTGCGCGTCCGCGCCTACCTGGACGCCCTCCTCGGCCAGGACACCGCCGCCCGCTACCAGACCACCCCCAGCCAGCCCAGCAGCAACAGCCCCGGCAGTGACCACCCCAGCAGCAACAGCCCCGGCGGTGGTAATCCCGGTGGACGTGGCGGCGGCGGGCCGGACAGTGAACCCGGCGCACTGGCCGGGAACAGAACCCCCGGCGGCAGCGCGGCGCCGGAACAGCCGAGCGGGACCGGGCCGGACGGCCCTCCGCCCGCGCCGATCCGTCCCGCCGCGAAAATCAACCTGACCATCCCCCTGGCCACCCTCCTCAGCCTGGCCGAACACCCCGGCGAAGCGACCGGATTCGGGCCCATCGACGCCGCCCTCGCCCGCACCCTGGCCGCCCAGGCCGCCGCCCACCCCGCCACCACCTGGTGCATCACCGTCACCGGCCCCGACGGCCACCCTCTCGCTCACGGCTGCGCCCGAAGAGGCCGCGGCAAACGCAAAACTGGCCAGCGCACCAGGCCACCCGCGCCCGGCAACCAGCCATCCGGCGGCACCGGGCCACCAGGCGGATACCGGACCTGGCGGCTGCAGTCCGACCGCCTAGGAAGGCCCAGCGGCACCCGCCAGGCGGGCTTGCCCGAACTGACGGTTGACCTGGAACCCATCCCGGTCAGCAACTGCGACCACAGCCATCAGACCGCTTCCCACGACCCCAGCCCCGCACTCCGCCACCTCGTCGAAATCCGGGACGGCACCTGCAATTGGCCGCCCTGCCAGCGCGACGCCGCTCGCTGCGATTTCGAGCACACCACCGCCTTCGAAGACGGCGGCCCGACCTGCGCCTGTAATGGCGGCCCCCGCTGTCGCCACCACCATCATCAAAAACAGGCCGCCGGCTGGACCCTCACCCAACCCCAGCCCGGCACCCACACCTGGACCACACCCGCCGGACGCACCTACACCAGCGGCCCCACCCAGTACCCCATCTAGGGCCGTGGCCGGAACCCCGGGAAACCACCACGCTCACAGTCAACGACGCGCCTGCCCGACCCGCGCTCACCGTGATTGGCGTCTAACAACCCTTTGCCGGGGTCACGGCAGCTCGTCGGGATCATGGGCCGTAGCGGCCTGTGGTCAGCTATGCCAACGGCAGGGACATCGTGATCACCTTCGGCCAGGAGGAGGCCCCGGCCCTGGCTTTATGTGCCGCCGGCCGGGCTTTCCCCGCGAACCCTGATCCTCGGGACTGGGCCGGTGACAGATCGCCTGCGGGTGCGTGAGATCGACGATGACGAGGGACGGCGGCTTACCAGGATCGCGCCCGGCGGGCTCCGTTCATCGTCGAGTGGCCGGATGAGAACCTGGCGGACCCGGCCAGGAACTCTACCTCGGCGAGAACCTCCGCTGGGCGCTGCTCGCCACGCGGCCACCCGGGTCGATCCGGGCCACGAGGTAGGCCACGCCGAACGGCGCGCCGGTGTACAGCACCTCGGTCACGGGCCGTCGGGGTCCCAGCGCGCCGCACAGGACCTGCCAGGCGGGGCGCCCGGTCACCATCAGCTCGCGGGCCAGCCCGGGATCGAGCGCAGCCAGCGCGGGCAGGTCACCGTCCCGGACGGCGCGCACCACTTCGTCGTCGAACGGTACCGCCCGCTCGTCCAGGTGACCGGGAGCGGCTACGCTCCGGCGGGCACTGCCGTCGCCCAGCACCAGCATCGCCGCCGGCTCACCGGCCGCCGCCAGGGCCGCGCCGAGCTGGGCACACTGGCCGGCCGGCTCGCCCTCCCCCACCGCCTGCAGGACGCGGTTCCCGGTGTAGCCGGCCTGATCCAGAAGCATCGCGCCGAGCCCGAGGGACAGCGGGAGGCCGGGTTTCCCGCCGTGGTCCAGCGCCGGGGCGAACGCGGACAGGTCCAGCCGGCCAGCGGGATCCCAGTCGTCCGTGGCCGGGGCCGGCCCGACCACGATAACCCGCTGTGGCTTGGGCTCCAGCAGCCAGGCAACCGCCGCGGTACACGTCGCACGCAGCCCGGGCACCGCGGGATCGCGCCCGGTCAGCTCGCGCGCCAGCAGCGGCGGGCTGGGGCACAGGACAGCGCGGCTGATCACCGCGGGACCTCAGGGCCTGGCATCGGCTACGCCAGCCCCCTGACGGTACGGGCCGGCTGCAGGTCGCCCCTGATCGCGGCGACCATGTCGAGCGCCTGCCGCGTCTGGACGATGTTGTGGGCCCGGAACACGCGCGCGCCCAGCCAGGCCGCCACCGAGGTCACCGCCAGCGTCCCGGGCAGCCGGTCCTCGATGCCCGCGCCGAGCGTCTCGCCGACGAAATCCTTGTTCGACACCGAGATCAGCACCGGCCAGCCGGTCGCGGTCATCTCGCCGAGCCGTCGGCTCACCTCCAGCGAATGCCAGGTGTTCTTGCCGAAGTCGTGCGCCGGGTCGATGAGGATCCGCGACGGGTCCACCCCGGCCTGCAGCGCGCGGGCGGCCAGCTCCAGCGTCCGGTCCAGGATGTCCGCCATGAGGTCGGTGTAGGACACCCGGAACGGGCGGGTCCGCGGAGCCTGGCCGCCCGTGTGCGAGCACACCAGGCCGGCCCCGTATTCGGCCGCCACCTCGGCCAGCTTCGGGTCCCAGCCGCTCCAGCTGTCGTTCAGCAGGTCCGCGCCCGCCTCGCAGACCGCGCGCCCGACCTCGTTCCGCCAGGTGTCGACGCTGATGATCACGTCCGGGTGGGCCGCACGGACCGCCGCGACGAACGGAACGGTCCGCTGGATCTCCTCATCGACGTGGACTTCCGTCCCGGGTTTGGCCGGCACGCCGCCGATGTCGATGATGTCCGCGCCCTCGGCCACCACCGTGTGCACGCGCTCCAGCGCGGCTCCCTCGTCCCAGGTGAGGCCCGGACGGTAGAAGGAGTCCGGGGTGCGGTTGACGATCGCCATCACGAGCAGCCGGCCCGGCGCGAACTCGGTGCGGCCCAGCCGCAACGGCGCCTGCGTTCTCCCCTGCGTTCTCCCCTGCGTTTCCCCCGGCGGCCTGCCCGGCGCGGCTTGTGCGCGGTCATCCATGCCCAGCGTCGGCTCCCTTCTCTCCCGACTTTATCCATGCCCCTGAGCGGCGCCGCACCGGTCCCGGGCTGGCCTCGCGCCCCGGAGGATCCATGCTCCGGAGGTCTAGGCCCGGCGGGGCCCGTACACCGGGATGTGCCCGCCGGAGACGGCGTCGGAGGAGTCCTCACACAGGAAGCGGATGACCTGGGCGATGCGCTCGGGCGCGACCCAGGTCGAGTAGTCGGCGTCCGGCTGGGCGGACCGGTTGGCGGGCGTATCGATGACGTCGGGCACCACCGTGTTGACCCGGATGTTGTCCTTGCCGTACTCGACGGCCAGCGTGTCCGCCAGCGCCAGCACGGCGGCCTTAGCGGTCACGTAGCCAGCCCCGCCGGAGAACGGGCGGAGCGCGGAGCGGCTGGACACGCACACCACCGATCCCCCGCCGGAGGCCAGCAGCTCCACCAGCGCCGCCTGGGTCGTGACGTAGAGCGGGCGCAGATTAACCTGCAGCTGCTGCTCGAACTCCCCGACCGGCGTCTCGTGCACCCGGCCGCCGCTCGCGAACCCGCCGACCAGGTTGACCAGGGCGCGCAGCGGGGCCCTGGGCGACCCGGCGGCCAGGGCGACCGCTTCCTGGGCCGAAACCGCGTCGGACAGGTCGGCCTGCGTGGTGACCAGGTGGGGCGCCTCGGGCAGCCGCTTCAGCTCCTCTTCCGCGACCCACGGCACGACGACCCGCCAGCCCGCGGAAAGGAACTCACCCACCACCGCGGTACCCAGGCCGCCGGTGCCACCGGTGATCATCGCTGTCGCATCCATGATCAGGATGCTATCCGCCCTGCCTACCCCCACCTGGCTGCGGCTGGTCTCGAGCATGGTCTCCCGGCCCGGGCAGTGCCGTCTGGTTTTCTGGCAGCGGCGAAAATGGACCGGCAGGACAGATGATGGCGGTGATCGCAGTGAGGCGCCATCTTTCGGTATCGCGCCCGCGGGATTACCGTCAGATCGTGCTCAAGCGAAAAATAGAGCTCCCGCCGGAACACCTCTACCCCGCGGACGAATGGCGCATCGTGGAGGCGCGATACTCGGATGAGTTCGTCGGTCTCACCGAGACCGTCTTTTCGCTTGGCAACGGTTTCGTCGGCGTCCGCGGCAGCTTCGAGGAGGGGCGCCCGGCGCTGGTCCCTGGGACGTTCGTCAACGGGTTCCATGAGACCTGGCCGATCACCCACGCCGAGGGGGCGCATGCGCTGGCCAGGACCGGCCAGACGATCGTGAACGTGCCCGACACGACGATCCTCAAGCTCTACGTCGACGACGAGCCGTTCTACCTGCCCACGGCGCGCATGCAGGACTACGGGCGGATCCTGGACATGCGGGCCGGGACGCTGACCCGAGAGCTGGTGTGGGCCACTGGCGCCGGGAAGCACGTCCGGATCCGCTCGCGCCGGATCGTCTCGCTGGAGCACCGCCACCTGGTCGCGATGACCTACGAGGTCACGATGCTGGATGAGCCCGCGCCCATCGTGATTTCCTCACTAGTGCTCAACCGCCAGGACGCCCACCTGAGTGGCGACCTAGCCGAGCACCGGCCGGGAGATCCCCGCCTGGCGACCATGCTGCCGCACCGGGTACTCAACGTGCGGGCCGCCGAACTGGCTGACCAGCGCATCCTTATCGGCTACCAGACAACCAACAGCGGGATGACACTCGGCATTGGCGTTGACCACGTGATTGAGACGGCGTGCCCGTTCCAGGTGGTGGGGTCCCTCGATGACGACGAGACGGGCGAGGTCCTCCTCACGGCCGACGCGGAGCCCGGCGTGGCGATCCGGGTCACCAAGTACGCGACCTACCAGGCCTCCCGCAGTATCCGCGTGCCCGAGCTCGTCAACCGGTGCCGCCGGACGCTGGACCGCGCGGTCCGGAACGGGCTCGACACACTCCTGGAGACCCAGCGCGCGCATCTCGCCCGGTTCTGGGACCGCGCCGACGTCCAGGTGCAGGCCCGGCTCAATCCGGTACGGCAGCAGCAGGCGGTCCGGTGGAACCTCTACCAGGTCGCGCAGGGGACGTGGCACGCCGAAGGGGCCGGTGTTCCGGCGAAGGGGCTGACCGGGCAAGCCTACGAGGGCCACTACTTCTGGGACACCGAGATCTACGTCCTGCCGTTCCTGTCGTACACCGAGCCGAGGGTCGCCCGGAACCTGCTCCGGTTCCGGCACAGCATGCTGCCCCGGGCGCGGGAGCGGGCGGGGCAGATGAGCCAGCGGGGGGCGCTTTTCCCGTGGCGGACCATCAACGGCGAGGAGGCTTCGTCCAACTTCCAGCAGGGCACCGCCCAGTACCACATCAACGCCGATATCGCCTACGCGATCAGGCGCTACTCCCAGGTGGAGGGCAGCGGACGCGTGCTCGGCGAGATCGGCGCCGAGATCCTCGTCGAGACCGCCCGGCTGTGGGCGGACCTCGGTTTCTACGGCGCCGATGAGCGGTTCCACATCCACGGCGTGACCGGGCCCGACGAGTACACCACCGTGGTCAACGACAACGCTTATACCAACCTGATGGCGCGGCTGAACCTCAATTTCGCCGCCGCCACCGTCCGCCGCCTGCGCGAGGAGCGGCCCGGGGACTACACCGCACTGGTGCACGCGGTCAGGCTTCAGTTCAAAGAGGTCGAGGCCTGGGAGCGCGCGGCAGCCGCCATGCACATACCGTTCGATGAGAAGCGCGGCATCCATCCCCAGGATGAGACGTTCCTGGACCGCAAGGCGTGGGACCTGGACGCTACGCCGCGGGAGAAGTTCCCGCTGCTGCTGCACTACCATCCGCTGGTGATCTACCGGCACCAGGTACTCAAGCAGGCCGACATCGTGCTGGCGATGTTCCTGCTCGGCAACGAGTTCTCCGAGGAGCAGAAGCGCCGCAACTTCGACTATTACGACCCGCTCACCACCGGCGACTCGTCCTTGTCGGCGTGCGTGCAGAGCATCATCGCCGCGGAGATCGGCCGGGAGCGCCAGGCTCTGGAGTACTTCCAGTACGCGCTGCTGATGGACCTGGGCAACGTGGCGGGCAACGCCTCCGACGGCGTCCACATCGCCTCCGCCGCCGGCGTATGGTCATCGCTGGTCTTCGGGTTCGGCGGCGTCCGGGACTACGAGAGCCGCCTGTCTTTCACGCCCCGGCTACCACACGCCTGGAACCAGCTCGCCTTCTCGCTTCGGTTCTGCGGACGGCAGATCCGGGTCCGGCTCACCCACGACGAGGAAAGCTACCTCATCGACGAGGGCGATCCACTGGAGGTCATCATCCGGGGTGAGCCCCACCTGCTCAGCCCCGGCACCACCGTCACAATCAAGCTCACGCCACAATGACAGGGACGCTGCGCGCAATCATCGGTGTCCAGCGCCCGTGCCCTAGCTCCGCCCAGGCCCGCGCTTCGCGCCAGAAGGGAGCCTGGTCGTGAGCGCAATAGAACGTCTCGTAGCTTAGCTAATAGCTAGCTAAGCTGGACGAAAGGCTCAGCAATATGACTAGTACCGTGATACAGCCAGCCGATATCCGCGAGGTGGCGGTGATCGGGCTTGGACTCATGGGCTCGGGCATCGCCGAGCTGGTCGCCCGCAGCGGCCGCCGTGTCGTCGCGATCGAGATCAACCAGACCTTCCTGGACCAGGGCATGGCGCGGCTGCACGCCTCCCTGGACAAGGCGGTCAGCCGGGGCAAGCTCACCGATACCGCACGAGACGAGATACTCGCCCGGGTCCGGCCCACGGCCGACATCCCGGCCGGAGTGGCCGGCGCCGACCTGGTGATCGAGGCCATACCAGAACGCATGGAACTCAAGCGGACCCTATTCGACCAGCTCGACGAGGCCTGCCGGGCCGATGCGATCCTGGCCACCAATACCTCCTCGTTGTCGATCACGGAGATCGCGGGCGGCACGCGCTATCCGCCCCGGGTGGCGGGGCTGCACTTCTTCAATCCCGCTCCGGTCATGAAGCTGGTCGAGGTAGTTTCCACGGTGCTCACCTCGCCGGAGACCGCCGAGACGCTGGGCCTGCTGGCCCGTGAGCTGCGCAAGAGTCCCGTCCGGGTCAGCGACCGAGCCGGGTTCATCGTGAATGCGCTGCTGATCCCCTACCTCAACCATGCGGTGCGGCTGCTGGAAACCGCGCAGGGCACACGCGAGGACATCGACAAGGCGGCCCACGTCGGGCTCGGCCTGCCGATGGGGCCGCTGACGCTGCTTGACCTGATCGGCCTGGACACGTCGCTGGCGGTCCTTGAGGTGCTCCAGGCTGAGTTCGGCGGCACCCGTTACGCGCCCGCACCCCTGCTGCGCAAGCTATGCGATGCCAGGCTGTTCGGCCGCAAGAGCGGACGCGGGTTCTATGACTATCGGCACAGCACTCCCGCGGCTGCCGCGGATCACGACCTGGCGGCTGCGCCTCTTCCCGCCGAGGTCGCGGTCATCAGGGACCCGGACGGCCTGCTGGACGAACTGGCCAGCGACATCGCCGCGGCCGGCGTCAGCGTCGTGCCGCAGCCATCACCCGAGACCGGCCTAGTCATCGTGGCGGCTGACCCGAAGCACCGGGTTCTGGACGCGGCCCTGGCCGTGGGCCACCCGGCCGATGCGGTCGGTATCCACTTCATCGACGCAGGTGACGGCAAGCGGGGACTCGCGGAGCTGGTGTTGCCGGACGTGACCGCGGCGGGCACGGTCGGCAAGGCGACCGCGCTCGCGGCCAGGCTCAGCCTGGACGCGGTCACTTCCCGGGACCGGCCGGGATTCCTCATCGAGGCACTTGCCTACGCGCAGTTCAACGACGCGGTCCGGATGTTCCAGGACGGTTATGCCAGTCCAGCGGACATCGACACCGCGATGATGCTCGGCTGCGGTTACCCCCGCGGGCCGCTTCAGATGCTCGACGACGCCGGCCCGGCGCACGTCGTCAGCGTGCTGGAGGCGATGCACGCCGCTACCGGTGACCAGGCGTTCACCCCGGTACCCCTGCTGGCCGAGTACGCCACCGCTGGGAGCCGGTTCCGCAGCTGACCGCGGCGCAGCGCCAGAAACGCTGCCTTGGCCCAGGCCTAGCCCGCAGCGCGGCGCAGAGCCCGGGCGATGACCATGCGCTGGATCTGGTTCGTGCCCTCGAAGATCTGCGGCACCTTGGCTTCCCGCATGTACCGCTCGACCGGGAAGTCCTGGGTGTAGCCCGCGCCGCCGAGCACCTGGACCGCATCGGTGGTCACGCGCATGGCCATGTCGGTGGCGACCAGCTTGGCGATCGACGCCTGCCGGTGAAAGGACAGCCCGCGGTCCCGGCGGCGGGCCGCTTCCAGGTAGGTGGCCCGCGCCGACTCCACGCCGGCGGCCATGTCGGCCAGCATGAACTCCAGGCCCTGGAACTCGATGATCGGCCGGCCGAACTGGGTCCGCCCAGCCGCGTAGGCCACCGCCTCATCGAGGGCGGCCTGGGCCAGCCCGACGGCGCACGCGGCGATGCCGAGCCGCCCGGAATCCAGCGCCTCCAGCGCGATCTTGAGGCCCTGCCCTTCGTCCCCCAGGCGGCGGGCCGCCGGGATCCGGGCCCCGTCGAAGCGGAGCTGGGCGGTGGGCGAGCCGGTCAGCCCCATCTTGTGCTCCAGCGGCGCGATCGAGAAGCCTGGGACAGGTGGCTCGATGAGCAGGCAGCTCACCCCGCGCCCGCCGTCGTCGCTGGTGCGCACCATCACCGTGTAGAAGTCCGCCTGCCCGGCGTGCGTGATCCAGGCCTTCGTCCCGCTGACCACATAGTCGCCCGCGTACTTGTCGCCGTCCCGCACGGCCCGGGTGGACAGCGCCGCGGCGTCCGAGCCGGCCTGCGGCTCCGACAGCGCGTAGCCGCCGAGCAGGTCACCGGCCAGCATGGCGGGCAGCCATTCCGCCCGCTGCTCGTCGGTGCCGAGCCGGTCCAGCGGGTAGCAGGACATGGTGTGCACGGAGAGCCCGACCCCGACCGTCATCCAGGCCGCGGCCAGCTCTTCCAGGACCTGCAGGTAGACCTCGTAGCTGATCCCGCCGCCGCCCCAGCGTTCCGCGTACGGCAGGCCCAGCAGCCCGCTCTTGCCCAGCAGCCGGAACTTCTCCCGCGGGAACCGGCTCTCGGCCTCGTACTGGCTGGCGATGGGCTTCAGCTCGGCCGCGGCGATCTCGTGGGCCAGGGCCACCAGATCCTCGGCCTCGGCGCTGGGCAGCATCCGTTCTACGGGCACACGATCACGCTAGCCCGGGGGGACGACCCCCGGAACCCTGGGCCGGTAACGGGCGTCTCGCCTAACCGGGCGGCCCGACGACGGACCGCACCCGGCGGAGCAACTCGCCGGTCCCGAGTGCCCCAGCCACGGCGGCCAGGTCGGGGCTGCGGTTTGTCCCGGTCAGTAGCACCCGGATGATCTGGGATGCGTCCCGGATGGAGCCGCGGTAGGCGTCCGGGTCTTTCTTGTAGGCCTTCTGGTTGGGCGCGAACCCGAGCTCGTCAGCCAGTGCGCGGATCTGGCCGAACCATTCGGTATCCGGTGCGGGCGGCTGATACCCGTCCGCGAAGCGGGCCGCCACCAGGCGCACCAGCTCGGGGTCCAGGCCGCTGAACCGGTCATCCCCCGCGTCCGTCACCGGGGCGAACAGCTGCGGGAAGAAGTACCCGTACACGGTCCGGAAGTCGGCCCACTTCCGCAGGTCCTTGCGCGGGTTGGGCACCCCCTCGCGCTCGATGCCCAGCGCCCCCAGCGCCAGCTCCGGCGCGGCGGCCAGCACCTCGGCCAGCGGCGGGTCGAAGGCCTGGGCCCAGGTGGTGACCTGGGCCAGGATGGCGTCGGCGGGCAGCGTGGCGACGTAGTCCGCGCTGATGTCGTCCAGCTTGACCAGGTCGACCAGCGGCCCGGCCACGCCGAAGCCGGACAGCTGGATCGGGGTGGCCAGCGCCTCGGGCAGCGGCAGCTCGGCCAGCCGGCCGTTGGCCAGGCCGCGCAGGTAGTACTGCACCGCCTCGGCGGGGTAGCCCTGCTCGATGAAGAAGCCGACACTGGCTTCCGGGTCCTTGCGCTTGGACAGCTTGCGCCGGCTGCCGCCGTCCTGCTTCATCAGGGGTGCGACGTGCGCGTAGCGCACCCGGGGGAAACCGAGCGCGTCAAACAGCTGCAGGTGCAGCGGCACCGAGGACAGCCACTCCTCGCTCCGGACAACCAGGGTGATCCGCATCAGGTGGTCGTCGACGGCGTGCGCGAAGTGGTACGTCGGCAGCCGCAGCGGCTGGTCGCTGCTCTTCAGGATGACGGCGTCGTTGCGGTTGTCGTCCGCGGACAGCTCGCCGCGGATCGCGTCGGTGAAGGTGACCCGGCCCGCGGCCAGCCCCGGCGAGCGGAACCGGACCACGTACGGGTCACCGGCCGCGAGGCGCGCCTCGACCTGCTCGGCCGGGGCGTCCCGCCAGATGGCCCACTTGCCGTAGTAGCCGGGCAGCGCGCCGGCCGCCCGCTGCCGGGCGGTGTTGTCCTCCAGCTCGGCCTTGGTCGCGAAGCACAGGTAGGCCTTGTCCTGCCGGAGCAGTTCGCGGACGTAGGTCAGGTAGATCTCCGCGCGGCTGGACTGCACGTAGGGGCCGTAGTGGCCGTTCAGGTCATCTTCCACCGGGCTGATCGAGAAGTACGTCAGCGCGTCGGCGAACTGGTCGACGGCGCCCTCGGTGACCCGGGCCTGATCGGTGTCCTCGATCCGCAGCAGGTACGTGCCGCCGGAATGCCGGGCGAGGTCGGCGTCGACGATGGCCACATAGACCCCGCCGATGTGCAGGTAACCGGTGGGGCTGGGCGAGAACCGGGTGACTTCGGCCCCGGGGGGCAGGTCGCGCGGCGGGTACCGGTTCTCCCAGGCCTCCGGGCCGGGCAGGCCCTCGGGAAACAGGGAATCGATCACAGCGTGGCTGAGCATGGGCAGACGGCTCCATCAGAAACGGACGACAGGTCAGCCTACCGTGCGGCCCGGCACGCGCTGGGTTCCCAGCCGCCCTTAGCCGGCGGGACCCGGGCGATTAAAGAGGTACTCCCGCCCAGGTTCCATTACGGCTGGATAAAGAAGCCCGGCTGGCTACTTCACCGGGGCGGTGTTGATGCCGGTCAGGATCAGGTGCCCGGCGTCCACCGGGATCGTCACACCCGTGACCTTGGCCGCGAGCTCGGAGTTCAGGTAAAGCGCGGTGTTGGCGATAACCTGCGGGTCCATGAAGCTGGTGCCCTTGAGCGCGGTGAACGAGTAGCCACCCTCGATCATGTCCTGCTCGGTGCCGCCCGGGTGCCCGGCGAACATGTCCCAGGCGCCCTGGTGGTCGGTCATCGGGGTTTTGATCGCGCCGGGGTTGATCGAGTTGCAGCGGATGCCGTACGGGGCCAGCTCCAGCGCGATGTTCTTCATCAGGCCGATGACGCCGTGCTTCGCCGCGACGTAGTGCGCGTAGTTCAGCCCCGCCTCCAGGCCGTTCGTCGAGGAGGTGATCACGATGGAGCCGGTCTGCCGCTCGATCATGTGCGGTGCGACGGCCTTGGCCGACTTCCACACCCCGGTCAGGTTGACGCCGATCATCTCGTCCCACTGGTCCTCGGTGAGCTCCCAGAACGGCGCCATGGTCCAGATACCGGCGTTGGCGATGAGGATGTCGATCTTGCCGAACTCCGCGATGCCCTGGGCCACCGCCTGGTCGAGCTGCTGCTGGTCCCGGACGTCGGCCTTGATGGCCAGGATGCGCCGGTCCAGCGCCTCGACCTGGGAGACGGTCTCGTCCAGGTCGCCCTGGGTGGCCATCTTGTAGGGCACGGTGCCCATCTGGTCCGCGATGTCCACGATGATGATGTCCGCGCCCTCACGGGCGGACGTGACCGCGTGCGCGCGGCCCTGGCCCGGGAACCGCCGGTGATCAGGGCGACTTTGCCGTCGAGCATTCCCATGGCTGTGCCTGCCTTTCGGTTGATAACTAGAGCTGGCCGCCGACGTCCACGACGTGCGTGATGCCGGTGACGTACCGGCCAGCGTCGCTGACCAGGTAGACGATGGCGGAGATGTCGGACGGCTCGATCGCCGCGACCGGCAGCTTGTTCAGCGTGCGCGCGGCGACCTCGAAGTCCTCTCGCGTCGGTTTCTCCAGGTCCGGCCGGAAGAGCCGGTACGTGGGCTCGTTGAGGATCATCGGCGTGGCCACCGTGGTGGGTGCACGGTGTTCACCCGGATGCTGACCGGCGCGAGCTCCTTGGCCAGCACCTTCATGAAGCCGACCAGGCCGGCCTTGGCCGCACATCGACCGCGATGATGTCGGCGCCCTCGCGGGCCAGCGTCAGCGCGTGGCTGCGCCCCTGCCCGCGGGCCGCTCCGGTGATGAAGGCGACCTTGCCTTCGAGCTGTCCCATATCGTTCGCGTCCTTCCTGGCAGGTGAGTTTCTGATTCGCTCTGAACGAGCCCCCGGGTGCACCCGGTCAGTCCGTGAGGAGCCACCCTGGCAGGCACTGGATCAGCGCCTCGACCAGCTCGTCGCTGGTCAGCGGCGAAGGGTGATCTTCGTCGCTGGTCAGCGGGGAACGCTCGGTCTCTTCGGCCAGCCAGGCGCCGATGACGCCCAGTACGCCGCCCGCCAGGAACTGCGCGGTGATCTTCGGGTCTGCGCTGGCGGGGCGGGTGTCCATCCGTTCCAGGGACACCATGGTGTGCTCGGTGAAGGCCTCCGCCACCGCCCGCATCAGCTGCGGGGCCGCACCCGGGCCGAGCAGCCGCACGTAGGAGGCACGGCGTTCCGCGATGAAGTGGACGATCTCCCGCAGTGCCTGCCGGCTCGCCTGCACCCGGTCACCCGATGCTCGGCGCGCATCACGACGTCGGCGTTGCCCACCACATCGAACAGCTCGCTGATCGCGTGGATCGCGAGGTCTTCGGGCGAGGAGAAGTGGCCGTAGAACGAGGTGCGGTTGACGCCCGCGGCCCGGGTCAGCGCGCTGACCGACATCGTCCGCGGGTCGGCGTCGCGGATCGCCTCGTGAAAGGCCCCGATGAGCTTCTCGCGGGTCCGGACGGCACGCGGGTCCTGATTGTCGACCATCGACCGGCGTCGCTCCGGGCTCTCCAGGCCCTCCGGGGTGACCAGTCCCGCCCCGGTCGCCAAGTTGCTTTTCCAGAGCTACTAGGTGGGAACCCGGGACGACATCCTGGCCCGCGCCGAGCGGGTCCGTGAGGCCGGCGCCAAGGGCCTGATTGTCACGCTGGAGTGGGTGTTCGACTCCCGCCGGGACTGGGGCAGTCCCTGGATCCCGGAGAATCTCGACGTCAAGGCCATGCTCCGGTACGCGCCGCAGGTCGCGCTCAAGCCCTCCTACCTGGCCCGCTGGGTCCGCAGCGGCGCCCTGCCCGACCTGGGCGTGCCGGAGTGGGCGGGCCGTTCATGATCAAGGGCATCACCCGCCCGGACGACGCCCGCCGCGCGGTGGACGCCGGCGCTACCGCCATTTCGGTGTCCAACCACGGTGCCGGACGGCACCCGGGCCGAAGCCGCAACGTGATCTTCCGGTGCGCGGCGATAGGCCGTCCGGAAGCGCCACGGTGCGGGCGTTTGTTCGAATGCGCTGTTCACAGCCACTCAGACCGCGGCTTGTCGGATCGCGTCGCCACGGCTCGGCGCCTTTGCGGCGGTTTGATACCGCACTTGACCGCTATGGCGCAGTCTTGGCGCCGAGTGGGAAGGAACGCCGCAGTGCCGCCGCCGGAACCGGCTAAGGCCACGCATTGGGGGCATTCCGCCGCACCCGCGGATCAGCGGCTTGCCGGAAGCGGGCCCCGACTGGGTTCCCTGGCCGGCGGGACCTTCGATCTCGCATTGGCGCAGGGAATCCCGGTCTCCGCGGGCTCTGGCCACGGAGCCTGCCGAGGGTGCGTCAGGTCCGGCCCGAGGAGCCTGACTCCCTGAGCGGCGATGGACAGGCCTGCCACGCCGTGGGGGTCGCTGAGTGACTGACCGCTGAGCGCTTCGAGGCGGTGCAGCCGGTTGCGTACGGTGTTGCGGTGGCAGTACAGCTGCCGTGCCGCGGCGGAGGCGTTCCCGCCGCATTCGAGCCAGATCCGCAGCGTGGTCAGCAGGATTTCCTGCTCTTCGCGGGCGAGATCGGCTACTCGGCCGAGCAGCCGGTGCACCACTCTGCCTGAGATCTCCGGCGTACCGGCGACCAGGGCCGCCACCGAGTCGTCGTCGATGGTGGCCACGCCGATGCTGCCGGGCGGCAGGCACCTTCTGGCGACCACAGCGATCCCGAGCGCCCGGTCGGTGTCGAGGGCGTCGTCGTACTCGGGGCTGATCCCGACCCGGCCGGTGGCGACCCGGGCGAGCAGATCCCTGACGGCAAGCGCCGTGCGGTCCTGGCTGACGGCGACCACGCCCACCTGTTCGTCGGCGCGAAGGCGCCAGGCGGAGGGCACGCCCGAGCGCCGGAGGAACTGACCAGGCGCAGGCAGGTTCTCGATTCCGGTTCCCGGTGTTTCGGCTGACACCGCCAGGTAGCGGGCCCGCTCCGGCAGGCCGATGGCGGGCATGCTGCCGCCCAGCATCTTCCATTCGCCCGGCCGCCCCTCGAACAGGGTGTCGAGCAACAGCATTCGCCGCTGCTCATCCTCTCGGGCGGACTCGATCAGGGCGTCGCGGTACTCGGCGTTGACGGCCTCGGAGCTGGTGTCCACCCAGGCCCAGACCGTGGCCGACCCGCGCACCAGGCCGTCCAGCCATTCCGGGCCTTTTCGCAGCGCCCGGTCGGCGAGCGCGCCCCAGATGACGCGAAAGCCCAGCCGGTAGGCGTGCAGCACCGACCCGAGCGGCACGCCCTGGCCGGCCCGGCGCCGGGCGGTGCCTCGCGAGGAGGAAGTGCTCGGCGATCGCTGGCTGGCGAGATCACCGACGAAGCTGGCCAGGTTGGCCCTGACGGCACGGCGCAGGTCGTCCGGCCAGAACATCATCATCAACACCCACACCGACGGGCCGAACGCCACCGAGGAGAACGGCGGACTCGGGCTCGTCGCTCTCGCCCAGTACCTGGCGGGCCTTCCCGCGCGCAACCACGACATGTACTTCGCGCTGGTCACCGGGCACTTCCAGCTGCCGCAGTTCACCCGGACCATCCCGAACCCCAAGAACGCCGAGATCGGCAGCGACGCCACCAGCGTCTGGATGCTGGACCACCCGGACATCTACCAGGCCGCCACGCTCGGCGTGACCGTCGAGCACCTCGGCGCCACGATGTGGACGAACGACCCCGTGACCGGGCAGTATGTGCCAACGGGCGGTTTCGAGTGGGGCACCA
>Ga0302181_10000429_pt1 | contig 34975 bp, 31 predicted proteins | sample I_Palsa_E3_3_FD_198786 | JGI IMG/M metagenome (GOLD analysis project Ga0302181, IMG submission 198786) | Peat permafrost microbial communities from Stordalen Mire near Abisko, Sweden - I_Palsa_E3_3 | ecosystem: Environmental > Terrestrial > Soil > Palsa > Peat permafrost | place: Sweden...
GAACCGCCGTTATCGGTCTGCTGGACGACCAGCCCACCGCCGCGGCTATGGGGGCGCGCCGCCAGGGAACGGGCGCGCGAGCGCTTCCTGGCGCCGCAATCGCCACTGGCCTACGTCGACCTGCTGAGCCGTTGCCGTGAAAGGAAGTGGCGATCGTCGCCTGTGGCCGGTACCGTTGCGTCTGACAGGGGGTGGCTGCTTGGGTCGTTTAAGGTCGGGGTGCGGTGCAGCTCAGCGCACATCAGCCCACAGCGATCTCACCGGCCAGAGCGAATGGCGGGACGAGCCTGAGCTGGTCGCCACTCCAGAACCGTCCAGGGTCATACCAGCTCGCCGGTCGGCGGCTCGGGAGCAGGCCCATGTGCTGGTAGGTCGTGGCAACGAGCTCTGCGCAGTAGATCGTCTCCAGCGACGATGCGCGGCGCACGCGTGCTGTAACCCAGTGCCTGATGAGACCGGGGTTCGTGGGAAACGCCCGACCATCGAAACGCGCGACGGTCTGCATGAGCAGGTCCTCATGGTGACGCCCGATCGTGCCCTGGAGCTGTCGGACCCACGCCCGCTGGTTATAGCGCGTGTTCCATGTCGTGACGGCTTCACGAAGATGGTGTAACTGAACCCCGCGCTGACGCTGCCCGGTCCACACGTCAGGAAGCGAGCGACCGAGCTCGGCGTGCCAGAGAAGCGGTGGCAGGTCGTCGATGGCGACGACCATGCCGACATGATTGACGGGGCTGTTGGTCATGGCGCGAATCGCCAGGTCTGCCGCTGACCTGCCGCGAAACAACCAGATGTCGCCGGTGCAGGCGATGTCCATGGCGTCGTCGAGCGTCAAGGTCGGGTGGTCCACCGCCGGTAACCTACGCGACCGGTGCGCCCGCGTTGGAAGATACTCGGCCTGGCCGGAATCGCTGGGGTCGCGGCGACCGGGGTCGTCGTCGCACGCACGCGCCGTGTGCGGCGAGACTACGATCCTGACGAGTTGCGCCAACGGCTGCACCGTCGGCTGGCGGAGGTCCCGAGCATCGATGACGGCGCTCAGCAACCGGTGAACCCGCCCCGAAGCGCCGTTGACGGCGATGTCTGCGGCTGGGGTGCTGCCGGAGGGCAGATCGGGAAGCGACCGGGTCTCACAGCCCGCCCCGATGGGGCTCAGCGGGAGGACTGCGCGCCCGACGCCGGCTGAGGCGGCCCACGCCGAGCGTCGGCTCGTCGGGTGAGCGCGAGGATCGTGTCCGCGGTGAGCTGGGCATCGTCGAGCATCGGGCAGTGGCCGAGTCCGGCAAGCTCGATCCACTGCGCTTGCGGCAGCATGCGTCGGAACCGGTCCGCGTAGCCGGGCCAGCGCAGGATGCGATCCTTGGTGCCCCAGACAATCTGCACCGACGAGTCGATTGCGCCCAGCTCCCCAAAACCTGCTGCCGCCAGGTGCGCCAGCAGGGGCCAACAGATAGGGCAGTCGGCGGCAGCCTCCATCATCTCGACGGCAAGGCCGGCGGGAACGTCGGCGGGGCGCACGGCGACCAATCGCATTCCCACAGCGCGAAAGCGCCGTCGGCGCATGCGCCGCGCTCGATCAGGGCCCAGGGCCTGGGCCACCCAATCGTTGCTGCGAAACATGCGCCCCAATCGCCTGGCCTCGGACCCGCCGGGCGTCCATCCGCCGGCGGGTGCCAGCGCGGTAGTCGAGAGCGCCCGGCCACGCGCCGCGAGCTCGAGCGCAAGCCAGCCGCCGAGCGAGTGGCCGACGAGGTGAGCGCGCGCTACGCCGACCGCGTCCATGTTGCGCTCCAACGCATCGGCCATCGCCGACGGCGTCGCCGGCGACCCGGCGACGAACTCAGGACCACCGCGGTGACCCAGCAACGCTAGGGCCAGCACGTCGTGTCGTTGTTTGAGCGCCGGCAGTAGCGGCGTCCACGTCGCCGACGTCCCCGAGAAGCCGTGGATGAGCACCATCGGAGAACCGCGATCGCCTCCATGCAGGAAGCCAGTCCCCATCCTCCAAACGCTATCCGACGGCATCTGTCCCCAGCCTCAGCCCTCCCTACCCTCACAACGTCGCGAGCGTCGGTTCGGCGCGCTACGCCGCTTCGCGTTCCTGGAGGCGTGATGCACGAGCTGTTTCGCGGTGTTTGGCTGCCGCTCATTGTGGCGGGCGCAGCGCTCGATGAAGAGCGCGAGCTCCGCCGTGCGCTCGTGTTGGGGGTGGTGGCCCATGCCTGACCAGACCTCGACGCGGGCTTGTGGCAGGGCAGCGCGCAGGCCGCGCGCGTGGTCGGGAGGAACGAGCACGTCGTGGCTGCCCCAGAGCGCGGCGACCGGCCCGTCGAACGCGACGCGGCGAAGGTGGAATGCGTCCGGAGCGTGGGCACATTGCTGCAGCGTGCGGACCGCAGCGCGGACACCACTGGCGGTGGGCCAGGCGTCACCGCCAATGCGGAGTACAAGCTCGCGCGTCGGGCGACGGCCGTGCGAGACGAAAGCCATGTAGCCGCCGAGGACGAGCGGTGGCGTCATCAGCGCGAGCGGCAGCGCGGTCATCGCGACGCGGTGGATGCCTGGGATCGCGAACAGATCGGCGAGTGGGATCGGCCCGAACCCGGCCGGCGCGAGCAGCGCCAGCGAGGACACCTCCGGGCAACGCTCGGCGACCGAGGTTGCGACCGCGCCACCGAGCGAATGTCCAACGAGCGTAACGGCATCGAGTCCGAGCCGTTCGATTCCCTCCACGACGTCATCGGCGTAGGAGGCGATCAGGTGTTCGCGTGGCGCCTGCGAGCCGCCGAAGCCGGGCAGGTCAAAAGCAACACAAGGACGATGCGTGCCCGCGACCAGTCCTTCCCAGCCGGCGGACGAGTCGAACACGCCGTGGAGCAGGACAAGCGGAGCGCCCTCGCCTGACCAGCGCCGCACCCGTAGGCGACGCCCTCCGGCGACGACGATGTCATCGATCTCGCAAGTCCTCATGGCACCTATTCAGCCCCCCCAGCGACCACGAGCGCAGGGCTGCTCAGATGTTATCCCCTTCGAGGTGCATAAGCTTGCTCCGAACACCATGCGCGATCGCGTCAGCCGACCGGTTCGACGCGTCCAACGGCCGAATGTCGGAGCCGGAACAGCAGCGCCGGTCGCGACCGACCCTCGTTGAGTTCGAACGGGTGGATCTCGCCGATTGCCGTCTTCTAGGGCTCGAGCACGATGCGTGCCGCGACTCGGCCCGCCTCGACGTCGGCGATGGCCTCGTTGACTTGGTCGAGCGGTCGCGTTTCGCGGATCACGCGTGTCTTGCCGGCCGCGTGAAGCTCGAACACCTCGCGCAGGTCTTTTCGCGTGCCGACGATCGAGCCGGCGATCGTGATCCCGTTGAGCACAGTTTCGAAGATCGGCAGCTTGATCTCGTTGTCGGCCGGCAGCGCGACGAACACGAGCTTCCCACCGCGACGGAGCGACCTATAAGCTTGCTCGAACGCACGGGGCGAGACTGCGAGCGCAATCGCCTGGTCGACGCCGCCCAGCGCCTGGATCGCCGCGACTGGATCTTCCTTCGTGGCGTTGATCGTGAACTCGGCGCCTAGCTGTCGCGCGAGTTCGAGCTTCTCATCGATCACATCGACTGCGACGACTCGACCTCCGGCGATCGCCGCATACTGGATCGCGAGGTGTCCCAGACCGCCGACCCCAAACACGGCCACGAAGTCGGAGGAGCGGGTGCCCGCGACTTTGACCGCCTTGTAGGTGGTCACGCCGGCGCAGGTGAGCGGAGCGGCGTCGAACGGGTCGATGCCTTCGGGGACCTTGACGACGTAGTTGGCGTAGGCGGTGGCGTACTCGCCGAAGCCGCCGTCGATCGTGTAACCCATCATCTCCTGCTCGTGGCACAGCGTCTCCCAGCCGGACACGCAGTAGTTGCAACAGCCGCACGCGTAGCCGAGCCAGGGCATCGCGACGCGGTCACCGACCGCGACCTTGTGAGTGCGATCGCCGACAGCGTGTTCGCCCGCCGCGAGCTCCGTGACGATGCCGACACCCTCGTGGCCCGGTATGAACGGTGGCGAGGGCTTGATCGGCCAGTCGCCGTGCGCGGCGTGGATGTCGGTATGGCACAGGCCGCACGCCTCGACCTTCACGCGCAACTGCCCGTGATCGAGCTTCGGCATCGGGACCTGCTCGACAGTCAGCGGGCTGGCGAAGTCGTGGACGACCGCGGCACGGTAGGTGGTGGGTTCAGCCTCTGAGCTGCGAGGTTCCGGAATGTATGTAGTGGCCATGATGTGTCCTTCTTTCTAGGTAGCCGGCGCGCCGGTCGATGGAGTCAGATTCTCCCCGTACTCCCCGGTCGTCGCAGCGATCCATTCGCCGCCGATGAAGTTGTCATATCGCTCCTGCAGCGCAACCCCCAACCGGTCTCCCGGCTTGTCCCCGCCGCGTCGCCCATTCGCTCCACAGGAGCCAGCTCCAACGAGTTCGTTGTGCGCGGACCAACAAGGGTCGACACGCCCGACCGGCCGAGTCTTAGAGCCGGAAAAACCTGCCCGCCGAAGGTAAAGGCGAAGCTCCACCGATGATACACCCGGCAACAAGTGCGCTTCATTGTCGCTAAGCCGCTCGAAGGTCATCGCGCTGCGTTTCCCCACCTTGGTGTCTGCGCCACGAGCACGGCGAGTGCACACGAGGCCACACGCTCAAGCGCGGTGTCGGCCCGGCTGGTGAGTGCGATCGGTACGCGCCCGCCGAGCGCGATCCCGGCCGCTTGCGAGTCACCCAAGTAGTCGAGCTGCTTGACCAGCATGTTGCCGCTCTCGAGGTCCGGGACGACGACGATGTCGGCCTGCCCCGCCACTGGCGAGACGATTCCCTTCGCGCGGGCAGCCGCTGCGGAGACCGAGTTATCGAACCCGAGCGGCCCGTCGACTACGCCCCCACGGATCTGTCCGCGCTCTGCCATCTTGGCCAGCGCGGCGGCGTCGATGGATGAACGGAGCTTGGGGTTGACGGTCTCGACGGCCGACAGGATGGCCACCTTGGGCGTCTCGACGCCGACCGCCTGCGCCAGCTCGATCGCGTTCTGGACGATGTCGCGCTTGGCCGCGAGGTCCGGCGTGACGTTGAGCGCCGCGTCGGTGATGAACAGCGGACGGGGGTAGACGGGCACCTCCATGACGAATACGTGGCTCATTCGGCGGTCGGTGACTAGCCCGCTCTCGGAGGCGAGCGCGGCGTGCATCAGCTCGTCGGTCTGCAGGCTGCCCTTCATCAGGGCGTCCACTTCACCGCGGCGCGCGAGCATCACCGCCCGCTCGGCCGCCTCGTGGCTGGTGTCGGTGGCAATCACCGACAAACCCGCGATCCCAAGGTCGTGTGTCGCGGCGACCGAGCGGATGCGGTCCTCCGGACCGACGAGGACGGGGATGATCAACCCCTCCTGGGCGGCCTGGACAGCCCCCAAGATGGATTCCCGATCGACGGGGTACACCACCGCGACGCGGATCGGCTTGAACACTTTGGCCTTGGCAACCAGCTCGCTAAACAGGACGCCGTGCTCATGAAGGCGCACGTCGGGCAGCGCTATTCGTGGACGCCGGACCTTCTCCGTTGGCGCAATCACCTTCGCCGTACCGTCGATCACCGCCTCGCCGCGCTGGTTCACGCACCGGCAATCAAACGAGATCCGGGAGCGCTCGGGGTCCTTTGTGGCGGCCGTGACCGAGACCGTGATCGTGTCTCCGATCGCCACCGGGTGGCGGAAGCGCAGCGTTTGCTCGAGGTAGATCGCACCCGGTCCCGGGAGCTTGGTGCCGAGCAGCGTCGAGAGCATCGAGGCGCCCCACATTCCGTGGGCGACGATCTCGTGGAACATGTCGCTGTGCGCGTACTCGTCGTCGACGTGCGCGGGGTTCACGTCGCCCGACATCACGGCGAACAACTCGATGTCCGCGCGACTCAGCGTGCGCTTGAGGGTCGCGGTCTCGCCGACCTCGATCTCCTCGAACGTGCGGTTTTCAATGAACACGCGGGAATCGGTCAGCTCCACGCCGCCACCTCCATCAGGTCATCGCCGAGTGGCGCACTTGGCCGCCTGATCTGGTCATCGCCGCACGACCCACTGGTGGGGTGCTGTGGGTCTCAAGAGCTGGAGCCTGCCATCGGCGCGAGGGGGGCGACTGGGATCCCAAGGTCGACGTCGGCCAACGGGACCATCGGTCCGTCGCCGGCGGACGGATCGACGATCCCCGCCTCCAGCCAGGTGTGCCGGCCGCGCAAGACGTCGAGCGCCAAGCGGTGGTTGGAGTCGTCGGCGTTGCTCCAAAGCGCCTGGAACAGCCGCTCGGCGCGATGCTGGGCCTGGTTGCAGAATGCCTCGGCCAGCTCCCGGGTCTCGGCCCCACGCTCGGGGTGCTCCCGCGCCGCCGTCTGGGTGTAGACGACGGCCGCGGACATGGCAAACAGCTCGGCTCCGATGTCCACGATCCGTCCCAGGAAGGCTCCGTGAGCCTCGGTGTCGGCCTGCCAGCGGGCCATGCCGTAGAACGTGGAGCGCGCGAGCTTGCGGCTGGCGCGCTCGACGTACCGCATCTGCCCGGCCAGCTCGCCGAACTGGGCATATGATTGTGGGGCCTGGCCGCGGCCAACGGCCAGCCGGGGGAACCAGGTGGCGTAGAAGGCACCGGCCTTGCCGAGCGCCTTCGCCTTGCGATCGACCGGGAGGTCTGGCTGCATCAGATCCCCGGCCACGTGTAGGTGCTGGTCCAGCGCCTCGCGCGCGATGATCAGGTGCATGATCTCCGTCGAGCCCTCGAAGATGCGGTTGACGCGCATATCGCGGAGGGTCTGCTCGACCGGCACGCCGCGCAGGCCGCGGGCCTGCAACGACCGCGCGGTCTCGTAGCCGCGGCCACCGCATACCTGCATGAGATGGTCGGCGACGCGCCAGCCCATCTCGGAGCCGTAGAGCTTGGCGATGGCGGCCTCGATGCGTACGTCGTTGCGCTCCTCGTCCGCCAACCGGCTGACGACGTCGAGCATGGCCTCGAGGCCGAACGCGGTCGCGGCGATGAACGCGATCCGTTGCGCGACCTCGTCGTGCTCGCCGATCGGCTTGCCCCACTGAACGCGCTGGCTGGCGAACTCGCGGGCGATCTTCGTCGCCCACTTGCTGACCCCGGCGCAGACGGCCGGTAACGCCAGGCGGCCGGTGTTGAGCGTGGTCAGGGCGATCTTGAGCCCGAGGCCCTCGCTGCCGATCACATTCTCGGCTGGCACGTAAGCGTTGGTGTACCGGGTCTGGGAGTTCTCGATACCGCGCAGCCCCATGAATTCGATGCGCGCCTCGACGACCACACCATCGGTCACACTCGGGACGATGAAGGCGGTGATGCCGCCCTTACGACCCTCGCTACGGGGCACCTTGGCCAGCACTACGAGGACGTCGGCCACAGTCCCGTTGGTCGTCCACAGCTTGCGACCGTTGAGCAGGTAGCCCGTGCCATCCTCGGTGGGGGTCGCGGTGGTCGACACGCGGGCGGGGTCGGAGCCCACGCCGGGCTCTGTCAGCGCAAAGGCGGATAGGTGGGTACTGCAGACCTTCGGCAGCCACTCGCGCTTCTGCTCCTCCGAGCCGAAGAGCAGCAGCGGCTGTGCCAGCCCGATCGACTGGTGCGCCGACAGCAGGGTGGAGAGACTGGAGTGCCAAGTCCCGACAAGCATCAACGCCCGGTTGTAGTAGACCTGCGAGAGCCCGAGGCCGCCGTACTTCTCAGGCACCTTCATCCCCAGGGCGCCAATGTCCTTGAATCCGGCGATCACCTCGTCGGGGATCTTGTTGTCGTGTTCGATCGCCTGAGGATCGACCTCGCTCTCCAGGAACGCCCGCAGGGCCGACAGGAACCGCTCGCCCTTCTCGACAGCGTCGGGCGGCATATCCGACTGCGGGGAGATCAGGTCGGGCTGGAAGTGGCCGAGATAAAGCCCCTTGCCGAAGCTGGGCAGCTTCCAGTCCTTCTCCCGCGCCGCCTCCGAGATCGCTCGAGCTTCGTTGTAGCCGGCGTCTGTGGGCATGGCTCACATTCCTTCCATCGTGGGTGCTGCGGCTGGGCGTATCCGCGAATCCTCAGCTGAAGAGACGCGAGGTCCGGACGTGTTTGTCGTCGCGCCCTGAGGCCGCATTCTCAAGTGCTCAGACGTTCGCCGATCAGCAATCGACGTGCCGTTCATCGATCACATGTCGATTCCGCCGTTGACGCCCCAGATCTGCCCGGTGATGTAACTCGAGGCGTCCTGGGCGAGAAAGCGCACGACCCGTGCTATCTCGTCGGGCTGACCCATCCGGTGCATGGGGATCTTCTCCAGGAACTCGGCCACCATGTACGGGGGGATCGTGGCGACCATGTCGGTCTCGATCAGACCCGGGGTGATGCAGTTGACCGTCAGTCCGATCCCGTGTTCAAGCTTTCCGGACAGCCGGAGGGCGATCGCCGCCTCGCGGGCGAGCGACTTCATGAGCCCGAACTCCCCTGACTTCGAGGCCGCGTAGTTCGCCTGGCCGATGTTGCCGATCTCGCCTGTCACCGACGAGATGAAGATGATCCGGCCCGAGCCTCGCTCGAGCATGTGCTCGATCGCCGGCTTGCTCATGTAGAAGCTCCCGGACAGGTTCACGCGGAGGACCTTGTGCCAATCCTCCATCGACATCTTCCAGACCGGTTTGTCGACGGTCACGCCCGCGTTGTTGACGAGGATGTCCAGGCGGCCGTGCTCGTCGATCACCTCGTGAACAACACGCTGACAGTCCTCCCAGTCGCCGACGTTGCCCTGATGCAGTGACACCGTGCCCCCGTCCGCCTCGATCGCCTGGCGCAGCTCGTCTGCCCGCTCGCGGTTCGCTGTGAACCCGGCCGCCACCACCGCGCCGTCCGCGGCAAGGCTGCGGCAGATCGCCGCGCCGATCCCACGGGTACCTCCAGTGACGAGGGCTACCCGTCCGGTGAGATCCTTGCCGTGCTTGGCGGTCTGTGGTCTAGAACTCGTGGTTGTCATGCTGCCGTTCCTTTTCGTTTCGCTAGTTGAGACGCTCGACGATCATCGCCTGGCCCATCCCGCCCGCGACGCACATCGTCTCGAGCCCCAGGCTGCCGTCCACCGTGTCGAGGTTGTTGAGCAGGGTGGTCATGATCCGTGCGCCGGTCATCCCGAACGGGTGGCCGAGCGCGATCGCGCCGCCGCGGGAGTTGAGCTTCTCCGGGTCGATACCGAATTCGTCCCGGCAGGGCACGACCTGAGCCGCGAACGCCTCGTTCATCTCGATCGCGTCCATGTCCTCGATGGTCATGCCCGCCGCCTTCAGCACCGCCCTGATCGCTGGGATCGGGCCAAGGCCCATGATCTCCGGACGGAGCGCCGCAACCGACGAGGCGACGATCCGCGCCCGGGGCTTGAGGCCCAGCTCGCGGGCCCTGTCCTCGGACATCACCAGGATGGCCGCGGCGCCGTCGTTCAGCGGGCACGCGTTGCCCGCGGTCACCGTGCCACCGGCCTTGAAGACGGGTTTGAGGTTCGCGAGCTTCGCTTCGGTCGTCCCCTCGCGCGGCCCATCGTCGCGCATGACAGTGTGCGCCGGCACGACGTCGCCCCCGGCATCGTGGGCTTCGGGTATGTCGACGCCCACGATCTCGCGGTCAAAGTGACCCGAGTCGCGCGCCGCGCACGCTCGCTGCTGCGAGAGCGCCGCCCACTCGTCCTGGGACTCGCGGCTGACCTTGCAGCGCACGGCCACGTTCTCGGCCGTCAGCCCCATCGAAATGTATACGTTGTACCCCGTGCCGTTCGTACCGTCGATGCGCGGATTCATCGCCGGAAGGGTCATGGCCGCGCCCCGCGACACGCACTCCACGCCCGCCGCAATGTACTGATCGCCTTCGCCGGCCTTGATGGCGTGAAAAGCCATCCGGATGGTCTGCAGCGAAGATGCGCAGAAGCGGCTCACCGTCACCGCCGGGACATGATGGTCGATGCCTGCGAGCAACTGCGCGTTGCGGCCGATGTTGTAGCCCTGCTCATGGTCCGGGAAGCCGCAGCCCATCATGATGTCGTTCGTCTGGGCGAAATCGACCCCCGGGTTACGCTCAACCAGTGCACGCAGCGGAATCGCGGCGAGGTCGTCGGCCCGAATGTCCTTCAGCGACCCCTTGACCGCGCGCCCGATGGGCGTCCTGATGGCGTCGACAATGACCGCTTCAGACATAACTCCTCCTAGGTGACTTAGACAGTGGCCCGGTGCGGATCTCCACCGAGCCGTGAGATTGCGGGCGCCGTTCCGGGCGCGGGCATACCGGCGAGCGGGTCGTTGAGGGCCAAACGGCTTTCATGTGGCTCACGTACCGCTACGTCGCCAGGGCGACCGGAACCGCCACACGCTGCACGAATGAGCACTTGACAGTGTCGTGCGGGACCTCGGCGGCGGGCGCAAGGCCGTGATCGGCGCGCAACACGCGTCGGCCGACCCGACCGAAGCCGTTGATCGCTACTCGTACGGGCATCAGAACCTCGCCTTCTTGGGGGATTTGCACGACTCTCCGGCACGACGCCGTCAGTTCCTCGAACCCGTTCGCGACCTCGTGTGGATCGTGCGTTGATTCGCAATCGGCGAATCAGACAGGTCCGGCGAATGGGAAGGTCGACCTGCCGGTTGGGTTGAACCTCAGAAGTCAGGTCGTGCCGCCAGACCCCATGTGGGCCGACGTCAGGAGTGATGCCCTCCAACATTCACGCTACTCCGCATGTCAAGCGAAAGCCACCAGCGCGTACAACATGCCGAGCCTTCCGTGATCTCCATCACCTCACGCGCTAACCGAAGATCGGGAACCGGCGTTGCTTGGCCAGTCGATCCATTCCGTCCTGGATTGCGGATTCCACTTCGCGGTAAATCGAGTTGACGTACACGCGATCATTGACCCGCTCTGGATCGTGGTCGACGTGAATCGGGTCCAACAAAACGGTCCGGATCTTTGCAGGGAGCGGAAGGTGCGTCGGAATGGTCTCGATCGTCAGGCCGAAGGGGATGCCGAGAACAATCGGAAGCCTCGAGCCGCGAAGCTTGGTTTTCAGCCCCGAGACGCGGTCGAGCCCGTTCGCGATCCAGCGGCCTTCCGATAGCACGAATGCGGTGTCATGCCCGCCGACGGTTGCCACGGGGACGATCGGTACGCATGAGCGGATCGCCTGGCGTACGAAGCCCTTGCGCTCGCCAAGGGCAACCTGATCGCGCTTGCGCCAGTTGCGGGTCGAGTCGACGTCGCCCCCTGGCCAGATGATCACGTCGCAGCCGGCGTCGAGAGCCGCGCTGACACCTTGACGGGACGCTGGGATCACGCCGACCTGGCGGAAGTAGTCGCCGAGGCCGGGCGTTGCCATCAGGAAGTCGTGAGCGGTTGCATGGAGCACGCGTGCGGTGCCGAATCGTCGCCACCAGTCGTAAACGAACGTCCACGCGTCCATCGTCAGCGACACCCCTGAATGGTTGCCGATCAACAGGGAGGTCTCGTCGGGCAGCAGCTCCCAACCGGACGTCTCAAGCCGGAAGTAGTACTTGCAGAGGGCATCCCAGACAGGCTGCTGAGCGCGCATCAGGGTCTGGTTGGGACCGTCGAGCGCGTGCTCGGTAGCGGCGGCGGCCCGTTTGGCGATCAGGCCCTGGATTCCACTCATGGATCGCCGCTGAGCGGCCCCGGACTCGGTGATCATCCCGGGCTTGGGGGGTCCCCGTCCGTTGCCATCGCGCTGCGTTGCGCGCTGCTTCAGAGTGGCTGTCGAGGCGCTCGTCGCCTTATCGGATGACATTGACATCGGTATCAACGATACTTCCATCTCCGTGCGGAAATGTCAAGCGCACGACGGATTCCTTAACGAGGCTTTTGACGTCGATGTCAGCGTCGTGTCAGGGAGTATTCTTCAGGAATGGTCTCGACTGCCCGAGAGAAGACAGATGCCTTGACGGGCGGAGGCGCGGATCAACCCGCGCGACGGGGCACGAGACGCGCGAGCGGACCGACGCGCGAACGGCTCCTGGCTGCGGCGCGAGAATCGTTCGCAAATCGCGGCTATGCGTCGACTCGGGTCGCCGACATCGTTGCGCTTGCCGGGACGAGCCACGGAACGTTCTATACGTACTTCGAGGACAAGCGCGACGCCTTGTTGGCGCTGACCGAGGAGGCCGCGAGTGCGATCTACGGCGCCGCGGTTGCGCCGCTCGCGAACGGCAACCGACAGTCTCCGCGCGACGCGATCCATGCCCGACTGACGGTTTTCTTTCGCATCTACGGTGAGTGGTGGGACGTGGTTCGGACCTGGGATCACGCAAGTGCGATCCATCCCGAGGTCGACGAGTTGCGCGCACGTATCAGAGCATCGATCGTCGAGCAGCTATGCCGCGTGCTCGCGCGCGATCGCCAGCGCGGACACGTGGATACCGGACCCGACCCAGAAATCGCGGCGCTCGCACTGACCGCGATGGTCGAGGAATTCGCGAGTCGCTGGTTCGCGCTTGGGCGCACGCTCGGGACGACCGAGATCGATCAACTGACGGCGCTGTGCGCTGGCGCCCTGTACGGCAGCGAAGCGCCGCACGACCCGACTGCCCGCTGAGCCCTAACGGGCCGTCGATGTCAGGTGCGTCAGTTCGGCGAGCTCGAGCAAGGAGGTGACGATGCCGTCTCTGAGTACATCGAGGTCGGGCGTCGTGGTGCGATCGGCGTATATCCCGAACGTCATCCCGCCGGCATACGACACGATGGCGATCGCGAGCGAATGCTCGGCCGCCAGCGGCACGATCGGAATGACGTCGACCATCGGCGCGCCGAATGCGTACAGACGACTCGGCGAGCCGGGGACGTTGGTGATGGTGACGTTGAACAACCGTTTCCCGTACAGCGAGCGCGCGAGGCCCGCGTGAAGGACTGGCGGCGCGAGCTCGGCCAGCCCGGTCAGCTGGCTGGCCGCGCGCGCCTGCCCGGAGGCCTTGCGCTGCTGCGCCGAAGCGCTGACCCGCTCGTAGCGACGCAGTAGGTCAGCCTCGGCCACCGGCAGGTCGACGAACAGTGAGGAGACCTGGTTGCCAGCCTCGCCGCCGCCCTGAACGCTGCGGATGCTCACGGGCACCATCGCGCGCAGGCCCTGGTGCGGTGGATCCTCGCCGCGAGCGAGCAGGAGCTCGCGCAGCGCGCTTGTCGCCGCGCACAACACGACGTCGTTGACGGTGCCGCCAAGCGCCGCACGGACGTCCTTCAGCTGCTGAAGGGTGACGTGAACGGTCGCGATCCGTCGCGTCGCTCCGATCGGCACGTTCAGGCTCGAGCGCGGCGCCGAGATCACCTCGTCACGGACGATCAGCTCGATCACCGCCCGCGAGCACTCCAATGCGTCTCGCGGATGCATGAGCGCATGGGCGCCGCCGCGAGCAGCCGCGAGGCCGGCATCAGCCAAGAGGCCGACAGGCGCAGGTAGGTGCGGAAGCCATCCGGGCAAGGCCTCGACAGAGGCCGACACGGGTGGCGGGTGCGGCGCTGGGAGCTCGTGTGGGGCGGGCTCGGCGTCGAGTAGCAGGTCGGTGGCGTCCACCGAGCCGACACCGTCGACCAGACAATGGTGGGTCTTGCAGACCAACGCCCAACGGCCGCCGATCAGGCCGTCGAGGAGCACCATCTCCCATAGCGGACGGCTGCGGTCCAGGCGATGCGAGTAGAAGTCCGAGATCCACTCCAGGAACTCGCGCTCGTCGCCCGGCCTCGAGAGCGTCGCGTGACGGACGTGCGCTTCGATCTCAAAGCGCTCATCGTTTTCCCACGACGGCCAGGAGAGCCCGCCGGTGCGGGGCAGATCGAGCTTCTGCCGATAGCGCGGCAACAGATCTAGCCGCTGTTCAAGGTGCTCTCGCACCTGTCCGATCGTCGGCGTCCCGCCGCCTGGGAGCGGCTCGAACACGAGCGCCCCGCCGATGTGCATCAGCGCGCTGTCGTCGCTCTGCTCGAGCTCCAAAAACGTCGCATCGAGCGCCGACAGCTGCTCGTTCTCGGGCATCGCGCTCCTCGAGTCGCTTTTGGGTCACACTACGCGCCGCGCCGCCACCTGCCATCGGTGGATCCTGGCGCTCACGGTGGGTAGGAACTACGCATCACCAGCCGTCGCCGCCCGCCGACCGGGGCCAGTCTCGCTACTACCGCCACCGGAGCTGTCGCACCGGGAAATCACTCGCCAGGTGCGGCGGAGTGGGGCATGCGTCCACGGATCAGGTCCGCCGCACGCTCGGCGAGCATGATCGTCGGGGCGTTGGTGTTGCCGCCCGGGATGATCGGCATGACCGACGCGTCCACGACCCGCAGATTCTTGAGTCCGTGGACGCGGAGGCTGGAGTCGACCACCGCGTCATCGCCGACGTCGCTCATCCGGCACGTGCCGACGGGGTGGTAGATCAGCATGAGGCGCCGGCGCAGGTCGGATTCGAGATCGGTGCGGTCGCGCTGGTCGGACCCGGGCTTGATCTCTGAGACGATGATCTCGCGCATCGGGCCCTGCGACGCAATCTCTCGCGCAAGCTCCATGCCGTCGACGAGCGAACGCAGATCGTCGGGCGCGGACAAGCTGTTCGTTACGATGCGCGGCTTCGCGGTGGGGTCCGCCGATCGGAGCCAGACCTGGCCCCGGGCCTGCGGTGACACGAGTACGGGCGCGATCACGGCACAGTGGCCATCGTAAGTCTCGGCGCCGTGATCCTCGTAGTACGCGGCGCCCATGTGGAACTGGACGTCTGCCGCCGGCAGGCCCGGGCGCGTGCGCACGAACGCGACGACTTCGGCGACGCTCGAAGTCAATGGGCCCGTACGACGTAGTACCCACTCGGCGAGAGGCTTGGGCCGGTCGGCGCGGTGGAGGGTGTTCTGGTCGGAGATCTCCCAGATGAGCGTGACGAACGGGTGGTCCTGCAAGTTGCGCCCGACTCCGGGCAAGTTGTGGCGCGCCTCCAGGCCGATGGAGCGCACCTCGTCGGCCGAGCCGATTCCGCTCAGGAGCAGAAGTTGCGGCGATTGAATAGCTCCCGCGCTCAGGATTACCTCCCGCTCGGCTCGAATCGATCGCCCGTGCGTGCGCGGGCGATCGATTTGCACGCCGACAGCTCGGTCGCCCTCCAAGTCGACGCGAAGGGTCCGCGTGCGTGTCATCACCTCGAGGTTCGGCCGTTTCATCGCCGGGCGCAGGAAGGCGTCGGCGGTGCTCCAGCGGCGGCCGTCGCGCTGGTTGACCTGGAACATCGCCACGCCGTCCTGCTCGGGACCGTTGTAGTCGTGGCTTCTTCGGATGCCCGCCGCCTCGCTCGCGGCGATCAGCCGGCGGTCGACCTCGGCGCGCGGGGAGCGCTGGTTCGACACTCGTAGCGGCCCGCCGGCGCCGTGGAACTCCGATGCGCCTCGCACGTTGTCCTCGGACTTCAGGAAGTACGGCAGGACCTCTCGCCAGCCCCACCCTGCAGCGCCCTGGGACTCCCAGAGGTCGTAGTCGAGTGGCCGCCCGCGGACGTAGAGCATCGCGTTCATCGAGCTCGAGCCACCCAAGCTCTTGCCGCGCGGGACGTAGAGCGACCGACCGTCGACGTGCGGCTCAGGCTCCGTCGAGAAGTCCCAGTCGAACTTGGTGTGGAACTGCTTGGCGAAAGCCGCCGGGATCTTTATGTTCGGACTCCGGTCGGGGCCGCCGGCCTCGATTAGCAGAACACGCGTGGCCGGGTCCTCGGTGAGCCGGTTAGCCAAAACGCATCCGGCTGATCCGGCGCCCACGATGATGTAGTCGAACGCTTGTGACAACTTCGCGGGACTCACGAGCCGTAGCCCGTCTGCAGAAGCCCGATGATCTCAACAAGTAGCGGGATGCGGGGGTTGGTGCGGATGCTGGGGTCGCTGAATGCGGCCTTGGCCAAATCGGGGAGCGCGGCCTCAAACTCCTCCCGTGGGACGCCGACCTCGGCGAGTGAGCGCGGCTCTCCCACCTCGCCAAGCAGTTCGTCGACCCGAGCAAACAGGCGCTCGCGGCGGCTCGCCTCGGACTGGCCGCTGATGCCTAGGATCCAGGCGATCTGCGCGTACTTCTCCGGCGCCACGTACGCCGAGTAGCCGGGCGCCGGCATGAACTTGCTCGGCAGCGAGGCGTTATAGCGCAGCACGTGCGGTAGGAAGATCGCGTTCGCACGGCCGTGGGCGATGCCGAACCGTGCGCCGACGGCATGCGCGAGCGCGTGGTTGAGGCCCACGAACGCGTTCGAGAACGCAAGCCCGGCGATCGTCGCCGCGTTCGCCATCGCGGTGCGCGCTTCGATGTCAGAGCCGTTCCGGCACGCACGCGTTAGCGCACCGAGAATCAGGTTGACCGCCTGCATGCAGAAGGCGTCGGTGAACGGGGATGCGAAGATCGACACGGCGGACTCGAGCGCGTGCGTCAGCGCGTCGATTCCGGTGTCGGCGGTGATCTCGGGCGGCATGCTGACAGTCAGCAATGGATCGACGATCGCCATGTCCGGGACTAGCGAGTAGTCGACGAGCGTGACCTTTCGCTGGCCGACGCTGATGACTGCCGCGGGCGAGACCTCGGACCCCGTTCCCGCCGTCGTGGGAATCGCGACGAGACGCATCGCGTGCTTGACCTGGGGGAAGGAGGTGATCCGCTTGCGCGCGTCTAGGAACGGCAGCGACAGCTCGCGCACGCTGAGCTGCGGGCTCTCGTGGAACAAGCGCATCGCTTTTGCGCCGTCCAGCACCGAACCCCCGCCGACCGCGATGATCGCGTCCGCATCGAGGTGCTCGAGCTCCTCCACACCGGCGCGGATCTGTGCCTCGGTGGGCTCGGGCTCGATCCCCGCGAAGACGTGCACGGAGAGGTCGCCGAGGCGCTTGCGGACCTCATCTACGGCGCCGCGAGCCTCGGTAGGACCGTCGGTCACGATGATCGGCCGGGAGGCGCCGAGCTGCCTGAGGTTCTCGAGCGCGCCCGGGTTGAAATACGTGTCCGATGGGCTGCGGAACCACTGCGGCGGTGTCTGGCGGCGCGAGACCGCCTTGATGTTGAGGAGGTTGCGGTAGTTGACGTTGTCGGTTGTATTTGAGCCACCCCACGTCCCGCAGCCGAGCGAGAACGTCGGCGTCATCGAGTTGTAGATGCCGCCGAGCGCGCCGACGGCGGTGGGCGCGTTGACGAGGATCCGGCCGGTGCGAACGGCAAGTGCGAATCGGTTGATGACTTCCTCGTCGCCGGCGTACACGGCCGAGGTGTGGCCGAGGCCGCCGTGCTCTGTCACGAGCTCACAGGCGGCGATCCCGTGCTCTACCGACGGCGAGCGCACGACTCCCAGCACCGGCATCAGCTTTTCGGCGATGAACGGATGCGCGGCGAGCGCATCGAGGTCGCTCGGTAGCGGCGCTAACAGGATCTTGTCGGTGTCAGCGGCGTCGAAGCCGGCGAGCGCACCGAGATTGACGCACGACTGGCCGAGTACCTGCATCTCGACGCGACCGTCGTCGGTGAACGACTTCGACGCCAGTAAGTCGGTTTCGTCGTCGCTGAGGAGCCGCGCGCCCATCCGCCGGAACTCCTCGACAACCGCGTCATAGATCTCATCGTCGATCACGCATGTCTGCTCGGCCGGGCAGATGACCGAGGCGTCGAACGTCTTGGAGACCAGGATGTCGACGACCACCATCCGGATATCAGCGCTGCGGTGCACGTAGACGGGCGCGTTGCCAGGCCCGACGCTTAGGCACGGCTTGCCGGCGGCGTTCGCAGCCGCCACCGCGCCCGGCCCGCCCGTCGTCCAGATGAAGTCGACGCCCGGATGATGGAACAGATATTGGGAAACGTCGCGCGTCGGATCCGGGATCACCTGCAGCGCGTTGGGCGGCAGACCGGCTGCCTCTCCAGCTTCCTGCAGCAACTCCGCCGCGCGCGTCGCGCAAAGCGCGGCGCGCGCGGACGGTCGCATGATCAGCGCGTTGCGCGTCTTGGCGGCGACGATCGACTTGAACAGCGCTGTCGAGGTGGGGTTGGTGATCGGCAGCAACGCGAGCACAACGCCGATCGGCTCCGCGATGTATTGGATCGCGCGCTCGCGGTCCTCGTCGATCACGCCCACCGATTTTTTGTCCTTGAGGTAGTCATACAGGAACTCGGTCGCGATGTAGTTCTTCAGCACCTTGTCCTCGAACACGCCGAAGTGGGTCTCCTCCATCGCGAGCTCGGCCAGCTCGACCGCGTGCTCTAGACCGGCGACGGTCATCGCCCAAACGATCCGATCGACCGCCTCCTGATCGAGCTTGCGCAGCGCATCCGCGGCACCCCGCGCCCGCTGCACATACGCATCGAGCCGCGCCTCAGACTCGCCCCCTATTGGGTCAACTGTATCTGTGATCGCGAGTGCCATCTGACACTACGCTCGCACGCAATGGCGCGCATAACCTGCGGGTTTCCCGCAATGATGATCGGCGAGCCACGCCATCCCGGGCCCGGAGCGGCGCGATCTGATCACGATGCGCAAACCACGGCGAGGACAGGTGAGGTACGGCGTGGTGAATGTCGAATCTGTTCTCAAGGCTCTTCCTATTGCTCGCGTCTTTTGTTTATCGGTGGCGCTGACCCTGACTGCTTCTCCGCGCTGGGTGCTGATCGAACGAATCGGCCATATGCCTCCGTGCCGGTCGTACGAGCGCCGCTGCACGCTCCCCTGCGGCGTGGACAAGACGCGCCGTAGCCAAGGTGACCCACCGGCTCCTTCGAAAGGTTGAGGCATGTCTCAGTTCCTGACGGGTGCATTCCCGTGTCGACCGATCACCATCTGATCCACAGGCTGACACCGACCGAGAGCTGGAGCCGGAAAGCATCGCTCGCCGAAGGTTGAGGCGAAGCTGAAATGCAATGGTACAGCGCCTCCGAGCCGCCTGCCAGGTTTGCCCGCTCGCCGCGCGCGCCGCGCTTTGAGCCGGCGTCAGCCGGAGCGTGAAGCCGCAGACTCCGCGCTGGGAGAGGCTGACGTACGCAAACACTGCGGCTGGCTGTGTGGATTTGTCCTGATGCGATCAATCTGGCCTACGGCCACACTAGTCCGCGACGAAGAAGCTAGGGCCTTGACAGCAATCGGCCAACGCAGTTTTCTGGAGGATCGCCATGGCGCATCTGGGTGGCTCCGCTAGCGCGGAGCTCGTTGCTTCCATCGAGGACGTCTGGGCTGTTGTGGAGGACGTGGCGACGGCTCCGGATTGGCAGGGCGGGCTTGACCGGCTGACTCCCCTCGAGCGTGACGCCGAGGGTCGCCCGACGCTCGTCGAGACCGAGAACGACGTCAAGCTCAGACGCATCAAGGCGCGCGTCCGCTTCCGTTACGACCCGCCGACCCGGCTGAGTTGGACGCAGGAGAAGGGCGACATGAAGTCGGTCCAGGGTGCGTGGGAGCTCGAGGATCTTGGCAATGGGCGTACTCGCGCAACGTACAGGCTCGATGCGGATCCCGGCCGGGTCCTCGGGTTTGTGATGCGCGGGCCGGTCGAGGCGGCGACCCGATCGATCTTTGTGAGCGGGCGCCCGGGCGAGCTCAAGCGGCGAGTCGAGGGCAGCGAGCGAGTCGAGACCAGCGCGCCTGCTCCGCGAGGGCCCGTGCCTGGGCTGGTGGCGCTACCGCCGGACGGCAACCAGGACTGAAGCGCAAGGTTCGGTAGCTCTCTGAGCCGGCGCCAACAACCATGCCGGCACGGACCAGGTTCGACGTCCGCTTGACGGGAGGAACCGCCGATCTGCCACGATGGTGCCTGTGTACGGCGACCGACATGTGGAGTCGGCTCCGAATCAGGGCGACGGGATCAGAGCTTGGTGTCACGCGAGCGGCGTGGGATGAGAGCGCGGGTCTTTCTTGACGTCGATGGAGTACTGAACGCAGAGACCAAGCGCCCGCCTAGCCCACTCACCGATTGGTGTACCTCCCCCGTCAACGGCGTAACCGTCGTGTGGTCGCCGACGGTCGCCCGCGCCATCGGGCAACTCGCCAGCCGCGCCGATGTGTTGTGGCTGACAACGTGGGAGCGTGACGCCCAGATTGACCTCGAACCTCTCATGGGGCTACCCAGACTCGAGCTGGCGTGCAGGGCCAACCTCGATGACCCTTGGCGCTGGTGGAAGCACGACGCCGTTACCGCGCTGTGGAAGACCGACCACCGGCCCTTTGTCTGGATCGACGACGACCTCGCCCTGTTTGATGATGCGCTGGACTGGGTAATGGGACTTCCGCCCGACCAGGCGCTCCCGATTCGACACCCAAGCCTGAAGCCATCAAGGCCGTTGCCGGCCCAAACCAGACCGCGAACGGCGTGGAAGCGCGCGCACGTTCGAATCGCCCGCGGGCTCATGCGGCTCGGCCCGCCACAGGAATCAGCCGACCCCGGGCGACGCCCGATGGGCAAGTCTGATCCGGACCCGGCTGGAGCCCGTTCCTCTCCCTAGTCGTTCAGTCTCCGGCGGGCATGACCCCCGCCGCCTCGACCATCAGGATCGTGGTCTTGCGAGGCGCGCGCGTACGATGGACGACGCCCCTGGGCACGCTGCACGCCTGGTGGGGACCGAGCGTGATCGTGGCGGCACCGTCGAAGTCAATCAGGAGTTCGCCGTCGAGGACGAGGAAGAACTCGTCCTGATCGTCGTGCTTGTGCCAGTGGAAGTCGCCGTCGATCACGCCGAGTCGCACGACCGCGTCGTTGACCGAGACGAGCGTCTCGTTGAACCACGGCTCGTGCGCCGCGGCCTCGGCGGGGAGGTCGATCAGCTCCATGTGATCGAACGCCTGGCCGTCGGCGAGTTCGATGTGCCGGACCCGCGTGTCGAACCGCGACAAGATCGCGCGGGCCTCGGCCTCGACGACCGCGAGGCCGATGTCCTCACCCGCGAACGCGTGGATGGCGTCGACCGACGCCCAACGTGTGACGACAACGATCTCGATCCCGCGATCGCCACCGACACGCTCGATCGTGGCGCCGAGAAACCCCTCGGTGCGCTCCAGTTGCGGCCTCACACTTCGCTCGAAGTGCGCGGCGTAAGCGTCTGCCTGCGCTGATCCTTCGGCATGAGCCGTCCACCGGCGCGCGATCACCGTGCAGAGTTTCGCATCTGCCGGTGCGATCAGGTGCGTCGCGGCGGCTTCCGCCGACTTGGTTCCGGAAAGTGCCGTTTTTCGTCACGAAACGGGACCAAGTCGGCCACTACCGCCGCGCTGCATCCTTGCCCGGCGGCCGCTTGGCCTCGACCCTTTCAGGCACAACGTTCCCACGAGACCCACTAGAGCGCGAACACGCGCCGGGCGTTGCCCTCGAGGAACAGCCCGCGGGTCTCGTCGTCGAGCCCGAGCTCGTCGAGCCCCTCGAGCGCGTGGTCGGGAAGGATCATCGGGAAGTTGCTGCCGAACATCACCTTGTGCCGGCCGCTGCGCGTCTTCATGTAGGCGACCAGCTCGCCTGGCAGTCGCCTGATCGTGTACGCCGAGGTGTCTATGTAGACGTTCTCGTGCTTGCGCGCGACCGCCACCATCTCCTCGGTCCATGGATAGCCGACGTGGCCGCAGACGATCCGCAGCTCCGGAAAGTCGATCGCCACCTGGTCGATGTAGGGAATCGGGCGGCCAGGCTCCGACGGGTAGAGCGGCCCGGTGTGCCCCACCTGCGTGCAGAACGGCACGCCGAGCTCGATGCAGGCGGCGAACAGCGGGTAGTAGCGACGGTCGGTCGGCGCGGCTCTCCACAGCCAGGGCAGGACGCGCAGCCCGATGAAGCCGTCCGACTGCACGCGACGGCTCAGCTCGCGGACGGCCTCCATCGGCTTGTCGAGGTCGACGGCCGCCAGCGCCCGGAACCGATCCGGATGCCGCGCTACCCACCCCGCCACCTCGTCGTTGGAGATCAGCGGCCCGATCCCCGGGGCTTGCCACGCGGCGAGGATGCCGAGCTGAACCTGGGCGCGGTCCATCACCCCGATCGTCGCCTCGATCGGCACCTCTTCCGCCGGCAGCCTTCCCCCGGTCCAGCGCCTGATCGAGTCGAACGCCTCCATCGACAGGAACCGCAGGGTCGGATGCTGCATCCACACGTCGATCGGCATCGCCGCTCACCGCCCCCGTGGACGCCTATCGAGCCTTCGATCGGTGCGCGAGCAGGCTGGACGCGCGCTCAGACCGCACGATTCTTATCGTATTTTCGTTGAGGCCGTCCGCTTGAAGCGCAATACTTGTTGCCATGTAGTGAATCGCCCCACAAGGAGGAAGAGGACCAATGTCCAATCACCTTACCCCCACTGAGCTCGCCCGCGAATCAGGTCTCGACCGTCGAGACGTGATCTCCAAGTGCGTTGAGTGGGGTGTGCCGATCTTCAATGGCAAGATCGACAAGACCCTCTTCCTGTCGAGCCTCAACGAGGTATCGATAGATCCGGCCGCGATGCAGGTGGCAACGGCCTAGTCCCTGAGCCGATCTCCTTCTGAATGGGCCCGGCATTCGCCGGGCCTTTTGTTTGCCTCATGAGCGATGAAGCCGTGGCGCCATCGGACGGATCGGAAGGGCGGTGCGCCCGCCCTATTCCTCTGCCGACTGGCGCAGCAGTGCCGAGGTCGTCTGCTCGAGGATCTTGCGCCACGCCCCGGTCCTCTCACGCTCGGCCTCGAAGTGCTTGACGACCTTGCGCACGCGGGTCGCGGAGATCTCGATCCCGTGGCGCGCGCAGATCCGCTTGAACCGTGGGTAGTCGTTGGCGAGCTTCAGCGTGACCGACTGGAACCCGTGGCGGGCGACGTCGACGTGCGAGGCGTAGCTCATGATCCCGGTCTGGAACATCAGCTCGTCGTTCGGCTCCGGCTCGATCAGGATGATGTCGACGCCGGGGTAGCGCTCCTCCCAACGTTGCGCCATCTCGTGCAGGCGCTGGTAGGCGAGCAACTTGAACGTCTGGTAGCCGATCTGCGGGAACCCCATGTCGGACACGCGCCGCAGGCGCGAGCCGGCGATCGTCCGGATCCGCTTGTCGAAGTCGTTGATGTACGGCACGAGCGGGTTGACGACGACGATGAACTTCGCCCCAGCCTCGACCGCGATGTCGATGTTCGTCGTCGACAGGATCCCCCCGTCGACGAGCTCGCGCTCCTTGATCGGCACGGGCCGGTAGATCATCGGCAGCGCGCACGAGGCGGCGACCGCCGAGGAGATCGGGACGTCGTCCCAGCCGGCGCCGCCCAACACGATCCGCTCGCACGTGTCGAGGTCGGTGGCCGCGAGGTACAGCTCCGCCGCCAGCAGCCGGAAATCGTCGGACCGGCCCGGCTCGGACAGCACGGTCCGCACGTACCGCTCGAGTCCGGCGGTTGTGTACAGGCCGGATGGCAGGAACTCCGCGAGCCCGAGCACGAGGTCGACCATCGAGACCTGTCCGAGGTTCCGCACAAGCCCCCGCAGCAACTGCGCCAGCCGCCACGGCGTGAGCGCCCCCCGGGCGAGGTACTCGAGGTAGTTGGGCCGGAGCAGCGCCCCGATCGTGACCTGGGGCAACGACGCCGGCGTCTGATGCAGGAGCATGCGCATGAGCTCCTCCGGCGTGACGCCGTTGGCCAGCGATGCGGCCACGAACGAGCCGGCGCTCGTGCCGACGTAGACGTCGAACTGGTTGACCGTCCGGTTCACCGACAGCAGGTCGAGCGCGCGCAGCGCACCGATCTCGTAGACCCCGCCGGTGAAGCCGCCGCCGCCGAGGACGAGCGCCGATCGCGACCTGCGCCGGCGCCGGCGCGCCCCCGGCTCCCGACTCGAGACGGGTCGTTGCCCGCCGCCGGCATCGAGCTTGACGACGTTGTCCATGCTGCATTCGAATTCTAGGGTCACTTCGCAAAGCTCCGCCGCCTGGCTGGTTAAGTTGGGGCCATGCGAGTGATCCGCGCCCGGGCCGGCTGGCTGCTGCTGTTCGCCGGCATCGTGTTCGCCTGCATCCGCCTCGTCTGCGCGACGGGCGCCGCCGCCGCAGGCAATCCCGGGTCGGCTTCGGGCGACGCTCCCGGGTCTGGCGCGGGGGGGGTCGCTCCGGCACCGGCCCCAACCGGCCCGAAGGCCACGAAGGCGCTCGGCGCGTTGGAACGGGCGCTCGCCTCCGACTTCAAGGATGCAGGCGGCACCGGCAGCGCCCTCGTGATCGACATGACGACCGGGCAGACTCTGTTCGCTGCCTCGCCGGAGCTGCCGATGCTGCCGGCCTCGCTCGAGAAGCTGTACACGACGAGCACCGCGCTCCTACGGTTCGGCCCGACCGCCACGCTGCAGACCGGGGTGCTGGGCACCGGCACGCTCGGGCCTGGCGGCGTCTGGCGCGGGACGCTGTTCCTGCGCGGCGGCGGCGACCCCACGTTCGGCGCCACCCACTTCGACCAGGTTGCCTACGGGACCGGCGCCACCGTCCAGCAGCTCGCGCAGGCTGTGCGCGCGGCCGGGATCAGGCGGGTGGCGGGGGCGATCGGCGGCGACGGTTCGCTGTTCGACGCGCTGCGGGGAACGCCCGCGACGGGCTTTGCCCCGAATCTCGAGCTCGAGGGTCAGCTCGGCGGGCTGATCTACGACGCCGGCTTCACGTCGCTCGCGGAGACGGCACTGCAGCCGCGGCCCGCGCTGTTCGCGACCCAGGCATTCGTCGTCGCGCTGCGCGGTGCCGGCGTCGCCGTTCCCGCGAGCACACCCGTGTTCACGGGTACCACGCCGGCGAACGCGACCCCACTCGCGGCGGTCCAGTCGCCGCCGATCGCGACGCTGATCGAGCTGACGAACACGCCGTCGGACAACTTCTTCGCCGAGACGCTGCTGAAGGACCTCGGCTCCAGCTACGGCGCCGGCGGCACCACGGCCGCCGGCGCCGCGGTGGTCGAGGCCACGATGGCTCAGACGTTCCACATCTCGCCGCGTCTCGACGACGGCTCGGGGCTGTCGCGGTTTGATCGCACGACCGCCGCCCAGGTCGTGTCGCTGTTGCGCCAGCAGGCGATCGACCAGCCGTTCGTGGCTTCCCTCGCCGTCGCGGGCGTCAGCGGCACGATGCAGGGCGAGATGCTGGGAACGCCGGCAGTCGGCAACTGCCGCGGTAAGACGGGCACGCTCAGCGACGTGGCCAACCTCGCCGGCTACTGCACCGCGCGCAACGGCGATCAGCTCGTGTTCGCGTTCCTCGAGGGCGGTCTCGCCAACGCCGAGGCCGGGCATCTCACCGAGGACGCGATGGGCGCGGCGCTGGCGCGCTACGACCCACAGTGAGCGCGAGGGCAGTCGCTCCACAGAGAGCCGCGGCCGCGATCGTCGGCGCACCGTCGCCCGACAGCTTTGCCAGCGCGCCCCCGCCGGCGGCGCCGACGATCTGACCGCCGGCCCAGGCGAGGTTCATCAGCGCCGCCGCGAGCCCCTGATCGAGCCCGAGCGCGTCGCCGGCGTCGGCGAGCATCGCCATCGCCGGCGCCCAGCAGGCGCCGAGCGCAGACGCAAGCGCCACGATCACGAACGCGAGCAGGACCGCCCGCTCTGGAGCCGTGAAGCACAGCAGGGCGGCGGTCGTGACCAGCAGCCCGGCCCGCAGCGGCGCGATCCGCCCGTGACGGTCAGACAGGCCGCCGACCGCCGGCGAGATCGCGGCCTCGATCGCGGCGCCGATCAGGAACGTCGCCCCGATCGCCACCGCGCTCGCCCCGAGGCGGTGCAGGCGCAGCGGCCCGATCACGTTGATCATGCCGGAGACGATCGCCGGCAGCGCCATCAGCCAAATTGCGCCCACCACGCGCGGGCGCCCCAAGGCGTGCCTCAGCGTGCCGCCGGCGGCCTGCGCCGAAGCGGTCGGCGCCGGCATCGCGCGCGTCAGCACGATCAGCGCGATCACCACGCTCGCCAACGCGGTGAACAGGGCCTGGCGGCCGGCCACCGTCGCCAGCGCGCCGATCGCCGGACCGAGCAGCGACCCGCCGATCGCCGCCGCCAGCGCCCGGCCGATCATCGCGCCGCGCCGCTGCGGTGGCTGGCCGGCGGCGATCCACGCAAGCCCCCCGGCCCATGAGCAGGCACCGCCGACACCCTCGACGACCCGCGCGGCGTCGAGCCAGCCGATCGTCCGCAGCCACGCGAAGCCGACCGTCGAGCAGGCGAGCAGGGTCAGGCCCGCGCAGACCGTCAGCCGCGGTCCCGCCCGGACGGCGAGGATGCCACCGGGGATCGACCCGACGAGCGTCCCCGCCGCGTAGCTGGCGGTCAGCAGGCCGGCCGACAGCCTCGACAGGTGCAGCTGATGCGCAAGCGTGGGCAGCAGCGGTGTGATCACCGCGTAGAACATCGTGTCGACGAAGACGACGCTCCCGACGAGCGCCAGCAGCCGGCGCTCGCTCACTGAGCGCCGGCGAGCACTGCGCGGAGCCCGGCCTCGTCGAGGATCGGGATGCCGAGGCGCTCGGCGCTGGCGAGCTTGGAACCGGCGCTCTCGCCGGCGACGACGAAGGACGTCTTCTTCGAGACCGACCCCGTCACCTTGCCGCCGCCGGCGACGATCAGCTGCGTGGCCTGTTCGCGCGTCAGCTCCGGCAGCGTCCCGGTCAGCACGAACGTCTTGCCGGCCAGCGGCCCGTCGCCGGGCGGCGGTCCCTCCTCCTCCACCCGCAGCCCGAGCTCGCGCAGATCGGCGAGCAGCGCTCGCATCTTCTCGTCGGCGAGCTGCGCGTGGATCGAGGCGGCCATCTTCGCGCCGACTCCCGGCGTCTCCTCGATCTGCTCGGGCGATGCGGCGAGCAGCGCGTCGAGCGTGCGGAACTGCTGGGCGAGGTTGTTGCCGATCACGTGGCCGACCTCCTCGATCCCGACCGCGAACAGCACCCGCCCGAACGGCTGGCGCTTGGACGCCTCGATCGCGTCGATCAGCTTGCGGGCCGACACCTCGCCGAAGCCCGGCTGAGTCGCGATCTGCTCGGCGTCGAGACGATAGAAGTCTCCCGCCGTTCGGACCCAACCGAGCTCCATGTACAGCGTCACGATCTTCTCGCCGAGGCCGTCGATGTCCATCACGCCCGCAAACGTGGTCAGCAGCTGCCAGCGGCGTCCCGGGCAGTCGCGATTGGGGCAGCGGGTGAAGACCGCGCCCTCGAGCTTGACGGTCGGCGTCTCGCAGACCGGGCAGCGCGCGGGTGGATGCGGGGGCGCCGGGCGATCGGTGCGCTCGACCACGTGCGGCGCGGGCGAGAGCACCTGCGGGATCACGTCACCGGCGCGCAGCACGATCACCTCCTCACCCTCGCGGATGTCCTTGCGGGCGAGGTCCTCCTCGTTGTGTAGCGTCGCCATCTTGATCGTGACGCCGGCGACCTGGACCGGCTCGAGCATCGCGTACGGGTGCAGGTCACCGAACTTGCCGGGGTTCCAGCCGATCCCACGCAGCCGGGTGACCGCGGTCGTCGGCGGGAACTTCCACGCGATCGCCCACCGCGGCTCGCGACCGACTACCCCGAGGCGGCGCTGCAGCTCGACGTCGTTGACCTTGACGACGACGCCGTCGATCTCGAAGTCGAGCGAGCCCCGGCGCTGCTGCCACGCCAGGCACTGGGCGACTACCTCGTCCTCGGCATCGAGCTTCTTGATGTCGGGGTGGACGGGGAACCGGTGCTCGCGCAGCCACTGCAGCGCATCCCAGTGGGTTGCGAACGCGATCCCCTCGGTCGCGCCGATCTGGTAGGCCCAGAACGACAGGGGCCGCTCGGCGACGAGCTTCGGATCGAGCTGGCGAATCGTGCCGGCCGCCGAGTTGCGGGGGTTCATGAAGGTGGACAGGCCGTCCTGCGCGCGGCGCTCGTTGAGCTTGGCGAAGTCCGGCAGCGACATGTACACCTCGCCACGGACCTCGACCATCGCCGGTGGGGCGTCCATGTCGAGCCGCAGCGGGACCTGCCCGATCGTCCGCAGGTTGTGGGTGACGTCCTCGCCGATCTCGCCGTTGCCGCGAGTCGCTCCCCGCTCGAAGGCGCCGTCGCGGTAGATCAGCGACATCGCCAACCCGTCGATCTTCGGCTCGGCGACGAACTCGAACCGCGGATCCTCGATCCCCTCGCGCGCCAGGTGGTTGCGCATCCGCTGGATCCAGGCTCGCAGGTCCTCGGCCGAGTGGGCGTTGGCGAGCGACAGCATCCGCTGTGGATGCCGGACCTTCTCCAGGTCGGATACAGGCTCGCCGCCGACCCTCTGGGTGGGCGAGTCCGGGGTGACGAGCTCCGGATGCGCCGCCTCGATCGTGCGCAGCTCGTCGAGCAGCGCGTCGTAGGCGTCGTCGCCGATCTCGGGGTCGTCGAGGACGTAGTAGCGGTAGGAGTGGTAGTCGAGCGCTCTGCGCAGCTCGGCCGCCCGTTCGGCGGGATCGGGGTCGGGCGCGGCGCCCGCCCGCTCGCTCACAGGTGCTGGGGGTGGGTGGGTGGCAAGGAGTCCAGCAGCCGGTTGAGGTCGTGGGCGGCGAGCACCTCGAGGCTCGGATGGTGGGTCAGCTCGAAGTGCAGCGGCGTCACCGCGACGCGCCCGCGGGCGACGGCGACGAGGTCCGTGTCCTGCTCCGCCGGCTCGTAGTCGGCGTCGCCGTAGATCCGGTACAGCCGCCGTCCGGGTCCGCCCTCCTCGAGCAGCGACAGCTGATCGCGGTAGATGCGCTTGCCGAGCCTCGCCACCTCGACCCCGTTCGGCGCCCGCCCGGGGAAGTTGATGTTGAGCAGCGTTCCGGCGGGCAGCGGCACGCTCTGCAAGTCGCCGACCAGCCTCGCGGTGAACTCGGCGGCAACCGTGAAGTCGAACGCGGCGCCCTGACGGAAGTCGAGCTCGAGCGCGCTCGACTGCTGCGAGACGGCGATCCCGGGCAGCCCGAGCACGACGGCCTCGAGCGCCGCCGCGACCGTCCCCGAGTACGTGATGTCGTCGCCGAGGTTGGCGCCGTGGTTGATCCCGGACACGACCAGCTCCGCGTCGAACCCCTCGATCAGCCCGAGCCGCGCGAGGCGCACGCAGTCGACCGGAGTGCCGTCGGTCGCGTACCCGACGGTCCCGTCGCCGAACTCGATCTCCTCGACCCACAGCGGCCGGCGGGTCGTGATCGAGCGGGCCATCGCCGAGCGGTTGCCGTCGGGAGCGACGACCGCCAACTCGATCCCGGGGACCTCGAGGAGCGCGCGGCGCAGGCACTGCAGCCCGTCGGCCTCGATCCCGTCGTCGTTGGTCAGGAGAACCCGCACCGGGCTGATGCTAGTACCGCCGGACGTCGGTACCAGTGGTCTAGTTGGACGCCAGTGCGCGCTCGCCGGCGTACCCGACCCCGGCGAGGTAGAGCCCGTGGGCGGGAGCCGTCGGCCCTGCCTCCGCACGCGGTCGCCCGCCCAGCAGGCGGGCGAACTCCTCGACCGTTCGCCGCCCTCGCGCGACTTCGAGCATCGTGCCGACGAGTACCCGGTTCATGTGGCGCATGAACGTATCGGCTTCGATCCAGAATCGGTACTCGCCGCCCGGCCGGTGCTCCCAGTAGGCGGCATAGACGTCGCGGTCGAAGCGCACGTGATAGGTGTCGGTTGGCGTGAACGCGGTGAAGTCGCGGGTGCCGGTGAGATGGGCCGCACACGCGTGGAGCGCGTCAGCGTCCACGCGATGCGTCCAGTGCAGCACGCGCCCGCGCTCGAGCGCTGGGCGTCCACTGCGCGCGAGCACGCGGTAGCAGTACGCCCGCGATGTGGCGTCGCGGCGGGCGTCGAACCGGTCCGGGGCGGGATCGCTCGCGAGTGCGGCCAGGTCCGGCGGGAGCAGGGCATTGAGGCTGCCCAGCGGGGCAGCCTCGCCTTCATGGCTGGCGACCTGGGCCCAGGCGTGGACGCCGGCGTCGGTTCGGCCCGCGACGGTCAGCGACACCGGGCGGTGCAGAACTGTCATGAGCGCACGTTCGAGCTCGCCCTGGACGGTTCGCTCACCCGGCTGCGCCGCCCAGCCGGCAAAGGCCGCCCCGTCGTACTCGAGTGTCAGCCGCGCCGTCAGACGAGTTCGAGCAGCACCATCTCGGTGCTGTCAGACCGGCGCGGCCCCAGCTTCAGGATCCGCGTGTAGCCGCCGTTGCGCTCGCTGTAGCGGGGAGCGACCTCCTCGAACAGCTTGTAGACGGCGAACTTGTCCTGTCCGAGCGCCGACAGCGCCTGCCGGCGGGCGTGCAGGTCGCCGCGCTTGGCCAGCGTGATCAGCTTCTCGAGCTCTGGCTTGACGGCCTTTGCCTTGGCCTCGGACGTCTGGATCCGCTCGTGCTCGATCACCTCCTTGGAGAGGTTCATCAGCAGCGACTTGCGGTGCGAGGAGCTGCGGCTGAGCTGGTAGCGGTTGCGTTGATGGCGCATGGTCGGAGTGAGCGGCGCGGGCCGGGCCGGTCGATTCTAGCCGTCGCGGAGCGACAGGCCGCGGGCGTGCAACGTCTCGATCACCTCGTCGATCGACTTCTTGCCGAAGTTCGGGATCGCGTTGAGCTCGCCTTCGGTCTTGGCGACGAGGTCGCCGACCGTCTGGATCCCGGCGCGCTTGAGGCAGTTGTACGAGCGCACGCCGAGCTCTAGCTCCTCGATCAGGATGTCGTCCATCGCGTTCGGGGCGCGGGTCGGCGAGCGGACCGCGTCACCGCCGACCAGCCCAGGGTCGAGCATCGCCGAGGAGCCGGTGTCGCGGAGCTCGACCACGCGGTCGGCGTCGGTGAAGATCGCCAGCTGCGAGATCAGGATCTCGGCCGCTTCGCGCAGTGCCGCGTGCGGATCGATCGAGCCGTCGGTCTCGATGTCGAGCGTCAGCTTGTCGAAGTCGGTCCGCTGACCGACACGAGCCTGCTCGACGTTGTAGGCGACGCGGCGGACCGGCGAGAAGATCGAGTCGATCGGGATCACACCGATCGGCTGGTCGGCCGACTTGTTCTCTTCCGCCGGGCGGTAGCCGCGACCGCGCCCGATCGTCAGGTACACCTCGAGCTTTGTCTGCTTCTCGAGGGTGGCGATGTGCGCGTCGGGATTGAGGATCTCGACGCCTGAGGGCAGGTCGATGTCCTTCGCGGTGATCTCGCCCGGGCCGGTGACGACGAGGGGCGCCTCGACCTCGGTCGCGTCCGAGTGCATCCGGCAGACGATTCCCTTGAGGTTCAGGACGATGTCGGTCACGTCCTCCTTGACGCCCTTGATCGTCGAGAACTCATGAGCGACACCCTCGATCCGGACACTGGTGACGGCCGCGCCCGCCAGCGAGGACAGCAGCACGCGGCGCAGCGAGTTTCCGAACGTGTAGCCGAAGCCCCTGTCCAGCGGCTCGATCGTGAATGAGCCTCGGTTCTCATCGACGGACTCGCTGGAGATTCTGGGGACTTGGAAGTCAAGCATCACGGTTCCTAGCATCGTGGGTTCTCAGCGCCGCAGCCTTGGGCGGCGGTTCAGAATCGCGCGCCGGTCTTGCGCGCGACGGGGGTTTACTTCGAGTAGAGCTCGACGATCAGCTGCTCCTGCACCGGCGCGGCGATCTCGCGCCGCTCGGGCTTGCGCAGCACCTTCGCGGTGAGCGAATCGTGATCGGCCTGCAACCACGCCGGCACCTGACCGGTCAGCTCGGTCGCGTCGCGGATCACCTGGGTGGCCGTCGAGCGCGGGTGGATCGCGATCACGTCGTTGTCCCGAAGCTGATAGCTGGGGATGTTCACCCGGCGCCCGTTGACGGTCCAGTGGCCGTGCAGGATCAGCTGGCGGGCCTGCCGGCGCGAGGCGGCGAAGCCCAGCCGGACGAGCACGTTGTCAAAGCGGCACTCGAGCATCCGGAGCAGGTTCTCGCCCGTGATCCCGCCTTGACGCGAAGCCTTCTGGTAATAGATCCTGAACTGCTTCTCGAGCACGCCGTAGTAGCGCTTCGCCTTCTGCTTCTCGCGCAGCTGCACGCGGTACTCGCTCTGCTTCTGGCGACCACGTCCGTGCTCGCCGGGCGGGTAGGAGCGACGCTCGACGCCGCACTTGTCGGTCAGGCAGCGCTCGCCCTTGAGGAACAGCTTCTGCCCCTCGCGGCGGCACTGCTTGCACTGGGGGCCGGTATCTCGAGCCATCAGTGGTCTCCTTCCTGGGTGCGGTCGCACCGAGAGGTGCCACTGGCGGATGCCGGGCAAGGACGCAGGAGCCGACGCGTAGCAGCGCTACGCGAGGCGACGAGGACGCCGCCCGGCGCCGCCAGGGGCTCCTCGAATGCGAGCGTATCCGGGAAGGAGACCACTACACACGCCTCCGCTTGCGGGGACGGCACCCGTTGTGGGCCTGCGGTGTCACGTCCTTGACGCCTGTCACCTCGAGCCCCGCGGCCTGGAGCGAGCGGATCGCGGTCTCGCGGCCAGAGCCGGGTCCCTTGACGAACACCTCGACCTTCTGCAGGCCGTGCTCGAGGCCCTTGCGCGCCGCCGCGTCGGCGGTCACCTGTGCCGCGAACGGGGTCGACTTGCGCGAGCCCTTGAAGCCGGCGCCACCCGCCGACTCCCAGGCGATCACGTTGCCGTCACGATCGGTCAGCGACACGATCGTGTTGTTGAAAGATGTCTTGATATGCGCCTGGCCGATGGGAATGTTTTTGCGAACGCGGCGGCGGCCACGCTGAGGCCTACGGGGAGCGGGCATCGGCTAGCGCTCCGCGCGTGGAGAGTTGACGTTCACTTCTTGCCTGCCTTCTTCTTGCCGGCCACCTGCATACGCTTCGGACCCTTGCGCGTGCGCGCGTTCGTCTTCGTATTCTGGCCGCGGACCGGCAGGCCGCGACGGTGCCGCAGGCCCCGGTAGGACCCGATCTCCTGCAGGCGCTTGATGCTCTGGGAGCGCTCGCGGCGGAGGTCACCCTCGACGACCAGCGCGCCGTCGATCGCGTCGCGCAGCTTGACGACCTCCTCCTCGGTAAGGTCGCGGACCTTGCGATCGGGCTCGATGCTGAGCTGCGTCAGAAGCTTGTTGGAGGTCGGGCGGCCGATCCCGTAGATGTACGTCAGGCCGATCTCGACCCGCTTGTTGAGGGGGATGTTGACTCCGCTGATGCGCGCCATCGGTGCCGCTGGCCCTAGCCCTGTCGCTGCTTGTGTCGCGGGTTGGAGCAGATCACCAGCACGCGCCCGTGCCGGCGAACGATCTTGCACTTCTCGCACATCGGTTTGACCGACGGTCGTACTTTCACGTCGTTTCGCTTCGCTCTCGTGGTGGCTGGATTTCCCTGGATGGACCCTGCTCGTAGGCTCTGGAGACCGGTACGGCCGCCGCTACCTCGAGCGGATGGCGCGCAGCGCAAAGGACGCGCTGCCGGCGCATCCACGCATAGTAGCAATACTCGCGCAGTCGACACCCCGCTGTGCGGGACCACTACCATGGCGTGGCGGAGACCGATTTAGCGATGGCAAGCCGAGCGGAACAGAAGGCCCAAGCGAGGGCCGCGCGCATCGAACGCGAGCAGAAGGTGGCCGAGGCAGCCTCCCGGCGCCGGCGGCTGGTGATGCTCGGCGGTGTCGTCGGCGTGGCCGCCGTCGTCCTGATCGTCGCGATCGTGATCAGCTCCTCGGGCGGCGGCACGACGGCGTCCAACGGCCCCGAGTCGGCGACCGCCAAGGCGGCGGAGACCCGCGTCAGCAGCCTGCTGGCCGGGATCCCGGAGTTCGGCGACAACGGATTGGGCAAGTCGACCGCGCCGGTGACCGTGACCGAGTACGGCGACCTCGAATGCTCGGTCTGCGATGAGTTCGCCCTGTCGCCGAGCTTCCAGACCGCCGAAGGGGGGCCCGGGACGGGCTACGAGGATCAGCTGATCTCCCAGGACGTCCGCACCGGCCAGGTGAAGCTGATCTACAAGTCGCTCGAGACGGCCTCGAGCGGGTCCCCGATCGCGAACGTCTTCCCGGCCCAGCAGGCGGCCGCCTATGCCGCCGGCCTGCAGGGCAAGGGCTGGTACTACATCGAGCTCTTCTACAACGAGCAGGGCCGCGAGGGCACCGGCTACGTGACTTCGGCCTACCTCGACAACATCGCCAAGCAGATCCCCGGCCTCAACTACTCGAAGTGGCTCGCCGACCGCAACGAGGCGAGCCTGATCGCCCAGGTCAATTCCGAGAACAGTGCCGGCAGCGCGCTCGACGCCCCGGCCGGCGGGGCGTCGACCCCGACGCTCGTGATCGCCGGGCCGAAGGGCCAGGCCGACCCGATCGTCGGGCTGCCGACGAGCTGGAACGAGCTCGAGTCCGATATCAAATCGGTGGAGTAGGGCGCCCGCTCACGCGGCGGCGCGGCCGCCCGAGGCCTCGTGCCACGGTGTCAGGATCCGCGGTCCGTCCGGCGTGATCGCGACGGTGAACTCGAAGTGCGCCGCGAGCGAGCCATCCTGCGAGTAGATCGCCCAATGGTCGTCGCCCATCCGCACGGTGTGCCGGCCGACGGTCACCATCGGCTCGATCGCGAGCACCATCCCGGCCTCGAGTGGCACTCCGGTGCCGGGATTGCCGTAGTTGGGGATCTGCGGCTCCTCGTGCATGCTGCGACCGATCCCGTGACCGACGAGCGTGCGCACGATCGAGAAGCCAGCGGCTTCAACGTGCTCCTGGATCGCGTGTGAGACGTCTCCGAGGCGGTTGCCGACGCGGCACTGTGCGACTCCTAGGTGCAGCGACTCCTCGGTGACGGTCAGCAGCCGGCGCGCAACCGGCGTGATCGGGCCGACCGCAAACGTTCGAGCGGCGTCGGCGACCCACCCGTCCCGCACGACGCCGATGTCGACCGAGATGATGTCGCCGCGCTGGAGCTGGTACGGGCCGGGAATCCCGTGGACGATCATCGAGTTCGGCGACGCGCAGATCGACCCCGGGAAGCCGCGGTAGCCCTTGAACG
>Ga0302181_10000430_pt1 | contig 34813 bp, 34 predicted proteins | sample I_Palsa_E3_3_FD_198786 | JGI IMG/M metagenome (GOLD analysis project Ga0302181, IMG submission 198786) | Peat permafrost microbial communities from Stordalen Mire near Abisko, Sweden - I_Palsa_E3_3 | ecosystem: Environmental > Terrestrial > Soil > Palsa > Peat permafrost | place: Sweden...
CGTGCCGGCGCTCACGGGCCTCGGCTCGCCGCACTGGGATCCTCACGCGCGCGGCACGATCGTCGGGCTCACGCGCGGGACCGGTCGTGCCCACCTCGCGCGCGCGACACTCGAGGCGATCGCCTATCAGACACGCGACGCGGTCCACGCGATGCAACAGGCCACCGGCCTGCCACTCGGCGAGTTGCGCGCCGACGGTGGGGCGAGCGCGAACCGCTGGCTGATGCAGTTCCAAGCTGACGTCCTCGGCGCGCCGGTCGTGCTGGGGGGGAGCACCGAGACAACAGCGCTCGGCGCCGCCTATCTTGCGGGTGTGGGAGTGGGGATGTGGACGGTCTCCGACGTACGCGACTGGAGGCGGGAAGGCGCGCGCTATGAGCCGCGGATGGGCGAGGACGAGCGTGCCGGTCTGCTCGCGGGCTGGGCGGACGCGCTCACGTGCGCGCGTAACTTTCCCGCGGGAGCGAGGTAAAACGCTCAGATGAGCGATCTCGCATCGATGCGTGAGCAGGTCTATGTCGACCCCCGGCCGAAGGAGCACTTCGACCGCTTTCACGAGCGCGCGCGCACGCGTGAACCCGACTGGGCGTATGAGCTGACAAGGGTGCTCACCTCGCTGTACGCCTACACGTTCCTGCGCGTACGCGCGATCTCTCCTGAGAAGGCGCCCGGCGCCGGCGCGGTGATCCTCGCGCCCAACCACTTCTCGTTCATGGACCACTTTCTGATGGGCTGCTACATCCGGCGCAAGGTTCGCTTCATGGCCAAGTCGCAGCTGTTCAAACCAGGACCGATGCAGTACATCTACACCCACGGCGGCGTCTTTCCGGTGCGTCGCGGCGCCCGCGACGAGGAGATGTTCATCACCGCCGAGACGATCCTCGCGCGCGGCGGGGCGATCACGATGTACTGCGAGGGCGGGCGCTCGCGCACGGGCAAAGTGGCCGAACAGGCTAAGCGCGGCATCGGCCGCCTGGCGCTCGAGACCGGTGCGCCCGTCGTGCCGATCGCGATCCACGGTTCCTCGCGTATCCGCAACTGGAAGCGCCTGCAGTTCCCCAAGACGACGGTCCAGTACGGCGACGCGATGCGCTGGGAGCGGATCGAGCACCCCACGCCCGAGCAGCAGCAGGCGGTTGCCGACGAGATCCTCCTGCAGATCCGCGCCCTGTACGCCGGTCTGGACGAGTACGGCCGCAAGGGCGTTCTCGAGCGTGTCCGCGAGCAGCGTCGGGTCGAGCGCCGCTCTGCAGCGGTGCTCTGAGCGCGATGCGCATGTCTTCTTGTCGTCGTTGAACGGCTTTCCGGTCTTCGCCGGGTCAGCGTTTAGGGTCTTTTTCTTTTCAGTCGAATGGAGGCATGATGCAGGACAGAAAAGGGTTCTTCGGGTCGCTGTTTGACCTGTCGTTCACATCGCTGGTCACAACACGAATTATCAAAGTCCTCTATGTCCTGGCGATAATCGTGATTGGGATCTACGCTCTGATTTTCATCGCCGGCGGGTTTTCCAACAGCACTTCCGCGGGACTCCTGGTGTTGTTGATCCTCGCGCCCCTGTTCGCATTGGTCAGCCTGATCTACACACGGGTCTTGCTCGAGGTGATAATCGCGTTGTTTCGGATCATGGAGAACACCAGCGAGCTCCTCGCACGTGCAAATGCTCTGGAGTCGTCAAAGGCACCCTCAGGCGGCCCTCAAGCGCCACCGAGCGTTCAGTAGTTAGCGCCGGTGCTCGTAACGAGCCTGCTGCGCCCCGGCTTGCTGGAGGGATCCTCCGTCCTGGTGGCGAGCACAATGAAACCGGTCGCTCCACTTGGGGTTGCGGTTGACGAGACATGCACAGAGTTGGGAGCCGGCGTCCACATGTGTGCCCCCGTCGTCGCCGACGAGGCGATCGTGGACGAGATGGTCGCTGCCGCCATCGCTGAGTCGGGGAGTCTCGATCTGCTGGTCGTCGACGGTGCGGGGCTGTTTGCGCAGGGGGGTTTGCACGATTGCCTCGACGCCACGTGGAACGTCACGCGCGCTGTTGTGAATCATGCCTTCCTGTCGGGCGAGGCGAGCTCGACCGCCGGTCGGATCGTCTACCTGGCTCCGGCGCCGAACTCGGGAGAGTTTGCTGGCGCGGCGTGCGCGGGTCTCGAGAACCTCGGCCGGACCCTCTCGACCGAGTGGGCGCGCCACGGGATCACGTTGGTGACGATCGCCCCCGGGGATGCGACCGACGCGGGCGAGGTGGCGGCGCTGTGCGCCTACCTCGCCTCGCCCGCGGGGGCCTACTTCTCGGGTTCTCTGCTCGACCTGCGGGGTCCCTAGACCCTCAGCCAGTCATCCCGCCGAACATCCCGCCGGTGATGTGGAGGGTCTGGCCCTGCACGTAGTTCGACCAGGGGGAGCACAGAAAGAACACGCCACCCGCCGCCTCCTCGGGAGTTGCGGGGCGACCGAGCGGGATCAGCATTGAGGCCATCTGGCGCAGCTGCTCGGGGATGCCGAGCTGCACCTTCTCGCCGCCGATCTCCATGCTGTTCTCATCGTCCTTCGCCTGCGTTAGGCGGGTGTCAATGAAGCCGAACGCGACCGCGTTGACGTTGATCTTGAACTGTCCCCACTCCTTCGCGAGGGTTTTCGTCAGACCCACCACGCCGGCCTTGCCGGAGGAGTAGTTGGCCTGGCCGGGGTTGCCGAACGTGCCTGAGGTGGAGGAGACGTTGACGACCTTGCGGAACACCTCGACACCTTCCTCGCGCTCTTTCTTGGCGGGATCGCGCAGGTAGGGGGCGGCCGCGCGAAGGACCCGGAAGGGGACGACGGTATGGATGTCGAGCATCGCCTGGAACTGCTCGTCGGACATCTTGTGGACCGGCGCGTCGATCGTGTAGCCGGCGTTGTTGACGAGGATGTCGATCTTGCCGAACGCGTCGACCGCCGCTTTCACGAGCGCCTCCGGGGCGTCGGACTTGGTCAGGTCGCCGGCAAATACCGCCGTCTCGCCCGCGATCTCCCCGGCCGCCTGCTCGGCGACGTCGCCGTCGAGGTCGTTGATCAGAACCTGCGCGCCCTGCGAGGCGAGCAGTTCAGCCGTTGCGCGTCCGATGCCGCGGGCCGAGCCCGTCACGATCGCCGACTTGCCGTCGAGTACTCCCATAGCTGTTGTGTCTCCTTGTCGTGGTCAGTGACCGGAGATTACCTTCGAGCTCATTCGCGAGGATGTCTGAGCTGGCCTCACGGTCAGAGCCGTCGTCGACTTACGGGAGAGTCATGCCCCTACGCTGGCGGTCTCACCCGATGATGACGCCGAAGTCCTGCGTGTAGATCCCGCCGGGCTGGCCCTGGCTGAGCGAGGACGGGACATGCGGGGAGACGCCGATCGCGGTATCGCGGAAGCGGGCGTCGAGAATGTTCGCGCGGTGCCCGGGCGAGGCCATCCAGGCGGCGAGGATCGCGCGAGGCGTTCCCAGGTAGAGGGTGCCCCAGCCGATGTTCTCGCCGATTTCGTAGCCGACCTGCGAGTTGGGGATGTAGCCGCAGGCGATCATGCGGCTGAGCGGGGTGTCGCCGCTTGGCCCGTCGTGTTCGAAGTAATCGCCGAACGCCATGCTCTCGGTGTGGGCCTGGGCGGACTGCTGCAGGTCGGCGTTGAACTGGAGCGAAGCCTCGCCGCGGCTCGTGCGTTCCTGGTTGACTAGGCAGAGCGTGGCCGTGCGGACCACTTCGATGTCTTCCTGCGTGGGTTGCAGATCGGCGCCGGGGCAGGTGTCCGCGTCGGCCGGCTTGCCGGTGCTCGTCGAGGTGTGTCGCTTGGCGTGATGGCCGTTGCGCTTGCCCGCGCCGCGCTTAGTGCAGGTCGCGGAGTGGTGCTTGCGGCGGAGATGGCCACCACGGCTTGCGTGAAAGCTGCTGCGCACGGCGCAGCGCTCGGCTGGATGAGCATGCGGACGATGCCGTCGGCCGGCCTTGTGGGCCACCGTCGTGGCCTGGGCGACGGGTACGCCGGTTGCGGCGCATAGGGACACAACGAGCGCGAGCGCGCCGAGCATGGAACGGAGACGAGACACCCTTCTTCCATCGGCTGCGCCTCGCGGGCGCATGAGCCCCGGTGCTCAGGTTTGGACAATGTTGCAAACCGTTTCCCAGCTATGTCAGAGGGCGAGAACGCGCCCGAGGATCTCGCGCATGATCTCGTCGCTGCCACCACCGATCGGGCCCAACCGCGAGTCGCGCGCGGCGCGCTCGACCCACAGCTCCTTCATATAGCCCGCGCCGCCGTGGATTTGCAAGCAGGCGTCCATCAAATCGAAGGAGGCGCGCTGGGTGAGCAGCTTGGCCATCGTGACCTCCTTCAACGGTTCTTCGCCGGCAACGAACCGGCGCAGCGCGTCGTAGGTGACGCAGCGCGCGGTGTACGCGCTCGTGGCGAGGTCGGCGAGCTTATGGCGGATCGCCTGGTGCTTTGAGAGGGGGCGGCCGAAGGCGGTGCGCTCGCGGGCGAACTCCGCGGTGCGCTCCCACGCGAGCGCCATCGCGCCGACGGCACCGAGTGCCATCGCCAGGCGCTCCCACTGGAAGTTGGCCATGATCTGCTTGAAGCCCTCGTGCTCCTCCCCGAGGAGGTTCTCCGCGGGGACGAACACGTCCTCGAAGGCGATCGTCGCGGTGTCGGAGGCGTGCCAGCCGAGCTTCTCGAGCTTCGCGGAGGTGACGCCCTCGGAGCGGTCGACGATCAGGAACGAGATCCCGTGATGCCCGCCCTCCTCGGTGGTCTTCACGGCGGTGACGATGAAGTGCGCGCGTACGCCGTTGGTGATGTAGGTCTTCTCCCCGTTTACGACCCAGCCGCCGTCGACGGGCGTGGCGCGCGTGCGCAACGCGGCGACGTCCGAGCCGGCGCCGGGCTCGGTGATCCCGAGCGCCCCGATCTTCTCGCCCTTGATCGCCGGCACGAGATAGCGCTTGTGTTGATCCGCTGTCCCGAACTTCCAGATCGGCGGCGTCGCGATGTTGATGTGGGCTCCGATGCCGGCCGCCGTTCCGCCCGAGCCGATCCGCGCGAGCTCCTCGACGAGCACTGCCTCGTGCAGGTAGTCGCCGCCCTGGCCGCCGTACTCGGCCGGGTACTTCAACCCGAGCAGGCCCTGCGAGGCGAGCTTGCCGAAGACCTCGTCAGGAAACCAGCGCGCGTCCTCCCACTCCTGCGCGTGGGGCGCCAGCTCGCGGTCGAGAAAGCCGCGGATCGAGGAGCGTAGCTCCTCGTGCTCGTCGGTGAACGGCGGCGTGGGCGCCAACTGATCAGAGACCGTACGAGCGGCCGATAACGTCCAACATGATCTCGTCGGTGCCCGCGCCGATCCGGTTCAGGCGCGCGTCGCGCCACACCCGCTCGACCCCGTACTCGCGCATATAGCCGGCGCCGCCGTGGATCTGGATGCATTCGTCGGCCACTTCGCAGAGCACGCGCGAGGCGTGGAGCTTGGACATCGAGATCTCGCGCACGGGGTACTCGCCGTTGTTGAAGCGCCACGCGGTGATGTAGGTCATCTGGCGGGCGGACTCGATTTTGGTGGCCATCTCCGCGAACTTGTGGCGGATCACCTGGAACTTGCCGATTTCGCGGCCGAACGCCTTGCGCTCGTGCGCATACTTGAGTGTGCGTTCGAAGCACTTCTGCGCGCCCGACACCATCCCGGCGGCGCCGATCAGGCGCTCGCCCTGGAGCTCCCACATGATGTGGTAGAAGCCCTTGCCGATCTGGCCGAGCACTGCGGACTCTGGCACGCGCACGTCCTGGAAGGCCAAGAGCGCCGTGTCGGAGGCGTGCATGCCGAGCTTCTCGAGCTTCTTCTCGCGGATCACGCCCGGCGCGTCCATCGGGACGAGGAACAGCGTGAAGCCGTCGTAGCCGGCGTCGGAGTCCGTCTTGGTCACGAGCACGATCACGTCTGCTCGGTGACCGTTGGTGATGTATGTCTTCGAGCCGTTGATCACGTAGTCGTCGCCGTCTTTGACCGCGCGCGTCTTGATCCCTTTCACGTCGGAGCCGGCGTCGGGCTCGGTGATGCCCAGGCAGAGGATCTTCTCGCCCTTGATCGCAGGCACGACCCATTCCTGCTTCTGCTCCTCGCTGCCGAACGCGAGGATCGGCGGCATCGCCATGTCGGTGTGCACCGCGATCCCCATCGCCAGGCCACCCGAGTTGCCGTTGGTGATCTCCTCCGCGAGCACGAGCGCCGTGTAGTAGTCGCCGCCCTGCCCACCGTACTGCTCGGGCTTGTCCAGGCCGAGGAAGCCCAGCTCGCCCATGCGCGCGAACACCGAGTCGGGGAAGGTCGTCTGCTCCCACTCCTCCGCGTGCGGCGCGAGCTCTTTGATCGCGAAGTTGCGGATCGACTCGCGCAGCGCTTCGTGCTCGTCGGTGAAGATGAAGTGCTTGCGCTTGGACTCGAAGTCGGGCTTCAGCACACTCTCGGCGGTGGTGGCCATTGGGGGATCTCCTCGTTCTTTAGGGTGTGTCGCAGACGCTAACGCAGGCGGGATACAAAGTAAACAGTAGAGCTGCTTACTTCCCGCCGAGCACGGTTGCGGCTAGGATCCCGCTGTGCCCACCGACACAGTCCTGTACACGCTCGCCGACTCTGGTGTGGCGACGATCACGCTGAACGACCCGGACACGCGCAACGCGCTGTCGGCCGAGCTGCTCACGGGTCTGACGGATGCCTTCGAACGCGCCCGCGACGACGACGCGGTGCGCTGCATCGTGCTTGAGTCCTCCCACGAGAAGGTCTTCTCCTCGGGCGCCAATCTTGGCGGCTTCGCCGGCGATGTCTCGCTCGTGCACAAGCACTTCGGCTCCGAGCGTTTCGTCGAGCTGTTCAGGCTGATCGTCGGCCTGCCCAAGCCGACGGTCTGCGCTGCGGACGGGCACGTGCTCGCGGGCGCGCTCGGGATCGCGCTCGCCTGCGATCTGATTGTCTCCTCGGAGAAAGCGACGTTCGGGACGCCGGAGATCAACGTGGGCGCGTTCCCGTTCATGATCATGGCGCTGATCTATCGCAACGTCCCGCGCAAGAAGGCGAATGAGCTGCTGTTGCTCGGGGAGCGCTGGAGCGCGCAGGAGGCGCTCGCGGCGGGGATCGTCAACAAGGTCGTCCCCACCGAGGACTTCGACGCGGCGGTGAGCGACTGGGCGGAGAAGCTCGCGGGGAAGTCGCCGGTGATCATGCGTCTCGGCAAGGAGGCGATGCGCCGTCAGCTGGACATGCCGTTCGACGACGCGCTCGACTATCTGCGCGCTCAGCTCACGCTCGCGCTCTCCACTGAGGACATCGTAGAGGGGGTCACCGCCTTCTTCGAGAAGCGCGACCCTGTCTGGAAAGGCCGCTGATGGGGCCCGAGTCCTCCGCCGGCACGCCACCCGTCTCCGAGGCCGAGCGTCCCGAGGCCGAGCACCCTGCCTCGCTCCTGCGCCCCCTGGTCGAGGACCTTCAGGCGCGCCGCGCGAAGATCAGAGAAGGCGGCGGCGAGGAGAAGATCCAGAAGCAGCACGACCGCGAAAAGCTCACGGCGCGCGAGCGGATTGCCCTGTTGATCGATGAGGGCACGTTCACCGAGCTGGGGATCCACGGCAGGCCGCATTTCGCACAGCGCGCGATGGACGGCGTGGAGGCGCCGGCGGACGGGGTGATCACCGGCTACGGCAAGATTGAAGGTCGTCTGACGGCGGTCTGCGCGTATGACTTCACGGTGATGGCCGGCTCGATGGGGATGACCGGCGAGATCAAGGTCACGCGCTTGCGCGAGCTGGCGCTGAGCAAGCGGATGCCGTTCATCTGGCTGCTGGACTCCGCCGGCGCGCGCGTGCAGGAGGCGGCGGGTGCGATGTTCGCGGGCTCCGGGCACCTGTTCCGCGAGGAGGTCGTGATGAGCGGCGTGATCCCTCAGGTTGCGGCGCTGATGGGCCCGTGTGCGGCGGGCACCGCCTACATCCCCGGCCTGGCGGACTTCGTGCCGATGGTCAAGGGCAGAGGATCGATGGCGCTTGCGGGGCCGCACCTCGTGAAGGCTGCTGTCGGAGAGGACGTCACGCAGGAGGAGCTGGGGGGCTCACGCGTGCACACGCGCAAGTCGGGTGTCGGTGACATGGAGGTGGCCAGCGACGAAGAGTGCATCGATCGGGTCAAGGCCTACCTGTCGTACATGCCCCAGAACTGCGAAGAGAAGCCGCCGATCCTGCCGGTGAGCGACCCGATCGACCGGCGTGAGGAGGATCTGCTCGACGTGCTGCCGGAGTCCAACCGCAAGCCCTATGACATGTACGAGGTAATCCGCCGGATCGTCGACGACGGCGAGTACTTCGACATGAAGGGCCAGTGGGCGAAGACGATCATCACCTGCTTCGCGCGCTTCGGCGGCCGCCCGGCGGGGATCGTCGCCAACCAGCCCAAGCAGCTCGGCGGCATCCTCGACAACAACTCGGCCGACAAGGCCGCGCGCTTCGTCAACCTGTGCAACGCGTTCGGGATCCCGCTCGTGTTCCTGATGGACGTGCCCGGTTTCATGGTCGGCACGAAGGTCGAGGCGGAGGGGATCATCCGCCACGGCGCGAAGATGCTGTACGCGGTCGCCAACGCGACCGTGCCGAAGATCACCGTGATCACCCGCAAGGCCTACGGCGCCGGGTATTACGTGATGAACGGGCGCGCCTATGAACCGGACCTGATCGTCGCCTGGCCGAGCGCGGAGATCAGCGTGATGGGCGCCGAGGGGGTCGTCGAGATCGCGTTTCGCAAACAGGTTGACGAGGCCGAGGACCCCGAAGCGAAGAAGGCCGAGCTGATCGAGGGGTTCAGGAAGATCTTCGACGTCTACATCGCGGCTGGGAACGACCTGATCGATGACGTGATCGACCCGCGCGAGACCCGTGAGACGATCTGCCGGGGGCTGGAGATGTCGGCGAGCAAGAAGGTCGAGCGGCCCTGGAAGAGGCAGGGAGTGGTGCCCGTATGAGTCTCGACGACCCGGTAGTCATCACCTGCTCGATCTCCGGCGCGATCGCCAACCGCACGCAGTGCCCGGCGATCCCATATACGCCCACCGAGTACGCGGCGGAGGCACGGCGGATTGTCGACGAGGGCGGGGTGATGATCCACATCCACGCGCGCAAACCGGATGGGACGCCGAGCTATGAGATCGAGGATTTCAAAGCGATCTCAGAGGCGATCCGGGGAGAGGTCGGCGACAAGGTGATCGTGAATTTCTCGACGGGCACGATCGGGGTCCCGGTGGCGAAGCGAATCGAGTACCTGCGCGCCTGCCGCCCGGAGGTGGCGGCGCTGAACATGGGCTCGATGAACTACGCGAAGTACTCGAAGTCGAAAAAGCAGTTTGTCTTCAAGATGGTGTTCGCCAACCCGTTTGAGGAGATCATTGAGCTGTTGGAGGCGATGAACGAGCTGGGGATAAAACCCGAGCACGAGTGCTTTGACATCGGCCATGTCGGCAGCCTCGCGCCGCTGATCGACATGGGGGTATTGAAAACTCCGCTGCACGTGGACTGCGTGATGGGCGTTGTGGGTGGCATCCCGCCGACGGCCCGCAACCTCGCGGCGATGGTCGAGAATATTCCTGCGGGATCGCACTGGGGCGTGATCGGGATCTCGCGCGACCAGTGGATGCTCGTGTCTGCGGCGCTGACTCTCGGCGGCTCGATCAGAGTGGGTCTGGAGGACAACCTCTATCTCCCGGGCGGCGGGATGGCAAAGTCCAACGGCGACTTGATCGCCAAGGCCAGACAGATGACCGAAGACATGGGTCGCCGCCCGGCGACCGTCGCCGAGGCCCGGGCGGCGTTGAACGTCCCCGCGCGAGAGGGTTAGATGGACTTGCCGCTGGAGGGCATCAAGGTGCTCGACCTCTCGCGGCTGCTGCCCGGGGGCTTCTGCTCGTTGCTGCTGGCGGACTTCGGCGCGGACGTGCTGAAGGTGGAGGACACCGGCATGGGCGACTACATCCGCTGGTCGCCGCCCTATATCGACGGCGCCGACGACAGCGCCAAGTCCGCGCTGTTCCTGTCGCTGAACCGCAACAAGCGCTCGATCCGGCTGGACCTGAAGAGCGACGGCGGTCGCGAGGCGCTGCTGCGGCTCGTGCGTGAGTACGACGTCGTGCTCGAGTCCTTCCGCCCCGGGGTGCTGGACCGGTTGGGCGTGGGATATGAGCGGATGCGGGAGGAGAACCCGGGCATCGTGTACTGCGCGATCTCCGGCTACGGCCAGACCGGGCCCAAGCGTGAGGCGTCGGGCCACGACATGAACTACCTCGGCCTCGTCGGCCTGCTGGGTTTGACGGGAGAGCGCGGAGGGGAGCCGGTGCAGGCGGCGGGCCAGATCGCGGACCTCGGTGGTGGCGCGTTGATGGCGGCGTTCGGGATCCTGGCGGCGCTGCGCGAGCGGGATGGTGGTCCAGATAGGCCCGGCTCGGGCGAAGGCCAGATCGTCGATGTGTCGATGGCTGACGGCGCACTGTCGTGGCTGGCGATGGTCGCGGGCGCATATTTCGCCGACGGCAACCGACCGCGACGCGGTGAGTTGCTGCTCGCCGGATCGGTGATCTGTTACCGGCCGTATGAGTGCGCCGACGGCTGGGTCTCGCTGGGGGCGCTGGAGCCGAAGTTCTGGCAGGCGTGGTGCCGGGGCGTCGACCGCGAGGATCTGATCGAGAAGCAGTTCGAGCGCCCGGGCTCAGAGGCGCACGAGCAGGTCCAGGAGATCTTCAAGGCGCGCTCGCGCGCCGACTGGGAGGCGTTTGCGCGCGAGCACGACTGCTGCTTGGAGCCGGTGTTGGATCTCGACGAGGCGCTCGAGTCCGACTTGGTCAAGGAGCGCGAGATGGTCGTCGAGATCGAGCAGCCCGGCGCGGAGCGGCCCGTGCGCCAGCTCGGCATCCCGGTCAAGCTTGGCCGCACGCCCGGGGATCACGCGCGGATGCCGGGGCCGGCGCTGGGCGAGCACACCGAGGAGGTGCTGCGCGCCGCGGGCTACAGCGAGGCGGAGGTAGCCGAGCTGTTGAGGACAGGCGCCGCGGCAGGACCGGCCGAGACGCCGTCCAGCGCAACGTTCCGGGCGTGAGGCTGGTGGCGGCGGAGCGCCCCCTGCTGAAGATCAGCGAGCTGGCTGAGCGCTCGGGCGTGAGCGCCGGCACGATCAGGCACTACCTGCGCGAGGGCCTGCTCGGCGAGGGGAGCGGGATCGTCAGGACGAGCCGCAACATGGCCTACTACCCGCCCGAGCTGGTGGAGCGGGTTGGGTTGATCAAGCGCCTGCAGGAGGAGCGGTTCATGCCGCTGCGGATGATCAAGGTCGTGCTGGAGGAGGACCCCGAGCACGTGCTCGCGCTGGTCGAGCTGGAGGACCGCATCCTCGAGCGGGCGCTCGCCGGCGCCGAGGAGGGCGGCCGTACCTCGGCGAAGGAGGTGAGCGAGCGCTACGAGATCCCTCGCAACGTGCTCGAGCGCCTGGTGGAGATCGGCGTGCTGACGCCGACCAGACGAGGCTACGAGCAGGACGACGTGAAGATCATCGAGGCGATCGCGAGCTTCCGCGCGGGCGGCTACGAGGAGGCACTCGGCTTCACGGTGTACGACACGCTGCGCTACCGCGAGGCGCTCGAGCCGCTCGTGGCCGACGAGGTCCGCGCGCTGCTCGACCGCCTGGCGGGCGAGGTCGAGATCGAGCGGGCTCTGGAGATCGTCGCCGCGGGGGCCGAGCCGCTACGCGAGCTGATCGGTGCGATGCATTCGAAGCTGCTGTTGGCGGAGCTGCGCAAGCAGCACAAGCCGTAACTACCAGCGCGCGCGGTGGTGCTCGACGACGCCAAGCCCGTGCGCGAGCGGTGTACCACCGGGCAGCTCCCCGGTGAACGAACCGAAAGGCGCGCGGTAGTCGCTGGCCAAGATCAGCAGCTCGTCGTGGCGGCTGCGCTGCGCCTCGGCGAGGAAGCGCAGCTCGGCTCCGTCCTGCTCGCAACGGATGCTCGACAGGTCCGCGGCGAAGCTGACGGGTGCGACCTCTGTCGGTGAGCCGGCGACCCACACGGCCCGCTCGCTGCCCTGTGGTGGGTCGTTGACGCCGCTGACGAGGTTCCAGGCAAGCGGGGTGCCGTCCGGGCTCTCGCCGACGCCGGCGCTCCAGTGCCACTCGGTGTGGCGGGTGTGATGTCCGATCGTGTCGTCGATGACGGCGAGCGCGCGGATCTCTCGCATCGGGCCGCCGTCGATCTGAAGCGCGCCGTGCGCGGCAACGCCGGCCTGCTTGCGCGTCCACACCTGCGCGTGCCCGTTCGGGCATAGCGCTTCGATGCCCGCTTGCTCCTCTAATTGCATCTCGAGCAGGACACCACGGCCGTGTACCCGCAGGCGCCCGGGCGTGGCGGGCAGTGTCTCCGTGCCGGCTCGTCCATGATCCAGCTCGACTTCGCCGCGACGGGGCAGCATCCGCGTGCGCTCTCGCATCAGCTTCTCCTCGCGCATGTACAGAGCCCAGAAAGACTGCCGGGCAGGGCCGATCTGCACCAGCGCGGCACACGCCATCAGCTGCTCGCAGAAAACCGCCACATAGCGCCAGCGCTTCAACGGCCTCGCGCCGCGAAACAAGGGCACGTCGACCGGCGGCCCGGGGGCGGCGGGCGCTATGCTTGGGATTGTTGACTGACTAGTCAATCTATTCTGCGGGGAGACACTGCGGAAGGGGAATAACGCCATGAAGGTCGCGGCAGTCCAGCTGAGCTCCAACGCCGATACGGCCGCGAACCTGGCTGCGGCCGATCGCCTGACGCGCGCCGCGGCGGCCGACGGCGCAAAGTTGATCGTACTCCCCGAGAAGTGGACGGTGATCGGCTCAGGCGAGCAGCTGCGCGCGGGGGCGCAGACGCTCGACGGGCCCGCGATCTCCTGGGCGCGCGCGACCGCACGTGAGCTGGGCGTGGACCTGGTGGCAGGATCGATCGCCGAGCACAGGGCAGGTCAAGAGTTGCTGGCGAACACCTCCGTGCACGTGGACCCAAGCGGCGAGATCAGAGCGGTGTACCGCAAGGTGCACATGTTCGACGTCGAGATCGATGGTCGTTCCTACAACGAGTCCGAGGTCGAGCAGGCGGGCGAGGAGCTTGTCTCCAGCGAGACCAACGACGGCGTGGAGCTGGGCTTGGGGATCTGTTACGACCTACGCTTTCCCGAGCTGTTCCGGATCCTCGCCGTGCGCGGCGCGCGCGTGATCGTGCTGCCGTCGGCATTCACGCTGTCGACGACGCGCGACCATTGGGAAACGCTGTTGCGCGCCAGAGCGATCGAGAACCAGACGTTCGTGATCGCTGCCAACCAGGTCGGTCCCCATCCGGGCGGTCAGCGCTCCGGGGGCCGTTCGATGATCGTGGACCCGTGGGGCGTGGTGCTGGCCCAGGCGCCCGACCGCGAAGGCTACGCCGTCGCCGAGCTGGATCTCGAGTACCAGCGCGAGGTCCGCGCGAAGCTCCCGTCGCTCGCGAATCGCCGCCCGGCGGCCTACCACTGGCCGGTGGCGGCATGAGCGCGACGGGCGCCACAGCGCCCGACAAGCGCCGTCTGATACTGAACGCGGCCGTGCGCGTGTTCGCGCGCCAGGGCTTTCACGCCTGCCGCGTCTCGGACATCGCCGATGAGGCGGGGGTTGCCTACGGGCTCGTCTACCACTACTTCGCCTCCAAGGACGAGATCCTCGACACGCTGTTCCTCGAGCGCTGGAAAGTGATGCTCGAGCTGATCCGCGAGGTCGACGCCCAGCCGCTGCCGGTGCGCGAGAAGCTGGGGGCGATCGCGTCGTTCATCGTCGACAGCTATCGCCACGACCCGGATCTGATGAAGGTGATCATTGTCGAGGTCACGCGTGCGGCCAACTCGTTCGGGCAGACCCACCTCGGTCAGATCCGCGAGGCGTACGAGCTGATCGGCGAGATCGTCGTAAAGGCCCAGGAGGAGGGCGTGTTCAAGGTCGAGATCGAGGCGCAGTTCGCGGCGATGGCGTTCTACGGCGCGATCGAGCAGATGCTCACGGGCTGGATCTTCGGGCTGCTGCCGGAGGGGGAGGAGCACTTCGAGCGGGCCAAGTGGCTGGTTCTCGAAACCGTCTGCGGAGGTCTCGAGACGAGTTCGGTCGGCGAGGCTCAGGTTGGATGAAATGTTGAACGAGTGTGAACGCGACCTCTGCGGGGAATAGACTGCGCAAGATGGAGAACGAGATGGTCAAGCGGTTGATCTGGTCGGGCCTTTTGGCTGGCCTCGGCGCGCTGTCGAGCATCGTCGCCCACCGTGCGGCGGGGGTCCTATGGAGAAGGATGTTCGACGAGGAGCCGCCGGAGTGAGCGTGGCGTCACCGCCGCCGCCCGGCGAGAAACGCTCCGAGACTCAGAACATTGCCACGGCGATCGCCGAGGTCTCCGAGCGTGCCACGCTGCTGGTCCGCGAGGAGATCGAGCTCGCAAAGACAGAGGTAACCGAGAAGGCGACCAAGCTCGTCAAGGGCGCGGTCGTCGGGATCGCGGCGGGAGTGTTCCTCGTGACCGCTCTCTTCTTTGTGCTGATCGGCTGTGCCTGGCTGCTCTACTACGAGCTTCCGATCGGCAACGCATACACCGTTTTCTACGGCTTCTTCGCGATGGCCATCATCCTCGTGGTGCTGGGTGGGATCGCCGGCTTGATCGCCGCGAAAGTCGTCAAAAAAGGATCGCCGCCGGTGCCGAGCATGGCGATCGAAGAGGCGCAGAAGATCCGCGAGACCGTGTCCGCCGGCGCGGACACGCACGCGACGACCGGGGGGAAGCTCTGATGGCGCAACGCTCCGCGACCGAGATCCGCAGCTCGATCGAGGCCAACCGCGAGGAGCTGGCGGTCTCGCTGGTCAAGCTCCGCGGCGAGGTCACGCACTTGGCCGACTGGCGCGGGCACATCGCGCGCCACCAGCGCGAGCTGAAGATCGGCGGCGCGGTTGTCGCGGGCCTCGTGATCTCAAGCCGCCTGCTGCGTCGCCGCCGCAACCGCCAGGGCTGAGTCCTCAGGCCAAGAGTGTGCGCGGGATCGCGCCGACGCCGATTAGCCCTGGGCCCGTGTAGGTGCCGATCACTGGGCCGACCTCGGAGGTGAAGACCGGCTCGGAGTCGAAGATCTCCAGGCAACGGTCGATCAGGCGCTGGGCCTGCTCGGGCGCCTGGATGTGTTGGACAACCCAACCATCGGCACCGCTGTCGTAGAGTTCCTGCGCGTACTGGACCATCCGCTCGAACGCTCGCCCAGCGGTGCGCACACGCTCGACGGGCGTGATCTCGTACTCGAGCGAAAGGATCGGCTTGATCTTCAGCGTGCCGCCCAGCCACGCTTGGGCTTTGCCGACCCGTCCACCGCGACGCAGGTACTCGAGCGTGTCCAAGCAGAACCAGATTCGCAGCGCCTTGCGCGTTTCGTGCACGCGCGCGGCGACGGCATCTTTGTCTGCGCCCGCGCGGGCCGCCGCGGCTGCGGCGAGCACCAGCAGCCCGACTCCGCCACAGGCGCTTTCGCCGTCGATCACCTCGACGCGATCGCCGAGACCGCGCTCTGTGAGCAGCCCGTGTGCCTGGCGGGCGGCCTCGCAGGTTCCGGAGATACCGCCGGCGAGGTGAATCGAGACGATCTCCCGGCCCTCCTCCAAGAGCGGCTCCCAGACGGCGAGGAAGTCGCCGATCGAAGGTTGGGAGGTCGTGGGCAGCTCGGGGTCGCGGCGCAACCGCTCGTAGAAGGCGTCGAAGCCGTCCATCTCCAGCTCGCGCTCGGGCCCGCCCTGCCAGCCGACGTACAGGCTGACCTGATGGATTTCCTGGCTGTCCGCGAAGGCACGCGGCAGGTATTGCGTACTGTCGGTGGCGACGGCGACGGAGGGCACGCGCCGGGACCCTACTGCAACGCCTCCGCAAGCTCGCCCGACTCATGCATCTCGGTGACGATGTCGCAGCCCCCGACCAACTCGCCGTTCGCGAACAGCTGCGGGATCGTGGGCCAGTCGGAGATCGCCGTGAGCTCTTGGCGGATCCGCGGGTCGGGCAGGATGTCGACGGCCGCGAAGGGCACATCCAGCGACTGCAGGGCGGCGACGGTGCGCGCGGAGAAGCCGCACGCGGGTGCCTCGGGGGTGCCCTTCATGAACAGGATCACCTTGTGCTCTGAGATCGCCTCGGTGATCGCCTCGCGGATCGGGTTGGTTTCGCCGCCGGAGACGGGAGCCTCGGTGATTGGGCTGGGCTGGGCGCTGGACATTGGAAGATCGCGGGTGCTGCTGGGCTGGCTTGACATGGAGGACTCCTGGGGGTTTGCTTTCGGTGGGCTGCCTGACGATTGGCTGGGGGCTGGTTCTGTTCGGCGGGTTCGCTGGTCAGCTGGTTGGTTTAGAGAGTCGGGGTCTTCTGTGGGAGGAGTGTCTTCAACGACAGGGCGTGAATCGGACCACCGATCTCTGATCCGAAGACCTCGTAGACGAGACGGTGCTGCTGGATGCGGCTGCGCCCCTGAAACGCGGCAGCGGTGACGGTCGCTTTGAAGTGATCGCCGCCACCGGTGTAGTCCTCGACCTCCGCTTCGGCACCCGGAATCGAGGCTTCGATGCGTTGCTTGATCTCGTCTGGAGATGGCATTTCAGCTCCCAGCTTAGCCGCTATACTTTGGAAAGCGATGATCACGATTAGCGACAAGGGTGCCGAGAAGGTCCACGAGTTCCTCGCCGCGCAGGAGGCCGACGTGGTGATGGCCGGCCTGCGCGTGGGCGTTCGTGGCGGCGGTTGCTCGGGCTTCCAGTATCAGCTTGCGTTCGACGAGCAACGCGACGGCGACATCGTGTTCGAGAGCCACGATCTGAAGCTGCTCGTTGACGAGGAGAGCCTGCCGTTCGTGCGTGGCTCGGTGATCGACTATGAGGAGAGCCTGCAGGGCGCGGGGTTCAAGGTCTCCAACCCGAATGTCGTCGCCGCGTGTGGTTGTGGTTCATCGTTCAGGGTGGCCGAGGAGGAGCAGGTTTCAGCGGTTTGAGCTCCCGAGCGCGTAGGGTGCGCTCGCGATGTCTGTCCTCCCCCCAGGCCTGCGTTGTCTGACGCCGGAACGCCTGCGTGACGACGTGCGCGTGCGCGCGCTGGCGGTCGGCCTGGGCTTGATCCCGCCGCGCACGATGCACTCGACAGAGGATGCGCGGGTGCTGCTGGAGGCGGCGCAAGGCGCGAAGCGCGTGGTCGAGATCGGTGTTTACGAGGGATCCTCGGCGCTGGCGCTGTGCGAGACGCTCGGGCCGGACGTCGAGCTGCATCTCATCGATCCCTTCGGCGCGCACCCCGATGCGCTGCCGAGCGGGTGGGGTGCCACCGAGTGGGCAACCCGGCGGGTCCTCGCGCGCGCTCTACGCAGGCGCGGTCACGACGCGCCGCGCGTGTACTGGCATATCGCCCTATCCCATGAAGTGGCCGCAGGATGGACCGGCGAGGTGGACATGGTGTTCATCGACGGCGACCACTCCGAACCGGGATGCGAGCTCGACTGGTCCTCGTGGCATGGCTTCCTCGCAATCGGCGGCCGCGTCGTGTTCCACGATGCGCGCGCCGATCAGCCTGGTGGACGCGGCCTGCCGGGACCGACATCCGTTGTGGAGCGCCATTTCCGCTCGGCCGAGGCAACAACGGGATGGGAGATCACGGCCGAGGCCGACCGCACCGTTGTGGTGACGCGCGCCGCCGCCTGAGCACTCAGCCTCTCGCACAGCCCGACTCGATCAAGCCCACCTCGGCTCTCATTCATTCCACCGCTAGCGTGGCTTTCATCCCTTTCGCCTCGTGTCCGGGGAGCGAGCAGAAGAGCGTGTAGGAGCCGGCGTGGAGGTTGAGCGTGAGGTCCGTGTGGGCGCCCGGCTGGACGTTTTCCTTCAGACCGCCCGCTTCGGTGCCTTCGGCCGGTTCGACCGCGTGGATGTTGTGTTCGTCCTGGCCGTGGTTGACGAATTCGATCACCACTGGGCCCGCGGGAACCGAGGTGCGGGAGAGGATGAAGTGGTAGCCGTTGCTGTCTTCGGCCGTCACCTGCACGTGCACGGGTCCGGCGGGGGCGGCGGGGGTTTCCGTGGGTGCAGCGCCGCCGCCGGCCGGGGAGCTGGGAGACGAACCCGACCCGGACCCGGACCCCGCGCCGGGAATCACCGGGCCCGGGGCGCCCGTCCACGGGCCTGTGGAGGCGCCGGAAGAGCTCCCGCCTTTGGAGACGCCCTTCGGCGCGGAGGGCTTCGAACCGGCGTCACGCTTGTGCTTGCGATGGGAGGCACAGTGGCGATGGCGCGCGTGGCGCCGGCAGGCCTGCGCGGCGTGGGAGGAACGCTCGCGCGAGCGGTGTACGGACGTGGCGAGGGCGACCGATGCGCCGCCAAACAGGCAGAGCAGGCAGAGAAGCGGCAGCGATCGAATCGCCGGCAGCCTCATTTCACCAAGGCGTACCGTTCGAACGACGCCGCTTCGGGAATAACCAGGCCGGCTTCGGTCTGGAACCACTGTTCGAGCAGCGAGCAGTACATCCCGCGGAAGTCCGACGTCCGCAGGACGTTTTCGTTTTCGTCCAGGTTGGTCAGGCCGGGGAACTCGCCGACCATTTTGCCCGAGGCACGGGTACCGATCAGGAACGCGTTGCCGCCGGCGCCGTGGTCGGTGCCCGAGCCGTTTTCCTGCGGACGGCGGCCGAACTCCGACCACAGCTGGATCAGTACGCGCTGATCCAGGCCGCGATCTACCAGGTCCTGTTGGAAGGCGACCACCGCGTCGACGGTCTGCTTGAGGTTGGTGGCGAGCGTGTCGACCTCGTTGGAGTGCGTGTCGTAGGAGCCGACGGCGTTCAGCGAGGCACATTTGATCGGCATTCCCGTGTGGAGCATCGCCGCCAGCACCGCGAGCCGTTCGGCAAATTCGCCCGTGGGGTAGGTGACCGTCGATTTGTCGCCCGTATTTTTCTCGGATTCGACGAAGTCGGCCATCTTGTTGAGGACGAGGTCGGTGTCGTAGGAGGCGTTGCGCGCCTGGGCGTACGCGAGCGAGGGCGCTGCGAGGGCGCCCAGCGCGCCGAAGGTTTCCAAGGCCGGTCCGATCACGGGTTCGCCGAGGCCCTCGGCCGACATCGTGTAATCGGCGGGCGAGGAGACCGCGGCGACAGGCATCGTCTCGGTCGCCAAAGCCGGCGCTAGCGAGTAGTCCAGGGACAGGCCTTGTAGGGGGTTGTTGGGTTCGCCGAAGAGGTCGAGGTAGCGTCCCATCCAGCCCGTGCGCGCGTTGGTGTCGAGCTGGCCGACCTCCCAGTAGTGGCGGCTGGTGAAGTGGCTCTCGTCCTGCGGCTCGTAGCCGATGGCGGGGAACGCGGTGACCTTGCCTTTTTCGTGCAGTTCGGCCAGGCCGGTCGCGGACGGATGCCACATCAGGGTCTCGTCCTCGGTGAAGGTCACGCCCGATCCTTCCTCGAGACCCAGCGTGGGGCGCAGTTCTTTGTACTTGGCTTCCTTCACCGGCGCGAGCACCGACAGCGCGTCCCAGCCGCCTTCCATGAAGATCGAGACGAGCACCGGCTGTTCTCCTGAGGAGGCCGAGGCCTCGGCGATGCCCTCTTCGAAGTGACGCGGTGAGAGCATCGAGGCGCCGTACACGGATAGCGCCGCGCCGGCGGACGCGAGCAGGAACGTGCGCCGATCGAGGCCCGTGCCGGCCGGCATCGGCATCCCCGGCTCGATCCTAGGCAGTCCCTTCCCCGCGACGGCGGCGCCGCGGCGCAGCAGCGCAGCGCGGTTGAAGTCGTTACATGAGCAGCTTCTGGCCATCAGCTCACCTGCATATCTGGAGAGGTGGCGATCAGCATCCGTAGCGCGTTCTGGCGCATTGCCCGGTAGGGGCTCAGCTCCCATTCCGTTTTGCTCGTGCCCACCGGGCAGGTCTCCGAGAAGAGCGTGATGCATTGCGTCGATTCGCTGGAGAGCAGCGGGTTGGCCCAGTAGCTCATCGCGTTCGCGAGCGCTGCGGCCGGTTCCTCGGTTTTGCTGTATTCCGGTTCGCCTTTGGCGGGCCAGGGGTTCGCGTAGGTCTTCGACGTCACGGAGCTGGCCATTTCCCAGCGCGCCTTCGTGGTCGAGGTGTCCAGCCAAGCACCGAAGTCCCAGCCGGAGACGTTCGGCGGGTAGAACAGCTGCTGGCCGGCGTTCGCGGACAGCCACGTCCAGGACGTCGTGTCGATCGGGCGGCCGATCGAGCGCAAGAGGCCCGCGTTGTAGACGACCGGCGGCGTGACGAGCTCGGGGCCTGAGTAGAAGTCGGGGTGCAGCAGGATCGCCTCGACGATCGCGCGGATCGAGTAACCGGAGCCGACGTACAAGCCCTCAAGCGTTGCGAGCGTCGCTTCGTCGGGCGGGGAGGGGATGAAGTAGCCCCACAGCTTCGTCACGAAGAATGAGGCGTGCAGCGGGTGTTCGACGCACATGCGGACGGCGTCTTCGTAGTCCCAGTCGCCGCTCTGGCCGAAGATCGTCTTGACGCCGTCGTCGTGATAGGAGGGGTCGTAGTGGAAGTTCTGCAGGCCTGAGCTTTCGGTCCATTCCGCTCGCCAGCCGGTCAGGGCGCGCCCCATCGCATGGACGTCGTCCTGGGTGTAAGCGCCGCGGTCGGCGCCGAGCGAGAACAGCTCCATCATCTCGCGCCCGTAGTTCTCGTTGGTGTTGCCCTTTTCGTTGTAGATCCCGTCGAGGAACACGAGCATCGCGGGGTTGGTTGTGACCGCGAGGAACAGGTCGTGAAAGCTGCCGAACATCATTGAACGAAAGAGTTCGTTCTGTTCAAGCATCATCCGCTGGGAGTCAACCTTTTCGTTGGAGTTGGCGAACCAGTCGTGGAAGATGAACGTCATCTTCTCGACGAGCTGCTGGTCGGAGCGGAGCATGCGGTCGAGCCACCAGCAGTGGTCGTCGCCCCAGACGTCTTCCGGTTCCAGTTTCTCGCCTTCGTCGTTGACCGGTTCCGGCCCGGTCAAAGTCGCCGGCCCGGAGGGGCGCGTGAGGCTGAAGACGACCTGTTCTAAAGACTGCCCCACGAGCGCCTCGGCCTGCCCGGGGGTCGGCCCGAAGCCCGCGCGCCACAGTAGGCGGCGTGCCTCCGGGAGCGTGATCGGCGGCGAGCCGACGGACGGAGCCGGTGCGGGGGAGGGTGAGGGCGGTGAAACCGGCGCGACCGGCAGTGCGACGCCGACCGTGCCGTGCGGCTTGGCGAGCGTATGATGGTGCTTGGCCTTGCGATGCTTGCGCCGGCTCTTGTGACGCCCGTGGTGCTTCTCGTGCTCCTTGGCCCGCTTGCCCTCGTCGCGGCCGTGTCCCGCACGCTGCTTGGTTGCGAAGGCCGTTTTCATCAGACGAAGACCGTCTTCGCGCGTGGCCAAGCATGGTGCAGCAGGTAGACCATTGATGGCCCCCTCGACCGTATCGGCGTGCTACTGCCCCAGGCGGCAAAGGTTCTCAACAGATGTTCTACTCGACGGTTGAGGCTTCCGGATGTCTACGTCGGCTCGTTTTGCAGGGAGCGCCAAAGGTAACGGCAGGCAAGCGTGCGGTGAGGTCGCCATGGCTCGGCGATCTCTTCCATCGCGATTGGGTCCGGCAGCGCGTCCAGTCCGTATCCGACTTCGATCGCCCTGCGGATGCCGAGGTCGCCGGTGGGCAGCACGTCGGGGCGTCCCAGGTGGAACATCAGGAACATCTGCGCGCTCCACAGGCCGAGGCCCTTTACGGCGGTCAGCTCGGCGATCACCTGCTCGTCCTCGAGTTCGTCCAGCCGCTCGAGCTCCAGTTCGCCGGAAATCGTGTGCTCGGCGAGGGATCTGAGATAGCTGACCTTCGCGCGTGAGAGTCCCGCGGCGGCGCGCAGCTCTTCGGGCTCGTCGTTCAAGATCTCCTGCGGGGTGGGCGCCCGATCGCCAAAGCGCGCCGTCAGCCGCCCGTAGATCGCGCGCGCCGCCTTCACCGACAGCTGCTGACCCGCGATCGTGCGCACGAGCGCGCCATAGTGGTCCTCTGGGTCCGGGCGCCCCTCGCGCGCGTCCGGCAGCTTGCCGACCGCGGCGATCAGATCCGCCATCACCGGGTCACTGCGGCGCAGCTGCGCGAGGCCGCGATTAGACAGCGCTGGCCGCCTCGAAGGAGACGGGCTCGCCGTCGAGCGCGTTCAGCGCGCGCGGGAGCGACATCGCCAGGCATGTGAAGCTCGGCGTGTCGCGCACGGTGAACGCAGAGGCCTCGGTCGTGCGCAGGCGCTGCACGAGGTCGAGAAACGTGCCTACGTCGTCGGTGTCGAACGCGACCACGAACTCTTGGTCGTCGAGGCCGAACGAGTACGTCGTGTGGTTGTCCACGCCTGGGTATTCGCGCCCGACCGCGATGTGCCCCTGCATGATCCGCCAGCGCTCCTCCGCTCCCAGCGCATACCACGCGCGCGACTTCACGAACGGGTACACGAACACGTACTTGCCCCTGAATCCCCTCGGCGTTGTGCGCTCGTCTTCGGAGTACTCGGATGACTTGCGCATCCCCAGGAATGAGTACGGGATCTGCGCCCACTTCATCAGCCCGCTCTGCCCCAGCACCACGTGCAGCTCGTGGATGCGGTCGAGGTTCTCCGCCTCTGAGATCAGCAGCAGCTCGGCGTCGCCGCGCGTGCCCACGAGCGAGAACGCCTGCAGCAGATGCCCGTCCGCGAAGTCCTCACAGGCTGCGTAGAGCTCGCGCTTGTCCTGCGCGCGCTGCTCGTCATCGAGCCGGCGCCAGGCGGGGTCGAGCTTCAGGAACGTGTACTTGACGAAGTGCCGCGCGCTCATCCCCCGATTATCGCAAGCCTCGCCGCCCGGCCCGTCTGACCGGGCCGAAGTGTCCGGCGGGCGAGCCGCGCGCGCGGGCCCTGTCCGCGCAGGGACCGGTGGTTGTTCTGCGCAAGGCACTGGTGGTTGACCTTCTCGCGGGATAGAGTGGTAGCCATGCGAATCGCGCTGATTTCGCCGTATTCGTGGACGTACCCCGGCGGGGTCACACGCCACATCGAGGCGCTCGCGGCAGAGCTGACCGCGCTGGGCCACGACGCTCGCATCCTCGCGCCATTCGACCCCGACGACGCGCTCTCGCGCCGCCTGCACCGCGGTGCGAGCCCCCAGGGCTTGGAGCAGCCCGAGTTCCTCGTCGCACTTGGGCGCACCGCCGGATTCCCCGCCAACGGCGCCGTCTCGAACCTCGTCCCGATCCCGCCCGGAGTGCTCGCGATGCGCCGCGAGCTGCGCGAGGGCGGCTACGACGTCGTGCACATCCACGAGCCGGTCGTCCCGCTGCTCGGCTGGGACGCGCTCCGCTCCACTGCTCCCGAGCTGCCGCTCGTCGGCACTTTTCACACCTACTCCGAGAACGCGCTCACGAACGGGATCGCCAACGCGCTCGGCGCGCGGCGGCGGATGAACCACCTGCACGTCCGCATCGCCGTCTCCGAGGCCGCTGCCTGGACTGCGCGGCGCTTCTACGGCGGGCGCTACCGGATCGTGCCCAACGGGGTCCAGCTCGGCGAGGGCGCGCTTGTGGCTGAGGCCGGCGTATCCGGCGAGCTCGGCGCTGGTGCGCGGGCTCCGCTGCGGATCTTGTTCATCGGCCAGGCCGTCGAACGCAAGGGGCTGCCTGTGCTCTTGCGCGCGTTCGAGGCGCTGCGCGAGCAGGTCCCGGCGACGCTCACGCTCGTCGGTGCCTCCGCCGAGGAGGTCGCTCACATGATGCTCGACGACCGCGGCGTCCATGCGCTCGGCAAGGTTTCCGAGGCGCGCAAGCATGCCGAGCTCGCCGCCGCCGACGTGCTGTGCGCGCCCTCGCTGCACGGCGAGAGCTTCGGCATGGTCCTCACCGAGGCGCTCGCCGCCCGCACGCCGGTGATCGCCTCCGATATCCCCGGCTACCGCGACGTCGTGCGCGACGGGATCGAGGGTGTGCTGACCCCGCCCGGCGACGCGCTTGCGCTGGCCGAGGCGCTGCGCTCGCTCGCGCTCGACCCCGCCGTGCGCACACAGATGGCCGCCGACGCGCGCACGCGCGCCGAACGTTTCGCCTGGCCTCACGTCGCCGCCGAGGTGCTCGACTGCTACGAGCAGGCCCAGGCCGTCGGCCGTCCCGCGACGCGCGCCGGCCGCCTCGGGGTGCGTCTCGGCCTGGTCCCCGCCGACCTGCTGCCGCGCATCCCCGCCCAGCGTCTGCCGAGCCTCGAGGCCCCGCGCGCGGCCGCTGCCGGCGTGGCGTTTGGATCGGGCAAGCAAGCTAGGTCGGAGAGCCCCGCGCGCGAACGCTCGATGCGGATGCTACGCCGTGGCGCACTCCTCGCCGCCTCGCTCGGCGGCCTCGTGCTCGCGTTGCTCGCGCTCGTGCACATCGGCGTCGGCCGCGTCGCCGAAAGCCTGCTCGCCTCGAGCCCGGGACTGCTCGTCGCCGGTCTGGGGTTGATGTGCATCGCGATGTTCGCCCGTGCGATCGCCTGGTATGAGATCCTCGCGGCCGCACCGACCTGGCGCAAGGCGAAACGCAGGGATGCGATGCAGGGCACGTTCATCGGCGTGCTGATGTCCGCCACGCTGCCCGCGCGCCTGGGAGAGCCCTCGCGCGCGCTGATCGTCGCACGCCGTCTCGGCCGCGCGCGCGAGACGCTGCCGGTCGTGCTCGGCACGATGGTCTCCCAGACACTGCTCAACCTGCTCGCGCTGGCGATCCTCGGGATCGTGATGTTCTCGAGCGTCGACCCGTTTAACGGCCATCACGGCGCGCTCGTCGCCGTCGCGCTGGCGCCGCTCGCCGCGGTGGTCGCGATCCTGCTCGCCCCGGTCCTCGTGCCGAGCGCCGCGATCTCGCGCTCGCTGCGCCTGCGGGCCCTGATTGCCGGCCTGCGCCGCTCGCTCGTGCGCGTGCGCGAAGGGCTGCGCGTGTTCCGCCATCCTCGCCAGGCGGCGCTCGCGACGGCCGCCCAGCTCGGCGCGTGGGGTCTGCAGTGCATGTCCTGCTGGCTTTTGCTGATGGCGCTCGGCCTCAACCACCGTGTCGGGATCGCCGGTGCCGCGGCGGTGCTGTTCGCCGTCAACGTCACCGCCGTGATCCCCGCTACCCCTGCCAACATTGGCGTCTTCCAGGCGGCCTGCGTGGCTGTGCTCGCCGGCGCCTACCACGTCTCCACCGCCGACGCGCTCGCCTACGGCATCGTCCTACAGGTCGTCGAGCTCGCCACCGCGGTGCTGATGGGCATCCCCGCGCTGATCACCGAGGGACTCTCTTGGAAGGACGTGCGCCTGCGCACGATGCACGGCGCGCCTGTGAAGTTGAGTCCGCTGCCGGCGGGCAAGCGGGCCGGGAGCGCCAAGGGCGCGCCCTCGGGCGTTGAGGGGTAGAACGGCTCTTAGGAGGCCATTGCCGGCTCGTCCTCGGCTTCGATAGCTCCCTCAGGCGGGTCTTCGTCGTCGAGCTCACCGAACAGCGAAGGATCGCGCGCCGAGCCCTTGATCACATCATCGGGCGAGCCGTCTCCCAGCAGGCGGCCTTGGCGCGTGCCGAAGTAGATCGCCTGCGGGTGATGTGCGATCAAGGCAAGCGTCGACTGCTCGGGCACGGGCGCGTAACCGTCGGTGATCTTCATGCCGATGTCGCCTAAGCCAAGCAGCTGCTCGACCTTCAGGTGCTCTGACTGCTCGGGCACCGCGGGGTAGCCCCACGAATAGCGCCGCCCCTGTGTGGCGGGGATGCCGAGCATCCCGCGGGCCTCGTAATGCAGCCACTCGGCTAAGCCCTCGGCGGTCTGCACGCCGAGGCCATGGACGAACAACTGCTCGGCGAACTCGCCGTCTGACTCGAGCTTGGCCATCAGGTCGGTGACCTCCGAGCCGACGGTCACCGCTTGCACGGCGATCACGTCGAGCTCGGCGGGCGGCGAACCCTTTGCCGAAGGCTTGCCAGCGGCATCCACCGCCGGACGGTAGAAGTCGGCCAGGCAGATGCGATCGCCCTTTGGCTGGCGCGGGCAGACGAAGCGCGTGAGCTCGGTCTCGCGATCCTCGGGGTCGAGCACGACGATCTCGTTGCCCGCCGAGTAGCACGGGAAGAAGCCGAGCAGCGCGCGCGGGTGCAGGTAGGTCTGCTCGCGCCACATGCGCTCCAACCGCGGGCGGAAGTCGTCGCGCAGGAGCGTCTGCCAGGCCTCGCCTTTGACGCCCTTGCCGCCCCAGTGCAGCTTGAACAGGACGTGCGTGTCGAGGTGCGGGTAGACCTCATCGAGGTCGACTGGGATCTCTTTGACGCCCCAGAACGGCGGCGTCGGGATCGGCACGTCTGTGTGCGCGGCTGAGCGCACGGAGTCGTCGGCGAAATTGAGCTCCTCGACCGGCTCCTCGCCTTTCGCGCGGAACGCCGTGGCGCCGGCGCGCAGCTTCTCCAGCAGCGCCGCGTGCGCGTCGGCGTCGATCAGCTGATCCATCACCGATAGGCCCTCGAAGGCGTCCTTGCAGTAGAAGACCCCCGGCTTGTAGGCCTCATCGGAGTCCTTGCCGCCGGGGTACAGCGCGCGGTAGCTGAACGCGCGGTTGATCGCGGCGCCGCCGATCAGCACGGGGTAGTCGAGGTTCTTCGCGTGCAACTCCTGAATCGCGGCGGGCATCTGCTTTGAGGTCGATACGAGCAGCGCCGAGAGCCCGATCGCGGTGGCTTCGTGCTCGACCGCGGCGTCGAGGATCGTCTGGATCGGCACCTGCTTGCCGAGGTCCACGACCGTGTAGCCGTTGTTCGTGAGGATCGTGTTGACGAGCGACTTGCCGATGTCGTGCACGTCGCCGAACACGGTCGCCAGTACGACGGTGCCCTTCGTGTAGCCCTCGATCTTGTCGAGGTATTTCTCCAGTTGCGCGACGGCCTTCTTCATCACCTCGGCCGACTGCAGCACGAACGGCAGGATCAACTCGCCGGCGCCGAACTTGTCGCCGACCTCTTTCATCGCGGGCAGCAGCACCTCGTTGAGCGTCGGCACCGCGCCGATCTTCGCCACTGACTTGTCGATCCAGTCCTCGACGCCCTCCTTGCGGCGGCGCAGGATGTGGAAGTGCAGCGCCTGCTCCGGCTCCATCCCTTCGGTCGGGTCCGCTGTGCTCTGGGTCTCCTCCTCACCTTTGGACTCGAAGTGGGCGATGAAGCGCTCCAGTGCGTCCTCGCGGCGGTTGTAGACGAGGTCGTCGGCCAGCTCGCGCTCGACATCGGAGATCTCCGAATAGGGGGTGATGTGGTTGGGGTTGACCATCGCCAGATCGAGGCCCGCCTGGACGCAGTGGTGCAGGAAGGTCGAGTTGAGTACCGCGCGCGCGCCGGGGGAGACGCCGAAGGAGACGTTGGAGACGCCGAGCGAGGTCTTCACGTGAGGGATCTGCTCCTTGATCGCTTTGATCCCGGCGATCGTCTCCACCGCTGACGGCCGCCACTCCTCATCGCCCGTGGTGAGCGTGAAGGTCAGGCAGTCGAAGATCAAAAGCTCCGGGTCGAGCCCGTGCTCCTCGCAGCACAGGTCGCGAATCCGCTTGGCGATCTCGACCTTGCGCTCGGCGGTCTTCGCCATCCCGACCTCGTCGATCGTCAGCGCGATCAGCGCCGCGCCGTGCGCGAGCGCCAGCGGCACGACGCGGTCGAGCTTGTCGCGGCCCGCCTCGAGGTTGACGGAGTTGACGATCGCGCGCCCGGGGATCTGGTCGAGCGCCGTGGCGATCACCTCAGGCTCGGTCGAGTCGATCTGGATCGGCGCGGGCTGGGTCAGCGAGACCTTCTTCGCGACTAGCCGCATCTGTTCGTCCTCGTCGGAGCGCTCGGTCAAAGCCACGCACAGGTCGAGCACGTGGGCGCCACCGGTCACCTGGTCCTCGGCGATCTGTACGAGGCCGTCGTAGTCGTCGGTGAGCAGCAGCTCCTTGGCCTTGCGCGAGCCCTGTGAGTTGACGCGCTCGCCGACCATTGTGGGGCGTGGCTCCTGCACGAGCGGCGTGGCGGCGATCATCGAAGACAGGTGTGGCGGGCGGGGGGCGGGCCTTGGCTCGACGGACCGTCCGGCGACGCGCTCGGCGATCGCGGCGATGTGCTCGGGTGTTGTCCCGCAGCAGCCGCCCACGACGCCGACGCCGTAGCGCTCTACGAACTCCGTAAGCGCCTCAGCAAGCGGGACGGGCTTCTCGGGGAAGATCGTCTCGCCGTCTGGGCCTTGCAGCGGCAGCCCGGCGTTGGGGATGCACGCTACCGGGACAGGGCAGAATTCGCCGAGGAAGCGGATCGCGTCGCGCATGTCCTCCGGGCCGGTCGAGCAGTTCAACCCGATCACGTCGACCTTCAAAGCCTCGAGCGTCGTCAGCACCGCGGAGATGTCGGTCCCCAACAACATCTTGCCGCCGTTGGGCAGCAGCGAAACCGACGTATGGATCGGCAGCGTACGGCCCGTGCTTTGAAACGCCTCGCGTGCCCCGAACACAGCCGCCTTGACCTCGAGGATGTCCTGGGCGGTCTCGATGATGATCAAATCCGCGCCCCCATCGATTAGGCCCGCGGCCTGCTCGGCGAAGACCTCGACCAGCTCGCGGAAACGGATCTGCCCGAGCGAGGCCTCTTCGGAGGCGGGCAGGTATCCGGTCGGTCCGATCGAGCCCGCAACGAAGCGATCCTCCCCCGCCGCCTTGCGCGCGATTTCCGCGGCTTTCGTGTTGATCTCGACCGTGTAGTCGGCCAGGCCCCACTCCTCGAGCTTGATCCGCGAGCCTTGGAACGTGTCGGTCTCGAGCACCTCCGCGCCGGCCTCGAGCATCGAGCTGTGTACCCCCTCGATCACGTCGGGCCGGTTGAGCACGAGCGCCTCGTGGCACTTGCCCTGCAGACCGCCGTAGTCCTCCTGCGTCAGGTCGAACTGCTCGAGCGTCGCGCCCATTCCACCGTCGTAGACGACGACGTGACTATGTATCGCCTCTAGGTAGTCGCGTGCCATCAGCTCATGCTAGCTAGAGACTCCGCGCGCTTGGCGCCGCAGGCCAGGTCCGGGGAATTAATCTCGGCCAAGCGGGTCCGGATTTTCTTCCGGCCGACAGGCCCGCGAAAGTCGGGCCGGCCGGAAGAAAACCTCCGGACCCCGCGCTACTTGATAAACAGCATCTCCGAGTACTTCGGCAAAGGCCACAGATCGTCCGCGACCAGCTTCTCCAGCCGATCGGCCACGTCGCGCACGTCGTCCATCGCCACGATCACCGTGTCGCGCATGTAGATGGCCTCCTTCTGCGCGGAGTCCTCGGGGTGGTTCTCGTCGAGGTTGGCGTCCTCGAGCCTGAGGATCGCGAAGTGGAGCTCCTTGACGACCGGCTCCACCTCGCCGACGAGCTCCTCCAGGCCCGTGGCCTTCAGCTCGTTGAGATAACGCACGGCCGCCGGCAGCACCATCGTTCGGGCGATCGAGGCCGCGGTCTCGGCCTCGATGTTGAGGTTCATCACGTACTGCTCGGTGTAGACGTCGTAGCGGGACTCGAGCTCGCGCTTGGTCAGCACTTTGTATTTCTTGAACGTGGCGACGGTCGATTTCTCGACGATCCAGGGCAGCGCGTCGGGCGTTGTTTTGAGGTTTGCAAGGCCGCGCTTGGCGGCCTCCTTGTGCCACGCCTCGGAGTAGCCGTCGCCGTCGAAGACGACCTGCTTGTTCTCCTTCCAGGCGTTCTTGACGACGCTCGTGAGGGCCTTCTCGAGCGTGGTCGAGCCTTTGTGGGCCGCCTTCAGCTTCTCCGCGAGATCGTCGACGGCTTCCGCGACGATCGTGTTCAGCACGGTGTTGGGGAACGCCGGCGAGGAGTTCGAGCCCAGCGCGCGGAACTCGAACTTGTTGCCAGTGAACGCGAACGGGCTCGTGCGGTTGCGGTCGCCGCCGTGCAGCGGCAGCGGGGGCAGCACCGGGGTTCCGAAGCCGAGGAACGAGCCCGGCTTGGATGGTTGCACCTTGCCGGCCTCGATCGCCGTGAAGATCTTCTCGAGGTCGGTGCCGAGGAAGATCGAGATGATCGCCGGGGGCGCCTCGTTCGCGCCGAGGCGGTGGTCCTGGCCCGCGCTCGCGATCGAGGCGCGGAGCAGTTGCTGATGCTGGTTGACGGCCTGGATCACGGCCGAGCAGAAGAACAGGAACGAGAGGTTCTCCGACGGCGTGTCGCCGGGCTCCAGCAGGTTCAGGCCGGTGTCGGTGCCCATCGACCAGTTGTTGTGCTTGCCCGAGCCGTTGACGCCGGCGAACGGCTTCTCGTGCAGCAGGCACACGAGCCCATAGCGGCGGGCCGTGTTCTGCATGATCTGCATCGTGATCATCTGGTGGTCGGAGCCCACGTTCGAGTTCTCGAAGATCGGGGCGACCTCGAACTGGTTGGGGGCGACCTCGTTGTGACGTGTCTTGATCGGCACGCCCAACTTGGCCAGCTCGAGCTCGACCTCGAGCATGTAGGCGAGCACCCGCTCGGGGATCGACCCGAAGTAGTGGTCGTCGAGCTCGTGGCCCTTCGGCGGTTTTGCGCCGAACAGGGTCCGCCCGGTCGTCACCAGGTCGGGGCGTTCGAAGAAGTACTGCTCGTCGATCAGGAAGTACTCCTGCTCGCAGCCCGTCGTCGTGAACACGTGCTTCGCGTCATCGATCCCGAGCAGCTCTAGGGCGCTGACGGCGGCGCTGGAGAGCGCGTCCATCGAGCGCAGCAGCGGGATCTTGTTGTCGAGCGCCTCGCCGGTCCAGGAGGTGAAGGCGGTCGGGATGCAGAGCAGCGTGCCGTTGGGGTTCTCCAGGACGAATGCCGGGGAGGTGGGGTCCCAGGCGGTGTAGCCGCGTGCCTCGAACGTCGCGCGGATGCCGCCGGTCGGGAACGAGGAGGCGTCGGGCTCGCCCTGGATCAGCTCCTTGCCGGAGAATTCCGCGATCGCGTTGCCCTCGCCGTCGGGGCCATAGAAGGAGTCGTGCTTCTCCGCCGTCGATCCGGTCAGCGGCTGAAACCAGTGCGTGTAGTGGGTGGCGCCCTTCTCCATTGCCCACTCCTTCATCGCCTGGGCGACCTGGTCGGCGATCGTCGCGTCGAGCGCCTCGCCGCGCGCGAACGTTGCCTGCAGCGCCCGGTAGACGTGCTTGGGCAGACGGTGGCGCTGGACGGAGGAGGAGAAGACGTTGGATCCGAACACCTGGTTGTCCTGGAGGGTCAGGTCGGGGGAGCCGAGCGCTGAGCCGTTGGCGCTCCACTGCGCGGCGGTGACGTTTTGCTGGCGGGTCCGTGGCATGAGCGGGATCGATTCCTCCTTCAGAAGGGCGAGCGGGCGGGTTGGGGCACGCAGCCATCACAACTCGGCTGGGTGGGGCGCGAAGGCCGAGGGGAATCGTAGTGCGAAGGCGGCCGAAGGACATCTCCCAGTGGCGAAAGCGCCAGGAGGATCTTTCGACAGCGGGCCAAGCGTCCCCGGCTACGGCGTGGACGTCGACGGGTAGGCGCCGGAGACGATCTGGCCGGTTTCGGGATCGACGTGGCTGGGCGGGGGCTGCGGGGCGATGTAGACAGTGAAATGGCCCGTCGCCCGGGCGCCGTTGGCAAGCTGCGTGCGGGCCTTGCCGGCGAGCCCGGCGGCGACCGTGTAGTGGACGATGTGCAGGCCGGGCTTCACCGGCGTCAGCCGCCAGAGGAACGTCTGTATGTGTCCGGGCGCGAGCGGGCCGAGCGCCCATGTGCTGACGTAGGCCGTCTGGCTGCCCCCCGCCGGGCTGACAGTCTGAGTCGGGACCAGACGTTTGGGGATTGCCCCGGGACCCTCTTCGATGGCCCAGATCGGGCGCTTGTTGGCGGCGAGTTCAGGGTAGTTTTCGGTGTAGGAGAGGGAGTTGAGCGAGACCGCGATGTCCGGCACGGTCTCCGAGCCGGTGTTCTGCACCGCCAGCAGTAGGTGGGTCGGTCGCGCGATCGACTGACGGGCGGGGAAGCTCGCCTTGAGGATCCGCACGGTGAAGTTGCCCTTCGGTTCGGTAGCGTCCTGACGGGCCCCGCCGCATCCGTCTGCGAGCAGGGCGATGCAGACGCTCAGGGCGCCGAGGAGCAGCATTGCGAAGACCCGCTTCCCCCTCACGATCAGCGCCACGATACCAGTAGGGATGGCGGGGAGTCGCTCCTCACAAGCGCGACGAAGATCCGCCGGTGAAGTGCCGGTGGGTCGCACACCGGGGACGTATGGCGTAGAGTTCTCACCGCCGTCGATCGTCACCCGAGGAGGGGAAAGAAGAGATGGTTCGTAGTGCTGCTGAGCGGGCGTTTCTCCCGACGAGGAACTTGGTTGAGGAAATCGGGGACATGATGTTGTTGACGGGGAGGACCATCTGGTCTGCTCTGCGTCCCCCGTATCCGTATGGCGGTGAGTTCATCTCCCAGTTTCTGTTCGCGGTGCGGTTGTGCTGGTTCCCGATGCTGGTGTCGATCGTGATGCTCGCCTACGGGCCGGCGGGTTTGGAGGCGGCGGGCTTTCTGAAACTGATCGGTGCGCTCGATCGTCTCGGGGGGTTCTTCGTGGTCGCGGCGATCCGCTTGATTGCTCCGCTCACGACCGCTGTCGTGCTCGCGGGTGTCGCGGGCACCGCGATCACGGCGGATCTGGGTGCGCGCAAGATTCGTGAGGAGCTCGACGCGCTGCAGGTGCTGGGTGTGGACCCGGTCAAGAACCTCGTCGTACCACGCTTCCTCGCACTGATGATCGTGACCGGCCTGTTCAACATCTACGGGCTGCTGTTCGGGATCTTCGGCGGCATCGTCACCGCGGTCACAAAGGGCCAGCCGTTGGGACCGTTCTGGACGACACTGCTCGCCAACGTGACGACCACCGACTTGTGGGGGTCGGTGCTGAAGACCACCTTGTTCGGGGCGATCATCGCGATCGTGTGCTGCTACAAGGGCATGTCCGCATCCGGTGGCGCCGAGGGCGTGGGACGCGCCGTCAACCAAGCAGTCGTGATCGCGTTCCTAGCGATCTTCGCGTTCAACTACGTCTTCGAACAGACACTACTCGCCACCCACCCCGAGCTCCTAATCATCAAATGAATGAATGGTTCGCGATGCCGCGCGAATGGATCGCGGCCACGGGTGAGATCGGTCGCTTCTTCAGCACCGTCGTGCGTCAGGTGTATGAGCTGCAGGTGTTTCGCTTCTTCGGCGAGGCGCTGCGTCAGTCGGGCATCCTGATCATCTCCTCGACGCTGGTGATCGTGAGCACCGTGTTCATCTTTGGGTTGACGTGCGGGATCGAGGGCGCGTACTTCACGCAGTCCCAAGGTGCACCGTCGTTCGCGGGTGTCTTCACGGCGTGGTGCAACCTGCGCGAGGCGGCGCCGTTGGTGTTCGGCTACATCATGGCCGCGAAGGTCGGCACGGGCATCGTGGCCGAGCTTGGCGCGATGCGTATCAGCGAGGAGATCGACGCTTTGGAGGTGATGGGCGTCGATTCGATGACGTTCCTCTGCGCAACGAGGCTGCTGGCGGCGTGGATCGTGCTGCCGTTCATCTACATCGTCGCGTTGGGGTCGGCGTTTCTCGCGTCGTACATCGCGGTCGTGCATCAGGTCGCGTCGGTCTCCTCGGGTGGGTATCTGCTGGTCTTCTGGCAGTACCAGAACCCGCTGGACTTCGTGTACAGCATGATCAAGGCGATGACGATGGCCACTACGGTTGTGCTCGTTGGCTGTTACTACGGCTACAACGCCAGTGGTGGGCCTGTCGGTGTGGGTCAGGCGACGGCCAAGTCGATGGTGCTCAACCTGGTGCTTGTTAACCTGATTGGGATGTTGGGCACGCAAATCTTCTGGGGCACCAACGTACGAGCCCCAATCGGGGGTTGAACGATGGTCGAGGACCGACCGGGCGAGGCTGAGAATGAGCCCGAGGAGCTCGAGCCCGCCGAGCCGCAGACGGCGAATGCGGGGGTCACCTTCGAGCCAGCGCCCGAGGACGATCCGGAGGAGTTCCGCTTCCACACGGGTACGACCCACGCCTCGAAGGCGCCGCCCGCGGTCCAGTTCATCGATGTGCACAAGTCGTTTGGGCGCAACCACGTGCTGCGCGGTCTGAACCTGGAGATCCCGGAGGGTCAGGTCTCGATGATCATCGGCCCGTCGGGCACCGGCAAGTCGGTGTGCATCAAGCACATCGTCGGCCTGCTGTATCCCGACGAGGGCGATGTGATCGTGCACGGCCACTCGATCCCGAGCCTGCCCGACGACGAGCTGTTCGAGCTGCGCAAGAAGTTCGGCGTGCTGTTTCAGGACGGCGCGCTGTTCGGGTCGATGAACCTGTATGACAACGTCGCCTTCCCGTTGCGCCAGCACACGGAGAAGAGCGAAGAGGAGATCGCCGAAATCGTCAACCGCCGGATGCGCGAGGTCGGCCTGGGGGGCGAGGGCACGAAGATGCCCAACGAGCTCTCCGGCGGGATGCGCAAGCGCGCCGGCTTCGCGCGCTCGCTGGTGCTCGACCCCGAAATCCTGCTGTTCGACGAGCCCGACTCCGGCCTTGACCCGGTTCGCACCGCGCTGCTGTGCGAGCTGATCAAGGAAGTCCACGCGGAGAACGGCGGGGCATATGTGGTGATCACCCACGACATCATGAGCGCGCGGCGCGTCGGCGAACACATCTCGGTCCTGTGGAAGGGCAAGGTCGTCGAGT
>Ga0302181_10000431_pt1 | contig 34658 bp, 28 predicted proteins | sample I_Palsa_E3_3_FD_198786 | JGI IMG/M metagenome (GOLD analysis project Ga0302181, IMG submission 198786) | Peat permafrost microbial communities from Stordalen Mire near Abisko, Sweden - I_Palsa_E3_3 | ecosystem: Environmental > Terrestrial > Soil > Palsa > Peat permafrost | place: Sweden...
CATCGGAGCGGGTTCCCGGCCTATCCTCGGGACGTACTTCTGGTAAGCGGCGGCCGCGATCGCGCGAAGGACATCCACGTCGCCAGCAACTGCACAGCGGATCATCGCCACAGCCGGAGCATAGTTGCCGGCTTCCTCGTCGACGAACAGCTCGACCCGCAGCGCGCTCATCACCAGATCGCTTCCGCAGTTCAGCAAAGGTGTATCGGTAGTCAGAGGCCATCCCTAGTGCTACGGACAGGACGGCCAGCCGCCATTATCTGCCGGTCGGCGTTATTCGCTATAGCCGGCGGATCCGGCGCCAGAGCCGGGCGCTGCCGCCATTGGCGAGCAGCGTGGCGGCTGCGAGCTCGGCGAGCAAGCCGACGGCAACCAGCACCCCCGCGATCAGGGAGACCATTGAGCTCGCCGGGGAGGATTGCGGTCCCCGATCGCGGCGCCGCAGCTAAGCGGCGATGAGCCTGCGGGGAATCAGCGGGCGTCTCGCGCGTACGGTCCGGCGGACTAGGGGCACGCCTGCCGCGTTGACGGCAAGCTCAAAGTCTCCGCTCCGCTTGCCGGCCGGCGGATCGAACCGCCCGGAAAAACTGAACCGGTCGTCCTTCACCGGCAGCTCAAACTCCCACGCCTTCGACCAGTCCGAGCCGCGGTGCCTGATCGAGACTGACACATCTATACCCGTGCTGCCGCGATTCTCCAGCCCCAGGCTGACCTGGCCGGCCGGCCAGATTGTCACGGCTGGTTCCGTGACGGCATGGACGCATGGCCTGATGAAGAGCGTGCATCGGCCCACGGCGTTGCGGTGCGTCCCGGCTGCTCCCCACGATAGACGGAGCGGGTAAGCGCCATACTGAGCCCGCCCGATATCACCGGGGGTGATCTCGAGGATGTAGCGCGGGCCGTAACTGTCACCAGCTGACCCGCGGAGGCGGACCCACTCCGGGTTGAAATCCGGGTTATCCGAGATGATATTGAAGTCACGAATGGATGGAACCCCGTAGGCAGTACGTGCGGCAAACGGAAAACATGCCGTCTCGCCCGGATCAACCTGGCACTCGGTTACGGCCAGAATGATGTCCGACACCGCCCCGCGTGGCGCAGGCCTGTTGCCGGGGCTGGCCGCGCTTGAGGCCGCTTGCGGAACTGATCCGGTCATCTCAACCACCCGACCTGCGCTACCTGCCACGATGCGCCCCATGACCCTGACGTTGCGGGGGAGAATCTTTCTCCCCTGCTGTACAGAGGCCGATGCAGACGTTTAGATACAGTCCGCTATGCGGTTACCTGGGTGCGCTCGCCTAGAGTCTGGGTGTGGCACATGATGATCCAAAGGTCTACGCGCTCAACCTGTTCGATGTCGCCGACCGTGAGGAATACCTGGCCTACTCACGCCGGTCGGCCCGCGAGGTGGCCCGGCACGGAGGACGCGTGGTGGCCCTGGGCCGGTTCGCCGAAAGCGTGACCGGCGACATCACCCCCCGGCAGGTGCTCATCCTCGTCGAGTGGGAGTCCAGGGCAGCCTTCGACAGTTACCGACAGGACCCGGCGCTGGCCGACCTGCACCCGCACCGGGAACGCGGCTCCTCGGCGTACGTGTGGCACCTGTTCGACCGGCTCGACGACCTGCGGCCGCTCCTCGTTTTGTCAGACTAGGAAGCCGCCGCGATCACCTCGCCACCATCGGCGTCTCCATGGCGCCGAGCCCGCTGATCTCCATCCGGACCACATCACCGCCGAACAACATCGGGTGCCGGGCGGCACCGTGACGCTCAAGCTGGATCTTCTTTCGCCGCCTCCAGCTGCGTCAGGTCGCGCTGCGCGTAGCGGTTGTGCCAGTGCCGTTCTCGAGCACGTCGATCTGTCGTTTGAAGTCGGTCGTCGCCACCGATGCGAGATAGTCGCGAAAGCGCGTGGCACGATCGGCGCGCACGGCGAGAGCTTCCGGGACAGGCGGAGTCAGGTCGTGATCGAGGCCGGGCCACGGGAAGTCGATGGAGCCGGTGTTCGGCAACCCGATCGGGTGGAAGCGTTCTCCGAGGATTGGCGCCGTGAACCACTTGTCCATCGCGAAGACGAGATGCCGCAGCGTCTGAACGAAGGACCACTCGTCGTTGACCGACTCGTGCAGCGTGCCTTCGGGGAGAGCTTGCGCCCGGGTGATCGTCTTCGCCCACTCGTCTTCGAGCGCTGCCCACGTTGCACGCATGCCCTCCGGGTTCGATGGACGGAGCATCGCCCGCAACGGGAACCACGGGTCGCGCTCGTTCACGTATGCCGTGACGTCGACGCCATTGATAACAACCTTGTCGACCAGCGCGTCGATGTCGACGTTGACGAGCCAGGCATGGCTGATCTTCGCGTCGGTGAGGTTGACGTCGCGGAAGCGGGCGCCGCTGAGATCGGCGCCCCAGAACACGGCTCCCGCAAGATCCCCCTCGAACTCTTCCGGCATGCCGCCTCCAACGCGTCGCTGCCCCTCAACCCTGGGCAGGTGTCAGAGCTGGATCGTTGCCTCGATGGTAAGGCGGCGGGCACCTCGGCTGTTTGCAGACTTGCGGCCTGCCGCTACAGCGCACCGCGCGAGCGCTCTGCCAGCCCGGACCCGGGGTTACCATCGGCCCTTGCGCAGGGTCCGGCCGACCCGGCAGGTAAAGGACTGGCCTGCGGCTTGCGGGTGTGTAATGGCCGGTATGGCTGATCGCGTGAAGGCGGAACTCGGGGCGGTCCAGGAGACGCTGTTCATCCCGCTGGCGGCCCGGGCGCGGGAGACGCGCCGGAGGCGGCCGGTGCTCCGGGACCCGAAGGCGGCCCAGATCCTGGCGTCGGTTGACTTCGACACGCAGAAGTACGGCCGCGGCTGGGGCGGCCGCGTTACCGTCCTGCGCACCGTGATTTTCGATGGCTGGGTCAGCGACTTCCTCACCGCCCATCCGGGCGCGACCGTGGTGGAGCTCGGGACCGGGCTCAACACCAGGTTCGAGCGAGTCGGGACCGATCAGGCCCACTGGATCGACCTGGACCTGCCGGACACGATCGAGCTGCGCCGCAGGTTCTTCGCCGATTCCGACCCGAACGGCCGCCGCCGCATGGTGGCTGCCTCGATGCTGGACCAGGACTGGATCCCTGCTGTCCAGGAAAGCCCAGGGCCGTATTTCTTCGTGGCCGACGGCGTGCTTGCCTACCTGGATCAGGCTCCGCAGGTCATCGCCCGCATCGCCGGGACGTTCCCCGGGGCGCTGATCGCCTTCGACACCTACCGCCAGCGGACGCTCGAGCAGCAGCACAAGCTCGCGGCCAGGAAGAACATGGACGCCCTCTGGGCCTGGTCCTGCGATGATCCGCGCACGCTGGAACCCCTAGGCCTGGAGGTTGTGCAGCAGGCTGCCGTCACGCGGCCGCCCCCCGGACTGCGCTCCCGGCTGCCGCGCCGGTACCGGTACGCGCTCCCGCTGGCCCGTCGGATCGCGGGTGACCTGGCCACCGTCACGCTCTTCCGGGCCAGCCGACGCTAACGACGGGTTCAGGCCCGGACGGCGTAGACCGTGGTGTTATCGCAGACGCAGACGGTGTTGCCGGCCACAACGGGCCCGACTGTGAAACGGATCGGGCACTGCCATACCGGGGTGCCGTCGCTGGCGTTCAGCGCGATCAGGTCGCCGGCCGGGCTGGCGGTGTAGATCCTGCCGTGGGCGGCCGCGGGCGTGACCGATGTTCCCGGATAGCTCCACACTGTCCGCCCGTTGCCGGGGTCCACGGCGTGCAGCGCCTGGGGGGTCTGCCCGTTTCCAGCGTTTATGGCGAAGGCCATGCCTGCGGTCATGACCGGCGGACCGTACCCGGCGCTAAATGCTGACCGGTACAGCAGCTTGCCGTCACTGGCCCGGTAGGTGGACAGCTGGGATGGAAACGGCCCGCCGTTTCCCTGAACCTGCACGTCGGGGCCGATACCGGCCACGGCGCAGACGGTCTTCCCGTCGCAGGCCAGCCATCCGCCCGAGCCTGGCGACTCCCACAGTTTGGTGCCGTCGCTGGGCCGGATAGCCCGCATGACGCTAGTTTTATTGTCCGCGGCGACCCCGGACACATAGAGGACGCCGTCGGCCAGCAGCGGGGTGTCCATCGCGCCGGCATCGGCGGCAAAGGACCACAGCTGGGTTCCATGGCGGCTGCTCAGCGCGAACAGCGTTTCCTGGACGGCGTAGACGGCATCCGGCCCGGCCGCCAGGTTCACGGTCAGCGGGGAAGAATCGCTCCACAACTTGGCGCCGTCACCAGCCCGCAGGCAGGTCAGGTAATTGGCGGCAAAATAGACGACGTACCCTTCACCTGCAGCCATGCCAGGCGGATCGGAAAGGACCGTGCCGCGACCTCCCATCGGGACCGTGTACGTCCACCTGTGGCTGCCGTCGCGGGCGGTCAGCGCCTGCAGCACACCACTCTCGTCCGGCGTCCAGTCGACCCCCTGGTCCCCGGCCACGTAGACCACCCCGCCTGCGGCGGTCATCACCTCGGGCCGGGGAACCGGTACCTTGGTCTGCCAGATTGGCGCCCGCCGGGCCGGTGGTTCCGGCGCGGCCGTGGCCGGCGGCCGAGTCGCAGCCGGGCGCCGGGCCGGCGCTTCCCCCATGGCCGTCGTCCGCGGCTGGGCCGGATCCGGGCGGCTGGCCCCGCACCCGACCGCGCCCAGCCCTGCCGCGGACAACAGGCCAGCCCCGGCTATCAGCAGCCGGCGGCGGGGCACGCCGAGGGTCATCGCATCTCGGCTGGGCCCGTCTCGCCGTGGCTGCTCTTCACACCCGCCGGACCTCGCCATCACCCTCCGTCCCGCCTGCCATCGCACCCCTGCGCATAGCGACAATGGTCATAGCGCCCTGATCCACTGACCTTAAGAAGATGCCCGCCGCGCCAGGCCCCGGGAGCCGAACGTATTCGCGATCTTGATGGGCGAAACGACATGCGCGGCACACCCGAACGTGGACCTTCCGAAGATACGGCAAAAGGCATAAACCCGAGCCCGGATTGCGAAGAAGGGCGCCTGAGCACAGGTGCCACTGCCCGTTCCGCAGATAAAGATCTTTATTTCGGAACGGATCGTGGTTTCACGAACCCGCAAATGACATTCCGGTGCCCGTGGCCGGCGTCCTCGCCGCCCAGCATCCAGCTGCGATCGGAGGTCAGTTCCCGCCCGCTGGCTGCCAGGCGGGATCGCGGCCGGTCAAGCCGATGAGCCGGTCGAGCGGCGGAGCGGACTCTGGCACGGCTACCGGCGGGCCGAACAGCCCCGGGCTCCCGTCCGGGTTCTGGGCGACCGAGCCCTGCGCGAACGCGTAGGCCGCCTGGACCAGTTCGGTTTCGCAGGCGTAGTCGTGCCCGGTCGCGGCGGCGATGTCCCAGCCGTGCACGACGACCTCGTTGATCGCCACGCATCCGGCCACCTCCCCGGGCAGGTCCACGCCCCCGGCCCGGGTCAGGCCTGTCCAGGCCGTCTCGTCCTGCCAGGCGCTGGCCAGCTGAGCGAGGCGGCCGGAGATGCGTGCCCGCCAGTCCGGTCCCAGCCGAGACCCGTCAGCCGACGGCCCCTGACGGCCGGCCGCCAGGTCCTTGGCCGCGGCCGCCGTGAAGGCCAGGTCGCAGGCGTCAGGTCCAGCATCTCGATCTCCTCCAAACCGTCGTCACGGGCACACGTCACGTACGACGTGCCGGCACCGGAGAATTCATCGGTGCCGCCCTAACCGCACACCCCGGGAGCGCTGTAGAAGCCGGGGCCAGCCAGGCCAGGACCGGTGATCATGGGGCGGTTCGCCCCGCCGCCCGAGGGGTAGGCGGTGTCGAACCACTGGGTGAAGAACTGGCTCAGCCGCTGCTGGCAGGCGCTGCTGCGCACCGGCAGCCACCGGCCGAAGACTGCTTCGAGCTGCGCCTCGCTGATGCTGGCCCCGCCATAGCTGCGCTGGAGCTGCCGCAGCGCCGCGTCGAACCGGGCCGGGCCGAGGATCTGGCGCAGCGCAATGTAGGCGGCACCAGGCCGGTCATAGGTGTTTGACGTGTCGAACAGGCTGTACGGGATCGGGTTGGAGGGCGCGGTCGTCCAGAAACCGTCGCCGCTGCCGTAGATCTGGTTGAACTGCTTCACCAGGCTGGCCTGGAACGCGGCCTGGCCCTTAGCCGTGGACGGTCCCCCAGCAGCGTTCTCGGCCAGCCGCGCGTGATAGAAGAACTCGGCCAGGGTGGCCAGGCCTTCCTTGTAGAAGGTCATCCGGTAGCCGCCCTCGGAAACGTTGTCCCCCCACCACTGGTGCATGTTCTCGTGATACAGGGTGTCGGTGTCGATCTCCCCGCCGGAGAAGGCGATCATGCCCTCCATCTCCTCGTCGAAGCTGGCGTCCGGGGTGCCGATGATGATCCCGTCGGAAGCGAACGGGAAGGACCCGTTGAACTGGCTCTCGAACGCGGTGATGTCCGGCTGCATGTCCATGATGGCCAGGTTCTTCTTCCGCTGCGCCGCGCTGATCGAAAGGTCCTGCGCCTGGTAGAACCGGATGCCGTTGACCACCCGCGAGGTCAGGCTGTAATTGCCGACGCTGTCCTCGACCAGGTAGCTGGCTATCGGCATGCCGGCGTGCCAGTTCCAGGTGACCGAACCGCCAGGGAATTCCTTGCTGGCGGCGTGGCGCTGCACCGAGACCAGTTCGCCGTTGGCGACCACGGTGCGGCCCGCGGTGACCGTGTCGGAGAAGTCGTAGCTGGGCTTGGCCGTCGGGTAGTCGTTGAGCGGCATCCAGTCCTGCGAGCCGACCGGCTCGGTGGTCACGAAGCCGCCGTCGGAGGCGCGGAACCAGCCCTCGGTGGTGCCGTCCCCGTCGTTGTGCACGCCGGGCCGGCCGGTGTAGTTCACCGTGACGGTGAACGCGGCGCCGTCCCTGATCGGCGCCGCCGGCGTGATAACGAGCTTGTTGGCCGGGCACGAGGTGCCGTCCATCGAGTCCGCCGTCACGCCGGTGCTCGTTAGCTCCGGCGTGCAGGCCGGCGGCAGCGGGTTGTCCTCCGGCCCGCCGACCGGATTGGACTCTGACGCCGCGTGGGCGTCGGGGTTCGGGTCGTTCGGCCCGTTCGGATCGCCTGGGTAGGTCGGCTGAACGAAGCTGAACCGCGCCGGGTGCCCGTTCACGCTGACCGAGCTGACCGTCATGTCCGGGCCCGCGCTGGTGTTGCCGGACATCCGCTCGAAGTCAAGGCTGAAGCTGGTGAGGCACTGCGTGGCGCGGTCGGTGAGCACTACCCGGTTGCCGGGCAGGAACCTGTTCGTGGTCGCGTTGTAGACCAGGTGCACCAGCGTGTGCACGCTGTCATAGCCGCCGTTGCCGGTCTCCGGGTACAGGACCGAGCCCGGCGGCGACAGGGTATGGGCCCCCGCCGAGCAGCCCAGGTTGCCCGCCGGTGCGGCGCTGGCCGAGGAAGCCAGCCCGAGCCACGGCAGGGTCAGCCCCGCGCATGCCGCGACAATGATCGTCATCCGACGCCGCGTCATATCAGATCTCCTCACAATCCCACCCGAACCAACTGCGCTGTATCGACCCAACCACAGAAACGAACGAAACGACATAGCAGCAGCGGTCCGCCGTCTCCGGGATAGCGGAACGCAGACGGCCGGCTGGCTGCGACTGGACCGGCGCTGGCCTGACGCCGCACAATGCTGCCAGGCCCGGTCGTGGTCTGGGCCGGGCCGGGCGTCGTCTGTCTGGGGGTGGCGGTGAATTCACCGGGAGTGTTCGCGGACCTGGCTGCCCAGCGCGCGTGCTGGCATCCCGTCGCGTTCGGCAGTGAAGTGGCTGATCGCCCGGTGCACGCCGACCTGCTCGGTGAGCCGCTGGTGGTCTGGCGGGGGGCCGGGGGAGCGCCGCGGGTGATGTCCGATCTGTGCGTGCACCGCGGCACCGCGCTGTCGCTGGGCTGGATTCAGGGCGACGAATTGGTGTGCGCTTACCACGGCTGGCGGTACGGCGCTGACGGCCGGTGCGTGGCGATCCCGCAAAAGGAGGATCCGGCGGTGGTCCCGGCCAAGGCCCGGGTCCGGGCCTTCCGCGCGCAGGAACGGTACGGGCTGATCTGGGTCGCCCTAGAGGAACCCCGGTGGCCGCTGCCTGAGGTCCCGGAACTGGAAACCGGCGAGTGGGCGCTAGTCTCAGCCGGACCGTACCGCTGGCGCTGCGACGCGGGCCGCCAGGTGGAGAATTTCACCGACTTCGGGCACTTCCCCTGGGTTCATCCGGGGCTGCTCGGCGACCCGCAGCGGCCGGTGGTTCCCCGCCACCGGGTGCACGCCGTCGGCCACGTGCTGCGGTATGAGATCGTGCGCCCTGAGGCACCCAACCCCGAAGAGTTCCCGGTGTTCGCCAACGAGCAGGCCGGGCCGCCGGAACGGCGCAGTCGCTACGAACTGCACCTGCCCTACACGATCGTGCTGCGGCTGGGCTGGGGCGGGCAACGTGGCATGGTGTATTTCTTCGCCTCACAGCCAGTTGCGGCCGACCGCTGCGCGGGCTATGTGGTCATCGGCCGCAACTACAACACCGATCAGCCGGACCAGGTGATCCGTGAATTCGAAGACACCATCTTCGGTCAGGACCAGGTCGTCGTCGAATCACAACGACCCGAGCGCGTGCCATTCGACCTGGCCGCCGAGCTCCACCTGCGCTTCGACGCAGTAGCCGTCGCCTACCGCCAGGCCATGCGTGGCCTCGGCCTGGCCGCCAGTGCTCCGATCGGAATCTCCGCCGATCGTTGATGCCCATTCGGTTGCTGTGGCGTCCATGTACGGCCGCGCGGTTGTCGTGACGGCCGATCCAGATGACATCCTTCGGCTGGCCTCGGCGATGCCTGCGGTGCGGATCGTCACGCGCTCCGCACGCTGACACCGCGAGCTGCCGACCGGGAGGGATGCCTGACCGCTCGGAGGTCAGCGCCGTGCTTGCCCCGCGGGCCACTGCGGCGGCCACGACCACGCTGAAGTAGCCGTTCGGCAAGGAAAGGGAGTACCTACTCCTCTCCATTTTCAATCTATAGCGCACCGGGGGGCTTGCCGCAAGACCCCGGTCGTGGCGCATAATCGCAGGCCGGGCCCGAAATTTATGGAATGGGTGATCCCGAAGGTGCGTGCGGGTGTTGTCGAGGTATGACTCGCGCGGAGGAGGAAGGAACGAGATGAGGGCGTGCCAAACGCGAGGTTCGGCGGAGCCTGTCATGCCGCAGGCTCAGCCGGCCATCGCAGTGCAGCCGAGCACGGTAACCCTGGAGGTATCGCGATGATCGAGCGCTACGTGCTGGGTCTCGAAGAGAGCGACAAGACGCAGGTCGCGCTCGTTGGCGGTAAGGGCGCGCAGCTGGGGGAGCTTTCACGGATCGAAGGCATTCGAGTGCCGCCTGGCTTTTGCATTACGACGGAAGCCTTCCGGCGGATCATGACCACGGTCCCGTGGATCGACCATCAGCTCGATCGGCTGGGGCACTTGGACCCCGATGACCGGCAGGCCATCGGCACCCTCAGCGCGGAGATCCGCCGGACCGTCGAGGAGATCGCTATCCCTGGCGATCTGGCGGCGGCGGTCACCAGCGCGGTCACCCGGCTTGGCGGGCAAGCTGCCTACGCCGTCCGGTCCAGCGCGACGGCGGAGGACTTGCCGACGGCATCGTTCGCGGGCCAGCAGGACACGTACCTGAACGTCATAGGGTCGGCTGCGATCCTCAAGGACGTCAGCCGATGCTGGGCCTCCTTGTTCACCGAGCGGGCCGTGACCTACCGCCTGCGGAATGGCTTCGACCACCGGAAGGTCTACATGGCCGTGGTCGTGCAGCAGATGCTCTTCCCGCAGGCGGCCGGCATCCTCTTCACCGCCGACCCCGTCACCTCCAACCGGAAGGTCGTCTCCATCGAGGCCAGCTTCGGCCTCGGCGAGGCCCTGGTCGCCGGCCTGGTGAACCCGGACGTCTACACGGTGCGGGACGGTGAAATTCTCGCCCAGGCGGTCGGCACCAAACGGCTCGCCATCCACGCCTGGCCTGCAGGCGGAACGCGGGAACTGGCGATCGAGCCAGAGAATCAGGAGCAGCCAGCACTGACCGATGCGCAGATCGTGCGGCTCGCTCAGCTGGGCCGGCGGATCGAAGCGCACTTCGGCCATCCCCAGGACATCGAATGGTGCCTGGTCGACGATGGGTTCCAGATTGTCCAGAGCCGGCCGATCACGACGCTGTTTCCCATTCCCGCGACCAGCGATCAGGGGAACCACGTCTACCTCTCCGTCGGTCACCAGCAGATGATGACCGACCCCATGAAGCCCCTCGGGCTCTCCCTGTGGCAGCTGACGACCCCCCGGCCCATGGCCGAGGCCGGCGGGCGCCTGTTCGTCGACGTCACCCAGATCCTGGCCTCGCCCGCGAGCCGCGCCGGCCTCCTGGAGGTCGTGGGGAAGTCCGATCCGCTGACCGGCGACGCGCTGCAGACCATCCTCGAACGCGACGGCTTCATCTCGTCGCTCCCGGACGGGGGTCCCGTCGTGCCGGTCCCTGGCGTCGCGCCAGCCACGATTGAGACCGATCCGGCCCTCGTCACCGAGCTGATCGGGCGCAGCGAGGCTTCCATCGCCGCGCTGAAACGCGACATCCGGACGAAGTCCGGATCAGAGCTGCTCGACTTCATCCTGGCGGACATCCAGGAGCTGAGACGGATCCTGTTCGATCCGCAAAGCCATCAGGTGATCATGGCGGCGATGCAAGCGACGTGGTGGCTCAACGAGCAACTGCAGGCTTGGCTGGGCGAGAAGAACGCGGCCGACACGCTCACGCAATCCGTCCCCCACAACATCACGTCGGAGATGGGGCTGGCCCTCCTGGACGTCGCTGACGTGATCCGCCCGCATCCGGAGGTGGTGGCATTCCTGCGGCAGGTCAAGGACGAGAACTTCCTGGACGCGCTGCCGCCACTCGAAGGCGGACGGGAAGCCCGGGACGCCATTCAGGCCTATCTCGACAGGTACGGCATGCGCTGCGTCGGTGAGATCGACATCACCAGGCCACGGTGGAGCGAACGCCCCACCACCCTCGTGCCCATGATCCTAGGCAACATCAAGAACTTCGAGCCGGGCGCCGGCGAGCGGCGCTTCGAGCAAGGCCGGCTGGAGGCGTGGACGAAGGAACAGGAAGTGCTGGAGCAACTGCAGGCTCTGCCGGACGGGGAGCGGAAGGCCGAAGAGGTCAGGCGGATGATCGACCGGGTCCGGAGCTTCATCGGGTACCGGGAGTACCCGAAGTACGGCATGGTCAGCCGCTACTTCGTCTACAAGCAGGCCTTGCTGGCAGAGGCCGAACGCCTCGTCCAGGCCCACGTGCTCGGCGAGAAGGAAGACATCTTCTACCTCAGGTTCGCGGAGTTCCACGACGTCGTGCGCACGAACCAAGTGGATGACCAGCTCATCCGCCAGCGCAAGGACGCGTTCAGGTCGTATCAGGCGCTCACCCCGCCCCGGGTGCTCACCTCCGATGGCGAGGCCGTCGCCGGGACGTACCGACGCTCCGACGTCCCGGCCGGCGCGCTGACCGGCCTGCCCGTTTCCGCCGGGACGGTCGAGGGACGGGCTCGCGTCATCCTGGACATGGCCGAGGCCGATCTCGAAACGGGCGACATCCTGGTCACCGCCTATACCGACCCCAGCTGGACGCCTGCGTTCGTCGCGATCAAGGGCCTAGTGACGGAGGTGGGGGGCCTGATGACCCATGGCGCGGTAATCGCACGGGAGTACGGCTTGCCAGCCGTCGTGGGGGTGGAGCATGCCACCCAGCTGATCCGGGATGGACAGCGGATCCGCGTGCATGGAACGGACGGGTACATCGAGATCCTGCCTTAGGCGACCACCGATCTGTGCTTTCAGGAGGCTTTGATGCCAGCGAACAGCCCTCTCATCACGACCCGCTTCGACGCCACGAGCACCGCTGATGACGTCGTTGCCGGTGTCGATCTCAGCGGCGTCCGTGCCGTCGTCACCGGGGCCTCGTCCGGCATCGGCGTAGAGACCGCCCGCTCCCTCGCCCGGGCCGGCGCCGAGGTAACCCTTGCCGTCCGCAACACCGACGCCGGGCACAAGGCCGCCGAGGATATCGCGCAGTCGACCGGCAGGGATGGAGTGCACGTCGCCGCCCTGGACCTCTCTGACCCCGCCGCGGTGGCCAGCTTCGTCCAGAGCTGGAATGGCCCGCTGCATCTGCTGGTGAACAACGCCGGGGTCATTCCGCCCGCCCTGGCCCGAACCGCGGAAGGGTGGGAACTGCAGTTCGCCACCAATTACCTTGGCCATTTTGCCCTGAGCCTGGGGTTGCATGACGCCCTCGCGGCGGGCGCCGGCGAACGGGGCGAGGCCCGCATCGTCTCGCTCACCTCCGGGGCGCACATGCGCTCACCGATCGTGTTCGACGACATCCAGTTCGACCGGCGTGATTACGATCCGCAGGCGGCCTACGCGCAGTCCAAGACCGCCACCTCGTTGTTCGCGGTCGAAGCCACCCGCCGCTGGGCCCCGGAAGGCATCGTCGCCAACGCCGTCAATCCCGGCGGCGTCGCCACCGGGCTGCAACGGCACTTCACGCAGAAGCAGCAGGATTACCTGGCCGAAGCCGAGGCAGCGGGAGTATTTGTCTACAAGACTGCCCAGCAGGGGGCCGCCACCACCCTGGTCGCGGCGGTCGCCCCTGAATTCGCCCGCACCGGCGGCCACTACCTTGACGACGGCCGCGAGGCCCGCACCGTGCCCAACGACGCTGACCTGTTCCAAAACAGCCACGGCGTCAAGCAGTGGGCGATCGACCCCGACATCGCGCAGGAATTGTGGACGGTCTCGCTGGGCCTCATCGGCCAGTCCTGACTCATCAGGTCGCCGGCCGGTAGACATGGAGCACCGCGCCGTCACCATAGGCCCGTGCCTCGATGAGGTCGAGCACGATGGGCGCGGTAAGTCCCGCGAACAGCGGGAGCGTCTTGGAGAACACGACCTTGGGAATGTCGTTCATCGGTGCCGCGTACTCGTCGTCGGAGGTGGGCCAGAACCCGGCCATTTCCTCGTACGTAGCACGCCCCATCAGATGCAGGTCCGCCGCACGGAACGAGTCGAGTTTTCGTGCTTTCACCGCAGCGTCGTCTCCCGGCCCGAACGCCCGCGGGCTGTCATCCATGCAGACGTCTCGGATCGGGAAGCTCATCGGTCTGCGGACGGGAAATCCGACCGGAGGCCGGGGCTTCGGAGCGTCCAGGCCGCGAGTTCGGTTCGGTTGGTCAGCTGCAGCTTGGCCAGGATGCTTCGCACGTGTCCCTCGACGGTCCGTTCGGAGAGCACCAGCTGGGCGGCGATCGCGCGGTTAGTGATCCCGGCCGAGGCCAGCTCCGCGATTTCCCGTTCGCGTGGGGTCAGCGGATCACCGGCCCTGATGGCCTGATCCAGGTCGTTGACGAGCCGTTCGGCGCGGTCGGCCGGGCCGGGCATGTCGAGGCGGCGTGCCTCGGTGGCGGCCTGCCAGGCGAGCAACCGGGCCTGCGCGTAGTCGCCGCGGGCGGCCCGCGTTCTCAGGGCGCCGGCCCAGTCGAGCCTGACCATGGCGACCAGGGGCCTGGCTCCGAGCCGGGTGTCGATCGTCACGGCGGCGGCAAAGTGGCCGAGCGCCTCCTCGGTGCGGCCGAGCAGCGCGGCTAGCCGGCCAAGCGGCCAGTGCGCCGAACCGGACAGGAATACCAGGCCGGTGCCGGTGGCTCCCGAGTCGTTGACACGGGCGTGGACCAGGTCGTAGGTGGCCTGTGCCATCTCGTTGTCGCGGAAGGCGATGATCAGGTCCATCAGCTGGGTGAGTGCGCCGAAGGTCCTGATGTCTTTGTCACCCGCGGCGGGCAGCTGGCGGAGGGTCTCGTAGACCGCCTGGGCCTCGTCGGTCCGGCCGACGGCGAACAGTGCCCTGGCCAGCGGGGCCCTGACGATCGGTATCGGCGGAGCGGCCGCGGCGACGTCGAAGAAGTCCGCGGGGATTTCCCCGGCGTCACCGCGGAGGACCGCCAGCCAGACGGCGAATACGTACGACAGGCCCGCACCGGACAGGTCCTGGATCCGGAAGGCAAGCCGACGGGCTTCGGCCGACCGGTCCCGGGCCACGGCGAGCTGGCCGGCCAGCGCCGCCCGGGAGGCCTGCTGGCGCAGCAGGTGCCAGCGGGCCAGCGGCAGCCGGGTCGAGTCAGCGAGCTGCGCGATCTGGGCGATCTCCGCGTCCACCGCCTCGAGGTTCAGCAGCTGGTAGGCGGCATCGATCCGCCACACCCGGCCGAGTACCGCGGCTAGCGGCTGGCCGGCCGGCGTGGCCAGCTCGACGGCCCGGGTGCCCAGCCGCAGCCGCTCGGCCCGGTGCTGTGGTGCCGAAAGCGCGGCCACCCGGGCCCGGATGGCGTCGAGTTCAGCGGCCGGATCGCCGGCGGCAGCGGCCGCCGTCATGGCCGCCGCCGATCCGGCGGCGGCGGCTTCCAGATCGCCGAGCTCGGCCAGGGCGGAGGCGCGCTGGGCGAGCAGCCGCGCCCGCCGCGCGGCCGGGGCGCCGCCATCGGCCAGCGCCCGGTCACAGAGCCCGAGCAGCGTCAGGGCGACCGGCCTATGCCCGACGCCGCGTACCACCAGCGCAGCGCCGGCCACCAGGTCGAGCCGCCCGTCCCGCTCGGCCGCATCCGCGGCGGCGACCGCGTGCTTCAGGCTCGCGGCGAGCTGGCCGGCCCGGTACTCGGCGGTGGCCAGCTCGATCAGCAGCTCCGCGCGCTCGGCTCCGCCTATCTCCGTGCTGTCCGCCGCGGTCAGCGCGGTGGCCAGGTACCGGACCGCGTCCTCGAACGCGAGCGCTGCTGTCGCTGCTGTCGCTGCCGTCGCGGCCCAGCCGGCGGCCCGCCGCACTGTGGCCCGGTCCGGTGCCGCCCGCAGCAGGTGCGCCGCGATCTCACCACCGCGTTCCGGAGCGTGCCGGGCCATCGGCTCAAGCGCGGCGGCCGCGGCGGCGTGCAGCGCGATCCGCTGGTCCTCGCCGAGGCTCGCGTAGATGCCGTCGCGGACCAGGGCGTGCGTGAAACACCACGCGCCGGGGCGGTCCGGCTGCCGCGTGACCAGCCCGCAAGTCTGCGCGGCCGACAGCGCGCTGGCCGTGTCCTGGCTCGTCCCGGCCACCGCAGCGGCCGTCCCGGCCACCGCAGCGGCCGTCCCGGCGACCGCAGCGGCCAGCCCGGAGTCGAAATCCGCGCCCAGGACGCTCGCCGCGGCCAGCAGGGCGCGAGCGCCGTCGTCCAGGTCGCGCAGCAACGAGGCGACCAGCTGGCTGACCTCGGCGCTCCCGGCCGCGATGCGTGCGACCGCATCCGCGTCGGCCGCCGCGCCGGGCTGGGCGGCGAGCACCCGGGCCAGCGTCGTCACATACAGCGCGTTGCCTTCCGAGCGGGCATGCACGAACCGCGCCAGTTCCGGGTCGGTGGTCACCCCGGCCGCCCGCAACAGGCCGGCCACGGCCGTCTCGCTCAGCGGCGCCAGCCGCAGGGTCTGCACGCCGGGCAGCCTGGCCAGGTCCGCCATCGAGGTGCGCCAGGGATCGCCGGCGCCCTCCCGGCAGGTGGCCAGCACGAGCAGCCGCGATCCCGGCAGCTCGGCCGCGAGCTCCCGGAGCAGGAACAGCGACGCATGGTCCGCCCATTGCAGGTCCTCTAGGACAACGAGCAGGTCGGCGGCACGCGCAGCGCCCGTGATCGCATCGGCCGCCGCGGCCGCCGCGCGGAACCTGGCCGCAGCCAGGTCGTCAGAGCGAGCGCTGTCGGAAGCATGGTTACCGGCCAGGTGGTCCTCTTCAGCAACGCCGACAGCGTTCAGTATCCGCCGCCACGGCCACAACGGCGGCGCACCCCGTTCCTCGACCGCACGTCCCCACAGCACCCGCTGCCCGGCACGGCGCGCGCTACCGGCCAGCTCTTCCGCCAGCCGGGTCTTGCCGATCCCCGGCGGGCCGGTCAGCACGACGAGCCGGCCTCCGCCCGCCAGCGCCTCCGCCCGCCAGCCACGCAGCGCGGCCAGCTCCTGGTCACGCCCCGCCAGGCTCTCCGGGCCGGGCACCGCGTCCACCACGCGGCCATCCTCTCGCGCTGAGTCCGCCGCCGTCCACGCGGCGCGCGCCAAGTCAGGTAGCGACCCCCGTACTAGCACGCATGTGCGGGCCGGCCCCCAGAACCGACAGTGGTCGAGACAGATTCCTGCTCGAAAGGAGCTCCCCATGCACGCGCGTCTAGATCGATACCACGGCCAGCCCGGTCACGGGGTGGACAGCCCGGACCTGGCCGATCTCAGCATCGGCGTGGCGGGCCAACCCGGCCTGCTCAGCTGCCTTACCTTCCGCCAGCTCGGCGGCCCGGCGGCGGTGCGCCTCACCCTGTGGGACACCGAGGCCAGCGCCGCCGGATGCCCCGGACCTGATGCCGGGCTGGTCCCGCCGGTGGCCGAGACATACGAGGTCACGCACACCGAGGATGGCCTCGCCGCGACGCAGGTACCGGCCTATGCCCGGCTGGTGTGCTTCGACGGCCCGCGCGCCCCGGAGCAGACCGCGGCCGAGGATCTGGCCGGCCGGCAGCGGATCTGGCCGGCTATCCGCGGCCTCAGCGGGCTGGTGGGCATCTACGTCCTGCGCGGCAGCGACCTCAGTTCCGTCATCGTCACCCTCGCGACGTCAGTCGAGACCCTCGACGCCGCCCAGCGTGCGGTCATGGCCACCGAACTGACTCCCGGCGAGGACCCCGCGCTGCTGTCCGGACCCGACCGCGTCGAGATCCACCACGTCACCGGCCGCCACCTGGCCGCCGCCAGCACGACCGGACACTGACATGACGAACCCCACGACCACCCGGACAGCGGCCCCCGCCCAGCCCGGCGAATTCGGGCCGGCCAGCGCCCGACACCAAAGCGAAGGAGGGACACCGGGCAACGCGAGCAGAAGGCGCAGCGCAGCACTCCTGTAACGCGGTTGCTTCGGGCCGGTGCCGGGACCCAAACCACCCGGCACCGGCCCGAGCAGCCATTACGCCGCGCCCTGCAGCCAGCCACACATAAAGAATTGCTGTCGACGGCACGTGAATACGCGCGGCGTTGGTAAATGACTGCCGCCGCGACCCGGCAAAAGCGCCCGTAAATGGCCCCCGATCTGCGCCGGATCGCGGGGGATGGTCAGGTCCAGTCGGATCCGTGCGGCGGGCCGGGATACAATCACGGAGCCACTGAACAGCCTTGTGGGCATGGGGTTAGGGACGCAAATAGTGACTGTTTCTGGCTATGACGCATTCATTTCCTATAGTCATGAACACGACCGGACACTTGGCCCCGCCCTGCAGGCCAGCCTGGAGCGGTTTGCGAAGCCGTGGCGCAAGTTGCGGATGTCAAGGATCTTTATCGACAAGGCGAATCTCGCGGCGAGCCCGGAACTGTGGGGATCGGTCCAGGAGGGGCTGGCGTCGTCGCGCTGGTTTATCCTGCTGGCCTCGGACGACGCTGCGCGGTCGGTCTGGGTAGACCGCGAGGTCCGGTGGTGGCTGGAGCACCGATCACCGGATCGACTACTAATCGCGGCCACCAGCCCGGGCATGGAGTGGGACCAGGCGGAACGGGACTGGTCCGCTGCTGCTCCGGTACCGCCAGCGTTGCGCGGCGCGTTCGCTGCCGAGCCGCTGTGGATCGACCTGAGTGATCTGCCCCCGGGTGGCCGGGCGTCACAGGTCCCGGCCGACCGGGTGGCGGCGGTAGCGGCCCCGATCCGCGGCGTTCCGAAGGACACGCTAATCGGGGAGCATCTCAGGGAACACCGGCGCACGATGCGGCTGGCGGGCAGCGCGGTCGCGGTGCTGGCCGTACTGACGGTGTTCGCCGTGATTGCCAGCGTGGTTGCCGTCGGCCAGCGTAACGTCGCGATCCGGGAGCTCAGCCTGGCCCAGGCCCGCGAGCTGGTCGCCGACGCCGGCACGCTGTCAGGTAGCCAGCCTGGCCTGGCCCGCCAGTACCTGGCCCAGGCCTACCGCATGTCTGATACGCCGCTGACCGAGGGCGCCCTGCTGACCAGCATGGCGATTCCCCGTATCGTGGCGGCGTCCAGCCAGGTCAACACCGTGGCGTATGGCGGCGGCGGTGCCTGGCTAGCGATCGCGACCCCGAAGTACGTACTGCTGGCCGACCCCGTCACCGGAGCGGAGCTTTCGCGCATCACCTACCAGGACTCCGCCGTCGCCATCAATCGCGCCGTGGTCGGCCCGGACGGGCACCTGCTCGCGGTCAGCGCCGGGGATCAGCTGGATCTGTGGCAGGTGACCGATCCGCGCCATCCCGTCCACGTCAGGACCATGGCGCTGGGCGGGCTCGCGGCGGCGCTCGCGTTCAGCGGGAACGGGAAGACCCTCGCCGCCGCCAGGGAGATTTCCTTCTTTGCCAGCAGGAGCGAAGTCTCGCTGTGGAACATCGCCGATCCGGCCCGGCCCGTGCCGCTCGGAACGGCCGTCGTGCCCAGCAGTGACGTGTCCTCGATGGCGCTCAGCGCGGACGGGCGGACCCTCGCCGTCGACGTGGGCACCAGCACCGCGCTGTACGACGTTCAGGACAGCGGCGCGCTCGCCATCGCCGGGCACCTTCCCCCTTCCGACATCTACCCCGACGCGATCGCGTTCGCTCCCGCGGGCCACCTGCTCGCCATCGGCAGCATCAACGGGCCGGCGACCCTGTGGGACACCACCGACCCGGCCAGGTCCACCCTGGTCGCAAGCCTGGCCGGTGTCACCGACGTCGAGGGCGTCGCGTTCGGTCCCGACGGCCGGACGCTCGCCACCGTCGGCCCCGGCAGCGTTGTGCTGTGGAACCTGGCCGTACCCGGCACACCTACCACTCTCGCCAAACCCAGCACCTCCGCCGGCGCGGACGATCTCGCCTTCCTCCCCGACGGCCGCATGCTGGCGACGGCCGGAGGTGGCGACGGCGTAGACCTGTGGGACGCGCCGGAGCCCGGGGCGCTGTCCAGGATCGCCGCGGGTGATGAGAATAGAACGTGGATCGCTATCGCGCCCGGCTCCGGGCTGATCTCGTCAGGCAACGGCGCCGGGGCCACCCTATGGGACGTCGCCGATCTGCAGGATCCGCGTCCACTCGGTACCGTCACCAACCCCGAGGTCACGACAGGCCCTGATACACCGTCGAGCGTCCTGCTGCAAAAGGCACAGCTCACCGAGGGCGTCGCCGTCGATCCAGCCGGGCGGGTCCTCGCCCTGGCCAGCGAAACGGACGTCTCGCTGTGGAACATCAGCGAGCCCAGCCACCCGGTCTGGCTGAAGACCCTCGCCGAGAACGCGATCTTCGGCGGCGTCGCCTTCAGCCCAGACGGGCACCTGCTGGCCATTGCGGATCGCCAGCGGATCACGCTGTGGGACGTGACCGACCCGGCCCGGCCCACCCTGGTGCGGCATGAGACCACCCCGACCATACCCAGCGCGCTGGCCTTCAGCCCAGACGGACGGATCCTCGCCTACGCTGCCTCCCCGGGTATCACCCCCGCTATCCCCCCCGGACTATGGCTCTGGCACGTCACCGGTACCGCGGCGCCCACGCGGATCCCGCAGCTGCCTGCTTGTGCCGGCGGCTGCGCGATCGACGCGCTGGCCTTCAGCCCCGACGGGCAGAGCCTCGCGGCCGGGACCACTGCCGGTGCGTACCTCCTCCCGGTAACCGGCCAGCAGGCGGGCCAGGCCCGGCAGATCGTCGGCGCGGGCGGCTCGGCCGACGCGCTGGCCTTCAGCCCGAACGGGCGGTTCCTGGCGATCGCGGCGGGCTCGGACACCATCGTCTGGGACACGAGCACGATCTCTGCCCCGGTGCAGGCCGCGATCCTGCCCGCCGAGACCGCCGGGGCGCAGACCGACATGATCGCCTTCAGCCCGAACAGCCGATTCCTGGCGACGGCCTACGATGACGGCACGATCAGCATCTGGGATACCGACCTCGCCGACCTGGCCAGCAGGCTCTGCCGCGACACCGGACCGGCTATCAGCCAGCCCGAATGGAACCAGCTCCTGCCGGGCATGTCCTACCACCCGCCGTGCCAGGCCACCCCCCGCCGATGAATTGCTGAGCGATGGCGGGTCTTACCCGTCGTCGGTATCGGTGTGGGACGCCGGGCGGCGGCTGCCCCAGGGAAGGGAAGTGGGTCTCATGACGGACGATGAGTACCAGCCTGTTGCCGTGTCGCGGCGGATCTGCGCTCCAGCGCATGAGATCTTCCAGGTCCTGGCCAATCCGGTGCGGCACACGGAGTTCGACGGTTCGCAGAGTTTGCGGGGATCGGGTTCCGCCGCGGTGATCTCGGGCGTGGAAGACGTCTTCGTGATGAAGATGTACTTCTCCCACCTTGGCGACTACGAGATGAACAACCATGTGGTCGAATACGAGCAAGACCGGCGGATCGGCTGGGAACCGGAAGCCGGGCGCGGCCACCCGCGCGCCGGACGGTCGTTGGGGCAGCGGTGGAGCTACCAGCTCACCCCCGATGGGCCGGATGCGACCGTCGTGACGGAAATCTACGACTGCTCACGAGCGCCGGAAGAGGCGCGTGCCGGGATGGACAACGGCAAGGTCTGGATCGAGGCCATGGCCAAGACACTGGAGCGGCTTGACGCGCTGTGCGCCCGGCCAGAACACCAGCCCGATCCGTCGTAGGGCCGGCTGGCCTGGCATCGCGGTCCTAGGCGGCCTCAGGGCCTCCGCCCGCGGGGTCCGGTCCAGATGTTGAACTGTTCGGGGTGGTCGCGGCGGGCCAGTGATTCGGCCATCAGGGCTTCGCCCTCGGCGGGTGAGCGCCTGCTCTTGACGTGCCCCAGGTGGGTTTTCCCGCCCATGAACCCCGCAGCTCGGGAACTGTCCGGCTGGGGCGGGTCGATCGGGATGGTCCCGGCGGGCTCCGAGCAGACCCGGCATTCCCACTGCGGTGGGACAATGACGGTCGAGATGAACGGCACCGTCGTCCTATGCCCGTTCGCGCAGTCATAAGGCACGACGATTTTGGCGACGGTAAATCCGCCGCCATAAGGCTCACCGGCAGGACCGGACCCTACCCTGGTCGCCCGCACTGCGCCGGTCTTCATAGTCCGCATTATGCCTCCGTCTGCCCCTATTCTACCGGTCAGATCCGCGTGGTCTGACCGGTTTACGCCAGTTTGCAACCTCGGCGAGCAGCACTAGGGCATCAACGGCTGTTCTGGCCGCCGCCGTCTGTGGCGGAATCGGCTGCCGCCACAGACGGCGGCTCAACCTTATGTAGCTACCTCGCGGTGTGGTCTACGTCGTTCCGTTATCAGTCGGAACTGCAGCTATATCCGCCGTCAGATTGGGTAGGCAAAGAACCGCGGCACATTATCGTCTGGTAAAAAGAGGCGCTGGTAAGGTTCGCGTCGCCGAAGTTGGCGGCAGCTACATTCGCGCCGCCAAAGAATGCGTAATTTAGATCCGCGTCGCGGAAGCTCGCGCTGCTCAGATCGGCGCCGGAAAAATCCGTATCAATGAGGTCCGCGTCGTTTAGATCTATTCCGGAAAGGATCGCGTTAGTGAAGTTAACGCTGCTAAGATTAATTGTGACGCCGCCGTCGTGAACCGGATTTCTGTTTCTTAGGACAGTCAAGGCGGTTTGAATGATGGTCGTTACCGGCTGGTCATTACTGCCGGACGGGGACTTCGCGCGAATAAACTCAGTCAATGCTTGTATCGCCGTCGGCTGGTCGGCTGGCGAGGTTTTCATTATCCGCTGCAAAGTGCTGATGCCGCTGAGCTGGGTAGCTGGACTACCTGACTTCAGTGCTGCCTCCGCTGCCACCAGGGGCCCGGTTGCTGTCGGTGGCGCAGACGTTGGAGCTGAACTGCCCACAGCCGAATTATTGGCTGCCGAAGGGTTATGGCCGATCGCGAGTCCGATGAGCACCAGTCCCGCCATCACCGCAGCTACGGTGAGGCTGGCTGCCAGCTTCACCGTAGCTGACCAGCGATGACCCGACGGCTCGGTACGGAGCACCTCTACATCGACGTCACGCAGGGCCGCCGCAGCGGAAGTGAGTACGGGATCTCGGCCGGCGGCCAGCAGGGTGAACTTGATCGGCTGGTCTCGGCGTATGAGACCAGGGCCAGCTTTGAGGATGTCATCTTCGAAGGCTACCGTGCGGAAAGCTGACGAATCTGGGCTAGAGTCGGGCCGCAAGATGGCCAGGATTTTCGCGCCTACTCTGAGTTCCAATGGCTGGTCGAAGTCATCGCGTCCTATGTCTCTGCGGCCGCGACTGATTAGGCTGACTTCCAGTATATGCGGGTCCTCAAGCTCATCGCCGTTCCAGGTAATCCGCAGCCCGCCGGGCATCTCCTGCGCGGATCCCTGCAGCAGGGGGGCCGCTGACATCACGCACTCCAGCCGCCGGACTGGATTGGCTAGCCAGATCGTAATGAATGTCGCAATTGAGCCCGATATCAGAACGGCAAGCGTTCCGGCCGCCGCCCAGAACGTGCCGGAGCTGTACCACGTGTCCGCTAGGGCCATGTCAGGTCCAATCAAGCCGGAATGGAACATGCGGGATGAAACGCAGGTCGTCCTTGCGGACATTTCGTGATGCGTCTATTTCGTGCCGGAGGCTGCTGGGTGGCAGCGTTGCCGCTTGCCTATATTGACGCCCAAGCCACCGGCCAGGTTTACGGCCTCCTATCGCGCTCCGGCTATTATTCGTTGCCGGAGCCCGCCGCCGCACTGGCGATATTCAGCGAAATACTCCTATCGGGATACCGCTCCGCCAGGGCCATTAGTGTAATTGGCGGAGATTCGCTCCGGACGCGGCAATGGAGATGAGGCGTCCCGCCCGGGCAGCCTCTTACAGTTTCACGACCCGGGCGGCGGCGGGCCGGCTGGAATCGGTGCCCTGGATCTCCTCGAGCGTGCGGCCCTGGGTGTTACGAGGGGCGAAGACGATGCCGATGAGGCCGGCCGCCGCATACATGCAGAACATGATGACCGCGAGCGGCTTGAACCCGGCCTTGGTGATGTCCGGTACGTAGAAACTGAAGATGCCGAGCCCGATCCGGACGACCGCGAAGGTCAAACCCTGTGCTGTCGCCCGAACGGACGTGGGGAACAGCTCAGTGGACCAGATCTGATAGAACGACTGGACGCCGAAGCCGCTGCAGATCCCGCCCAGCAGCACGTAGGAGATGGCGACCGGGTAGCTGACCTTGAACACCACGAACAGCCCGATCGCCACGGCCTGGCCGATGATCGAGATGGCGAGCATGCCGCGCCGGTTGACCTTGTCCACGAACGGCATGAAGATCAGCTCCGCGACGCCGATGCTGAGCGCGCCCCTGAAACACTCAAGCCCCACGTCGGCGGCCCGGCTGTGCAGGCCGAACTGGTTGTACAGGTAAGGCATGCTCGAGCGCGATGGACAGCGCGAGCACCACGACCGGCCCCGAATACCACATGACCTGGGCCAGGCCGCCGAGCCTGCCGCGGCGTCTGGCCGGCGCGATCTCCGCGATGAGCGTCCAGGAGGCCGGCACGTCGATACCGACCGCGAGTCCGGCCAGGACATACCCGAGCACGAGCATCCAGGTGTGCACCGCGAAGTCGATCCACAGCAGGCCGAAGACGTACAGCAGCAGGTCCCAGGTGTCGATCCGCTTGCGGCCGTGCGGTCGCAGATCCAGCCGCCGATCAGGGCGCCGACGCCCGCCGAGATGGCATTGGAGCTGAACGCGCTGATAACGCTGATGGACGTGTTTCTCAGGTCGTAGGACTTGGCTCACAGCGTCAGGACCGCGCTGCCGGCCACGATCGATCCGGCGTCGAGATAGCTGGCCATGGCGGCGGTCGCCTCCGATGATCTTGTCAACGACCTGGACCTGAGGACGGCTGGATACGAGGTTCGACCCAGGCGTGTTGGTTCCCTGGCGGAGCTAGGAGTCCGTGACTGCTCCGTCTAGGTGAGTAGGAGCAGTCGCTGAGTTAGGTTGGCCGCATTGGTGACAGCTTTGCTGACGACCGCGACGGTGTCGATGATGCCCGCCTTTGGGGACCCCGGCCAAGACATCGATCCCGGTACCGGGCTGCCAGGACGCAAGGAAACCGGCGAGTGCGGCTGGATCTTGACCGGCGTTAGTCACTATCTGCTTGAGCGGTTCGGCCAGGCTGTCGACCACTATCGCCATCCCGGTAGCTTCGTCTGCCGTGGATGGAATGGTCCCGCTAGTGAGCCGATCGTGACTGGCGAGCCGACGCTGCACGTCCACGAGTGCTGCGCCACCGCCGGGGAGAATACCGGTTTCGATCGCCGCGCGCGAAATCAATACGGCGTCTTCCATACGCTGTTTTCGTTGGTGGAACTCGTCTTCGGACCCCGCACCAACCTTTATCAAGGCTACACCGCCAGCCAGCTTGGCTAGCCGTTCCATCAGCCTCCCGCGCTCATAGTCCAAGTCGGTATTCGCGAGTTCGTCATACTCGCGCTTAATCTGATTGACGCGTCCGGCGAGCTGGGCCCCGTCGCCGGCGCTATCCACGATCATCGTCTCATCCCTGGTGGCGACGACCTTGCGAGCGCGGCCGAGCTTGTCCAGGTCGACGTTCTCCAGCGTGAGCTGGGTTTCCTCGGCGACGACATAGCCGCCTGCCTGAATGGCGATGTCAGCCAGCATGGCCTTGCGTTGGTCGCCGGTCCCGGGCGCTTTCACGGCCACGAACTTAGACGGTCCGCGGAGGTTACTGGCGATCAGGGTCGCAAGCGCGTCGCCGTCGACGTCCCTGGCGATGACGGCTAGCGGCTGGCCAGACTTGACCACCTTGGCTAGCAACGGCTGCAGGTCCTTACCGGCGGAGATCTTAGCGTCAGTCAGGAGGATATAAGGATCCTCCAGGACTGCCTCCATCCGCTCCGAGTTGGTCACAAAGTGAGGCGAAATGTAGCCATTGGCGAAACGCATGCCCTCGGCGAGCTCGAGCTTCAGGTCGGAGGTGTTGCTTCTTTCGACCGCAATAGCGCCCTCCCTGCCGATCTTGTCTATCGCCTCGGCGACAATCTGACCGGTCGCTGGATCCCCGTCGGACGTAGTTGCCAGTGCAGCGATCTGCTCCTTGTTCATCAAGTCCGAGGCGATCTGTGATAGCTCCTCACTCACCTGCGCCACCGCTGCCGTGATCCCCCGCTTGAGGGACATCGGGTTTGCGCCGCTGTGCAATGCGTCGACGGTGCGCGCGACCATCGCGTGGGCGAGCACGGCGGCCGTCGCCGCGCCGTCATGCGCGCCGTGGTGCTGATCGCCGACCATAGTCCGAACGTAACTGGCCCCGAGCGCATGATGAGGATCGTCGGGAACGAAATGTTCCACGATGGTCGTGGAATCGGGCGCTTCAATATCGTTACCAGACTGGTCCGTCAGCACGCACGTCCGGCCCATCGGCCCCAAGGTCCGGGAGATCAGCTCGGTAACGCCGGTGATCCCCCGCGAGACCCGATCCCATGTCTGGATCGGCGAGCCGATACTGCCAGCGACTTCCCCCCGCTGCGAGACCCTGGTGATCGGGTTGGTCTCATCGAGGCTGAGGCCAGCGAGGACTTCGGCGTCCGCCGTGGGCGGGGGGTGAGGCACGGTGCCAGTGCTAGTTGTCGCGGCTAGCACCCGCTGGATGAGGTCAAGGAGCCGGTCCGCATCGTACTCGTACCGGCCGTAGCTCAGCTCAAGAGCATTGAGCCGCGCTAGCCTTTGCAGTTCCGAAGGCAGCTGCTGCTGCCGAAGCGGTCTGGCCCCGTCGACCAGCACCGGGATCACGCGCACACCGCGCCCGAGCGCTGCTTCGACTTCGAAGCGCACGTAGTCGTCTGGGTTATCCAGCCGCCGATGCCCCTCCTCATCGGTGAGCGTTGCCCACTGACGCCCGATGAGAGCGACTAGCACCGCGCACGAGTCGACCGCCTCATGGATGACCTCAGCGAAGTCCAGGCCCGGCTCAATGGAGTCCAGGTCCATGAAGACGCGCGCGTCAGGGAAACGCTCGCGCAACTGGAACTGCAACAAGCGCGCGTAGGGTGCAGCGTCATCCCGCCGGTAGCTGAGGAAGATCCCCCGCGATGACAAACCGGGCACGCCGCCACCTCCCCGGGAGGGCAATATCGTACGCCCCATCTCACCTTGTCCATGCTCACCTTGTCCATGCTCACCCTGGCCTGGCTCCCGGCCGCGATTCCTTTTCCGCTGCCGGCCGGTCTTAATAGTTGAGGGCTACCGCCTTCGGTAACCGCCAGGGGAGTGCGGCCTGAGCCGCGGATTAGGATCGCCATCGATGAACAGTGACCAGGTAAGAACGCGTACCGACGTGCTTGACCGTGCGTTCGCCAGCACCCGCGCCGTCCTGGCCGAGGTCCAGGCCGGCCAGCTGGAGGCGCGGACGCCGTGCGCATCATGGGACGTGCATGCCCTGATCAACCACTTCGTGGGCACGGCCCGCTGGGCGGCGGCGAGCATCAGCGGCGGCGCTGAGGTCGCGGCGCAGGACTACGCCGCCGGCGACTTCGTCGCCCGCTACGACGAGAGCATCCAGACCGCGCTCGCCGCGTTCGGAGCCGAAGGCGCCCTGGAGACAGCGGTCGCGCTGCCGTTCGGCGAGTTCTCCGGAGCCGCCTTCATGAGCCTGGCCGCCACGGACCAGTTCACCCACGGGTGGGACCTGGCCCGTGCCATCGGACACCCCACTGACCTGGACCCCGAGCTAGCGGGCGAACTGCTCACCCGGGCCAGGACCGCGATCCTCGAGGCCTATCGCGGGCCCGACGGCGTGGCCCCGTTCGGGCCCGTCGTCCAGGCTCCCGCCGGAACGGGCCCGGCCGGCCTGCTCGCCGCCTTCCTCGGCCGCCCGGTGTGACCCAGGAGGGCGGAACCGTAGCGACGGACAGCGCCAAGTTCGCCAGCGCCACCGAGCCGCTCCGCCGCGAATTGCTGGCGCACTGCTACCGCATGCTCGGCTCGGTGGACGACGCCGAGGACCTGGTTCAGGAGACCTACCTGCGTGCCTGGCGTTCCTACAGCGGGTTCAAAGGCCAATCATCGGAACGGACCTGGCTCTACCGCATCGCGACCAACGCCTGCCTCAACGCGTTGGAGCACCGCAGCCGCCGCGTGCTGCCGAGCGGTCTCAGCGGTGCCGAACCGGACCCCGACACGGCCCCGGAGCCGGCCGGTCCCGATGTCAGCTGGCTGCAGCCGATTCCCGATGCCCTGGTGAGCGACGCCATGGTGAGCCCCGACTCAGCCGATCCGGCGGCCATCATCACCGCGCGCGAGGGCCTGCGGCTAGCGCTCATCGCCAGCCTGCAGTACCTGCCCGGCCCGCAGCGGGCGGTACTCATCCTGCGGGACGTGCTGGCCTTCCCGGCCGCCGAGGTCGCCGTCATACTCGGCACCACCACCACTGCCGTCAAGAGCACGCTGCAGCGAGCCCGGGCCCGGCTCCGGGAGGTGGCCCCGGCCGCCGATGACGTCACCGAGCCTGCCGAACCGCAAGCACGCGCGCTTGTCGACCGGTACATCGCCGCCTTCCAGAACGCCGACGCGGCCGCGCTCCAGCGACTGCTCTGCGCCGACGCCACCCTGGAGGCGACGCCGTTCCGGACCTGGTTCGCCGGCTGCGAGACCTGCGTGCCCTTTCTCCGCGCGTGGGTCCTGGGCGCACCCGGTGACTGGCGCATGCTGCCCACCCGCGCCAACGGGCAGCCAGCCGCCATCTGCTACTGCCGTGACCCCGATGGTGCCTACCAGGCGTACGGCATCGTGGCCTTCACGATGGCCGCCGCCGGAATCACCCGGATCAACTCGTTCGGCGACCCCGCCCTGGTCCGGGCCTTTGGCTTCCCGCCGGTCCTGCCCGCTTCCGCGACCCGCCCGCTGTTATCCCTAGAGGACGTGGAGTGCAACGAGCACCACCACGACGGCGATCACCAAAATCACCAGCGCAGCGGCCGCGAGCGCCGTACGCCGAGAAGCCCACCCCGTAGTCCTGGGCAACGGGGCCTCCTGGCTAGGCCTAGGGCTAGCGGCAGTCGGACGCGTCGGCGGGGCCGAACGGAGCGGCGGGGGAGGGGGGAGGGACTCTTGTTGGTAAGCGCGTGGCGCCTCCCACCAGGATCTTTCGGTCGGTGGAGCTGTCCGTGTCGAGTAGGGCCGCACCTTCACAAAGTGCAGCTCCCGCAGCCTAACCGGCGGCAGTCCCAGCGCCGGGTCCTCGGGCAGGGGATCCTCCCAGTAAAGGGGCCGTACGAATGACGGCCGTCCTAGTGCCAGCGCGTGCTCCCATTCATCCCGGCAGTATCGCGACCGCATGGAGTTGCTGGACCAGAACAGCTGGAACACGTCGGCTTGCCTGATCAACTCCGGCAGGCGAGCTTCCCAGCGCTCGCCCGCGCGCAGCGCGAGCACGTCCTGGAGGTACTGGTCGCCGAGAGCCCGGGCGGCCTCAGCGAAGCCCTCCACGACCGCCCGGTCGTCGTGCGAGTACGACGGGAAGATCTTGCGATAACGCTGCACCGAATCCTTCACCGGTGGAGAAACTGCCGCGGATCCGCTCGCGGCGATGCTGATCGCGAGAGATACCTCACCGAGGAGCAGTGGGCCGCACCAGACGCGGACGGCTCCGCGCACGACCGACCCGGCGAGGCTGGCCTCGGCGCGCAGCCGGAACAGCACCTCATGCACCGGTTCCCACCAGTCGAGTTCGGCGTCTTCGGGGTTGCACCGGATGCCGGGCAGGTCCGGGACGATCCGCAGCCGGTTGCCCCGGAAGATCCCGCTTCGGGCGTCGGCCGCGGCGGGGCGTGCTACCGCGTCGCCGAAATGCGCCCGGGCCATGGCTTCGACCTGCTTGTTAGGGTCGAGCGGAGCCTGGCCTGGTTCTTGCACGAGGTCGGTCTTGTGCGCGAACACCAGCAGCGAAGCCCACACCCCCGGTGACATCACTTGCGGCCGGTAAACGGTAAACCGCACATCGTCGTCCACGATCCTGCGCCCACGGGTTCGCGCCGGCGGCGGCTCGAATGCGCGCCGCGGCCTGACTGCATAAAACGGCTCGGCTGTCTCCCGCGGCGACGCGACTCCCTCCCACGGCGACTCCGGCTCGACTGCGGGCGCAGGGGAGGACTCGACTGCGGGCCCAGGGGAGGATCGCCACCAGGGCCCGGCGAAGTCGACCTTACGACGGTCGGCGAAATCGTAGCGCCACACCCTGCCGTCGTCCGTACCGACCAGCAGCTTGTCGCCGGTGCCGTCGACGGCGACCGCGGTGGTGGTTGCGCCGAAATCCCGGAATTCAGGCGGTGCGCCGAGAGGTGGTCTCCAGCGGAACAGGCTGCCGTCAGAGTTTGCGGCGACCACGACGCCGCCGTCCGGAGTAATCGTCACGAGACGGGCTGAGGGCGCGGTGCCCACGATGTCCGACATTCCCGCCTCGGGATCGTAGCGTCGCACGCTGCCGTCGGGGAAAACGGCGACCACCGGACCCCGGTCCGAAGCCACCGCGACGGCTCGGGCCGTCAGCGCACCGGTGGCCAGCGTCCAGCCGAACTTCCCGGTTATTACATTCAGGCTTCGGAGTGTCCCGTCCTCGCAGGCAATGACGGCGACCCGGCCAGATGGCGAGAGGGCCACGGCCCGGACTGGTGCCAACGCCCGGCAAGCGATGTTCCTCGACCAAACACCCCGAACCTCTTCGGACAGCTCGAGCGTCTCTTCCGCCGCCCAGAGGACCCGGACCATGCCGCTAACTGACATAGCCACCGTCACCGACTGGCCGCCGATGGGCACCGTCCCGCGACTTACCGACGAATCGACGCCGGCGCCCCAGGTCCGTACTGTTCCGTCCCCGGCGACGGTCACAGCCCTTGACGTGTCGGGCGCCATGGCCGCGGCCACTATCGGCGCTGAGGCGGTCATAACCATGGAGTATCTCAGACTGTCCGAGCCCGGCAGATAGTCATCAGAGTCTACGGTCAGAGCCGCTTCGGTAGCAGCGGCCCTTTATCGAGAAGGGTGCGCGAAATTTCCTTCCGCAGTCATCGCTAACCAGATCTGGCCGGTGCGATGGCACATCGTGCCGGCTCTGGCCGGGCTCTGGCCGGCACAACCGTCCATCGTGCCGGCTGGAAAGCCTTGTTAGAGGCTAGTATTTCGAATCCATGTTCTAGCAGGTGCGGGTGAGGTCGGGGGACCCGCCATCCTGCACGCGCAGCGCCCAACCGCGGGCACGGTACGGATGTGGCGCATCCCTGTCCCTGAAACGAGACTCGTTGGGAGGGATTTGGCGGCTGCGGCGGAAAGGCCTCCACATGATCTCCACTTGCTCTCCATGCGGTCTGCACACGGGATAGAGACCGTCTCCGTGTTCCTTTGTGAAAGGCATGGCTCTCGAGGAGGCCGCCCAGGGCGAGCCTCCCTCCTGGCCGGGGTGACGCGAGGGGGGTCGCGTGACAGACGGGTCGCAGTCAGGCGTGGCAGCGCCATCGTTCCGATGGGTTGGACGCCCTGCTTCAGCCGGCTCCGCTCGCGGGCTGGCCCGCGTACTGCGAGAACCGGCGGACCTCCAGGCTTGCCGTCCTGCCGAGATCGTTGTCGCGCGACACGCTACTGCGGATATCGCCTGGGCCGCACGCGATGCGGCCGGCCTGGTCAGCGAGACGGGGGGCGTGCTCAGTCACATGGCGATCCTGGCTCGCGAGCGAGGCGTCCCCTGCGTAACCGGCCTGCACGGGATCGTCGACGCCGTGGAGTCCGGTGCCGAGCTGCGTGTCGACGGCACGCACGGCGTCGTGGACGCGCCGGCAGCTCCGCGCAGCGCACCGCCGTTAAGGCGGGGCATGGTTGCTCTGCTGCGATTCGGCCGCTTCTCCAGCACGTTCGAATGCGAGCAGGCGGTCCTCAGCCCCGAGGCGCTGGTGCGCGTCGCTACCCTGGTCGACGCTCCCACGGCCGTGGGCCTGGGCGGACCGCTCGAAATCGAGTTTGACAACGGTTGCATCCTGACCGCCGAGACGCGGCTGCGCGACCTCGCCACCGGGCTCGCGCGGCTGCTGGAGGCCGGCGCGCCGAGCGCCGCGGCGCTGCGCGACACATATGCGAATGACTGCCGCTGGTCCGGGTGGGACGGCATCCCTTCAGACGTCGCCTCCGCGCTGTTTCGGTTCGTGCGGATGAACCGGATCACCTGGATCGCCGCGCTCGCCAAGGAGGAGGTCGCGCTCGAGCTGCGTGCGTCCCTCACCGAACGGCGAGATGCGGATGAGCCGGTAGATGAGCGTTTCCTTCGGGCCCTAGCCGCGGCCGGATCCTCAGCCGCGGCCGGATCCTCGCCCGCGGATGGGAGCGTGCCCCCGCACCTCCGCCACCGCGTCGACACGCTGGCCGACCTGGTGTGGGTAACCGAGCGCAAGAACTCGGTGCTGTCACGCTGCGCGGCCATCGTCGGGCACCTGCCGATTGCCGGCGCGCTCGGCCTGGAGCCGGACGGCCTCGCCGACGATGGGACGAACGCAGGCCGGCACCGGCGAGTACAGGACGTGCGCGCGGCACTCGCGGCAGGTGGGTCATGACGCTGAGCAGCCGCCGACGTACGCGGATGGTGGTCATCGAGAACTTCGGTTCGTGCAACATGCGCTGCTCGTACTGCTTCCCGGAGCACATGTGGTCGCGCCAGGGCCACTCGGCTGCGATGTCGCAGGACACCCTCCGCGGCACGCTTGAGGTGGCCTTCAATACGCCCGAGACCGAACCCGTCGATGTGCGCTTGGCCGGCGGCGAGCCGCTTTTGGCCGGGCGCGACTGGCTCGAGAGCGCCTTTACGATCACGCGCGAGGTGGCAGACCGGCACGGCAAGCGGTTCACGCTCTCGCTCCAGACCAATGCCACCCTTGTCACGCCGGAACTCGCCCGGCTGCTCGCCGAGCACGACGTGCACGTCGGCGTCAGCCTCGACGGCGACGCCTCGATCAACGAGGCCACGCGCGGCGACACCGACCGCACGCTCTCCGGGTTCCACCAGCTCAGCGAGGCGTACGGGCATGTCCCCGGGGTCATCGTTACGGTGACGCGGGCCAACGCCACCCGAATGCACGAGGTTGTCGCCCACCTCGACTCGCTCGGCGTAGCCCTGTTCCGCGCGAACCAGATGGGCGCGACCGCCTCGTGGAACGTCGCCCTGGCCCCGCGTGCGGAGGAATGGGCGGCCGCCAAGCAGGCGCTGATCGAGGAGATGGCCGCCCGCGACGGCAACATCATGGAGCTCAATCTCTCGCAGGCCGTGCTCAAGCTCGTGAGCAGCCTGTTCGGCGGCCAGTCGCCGTTCGCCTCGCCGCGCGGCTGCTGCGCGATGCGCTGCCCGGCCGGCACCGAGCTCCTGTACTTCGACCGTAAAGGCGGCGCGTACCCCTGCCCGCGGACCAATGTCACGGCGACGGCCAAGGTCGCCGACTACGCGGACACGGCCTTCGACGAGCGCTGGGACGAGATGCTGCTGGGACTCGACACCGCGATGGAGGTCCCGAGCACCTGCGCGGCCTGCCCGGCGAACGTCGTGTGCGACTACGGCTGCCATGCGTTCAACGTCGCCGAGGGCAACTTCTTCGAGGTCAATTGCGACGCGTCGAAGGTGTTCTTCGGCTGGATCATGGAGCATCCGGAGCAGCTCGCCCGGGTGTTCCTGCTCAGCCAGCGGCGCGCCGAGCAGCGTGCGCGCGCCGACTGGGATCCCGCGCGCCGCGCCGCTCCGCTGCCGAGCGCAGCGGTATCCGCGCTCGCTGGCGACATCGGGACGCGGTTCCTCGAGCACCTCGCCCGGCCTGACCTCGACCCGGACGTCCTGCACCAGCGCTTCGGCTGGAACGAAAACCGCGTCCCACTGCTTCCGATCACCCGTCGGCGGCTGGGCGCACCACCATCACCATCACGATAAAGGGGGAAGTAAATGACCGAGATCAGCAGCACGTTCAAGTTCGTCTTCCCAGACGAGCAGACGCGCGAGACGTTCGAGGTGGAGTTCAAGGGCTGGATGAAGGAGTGGCAGCAGCAACAGGCGATCTACCGGATGCTCGCCGCCACCCAGCCGGCGGAGATCACGACCGGGATCGGGACGACAACCGGCCCAGCCGCGGGCACGCCAAGCACCCCGGAACCGCACCACTTCGACGGCACGGAACCGGAGGCTCACCTACTGACCATCGGCGCGAGCACCATCACCCTGTCCAACGGAACGACGATCAGCACCTCGGGCATTTACCTCGACATCTGTCCCTTCTTCTAAGCGGCTGGGATGGTCCACGACCTTGATGTCCACCTTTAGGGGTGGACCGTCCCACCGCCCACCCATCCGGCTAGACGGCACCTGTATCAGCTGAGGAACCCGGCCCCTCTGTCCCTATGAAACCTCAGCGCGAGGGTGCCAAAATGAGGTGTCGCCAGATCCCTCCGTGCCGAGCGAAAGTCGCCGGAACGAGGTAAGGGGGAGGAACGACTGTGGATTCACCCGCTACACCGCCCGAGGGTGTCAGCACGTCGGACGTGGCCTACCGGCCCGGCCGGCTCAAGCGCCTCTACGACAAGATCACCGGCGAGGTGGCGGTCAAGCACCCGTGGTACACGCTGCCGAAGGCGCTTGGCCTGGCTGAGCTCATCGGCATTCGTGACACCCTCCGGCGCGAGAACCTCATCGATACCTCCCGCCTGCCGGCGGTTGATCCGGTGCTACCGCCGCCGTATGACGAGTCGTACCTGACCGCGCGCACCGCGGATGGCAGCTGGAACGACCTGGAGCACCCCGAGATGGGGATGGCCAACACCCGCTTCGGGCGCAACGTGCCGCTGGCTGACACCTGGCCCGACAAAGACCGGATGATGGTGCCGAACCCGCGCGAGATCAGCCTCAAGCTGATGACCCGCGACACCTTCAACCCCGCCACGGCCGGCAACGCGCTGATCACGGCGTGGCTGCAGTTCATGGTCCACGACTGGGTCAGTCACGGCACCAGCCCCAAGGACGACCCGTGGGTGCTGCCGGAGGTCGCGGGCGACGACTGGCCCACGCCCCCCGTCGTCGTCATGCGGGTACCGGCCGACCCCACCTCACCCCCCGGCTCGACCCTGCCGCCCACCCACCTCAACGTGAACACGCACTGGTGGGACGGCTCGTCGATCTACGGCAACAACCTGCAACAGCAGCGGTTTCTTCGCGAAGGCACGGGCGGCCGGCTGCGACTGGTCGACGGGCTGCCGCCGATCCCGCCCGACCCCGCGAACGATCCGACCCTGGTGCCGGGTTTCTGGCTGGGCCTGGGCATGATGCAGACGCTGTTCTCGCTGGAGCACAACAGCATCGCCGCCATGCTCGCCGCGGCCCACCCGGAGTTCGGCGACGAGACGCTGTTCGCCAAGGCGCGGCTGATCACCTGCGCGCTCATCGCCAAGATCCACACGGTGGAATGGACGCCCGCGGTCACCGCCCACCCCACGGCCGTCGAGGGGCTGTACGCGAACTGG